>Ga0335081_10018612_pt1 | contig 11229 bp, 8 predicted proteins | sample Lox_Sample_35_FD_206713 | JGI IMG/M metagenome (GOLD analysis project Ga0335081, IMG submission 206713) | Soil microbial communities from Loxahatchee National Wildlife Refuge, Florida, United States - Lox_Sample_3.5 | ecosystem: Environmental > Terrestrial > Soil > Wetlands | place: USA: Florida... | reverse complement strand
GCGTTCTAACGAGAGGTCGTTGAGGGGAACACCGGTCTTGCTGGTAATGCTCTTATCATGCAAGCGTGCTGCGTTCTTCTCAGAATTAATCATACAGATGTGGCCTCCAGCGTTTTGATCCTGAGCAACTCTGCGGGGCGACCCGACTGCACACACTCGGTTTCGTGCCGGTGCAGAATGGTTGTCTTGACGATGTATTTTAACCGCGCCATATTGTCCACCGGCACCAAGAGAGGTTCGGCCGGCCGGCCGGATGCGTACCGTGCGGCATTTCGACCGATACGGCGGTAATGCTCTAGGGACAATTGAGACGCCTGCGAGAACAACTCTAGATTATTTAGGGGCAGCAATCCACGACGATGGATAACTGTCGTGCCTTTCGATTGGGTTCCAATGGCGATCCCGGAACCGCTCAGCCGGGAGCCTTCGAAGGAAATCTGGCCGAGATCTGACGTCCGATAGATTTTGATCACCCGCGCGGCAACGCCCTCGTCCGCGATACCGGCCCGCAACTGAGCGAGCACCTCGGCCAGAGGCAAGTCATTGACTGTTTGTTGCAGCCTGGTGCCGAAGGCTGGTCCGACTGCGATGACCACCTCCAACCCGCTGCCTGGCTGCGCTTCCCCGCACTCTTCAACTGCCAGCGTGGCGGCCGAGGTAGCATGCCGCGGAAGGCGAGGATCATAAGCCTGCGGGATGTTACAGATCTCTTCCCAGCGAGCGCCGCTCGGCCGATATCCGGTTCCTGGTCCCATATAGTCATTGGCATCGTTGATGCCGCTCAAAACGTCGAAACGACCAGTGAAAATGGCCGAGGGCTGAAGATAGTCCCCAATCACGCGCTGCCGCTCAATTTCAAAAATGTTTTGAGCGATGTCGGGAAATCCGTTCTTCGCGAGCGCCTGCACCGCGCCCAAGACCGTATCCGGACCGGACAGAAACCGCTCGGCCGCTGCGAGATCCGCGGCCATGTCGCGGTCCGGCATATCCGGGCTGGCATAAGCTGTTTCCGCCGCATGGATTTCAGCTTTTGTGATAGGAGGAAAGCCGAATCTGTCAAAAACCACGGCAAGCGCCTCCGCCGCACGCCGCCTCACGGCCAGAGTCTCATTCTCGCCGACGGGACGCAGCCCGCCATCGACCTTCATATCGCGTTGTAGAACCAAATAGTCATCGAGATCGTCCGCGTCCAGATTGCCGCCACCGAACATATTGTCCTGTTTGGGAATGGAACTGTAGCCGGAAAAGATAAAATCCGAGCCTGGCAAAAACTGCAACATCAGCTTGGCGCACTTGCGAATGTCCGAGTGTGAAGCCATCGCATCATTGCCGGTGGCCACTTCCAGACCCAGCATGGCGGCCAGCAGATTCTCCGCGGCGACTGCCGCCACCCCACCCGGCAACGATTCCGGCAGCGCGATGCAACTGATCGACCCGTTCTGCACGCCTTGGCTGCCAGCACCTTTAGTCATGAGCAGGCAACGCGCCTCCAGGTACAGCATCGATTGTCCGTTCGCGTGCGCCATCAGCGCTTCAGAGCCAGTGCCGCTTGTGAAGCGGATCTTCACGCCTCGCGAAGCATAGGCGGAAGCCAGAAATCCCTTCGACCAGGGCGTGTCGTCACCATCGATGAAAGCTGGATCGGTGCCGTAAACGGATAGAGTCTCCGCATATGTGGTGAGGCCCTTCATTGCAAGCTTGAGACTCATCGCCTCTTCGACGGCGCATTGTGTCAGCACACCGCCGCGGCCGGTCTGCGAACCGACCAGCACAGCAAGGGCGTTCCAAGGTGCATAGCGCGCCACTCCGACCGTAGTCTCAATCTCAGCAAAACCGCGGAAGGCAGCTTCGGCGGCATCGGCTGCCAGCAGCGCCGGAGAATCTTTCCGGTTGGTGACATGAGCCTGGTTGGCTGGTGTGCGGCGCACCCGAATTTTTTGCAGCGCCATCATCATCTCGACCACGTTCAGATAACTGACGACCTCCACCAGCTTTGCCGCTGTCAACCCATTCATGAGCCGGATCACTTGGGCGCGAGGCACATGAATATCCACCAGTATGCGAGCGAGCTGGAGTGAATCCACGGCCATCGCCTCCTCGGCTACATCGAGCTGGATGGAATGGCATGCGATGAAGGTGTCAATCATGTCGAACTGCTCGCGGGGTTTACCATCCATCTCGACGATCTGGCCATTCTCAAGACGCAGGCTCGGATGCGGATCAGCCGTGGCCCCGAGAAGCACGAGTCCGGCCTCCGGCCACTCCTGAATGAACGTGTCCTTATTGATTTCGCGCGCGGCGCGCACGGCAAATCTGCGAGATTGGCTCATGGCGAGCCGTTACATTACCATCGACTGATCGGATACAGCAAGTGCCATGTTCGGCCCTGCACCACCAGAGCACCGTGCCTCGATGTTCACGCGGTGGTGATGCAAACTGCGGGTGAACTGGTCTCCACTTGCTGGATCCCGGCGATGTGAGCTGGCTCGACAGCTCCGGCTTGGGCGACTTGGTCGGCGCTTACGCTACGGTGCGGCCCAAGGCGCCCAAAATCAAGCGTGAAAATATCGTTCTGCAAAAGACCGGTCAGTTCGTAAAGAGTCTTCCGCTACAAGCCTCTTGGCAGCCCACTGGCCCTGCACTAATCCATGATGTTCGCCAGTCTCTTGTACGCCCGGATTGCCATGTTTTGAAACTCCCACGCCTGTTGCCCAGGTGGCGGCATTCCCTTCCACTCGAGTTGCCATGCGAATCCTCGGAACAGCGGTCGTGCTACTACCCGCAAGGCATGCTCGGCGAACTCGGGATACTGTCGGGCGGCTTCCGCGAGAGCAAGGCGGTTCAGTTCGGGGTCGATCTCAATCGACTGCATGCGATCATCATACCGTCCTAAACGAGCGCGGGTCGTGCCGCGTCTCAGCCGCTCAGTGGATCTGCTGCACCAGCGCGCCGCTCAGCACAACCGGATCCAGTCCATCCGCCGTAATGGCGTAGCCGGCGATGTATCGGCCTGTACGGACGAAGCACACACGTCCCAGGTATTTGTCGCTGCTCTGGAAAGCCTCGTCTCCCAGTTTGACGGGAGTGGCGTCCCCGAATCGCTCGCGAAGGCGCTGCATGATCGCGCTGGCGGAATCGGGCGTGTCTCCCAGCACCACGAATGCCTTGCCGTAATCGTATTGCGCCAGGTACCCTCGCTTGAGAACCCTCAGCCCGAGGACGCTCTCCGGCACCAGCTTCAGCGCTTGCTGCTTCTCCGTGGGAAACCACGAAAGAATGGCGGGAGGAGATGTGGTGCCGGGGACCAGCTTTTCCAACGCGGCCGCCCACTCCTTCAGTAGCGCTGTGTGGTCGCCTTCCGGATTGGCGGCGATCTCCACATAGTACTTGCCCTTGGCGAAAATCAGGCGGCGCGGTACGATCTGTCCGCCCATGCCGAGAGGGTATGCCGGCTGCCTCAGATCGCGCGTGGCGCTGAACCAGCCAAACGCATTGTCGGGGTCTCCCATGTCGGAAATATCGATCACGAACGTGGTCTCGCCGCGCTTGCACGTGATCCCGTGCATGTCCTGGAAATTGTAGGAGAAATACCCTTCCGAGTTTCCGTCCATGTACTCGTAGAGGTTGTCGGTGGTGTAGTAGCGCGGCTGGCCGTCCTGAGTCCACCCGGGCGCCAAGTTGCACGAGGGGACGACTGTCTGATCTTCAGCGGCCGCCCACACGAACGCAAACAGACCCAGCCCCAGGAGGAGCTTCAGCATGCAAAAAGCTCCTGGGCCCGGCTCAGTTGCGCCGCGACATGTACCCCGTGCGGGCACTGAACCGCGCAGTTAGTACAGTCGCTGCAACGAACATTCTGATATTCCGCGGGCATGCGCAGGAAGTTCTCCCGGCCCAACGGGAACTGGCCGTATCCGTCGGCGTACATGACGAAACGCACCATGTCGGCCACCGGCAGCCCCTTCGGGCACTGCCCGTCGCACTGTCCGCACATGCGGCAGAAGTACGGCCCGATTTCCTCCAGGCGGGCCGACAAAACTTTAGCATCGGCATCGGTGAAGCGCTCGGACATGGCTTTGAAGTTCTGCTCGAGCTGGTCGATATCCGTCATGCTCGGAACCGTGGTGGCGATGGCGGGATTGTTGATGGCCCATTTGAGCGCTGCGAGGCCGAAAATGGGGGGCCGCTTCGGCTGAGCGGCGTGGCCTCCCCGTTCATCCGCCCGGGCCATCACCTTCATGGCGATCACACCCAGCCTGGCCCGGTTCAGCTTCTCGATGGCGGGACCGTAGCTCGGATCCGCAGCGAAGTTGTAGGGCACCTGCACGACCTCGAGTTTTGCTTCGATGACCCGATCAACGATCGCGGGCAGATTGTGCGTGCTCACCCCCATGAAACGGATCTTGCCCTGCTGCTTGGCCTTGAGCTGGGCTTCGACCAACTCATCGGAAATATCCGCCGGGTCGCTTAAGCCGTGAAGATGCCAGACGTCCAGATGGTCGGTGTTGAGTTCCTTGAGGCTGGTGTCGAGTTCAGCCAAAATGCCGGATCCGGTTCGGGTATCGCACTTACTTGCCAAGAAAATGTTCTTCCGCTTGGTTCCCAACGCCCCACCGACCATGCGCTCGTTCTGGCCGCCCTGGTAGTTACGGGAGGTATCGAAATAGTTGATACCCATATCCACCGCCCTGGTGATCACGGTGGGATCGGAGGTGATCATGCAGCCGTAGCCCACGGTCGTAACCCGCAAGCCGGTTTTTCCGAGAGTCCGATACTGCAGTATCGCCCTGGAAGACGACCCGGCAGGCGGTTGGGATTGCGATTGGCCGGCACCCGAAGAACGAGATGCCGAAGCGACGGCTGGCAATGCTAAGCCGACCGTCAGAAAAATGCGCCGGGACGGGCCATTGGCGTCGTTCATGAGTGCCTCCACTGGAAAACAAGATGTTAAAATCTTATTCTAACCCCGGAGGTGAAGCTTGATAACGAAATTCCGAGCTGGCCGTTTCGAGCTTGTACCCTTCGGCCAATAACCTGGAGGCAAACAGCATGGGAAAAGGCTTTCCTCGCAGGAATCTGTTTCAACTGGCCGGAGCCGCAGCGTTGCTGCGTGGCCGCGTCGCGTCGGCCCAACAGGCACCAGCTGTTCAACCTGCGGTAGTCAACCGCCGGCCAACGGGGGGAAACCCCGAGCCGTTCCCCGAGTTGGAGCGTAGAGCGACGGTGGCGCTGACCCATGGGAACGACCGTCGCAAAAATGCGTACGACGCCCTGATGGCCATTGATAAAGACCTTCGGCCGGCGCTGAGAACCCGGAAATACGTTGTCATCAAGCCGAACTTCGTCAATACGGTGAACCAACTAGCGGCAAGCCACGTCGATGCGATGCGCGGGATCCTAGACTATCTGTCCGAACGCTTCAAGGGGCCGGTCGTCATCGCCGAATCGTCGGCGGGGAATACCCAGCAGGGCTACGAAAACTTCAAATTCACCGCGTTGCCCGCGGAGTATAAGAAGCAGCAGGTCCGACTGATCGATCTCAACGCGGAAGCCAAGTTCGAAAGAATTGCGTTGCTGGACAAGGATCTCCATATCGTTCCGGTGTGCCTCGCAGCACGGCTGCTCGATCCGGAGGCCTTCGTGATTTCCTCGGCCATGCTGAAGACCCACAACACCACCATCGCTACGCTATCGATTAAGAACATGGTGCTGGGAGCGCCACTGCACTACGCGCCGAACGAAACACCCCGCTGGAACGAGAAGCGCAAGTTCCATGTCGGTCTCCGCCAGACACACTACAACATGCTTCTGACGGCTCAGCGCCTGGCGCCGAGTTGGGGCGCTTCGGTGATCGATGGCTATGAAGGCATGGAAGGAAACGGGCCCAATTCTGGAACTCCAGTGCCCTCGCGGCTGGCCATTGCCTCAGCAGATTTCGTCGCCGCAGACCGCATTGCCGCTCAGTGCATGGGGATCGACCCCGAATGGCTGGGCTACGTCAAGTATTGCGGCGAACTCCACCTGGGCCAGTTCGATGAAAGCAAGATTGAGGTGATCGGCGTGAAGGTCGCGGACGTCAAGAAGGCCTATCGCATGCATCCCGATATCGACAGGGAGCTGATGTGGCAGGGTCCCATGACCGAGTTGCCCTTCAACCTGGGTTGGGTGAGACCGCAACACGGCCCCGAGAACGCCTAACCCTACCCCTGCGGCGCAGAAAAACGCCGCGAGCTGTCTATACCGCCCCACAGTCTCCTCCGGCGAAGGCGAGCCTCGGCATTCCGAAATGCGCCTGCCTGGAGGCGCAGCGTGCTAGTTCTCCGCCCAGCTGCGAATCGCAGCTAGAGTGCGTTAATGCTCTACAACGGGTGCCATCTCCCGTCGAAAATCTATCACGGCATCGCCAGAGAGATTACCGGCGAAAGGAGATCGGCTGCACCCTCACTGACGCCACGGGCACCGCCGACCATGCCCGCTACGAACACTACAAAATCGACCCGTCCTGGAGTACCTTCCGGCTTTTTGGCCCGCCTCAAAAAGCAGGGCATGGGCATTAACGCGCGAGTTAAGTGGGCACCGGCTTTTCTGAGAAGGCCGACGCCTGCGCAAGCTGCGGGATGCCGATCACGTACGGTCGTACGGTGGCGCTACAGTGCCCACATCGAAGGACGTTTGGGAAGTCTTCTGGCCGCGCGGTCTGGCTCGGCGCAGGTGCGTTACTATGTTGCGCAACGGAGGTCAGCGGGCGCCTGAGACGCCACTATCAATCGCGAGACGACCCCACCGAGATGTGCCAAAAGCAGAGCCGATCTGAAAGATGTTTGTCCCCGACCACTGCAGGAATCATTAAAGTGCGGGTGACGTGAGGGTAGGGTAAACTCAAATGAGCCAAACATTTGCTGGAGTGGCGGAACTGGCAGACGCACGGGACTCAAAATCCCGCGCCCTTCACTGGGCATGAGGGTTCGACCCCCTCCTCCAGCACCAAGTATTTCAATGTATGAGCAGTTGGCATCAGAGTCGTAAACCCAGGCGCGACCGCTATTTGAACCTATTCCAGTATGTGCGAATCATTTCCATCGCGGCAGGCCGATTTTTCTCAGCATTGCGATGAACTTCGGATGAGACCTCAGGCTGTCCCATTTGGGGTTGCCTGCCAGGTAAATCAACGACGGATCGCGCTCGTCATAAGCCTTTTCGAGGCATTTCATCGCTTGGTCTGCATTCCCCATCCCGAGGTAGATCAACGATCGGTAATAGCTGGGGACCGGCTTATGCTGCGAGATTGTATCCAGCCGCATTAGCGCTGCCCGTGCATCACGGGCGGCATGTGACAGGCCGGCGATGTAACCTGACAGTGACACCGCTATCGGATCGTCTGGATTCTCGAGACTCTCGATGGCAGCCACAGCCTCTGCGTACCTTGACTGATGGGCCAAGGAGACTGCGAGTCCACACCTCGCGGCGGCAAGACCGGGTTGTGAGGAAAGCGCCTTCCGATACTCGCCGATCGCTCGGTCGTAGTCTCTCTGGTAATAATAAATTAATCCCCGGCTTGCATCGATGCCCGGCGACGCTGGATCCAATGTCGCGGCTCTCCGGATCTCTTCTAACGCCTCATCCAGGCGCCCCATTGGCAGCAAATAGGCGATGGCATGGGCCTCCCGCAACTCGCCGTTTGATGGATCTGCTTTAATGGCGATGGCGAAATCCTCGCCAGCGGTTTTCCACCGCCAACGAAAAGAATTCGCCAGAGCCAGCACTGCATGAGCTTCGGTGAGCTGCCCATGGAACTGGAGAGCCTTCTCTGCCGCAGCTTGAGTCTGGGCGAGGCTGTCGCTGAGCGGAACAATATCCCCATCGATAAGCCTCACTTGGACGGAGGCCATACTTGAGTACGGCAAGCCAAAAGCAGGGTCTAGCACGATCGCCTTTTGAAAAGCCTCTGCCGCATACAGGTTTCTCTTGTCACCGCCCTGCTTCATCTGGTAAGAACCATCAACGTACAGATTGTATGCCGCCAAGGTAACATTGTCTGGCTTCAGCAATGGCATCGCCGCCTTAGTACGTAGGGCTCTCACGACAGCCCGTGCGATTGCGTGTTGTATAACGATGATATCGTTTACTTGACAATCGTAAATGTCTGACCACAGATGATAACCGCTTTTGACTGCCACAAGCTGAACGCTGATTTGGAGCCGCCCCCCGGCGCTGCGAATCGATCCTTGGAGCACATTATCAACGCGCAGTCGCGCCCCAATATCTCGAACGTCGGCGGAGGCGCCGTCAATCGGGGGAACGCCCTCACCCACCACAACGCGCAACGAGCCCGCGTTGTTTGACACGTTTACGAATTCCTCCGCCAGCCAACTGCCGAAATTCTCTGTTTCTTGTATGGAGGTGCTGTTGAGGAAGGGCAGGATTGCCACGGAGGCACTACCCTTAATCTCGGCATGCGAAGCGCGCGTAATGGGGTGATTTCTTCCAATTGCGAGGAAAGCGGCCAAAAGACCAAGCACCGACAAAAGCACCAGCAGTTCCACTGTGATCAGCAGCGAATCTCTTCGAAGCCACGACAAACCATGGTTGTCGACGTCTTTAGTCACATTCTCTTGCCGATGCCGGAATACGGGAATGTAACTTCCCTTCGGAAAGTCGACCACTATGGAATCCAGGCTGCCTTCGGTTTCGTAGTACATCTTCAATCTAGCGCGAACTCTCGACGCAGCGACGCGTACTAAGGGACTCGTCCGGGGGTCAAAAGATTGTGGCTGGTTGAAGACCTCTACTCCGAGAACATACTCTTTTAGGGTGCTACCACGGCCAGCTAAAGTCTCCGTAATGGTGAACTGCAAGAAGTCACGATACCTGGCGGAAGTGCTGAAAGTCTTGCTGGACAGGATCTTGTGGATGATCTGGTCAACAGCGCCCGCTGAGAATTCATGTCTCGGGTTAGCGAGGCACTTGAGAGGATCCGTGGGCCGCTCGGGAACATCCGGATGCAACGGATACATGGCTTGCCCGGTGTGTCAGGTTACTCAGCGACCTCACCGCGGGGGCTTATTTCTTGGCTCATACTTTCGTTTGCCTCCTTCTTCAGCCGCACAAACGCGCTCAGCGAAATTCGCGCAGCGAGCTGAAATCGTCAAGGACAAACGATTCAGGCGGGAACACTCACCCCGCTCTTCCCGTGGGCAACTGTGTTCTCAGCGTGACAGGCAGCCACACTGGAAGGGCCTGGAGGAACTACATGCTCGTGGCGCGATCGCTGACCATTGTCAGACGGCCTCAGTATACTACCCGCGCGTTGTTTGTCAAGCGACTTAGTACTATGTCAGGTACCATACTTGGTTTCTACTAGAGCAATCTCTAAACCTTACTACGTTTCTACTATATGTAGGGTTAGATTGCGTTTCACGGAACGTCTCAAAGCCCACGTGAAAGGCGTTGTGTTGTTGACTGGACTTGATGTAACGTTACGCGAACGCTTCAACTGTTAAGAGCGAATGGCGTCACAGGCGCTTCCCGAAAGTCAGACGGATTTGGTGAGAAATGAGCATACCGAGATCGTGCGGTTCAAGTAGTTGCGGCGCAGCGATGGCCATGACATTGTGCCCATGGACGAAACGTTACATGCACATTTTGTCGTGCTGTACGCTATATTTCCAATAACGGCCACTGCGCCATTCAGTTGCGCACGCACACCCGGCATAAGTGAGGTGCCGTTGCCGTTACAGATACTTCCGATACCTAACATTTGTATGCTCTACGTAGTACTGTTATTGCCGGATGTTCCCATATCTGTATGGGTGGTATTTCTGATTGGGAGTCAGTGAGCGGCAGCTTTGCGCCGAAGGGTTGCAATGCAGCAAACTCGGAGGTCTCACCTATGACATACCAAACAATGGTCGGTAGCAGCGACCTTAACGAGGATCTGCGACGACAGTGGTTTGCCGTTCAAGTGAAGCCGCGTTGTGAGAAAGTGGTGGCAACAGTTCTGGACCATAAAGGCTTTGAACAGTTTTGTCCGTCGTACAAGTCTCGCAACCGTTGGTCGGATCGCATGAAGACCGTTGAGATGCCGTTGTTCCCAGGCTATATCTTTTGTCGTCTGGACCCGCAGTACCGCCTGCCCGTGCTGGTAACGCCCGGGGTTCTGCACTTCGTGGGCATCGGCAGATTTCCAGTGTCGATAGACGACGCAGAGATAGCTTCGATTCAGTCGGTGGTCCAATCCGGGCTCAGGATGGAGCCGTGGCCCTTTCTGGAGGTGGGGCAGCGGGTCCAGATTGAGGATGGACCTTTGAGCGGCCTCGAAGGTATCCTGGTCGAAGTGCGCAAGCTGCACCGTATCGTTTTGTCAGTGACGCTGCTGAGGCGTTCGGTGGCTGTCGAAGTCGAACGGCAGTGGGTGTCGCCGCTAAAGCTTGGCCGCTATAACTGATCCACTCAGTGAGTGATCTCCCATAACAACCGCTTAGGAATGACCACGGGGCATCCGGACTCCTTAACTGGCGGGTATTTCATTGCTACGACATAGAACCAAAATGGTTTGTTTTCGGGTGTCGGAGGAAGAATTCCGGACCCTTACAGACGTGTGCCAGAGCCAAGGCTTCCTAAGTTACTCTGATTTGGTGCGCACGGCTGTTCAGGAATTGTTGTCAAACCGTGCTGGAGGGGGTGGCGCCACGGTTAAAAGTGCCGTGGACAACCTGGCCAAGCGAATAGACTCGCTAGATCGGGATTTGAAGGACCTGCTCAGCTACTCTAGCCTAACCGCTACCTGATCACGCCAAACGGTTTCTGCTCGCCGGGAGTGCCGTTCGTACCAAGGTGCCATGGCGGCAAGCGCATACATAAGAAATCTACGTCTAACCTGCTGCATCAAGAGCGACGCCGGAAAGAGCGATACGAGTTACGGCTGGCGATGCACGTTTGGCCAAAGGGGGCATCCGGATGTCGCTACAACGCCATGACGCTGAACGTCAGTGCAACCGGATTGCTGTTCGTCTTAACCTCCGGAAATCCCGAAGAATTCCGCCCGGGTATGTCGTTTCAGTTCAATATAGAACTGCCGGATGGCGCGGACGTCGCCAGACCCTCGGTGGAATGTATCGGGTCTGTCGTCAGGGTCGATGAGGACTGCAGCCGGAAGATCGCTTCGACCATCACGACATGGCAATTCGTACGACAAGGCTCCGAGGCCCCGGAGCCGGGGATGACGCAGTG
>Ga0335081_10018609_pt1 | contig 11231 bp, 10 predicted proteins | sample Lox_Sample_35_FD_206713 | JGI IMG/M metagenome (GOLD analysis project Ga0335081, IMG submission 206713) | Soil microbial communities from Loxahatchee National Wildlife Refuge, Florida, United States - Lox_Sample_3.5 | ecosystem: Environmental > Terrestrial > Soil > Wetlands | place: USA... | reverse complement strand
CGTATGCGGCGATCGCCACCAGGTCTGCCCGTTGTTCGGCCGAATCGGGAGGGCGTGGGGAAGCACCGGTCAGTGGGAGCGCAGCGGCAATCGCAATCCACCATCCGCCGCCCCGCAACATCTGGCCATCTTATCCGATGTGTCGCCTTTCAGGAATTCCAGCTTTCCCCAGCCGAAAACTCAGAAAAAGTCTCCGCGCGCACTGCGATGTATTTGCTTTGCAACAGAAACGAAACATCATATTCATTTCGCTGTGGAAAACTGAGATTCCATCTATGAGTGCCGCACCTGCGAAAGGCCCCGTGATGGTCTCGATTGGAGACCAGGGGGTTCTCAACAAAGCCCTTTCCGACCCGCTGTCGGAAGTCTGGATCGATCGCGATCTCGGGTGGCTGGACTTCAACGACCGCGTGCTGGCGGAAGCGCTCGATGCGCGGACGCCGCTACTGGAGCGGGCCAAATTTCTGGCGATCTTCACTTCCAATCTGGATGAGTTCTTCATGAAGCGGATCGCGATCCTGCGCGAAAGCCGGTCGCCGGAGCGACAGGCGTTGGTGGCGAGGCTGCGCGAGCGTCTGGTTCGCAGTCTGGAGCGGCAGGCGGCGTATTATTGCGACCAGCTCCTGCCCGCGCTGGCGTCCGAGGGAATTCACCTTCACGGATGGGATCATCTTACTCCGGCGCAACGTGAAGAAGCCGGCCGCTTCTTCGACCGGGAAATCTCACCCGCGGTGACGCCGCTGGTTTTCGATCCGGCCCACGCGTTCCCGTTCCTTTCGAATTTATCTACCTCGCTGGCGTTCGTTCTGCACAATCCCGTGCGGGGGACCACTTCTTACGCGCGCGTGAAAGTTCCGACGGTCCTGAAGCAGTGGATTCCACTGACGGCCGACGTGCCCGAAGGCCAGAAAGTATTTGTGGCCCTTCACGAAGTGCTGCGCGGCAACATCCAGAAACTGTATGCGGGAATGCACCTGACCGGAACCACGCTTTTCCGGTTGACGCGCGACGCCGAGGTGGAAACCGACGAGGAAGGTGACGAGATCGGACCAGAGGCGGTCCGCGAGCAGATTCGCCAGCGCCGGTACGAGCCCGTGGTCCGGCTTGAATTCGCGCCCGGCGGGGACCCTGCCATTCGCGAGATGCTCCGGCAGCGTTTCGAGCTGGATCCGGAAGACGTGTACGAGCTGCCCGGCGAGCTGGACTACACCTCGCTGTTTGAGATTGCCGGTTTGCCGGTTCCTTCCCTGCGGGATACGCCGTGGACTCCTCTGACACCGCCGGCGATTCAGGATGGCGCCAACATATTTGCCGCCATCCGCGCCGCGGACATTCTCGTGCATCATCCTTACGAGAGCTTCGAGGATAGCGTGGAGCACTTCATCGCCGCCGCCGCGAACGATCCGGACACGGTGGTTGTGAAGATGACCGCCTACCGGGTCGGCGACGATACGCCGTTTGTGAAGTCGCTGGTTCGCGCCGCGGAATCGGGCAAGCAGGTGGCGTGCGTGATCGAGATCAAAGCCCGATTTGATGAAGAACGGAACCTGCATTGGGCGGCGGAACTGGAACGCGTGGGCGCGCACGTGACGTTCGGCGTGGCCGGACTCAAGACTCATGCCAAGCTGGCTCTGGTAGTGCGCAAGGAATCCGGCGGCCTGCGCAGCTACGTTCATATTGGCACCGGCAATTACCACGTCCGCACGGCCCGGCTGTACGCCGATTTCGGGCTGCTCACCTGCAATCCCGGGGTCGCACGCGACGTCGTGAACCTGTTTCACTACCTCACCGGCCAGTCCGTAAAGCCCGAGATCGGCGAACTGCTCGTGGCGCCGGTGACCATGCGGGCGCGCCTGGTCGAACTGATCCGGCGGGAAATCACGAACAAGCGGGAGGGCCGGCCGGCGCGGATTGTGGCCAAGATGAATCAGCTCGAAGATCCCGAAATCATCGAAGCGCTCTGTGACGCGTCAACCGCTGGCGTGCCGATCGATCTCATCGTACGTGGCTTCTGTTGCCTGCGGCCCGGTGTGGAAGGCCGCACGCACAACATTCGCGTGCGCTCGATCATCGGGCGCTTCCTCGAACACTCCCGCATCTTTCATTTCGCGGCGGGCCACGAAGAACCATCACTCGGCGATTTCTTCATCGGCTCGGCCGATTGGATGTTCCGCAACCTTTCGAAGCGGGTGGAGGTGGTGACCCCGGTTTCGGATGCCAAACTGAAAACCCGACTGTGGGAAGTTCTGGACATCTGTCTGCGCGACCGGCGGCAGGCCTGGGTCCTGGATTCGGATGGAACCTACCGGCAGTTGCATCCGCAGGCGATCGGCGAAAATCCGGACCACGCGGTATCCGAGATCGAGGGAACGCACCAGACGCTGATGAGGATTGCGCAGACCTGCGGCGAATAGGAGAGAGCCATTGAACGGATCTCAAGACGCTCTCTCCAAAGCCGTCTTGATTTGCGGTCTGGGCTCGTGATCTGCTTCGCCGTCGCCAGCGTCATCATGCGCGGCGTACTCCACCAGACCCCCTCACGGTTTGTTTCCCGCCGCGTCCGAGCCCTTCATCGCGGCCTTGGAATCGAAGCCTCGTTGTAAAGTGGAAACTGGCAACCAGCCGGTGCTACCGTGAAGCTCACAGACCTGCGCGGGATTCTTCAATACGTCCCGCAATTCCGCGAAAAGACATTCGTGATTGCCGTAGATGCCGGCATCGTCACAGACGAGAACTTTGCCAATATCCTTGTTGACATCGCCCTGTTGCGCTCGTTGAATATCCGTGTCGTGGTAGTGCATGGCGCCGCCGAACAACTTGGAGCGCTCGCCGCAAGCCAAAAAATCGCGCCATCCAATCTTGATGGCACCGGTGTAACCGATGCCGCAACCTTGCAACTTGCCATCGACGCCGCCAATCGTGTGACGCACGAGATTCTTGGCGGGCTTTCCGCCAACGATCTCGGCACCGCAACCACCAATGCGGTCATTACGCATCCGCTGGGCATCATCCAGGGCGTCGATCACCTGTTTACCGGCAAGGTAGAACGGGTGGACACGACGCTTCTCGAACCCTTACTGACCCAAGGCATTGTTCCAGTCGTTTCGCCGATTGGCTTTAGTACCGATGGCAGGGCATACCGGGTTAACTCGGACAGCGTCGCCGTCGCGGTCGCGCAAGCCCTAAACGCGGTCAAGCTGATTTTCATCACCACCGAAGACGGGCTGCGTTACAACGATCAGCTCATTCGCCACATGGTGGTCACGGAGTTGCATAAACTTCTGCAGTCGGGAACTGGAGGGTTCCAGCCGGAGGTGGTTTCCAAAGCCCGCCATGCGGCCGCCGCCTGCGCCGCGGGTGTGCCGCGCGTCCATGTCGTGAACGGCCGGGAAGACGAAGCGCTGCTCGCCGAGGTGTTCTCCAACGAGGGCATCGGCACGTTGATTTATGCCAACGAGTACGAGCAGATCCGGCCGGCGCGAAAGAAAGACATCCAGGCGATCCAGCACTTGACCAAGAAGGCAGTAGAAGCCGAGGAACTCATCCGTCGAACGCGCGCAGAGATTGAGAGTCGCCTATCGGACTATTACATCTTCGAAATCGACAAGAACCCGGTCGCGTGCGTGGCACTGCACGTCTATGCCGAGCAACAACAGGGTGAGCTCGCCAGCCTCTATGTCGATCCGGCGCACGAGAATCAAGGTATTGGACGAAAGATGATGCGCTTCGTGGAGGACAAAGCCCGGGAGACCGGCCTGGCGGAATTGATCGCACTATCCACCCAGGCATTCACGTATTTCGAGTCGAAAGGCGGCTTTGTGGAAGGCACCCCGGATGACCTCCCGCCGGCCCGCCGCGAAAAATACGACCAAAGCCGCCGGAATTCGAGAGTGCTGATCAAGAAGCTGAGCGCCTCCGCGCCGGCAAAACGGGACGCGTTCAACTTGTAGCTGCCAGATGCTCGCCCACATGCACGACTTGGGGCCGGTGGAGCGCCGTTAAGGGACGTCCTGCCGGCGCCGAAATCGGCGAACACTAACGCGACCGTGACACAGCACTATCTGTTGGGAACTTTCGGCGCGAGGTGAAACGGAATCTCGAATACGGCATCCACATCGATCGCGACGCCATTTCGCAGGGCAGGCTCGAATTCCCATTTGGCAAGCGCTTCCTGGGAACTCTGATCGAGCCGGTTGTCCAGGTGCTGCAGCAATTCGACGCGGTCGACATGGCCATCCTTGCGAATCACCGCCGCCAGCCGCACTTTCCCCTCGACCTTCTCGTCCCACGCCGCCGCCGTGTATTTCGGGTCTACCTTTCGCAAAGGCGCCGGCGCTCGCATATCCGATACGGGTTGGTCTTGCACGGGGTCCCGTTCGGCAAACCAGACTATCCAGCTTCCGGAATAGCTGCTGACATTCGGCATCTGGATCGCGATTCGATAGATCACGCGGCCGGCCATGCGTGGGTCTGGCACTGCGGTCAAACGCGTTGCTTGCGGTTCCAGCGTCCGTCCGGCAGCCGTGACCTGAACCGACCGTGCGGCCGCGTCCAGGTTCGCTCGCGAAGTCGGTGGCGCGAGGACGGCCACCAGGTTCGGTCGCGAGTCACTGGTGTCATTGCGAACCAGGAGCCCGGGCACGGTCAGCAATATGGGGTCGCTGCCTGCGTCACCCCCCTCGGCGTGCGGCTGAGGTCCTGTCGAGAATCCGGCTTTTTGCGAACTCTGCGGTTTTGGAATGGGAACCTCGCGGGCCGGGAACAAACCCACGATCGCCAGCGCGGCCTCGGCGGGCCTGTCGTTGAAGTCGGGTGCGTCGGCCAGTGGGGCGGCAGGCGTCACCGCAACTCCAGGTCGCGGAACAGCAAATGGACGAAGAACTGGCGCGGCTTTGATCTCGGGCAGCGCGGCGGCGGACACTTCAGTCGCAATTTGCGGGGCTGCTGGAAGACCCTCCGGCCGCTCTAGGTGGGCGTGTTCTGTTGCGGGCGCGGCGAACGGCCGGAGCACTCGGGGCGGATCGGCGGTGAGGGGCAGGGGCCCCGAGCTCCTGGCTTCGATCGTTGGCGCCGCCGGCAGGTTCTCCGGCCGGGGAGTGGACGCGTGCGCGACCTCGGGCGGCGCGAACGGCCGCGGCGGCAGTCGCGTCGGCGGCGACACCGCCACTGCGGCCAACTTGACGTTGCCAACCTGAGGCGCCTCCGGCAAGGCGGCCGGCGCCGGCTGCGTGTGCACCGGGGTCGGGGGCAGTTGGAAATCGCGCACCGGCCGCGGCGCAGGCGTCAGTGCCACCACGTTGGGTGCTGGAAGAATCTGGCGAGTCTCGATTTCCGGCGCCGGTGTCCAGATCAACTGCGGCGGCCGCGGCATTTCCGCCGGCCCGGCAACCACAGTCTGCCGGGACTGGACGCGCGCTCGCGCCGTTCGCCGGTCGGCTTGGGTTGGTGCGATATCTGGAAGCCGTTCTTTGAGGTTGTACCAGACGATTTGGCTCTCGTATGGCTTAATCTCCTGCTCGTAGATACTCGGGCGGGCTGGGGGAATCATGGGCGCCAAGCTGACCCAGGCAAGCACGAAGCCGTGCACTGCTGCGGATAGGAAGAATGCGGTGGCGCTACGAAGGCGGTTGTTTTCGTACTGCAAGACTACTCGCATGCCCCAGACCCCGTGAGTTCGCATCGAAGTGCAACACCCGTGGCAGGGGCTTGCAGCTTGTTGGACGAACTACGCCCGACACACGTGGACCGATTCCCCCGCGAGTCACGGCGACTGGATGGCGTGAAGCGATGCCGGAACGTTTCGCTGTGGCTCAAAGCCATTCGGGGCCACCAAAGCCAATACTATCGCGATCCACGTCCAACGTTCGCGCAAAGATGCCGGGACCGGCCCGCCGTTCAGAATTCTCACTCCGGAAAGTCCGAATCCCCACGCAGAAATGGCGAAAACGAGGCTGCCTGGACATTACGAGGTGTCCGGCAGTCGATGGCTGGGCTCGTGCCAAGCGGTTAGTCTCGAAGGGCTGCTGCCCGCTCCCGAGCCGCATAGCGGGCCGGCCCTTTCTTAGACCATGCCGCCCAGCCTTCGGTTCTAAATTCATAACGGTCCACCTGGACCTCCACCACCGAAGGTCCCGCTAGTTTGATTCGGCCGAATATCCGCAGATTCAAACATGTTCCACCGGGAAGCGGGCTTGGCCACCTTACCGTGAGACGGATGCTGCTTCTGACTCTAAGGGCTTTATCGCCGACGAACCGCACCGTGTCGTTGCCCATGGTCAGTGTGTGGCCACGGCCGACGACTCCCTCTTGCCAGCCGGTTTCATAACGCAGTGGCAACTCGATCAAGTACTGCGGACAGCTATCGTCTCGCATCGCGTGGAATCCCCTTTCGTTCAACTCTCGGGGGAGGGCTGGTCGGTACGGCATAACATAGCCGTCTTGCATTACGATCGGATGACGTCACTCTGAAAATCTCGATACAGGTTGGCGCTCCTCACCACCAGCAGTTCCATCCCGCGCGCCTCACTTCCTGCTACGGGGCGGTCTGGGGACTATAAGACCCCTATATCTCCAATTGATGCTATACTGCAATTTAGAGGGCATCAGAGGAGGTTGCGGTGGACGCTTTTCTGCAGAACAAATTCGAGCGAAACGTGATCACCACCTCGGTGGACTATGTCTTCAATTGGGCACGTCAATCGTCGCTTTGGCCGCTGACCTTCGGGCTGGCGTGCTGCGCCATCGAAATGATCGCCTCGTCCACTTCGCGCTTCGACATTGCGCGGTTCGGCGCCGAGGTTTTCCGTCCCAGCCCGCGCCAATCGGACCTCATGATCGTGGCCGGCACCGTCACCTTAAAAATGGCGGCGCCGCTGCGGCGCATCTGGGACCAGATGCCGGACCCGAAATGGTGCATCGCCATGGGCGCCTGCGCCAGCGTCGGTGGCCCGTTCAATACCTATTCGGTGTTGCAAGGTGTCGACCGCATTATCCCGGTCGACGTCTATGTGACCGGCTGCCCGCCGCGTCCCGAAAATCTTTTCTACGGTCTGATGAAGCTCCAGGATAAAATCGATCAGATGAGCACTCTCGTCAAACGGCCCACCGAGGTGCGGCTGGAAGAATCGATGCTCGAGCAATTCAAGCAACAGGTGAGGATTGCGCAGATTCAGAATCCCGCATAACTGGAGCCACGCCCACGATCGTGTTTTATAAAGATTCCCGTCACATTTATCGGGTGCCGGAGCTGGATGTGTTCCCCTGGCTGGAGCACGGCTTTGGCACTCGCGTGTCGAACGTTCCTGCTCTTTATCCCCAGCTCGCCACGGTCAAGCAGATCCATTCTTCCGAGTGCGTGGCCGCCGAGGGCCGCCAGGGCGTACTCGGCCAGGGCGATGCGCTGATCGAGGCGACTCCCGGGTCGGCGGTGGCGGTACGAACGGCCGATTGCATTCCGATCCTGCTGGTCGACACGCGCAACCGCGCCGTGGCGGCGGTGCATGCGGGCTGGCGGGGAACCGTGGCTCAAATCGTCTCGAACGCCATCGAAGAGATGCACCGGCGCTTCGGCACCGTGGGCGCCGATCTCCACGCGGCGATCGGACCGGGCATCGGAAAGTGCTGCTATGAGGTGGGGCCGGAAGTGGCGGCGCAATTCGGAGAGCAGGGAAGAGCCCACATCGATCTCGTTGAGGCCAATCGCGCCCAGATACAGGCGGCGGGCGTAACGCCCGATCGTATCTACGCGTCGAACTTGTGCACGATGTGCCGGCTGGATGAGTTTCATTCCTACCGGCGTGACCGCGAAGCGGCCGGCCGCATGCATTCCTTCGCCGGAATTCGCCCGGCGGTACAGTAAAAGGTAGGCGAACACATGTTCTCGTGGATCTGTCCCCAATGCGGGCGGGAAGTGCCCCCGTCCTACACCGAGTGCCCCAACTGTAAGGGGAAAGAAGTTCCGGTTGCTGCCGGCACGCCTCCGCCCCCGATCGCTGAGCAGGCTCCGCCCCAGCCTGTGTATCAGGCGCCGCCGCCGCAGGCCGCCTATCCCCAGGCGCCGCCCGCATATCAGGCTGCACCTCCGCCGGCGGCTTATCCGCAGGCGCCGCACTATCAACCGCCACCGCCACAACCGCAGGTTCGCGCGTATGCTCCGCGCCCACGCCGCAGTGGTCTTCCTACGTGGCTGCTGACGGTACTGTTCGCATTCGCCTTTGTGGGGCTTGGCGCCGCGATCTATTGGGGCGTCGGCTACCTTCGGGGCGGAGGCGGAAATTCGGCTGCGGCCAAGCCCGCGCCCACCGTCGAAAGTCCCGCCGCCAAGCCGGGTGCGAGGCCCAGCACGCTGCAAAAGTACATCGAGATCTCCGGCGTTCGGTTTACCGAGGATGCCAAAAAGAAGCTGGAGATCAAATTCAACCTGACCAATCACTCGGATGCCGATATCACCGGCTTGACCGGCAACGTGACCCTGTGGGCCGGAACCCAGAAATCCGAAGAGGATGCCGTCGGCACCTTCTCATTCGCGACCGATATCGGCCCGCAGACCACGCGCGAGCTGAACGCACCCTTCACCACCAAGCTCAAGGTCTACGAGCTGCCCGACTGGCAGAACGTCACCACCGATCTGCAGATCACCGCGCCGCAGTAGCGCCACGCGATGGCATAATCATCAGAGTGAAAACCGCATCTCCGCGCAAGGCGAAGGCCAAGCCCAAGCCGCGTGCCGCGACTCGACGGCCCAAGACGGCAGCCGAACGCCGGCAACGGATCACCGAAATTCTCCGGCGCCTGGACAAGATGTACCCGGGCGCCACGTGCGCACTCCACCATCACAACCCGTGGGAACTGCTGGTCGCCACGATTCTGTCCGCGCAATGTACCGACAAGCGCGTCAACCAAGTAACGCCGGAGTTGTTTGCGAAATACCCGACGCCCCGGGATTTCGCCGCCGTGCGTCCGGAAGTGCTGGCGCAGGATATTCGTAGCACCGGTTTCTTCAACAATAAAGCGAAGTCCATCGTGGGCGCCGCCAAGCGCATCACGACGGATTTTGGAGGCGAGGTTCCGAAGACGATTGAAGAGATGCTGACGATTCCCGGGGCCGCCCGCAAAACCGCCAACGTCGTGCTGGGCACCGCGTACGGAATCGCTTCCGGCGTGGTGGTCGACACTCACGTGCAGCGCATCGCGCGGCGCCTGGATCTCACCCGCCAAACCGATCCGGTGAAAATCGAGCAGGATCTCATGAAGATCATTCCGCGCGAGAAGTGGATTTTGTTTTCGCACCAGATTATTCTGCACGGCCGCGCGTTGTGCATCGCGCGCAATCCCAAGTGCGCCGAGTGCGATCTCAACCCGGTCTGCTACGCCTCCGACAAAACGGCCTGATCACAATCTTTGACTCTGGATTTACCGAATCTTTACAAGGGCTTTGCACCCGAACCTTCACCTCGAGCGTTTAATAAGCAGGAGGATTTCAGAGATGAAATCAAGGATTTTGGGCCATTTGGTAATGACCGGCGCCCTGCTGCTGGGTGCGGGGGTGGCCGGAGCCACCGCCAATGCGCCGGCGCCGCAAACCGACGACGCCCTCGCCAACCAGGTGCGGCATGAGGTGGTCATGTACCCGTATTACGGCGTCTTTGATGACGTGAACTACCGGGTGGTGAACGGCAATGTCGAGTTGACTGGCGCCGTGACCGAGCCATGGAAAAAGGATGCAATCGGCAAGAGCGTGCAGAAAATTCCGGGCGTTGTCAGCCTGTCCAACAATCTCGAGGTGTTGCCGCTCTCGCCCATGGACAACCAGTTGCGGTGGCAGATCGCACGCGCTATCTACAGCGATCCGACGCTATCCCGCTATGCGATGCAAGCCGTTCCGCCGATCCACATCGTCGTCGACAACGGGCACGTGACCCTCGATGGTGTCGTCAACAACGATCTTGAAAAGCAGGTGGCGGGCGTGCGGGCCTCTACAGTTGGGCTGAGCTTCGGGCCGGTCACCAATAATCTCCGCGTCGAAAATTCTTCCCTCAAAAAAGGCTGAAGTACTCCTTTCAACCTTGGGCGGTTGGGCGCAAGCTCAGCCGCCCGTTTTTTTTGTTCGCCAGCGCTACAATTTGACTTTTGCCTATGAGATTGTTTTTGGGCGTGGATGGCGGCAAGTCCGCCACGGCTGCGCTAATTGGCGATGAGACCGGCCGCGTCCTCGGAACCGGCCGAGCCGGACCGTGTAATCACGCGGCGGAGGCGGAAGGCCGGGCGAAACTGGAGCGCGCCGTGCGCGACAGTTTAGCGGCCGCCTGTGCGGAAGCCGGCCTGGACCGGTCGGCGATCCGCTTCGAAGCCGCGTGCCTCGGAATGAGCGGCGGCCCGGATGACAAGCGCGCGATTTTGAGCGAGCTGCTGGCCACCGACCAGCTCATCGTGACGACCGATGCGGAAATCGCGTTATCCGCCGCCGTCGAAGCAGGGCAGGGAATCATCGTGATCGCCGGCACCGGCTCGATCGCCCTGGGACGCCGTCACGCCGGCCAGCTTGTCCGAGCCGGAGGCTGGGGTTACGTCTTCGGCGATGAAGGCAGCGCGTTCGACATCGTCCGCCAGGCTGTGCGCGCCGCCTTGCGGATGGAAGAAGGATGGGGCCCGCCCACGACGCTCCGGGAGGCGCTTCTCGAAGCGACCGGCTCGCTCGACAGCAACGAAACGCTGCACCGGTTCTATACACCGGAGTGGCCGCGAGACCGGATCGCCGCGCTGGCCCCGCTGGTGGATCAAGCCGCTGGCGCGGGCGATACCGCCGCGATCGAAATTCTAAATGCCGCCGCGCAGCAGCTCGCCCTGTTCGCCGCTTCAGTTCGCGCGCAGCTTTGGAAGCCGGGCGAACCCGCTGCGATCGCATATCTCGGCGGTGTCTTTGAAAGTGCCCGACTGCGGGAGCGCTTCCGCCTGCTGGTCGAACTGGAATCCGGCAACCGCTGCGGTCCGCCTAAGCGCAGCGCTGCGGAGGGAGCGTTACTGGAAGCCTACCGGGCGGCGGGCTTGAACATTTCGCCGGAATAGCTGCTACTGCGGCGGCTCGCCTTCGAGATGCGAAAGGCGGCGTTCATGTATCTCGGCGATCCGCGCGAGAGCACGGATGTTTTCCGCGTCCTGGGCTGCGGTGTCCCGGAGGTCGTGGATGTCCCGAGCTGCGAACTCGAGGCTCATGGTCAACGCTTCTTGGCGTT
>Ga0335081_10018608_pt1 | contig 11231 bp, 10 predicted proteins | sample Lox_Sample_35_FD_206713 | JGI IMG/M metagenome (GOLD analysis project Ga0335081, IMG submission 206713) | Soil microbial communities from Loxahatchee National Wildlife Refuge, Florida, United States - Lox_Sample_3.5 | ecosystem: Environmental > Terrestrial > Soil > Wetlands | place: USA... | reverse complement strand
TTCACGCCGCCTTTCGAGGTGCCGGCGCTCGCTGCAGACCTGCGCCGCGCGGCGCCCTACCTGGCGGCGTCCCCCGCCCGGCCTCCCACATGAGCGCCGACGACACCGGGGCGCGGCTATTCGTCGGCCTGCAGTACCTGCTGCCGCAGCACCTGCTCTCGGGCGTGGTGCATTGGCTCGCACGGGTGCAGCTTTCCTGGGTGAAGAACGCGCTCATCGACAATTTTCTGGTGAACTACCGTCCCGACATGAGCGAGGCCGAGGAGTCCGACCCGCGCAGGTACGCGAGCTTCAACGCCTTCTTCACGCGCGCCTTGCGCCCCGGCGCGCGCACCGTGGACCTGTCCCCGACGGCGCTCGTCTCGCCGGTCGATGGCACGGTGAGCCAGATCGGGCGGATCGACGGCTCCTCGCTCGTGCAGGCGAAGGGGCTCACTTACACGCTCGAGTCGCTCCTCGACGAGGCGGCGCCCGCCTGGGCGCCGGCGTTCCGCGGCGGCGCGTTCGCCACGCTCTATCTGGCGCCGAATGACTACCATCGCATCCACATGCCGCTCGCCGGCACGCTGCAGGGCGCCTGGTATGTCCCGGGCCAGCTCTTCAGCGTGAACGCGACCACCGCCGCTCAGGTGCCCGGCCTCTTCGCCCGCAACGAGCGCGTGGTATGCGTGTTCGCGGACGGGACGCTCTCCTTCGCACTGGTGCTCGTGGGGGCGCTGTTCGTCGGCAGCATGTCGACCGTCTGGCACGGCGATGTCACGCCGCGCAGCCCGCGCGTCCGCTGCGATCTCGCGCTCGACTTCGTGCGCGCGAACCTCAGGCTCGAGAAGGGCGCCGAGATGGGCCGCTTCAACATGGGATCGACCGTGATCCTGCTGCTGCCGCCGGGCCGGACCGAGTGGCTGAGCGACCTCGCCGCCGGCAGCGCGATCCGCATGGGCCAGGCCCTGGCGCGGTTGACATGAGCCCGGGTGAGGACTGGCGGCCGAGCGCCACGCTCGAGGCGTTGCGCGAGCGCGCGGCGCTCCTCGCGCGCACGCGGGAATTCTTCGCCGCGCGCTCGGTGCTCGAGGTCGACACCCCGCTGCTCGTCAACTCCCCGGTGAGCGACGTGCACATCGCGAGTGCCACCGTCGAGCTCCCCGGGGAGCAGGCCGCGTCCGGCGCGGCCCCACGGCTTTACCTCCATACTTCGCCGGAGTACGCGATGAAGCGGCTGCTCGCCGCCCACCGCGGCGACATCTACCAGATCTGCCACGTGGTACGGGGCAACGAGCGCGGACGCCTGCACAACCCGGAGTTCACGCTCATCGAGTGGTACCGCGTCGGCTTCCCGCTCGCCGCCCTCATGGACGAGGTGGAGGCGCTGGTGCGGGTCCTCTTGGGGCCGGCGCACCGCCTTCGCCGCAGCGAGCGCCTGAGCTACCGCGAGGCGTTCGTGCGCGAGCTCGCGCTCGATCCCTTCGCGGCAGCGGATGCGGCGCTGCTCGAAGCCGCGAGGCGCCTCGGGCTCGAGTCCCCCGGCGCGAACCGGGACGAGCTCCTCGAGTTCCTGATGGGTGTCGGGGTCGGCCCGCGCTTGGGTGCCGGCGCCCTGACCTTCATCCACGGATATCCCGCGACTCAGGCAGCGCTCGCGCGCCTCGATCCCGAGGAGCCGCGGGCGGCGCTGCGCTTCGAGCTCTACTGCGAAGGCGTCGAGCTCGCCAACGGCTTCCACGAGCTTCAGTCGGCGCTCGAGCAGCGCGCGCGCTTCGAGCGCGACAATGCCGAGCGGCGGCGCACGGGCCAGCCGGTGAGGCCGCCGGATGAGCGCCTGCTCGCCGCGCTCGCGGCCGGGCTGCCGGACTGCTCCGGGGTGGCGCTCGGATTCGATCGCACGCTGATGCTGGCCCTCGGAGCGAAGCACATCGACGAAGTGCTCGCCTTCCCGATCGGGCGCGCCTGAGCCGCATGAGCAGCGCGGCGCCTGACGCATGACTTCCGCCCGCCTCTCACCCCGGGGGCTCGCCGCCGGGGTCGCCGCCTTCACGCTCTGGGGATTGTTCCCCGCGTACCTTCACCCCTTGAGCGCCGTGCCGCCGATCGAAATCGTCGCGCACCGCATCCTCTGGTCGTGCCTGTTTCTCCTTGGAGTGCTGCTGCTGCGCGCCGAGCTCGGCCGCCTCACGACGACGCTCGGCAGGCCGCGGCTGCTCGCCGGGCTCGCCACCTCCGCCTGCCTCATCACCTGCAACTGGCTGGTCTATGTCTGGAGCGTCACCCACCATCACATCGTCGAGTCGAGCCTCGGCTACTACATCAACCCGCTGGTGAACGTGCTGCTCGGGGTGCTGGTGCTGCGCGAGCGCCCGAACGCCGTGCAATGGAGCGCGATCGCCCTCGCGGCTCTCGCGGTGATTTACCTCGCCGTCGAGGCCGGCGGCCCCCCCTGGATCGCCTTCGCGCTGGCCCTGAGCTTCTCGCTCTACGGTTTCGTGAGGAAGGTGATCAGCGTCGATGCGCTGCCCGGGCTGGCGACCGAGACGCTGCTGCTCTTCCCGTTCGCGGTCGCCTGGCTCACCTGGTGCCAGGCGAGCGGGACTGCGGCCTTCACCCATGACGGGCCCGTGATCGCAGCGCTCCTGGTCGGTGCCGGGATCGCGACCGCGGTGCCGCTCTTTCTCTTTGCCTACGGCGCGCGCCGGCTGCCTTACTCGACGGTGGGGGTGCTGCAATACATCGGCCCGAGCATTCAGCTGCTGTGCGGTGTGCTCTTCTACGGCGAGGGCTTCGGGCGCTCGCGCGCGGCGGGCTTTTGTCTGCTCTGGGCGGCGCTCGTGCTCTACGCGGGCGAAGGGCTCTGGCGCGCGCACTCGCGCGCGCGCCGTGCGGCGCGCGCCTGAGGGCCACGCGGATTTGCGGCGGCGTTACTGCTTGGCGCGCGAGATGTACTCGCCGGTGCGCGTGTCGATGCGGATCGTCTCGCCTTCGTTGATGAAGAGCGGCACGCGCACCACGGCACCGGTCTCGAGCTTCGCCGGCTTCTGACCGCCGGTGGCGGTGTCGCCGCGCAGCCCGGGATCGGTCTCCACGACCTTGAGCTCGATGTGGGGCGGCGGGGTGACGACCAGCGGCACGTTGTTCCACAAGGTCACGATGCACACCACGCCGTCCTTCAGCCACTGCGCGTTGTCGCCGAGCGCCGACTTGCCGGCGGTGTACTGCTCGAAGCTCTCCGGGACCATGAAGTGCCAGAAGTCCCCGTCCTGGTAGAGGTACTGCATGTCCATGTCGACCACGTCGGCGGCCTCGAGCGACTCGCCCGACTTGAAGGTGCGCTCGATCGTGCGGCCGGTCTTGAGGTTCCGCACCTTGATGCGGTTGAACGCCTGGCCCTTGCCGGGCTTGACGAACTCGTTCTCGACCACCGCGTAAGGGTCGCCGTCAAGCAGAACCTTGAGACCCGAGCGGATCTCACTGGTGGTATAGCTGGCCATTCTCGGATCCCGTGAGTGAGGGCGGCAGGATGTTGCCGCCCTGTCGAAAAAGGGCCGCGTATGATAGCGGCATCGCCTCGAGGCCGCCAGAGAAGCCCGCAGGCGCTTTTTTCCGCGAGGTCGCTCACGCGGGGGCCTTTACCCCCGGTGCTAGAATCCAGCCGCTTTTGCTTGTGTTGAGTCCAGGGAGGCCTTCTTAAGATGGAGCCGAGCGCCGTTCCGCTCATCGTGCTCAGCGCCACGCGTGATCCCGTCGAGGCGATCAACGGCATGCTGCGCCGCGCGGGCGAGCCGGCTCACTGCACCTGGATCCCGGCGCTGCGCGATCTCGCCGATGCGCTCACCCAGATCAATCCCGAGCTGCTGGTGCACGTGATGGCCGACGAGCAGGAGCTCGAGGCCGTCATCGCAATCCGCGACCAGACCGCCCCCACGGTGCCGATCCTGGCGCTGGCGCAGGAGGCGGACGAGGCCACCATCGCCCATGCGCTCGTGCTCGGCGCGCGCGACCTCGCCTCGCTTGCCCATCCGGACCGCCTGCAGGCGGTGATGATGCGCGAGCTCGAGACTTTTCGTGCCCGGCGCACCCTCGATGCGGCGATGCGCGTCGCGCAGGATGCCCGCAGCCAGCTCGACACGGTGCTCGAGCGCTCCAACGACGCGATCATCCAGGTGCAGGAAGGCATCGTCACCGACGCGAACCCCGCCTGGCTCGAGCTCTTCGGCGTCGAGGACGGGATCGCCGGCCAGCCCGTGATGGACCTGTTCGAGGAGTCCTCGCACCCGGCGCTGCGCGGCGCGCTCGCCGCGTGTCTGCAGGGACGCTGGAGCGGCGACCACACGCTGCGGGCCAACGCCCTGCCCGCCGACGGCAGCATCCTGCCGGTCGAGATCGCCCTCGCCATGGGCGAGCACGAGGGCGAGCCGTCCGTGCGGCTGATCGTGCCGGCGGCGCCCCGCGCCCAGGCGGCGCCCGCCGAGCCGCGCGCCGCCGAGGGCCCGGCTACGGTCACCGATACTTACGGCCTCCTGCCGCGCCGCGAGCTGCTGCAGGCGCTCGGCGAGCGGCTCGCGACCCGCCCCTCGGGCGGAGTGCGCTGCCTCGCGATCGTCAAGCTCGACAAGTTCGCGACCCTCGAGCGCGTCCTCGGCGTGACCGCGAGCGAGGATGTGGTCGCGGAGTTCGTGCGGCTGTGGCGCGAGACGGTCAGGCCGAAGGAGCTCAACGGGCGGCTCGGCGGAATGCTGTTCCTCGTGCTGCTCGAGCGCGGCAACGAGAACGACATCAACGCCTGGGCCGAGCAGCTGCTGTCGCGGGTGCAGAAGCACGTCATGCGCATCCGCGACAAGGCGGTGTCGGTCACCTGCTCGATCGGACTCTCGACCGTATCGCCGGGGCGCGCCGGACTCGATGCGGTGGTGGCGGATGCGCTCGAAGCGTGCCGCAAGGCCGGCGCGCGCGGCGGCAACCAGAGCGTCACCTCGGATCAGGCCGACACCGAGAGCCGGGTGATGTCCTACGACAAGGTTTGGGTCAAGCACATCAAGGCCGCGCTCATGGAGAACCGCTTCCGGCTGGTGCAGCAGCCGATCGCGAGCCTGCGGGGCGAGGACCCGGGCATGTTCGACGTGCTGGTGCGCATGATCGACACGCAGGGAAAGGAAGTGCTGCCCTCGGAATTCATGGCGGCCGCCGCACGCAACGATCTGATGAAGAACATCGACCGCTGGGTGGTGGGAGCATCGCTGTCGTTCGCGGCGCAGAAAAAGCCCGAGTGCCTGTTCGTGCGCCTCTCGCGCGAGACGGTCAAGGATGAATCCTTCCTCGACTGGCTCGGCAACCATCTGCGCTCGAGCCGCGCCGAGCCCGAGCGCCTGTGCTTCCAGGTGACCGAAGAGAGCGCCGCCACCTACATCACGCAGGTGAAGGCCCTGGCGAGCGCGCTGCGCGAGCGCCGCTTCCGCTTCGCGCTCGAGAGCTTCGGCGGCGGACGCGACAGCTTGGGGATGCTCGAATCCTTGCCCCTCGACTTCGTGAAGATCGACGGCGCGGTGATCCAGGGACTCGCCGCCGATCCGCAGCTGCAGCAGCGCGTGCGGGCCCTGGTCGATGCGGCGCAGAAGCGCTCGGTGCAGACGATCGGCGAGCGCGTCGAGGATGCCAACACCATGGCGGTGCTCTGGCAGCTCGGCGTGCAGTTCATCCAGGGCTATTTCGTCAACGAGCCCGAGGAAGTGGTCTTGGGCGCCGGGCGCTGAGACTTCAACGCGCCGCGCGCGCCCTGAGCCAGTGCGTCAGAGCCACGCCGAGCGTGGCGAGCCCGAGCCATTCGTGCAGCACTGCGGCCCCATCGTGCAAGCCGCCGGTCGTGTAGTACAGCGCATAGCCGCTCACCACCAGGACGACCGCGCAGGCAAGGAGCAGCAGCCCCGACGGCCGATCCCCGGCTGCCGGCCAGCGCACCAGCATGTGGCTCGCCCCGAGCCAGCCGAAAAGAAAGACCCCGACGACGGCGGCCACCCCGTGCAGCGAGAGGAGCGGCGCCTCGTAAGGATTCGGCAGCGGCCCGAACTCGTTGTGCCCGGGGACGAGGTAATGCAGCGCCATCCACAGCGCGCCCGACAGCCACAGCAGCGTCGCGGTGGCAATTACGGCGGCGCGCAGGCTCCGCGACATCGGCGGTGCGCTACCCGGCCGCCGCGGGCCGCAGCACCACCTGCCACAGGGCGACCAGCCAGCGCACGCCCTGCGTCACGTGCTCACAGGAGAGCGTCGCGCCGGCGATGTTCTTGATGTCGGTGCGGACGTTGAGCTGCGCGAGCTCGCCCCGGCCGGCGAACTGGCGGCGCCAGGCCTCGTTGCGGATCTCGCCGCCGTGGCTCTCGCGGTAGCTCATCACCTCGATCGGGCCGAGCTTGCCGCTTGAGTCAATCGCGGCCGCGTAGGTGATGAAATCCTCCTTGCCGATCACCTCATCGACGAACACGAAGCCGAGCGAGGCATCACCCTTCAGCGCCTGGAAGGCCCGCAGGCTCCGGTGCGGCGGCTGCGCGCCGGCGAGCGCTGTTACCTGTGCGTGCTGCGCCGGGGTGAGAGTGAGCGCAACCTCCACGTAGCGATCCGCCTGAGGAAAGAGCGCCCGCTGCGCATCGGGGAGCGCGAGGTAGTCGGCGGCGACCACGATCGCGGGCGTGCCGGCACCGAATGCGCTCAGGGCGCCGAGCCAGGCCGGGAGCGACTGGTTGCTCATGGCGTAGTGCGGTGAATGAGAATCATTCGTAACCAGTGTACCATAGCCCTTCCTGCCACGTGGCTGCCTGCGAGTGCTATCCCCTCTCCATCCAACTCCCCCTGCGGCCGGGCTGCGGCGCATGCGCATCGAGATGGGAACGACGCTCGTCATCGAAGCGCGCGCGGCTTGCGACTCACTGGTGGGCGCGGCGGTCGATGCGGCGCTCGCCGCCGCCGCCGAGGTGGCGCGCCGGCTGCGCCCCGCGGGAGCGGACAGCGACCTCGAGCGCATCGGCGCCGCGGCCCCAGGGACCCCCGTGCCGATCAGCGCCGCGGCGCTCAAGGTGCTCTCCTTCGCGCAGCGCCTGAGCCGCATGAGCGAAGGTCTCTTCGACCCCTGCCTGCCCACGCGGCCGGGACGCATCGAGGACCTCGAGGTCCTCGACGGTGAGGCGCCGCTCGCGATCGCACACCGTCCCGTCGAGATCGACTGCGGCGGCATCGCCAAAGGCCACGCGGTGGATGCCGCCGTCGAGGCTCTGCGCACCGCCGGTTGCAGCGCCGCGCTCGTCAACGCCGGCGGCGACCTGCGCGTCTTCGGCGCGCTGACCGAGACGCTGCTGCTGCGCGGACCGGGCACCGGGTACCGGCCACTGACGCTCGCGGACGCGGCGGTGGCGGTCAGCGATCGCGATGCATCGCGGGCGCCCCTCGGGCATCGCGGCTACTACGTGCGCGGGGCTGAGGCATCGCCGCGGCGCTATGCGGCCGTGCGCGCCCGCGATTGCCTTACGGCGGACGCCCTCACCAAGTGCGTGCTGCTCGGCCCGGCTGCATTGACCGCGGCGCTGCTCGAGGCCTTCGGCGCCGCGAGCCTCGCTTGACGTTCAGAAGGCGAGCCCGAGGCCCAAGTCCAGCCGCTCGAAGCTCGTGTTCTCCTTGAACCACTGGTAGTCGGCCTTCAGCACCAGGTGCGGGCCGATGTAGAAATTGGCGCCCACCGTCCACACCTGATCGTGATTCAGCGGCCAGAGGCCGTAGTCCCCGGGTGTGGCCGAGAGCGGCACCTCACCCGGCGGAACCACCGGCCCCGCCGTGCCCTCATAGCTCGAGCCCATGTCGTAGTGCTCGAAGCGGACGAACGGATTCAGCCGGTACTCATCCCGGCTCCACAGCTGGTAGGCGCCCTGCAGGTAGTAGCCGTAGAAGGCCGCCGGGAGCGGGTTCGGCGAGCCGGGGTTGGCGGCATTGGCGGGCCCGGTGTTGGAGATCGTGCCGCGCGCGTAGAGCGCCTGCAAATCGAGACGCTCGGGCGTCCAGCGCGCATGCGCCTCCCACAGGGTCACACGCTGGTCGCCCGGGAGCGGCGCATTCGGCGGCGCCGGGACCGGGACCGCGTTGCCGGTGGTGATGGCGGCGCCGAGCGTCACGCCGGGGACGCCGTAGTAGCCGAGCGCGAGGTATTGAGACAGGCGGCGCGCGTTGGCGAGCGCCAGCTCCTGATGCGTGGCCTGAAGGGGCGCGGAGTCGCTGTCCTCGAGCTCGAGCGCGTTGGCATAGGGTGGAAACTCGGGCGCGAAGTCCCATTTCGACAGGTCGAAACCGGTGGTGAGCCCGGCGTTCCAGCCGAAGCCCGCGGCGGTCTCGCCGTGGAAGCCGAGGCCGCCTTCGCGCCAGGTGCTCGGAATGATGAGCGTCTCGACGAAGTTGCGCTGCACGCCGTAGAAGTTGGTCGGCTCGTGGTGCTCGTTGAGGAAGCCGAACGGCATGAGGAACAGCCCTCCGCGTGCGCTCACGTAGTCGCTGAGCCTGCGGTCGACGTAGAACTGCTCGACCTCGAACTCGCCGACGTCGCTCGAGGAGGCGACCGCGTGCTCGACCTCGTACTCGGAGTTGAATTCGGTGAGCGGATCGAACTGGTAGCCGATGCCGAACACCGCGCGCGCCAGGTCGAACTGCGACTGGCTCCGGTCGTTGACGGGATCGGTGTAGTACACCTCGCCATAGCCCCAGAGCCGCAGCCCCGTGCCGAAGAGACCGGGACCTGCGGTGCCGGGCTCGGCGGTAGCCGTTGGCGAGAGCGCGTCACCGGCGGGCAGAGCGCTGGCGTTCGGCAACGCCGTGGCGTTCGGCAGCGCCGCCGCGCTCGAGGGGATGGCCGGCGACGAAGCCGTAGCCACCGGGGCGGTCGGCGCGCCGGGCATCGTGGCGGCCGTGCTGGCGCCGCTCAGTTGCGCGACGCGCGCGGCGAGCTGGTGCTGCTCCTCGCGCAGCGCGCGATTCTCGTCGGCGAGCTGCCTCAAGGTCGCCTGCACCTCCTTGAGCTGCTCACGCAGCGCGCTGAGCTCCGGCTGCGGGGCCTCCTCGGCCACCGCGATGGTTTGGCCGCTGCTCGCTGCGGCGACGAGCAGCAGCAGGGCGAGAGGCGTGCGCACGCGCGGCGCGCGCGCTGACGGGAGGTGATGGCTCATGAGAGTGTCTTCCTCGGTTCGATAGATAAGGAGTCGCATCGAGCGCTCACTCGGCACCCGCGAGGCACTGTGCCGGCACGCTGTAGGAGGACGCGTTCTGCGGGTCGTAGCCGTCGGTGAGGCTGCAGAGAAAGGCGACGACGTCGTCGATCTCGGCCGCGGTGAGGGTCGGCGCCTGGCCGCCGGCGAAGGCAGGCGGTGTGTACGGGACCTCGCCGATGTTGACGTTCGCATCGAACTCGACCGGCAGGTCGTTGTACTGATAGAGATCGGGCGTGCCGTCGGCATTCAGATAGGACGTTCCGGCCGGAAAGTACGGATTGCCGCCCGGGCCTGCCGCGACCGGAGTCGGGTTGTTGCCGAGGTTGTTGTTGATGTCGCGTGTGACGTACCACTCGACGACCTGATGGAGCGTCGCGAGCGCGCCGTTGTGGAAGTAAGGCGCCGTGAGGGCCACGTTGCGCAGCGTCGGCACCTTGAAAAAGCCGCAGAGGGTCGTGGTTTGCGTGAATACCGGCCGCGGGTGCGGGTCACCCGGCGGGGGATCGAACGGCCCGCAGAGCCCGAGATCGTAATAGGCGTACTCGGCGTCGGCGGGCACGTTCGGCTGCACCGGCACATAGTCGAGCGGCACCCCGCTCATGGGGCTCGCGGGCGCGGGCAGGTTGGCCGGGATGCTCCAGTTGCGCGGTACGCCGACATCGTCGTAGGTAAAGTCGGTGAAGAGTGGATGCTGGCTGTAGGGCCCGGGCTGGCTCGGATGGCAGGCGGTGCAGTTGCCCTTCCCCGGGTTGTTGAAGAGCGCGAGCCCGCGGAGCTCGGCTGCGGAGAGCTGCGCCTCGCCCGCGAGCCACGCGTCGTACTTGCTGCTGAAGGGCGCAAACTCCGGCGCCTCGCTCTCGAAGGCGGCGAGCGCCTGGCCCATGGCAGCGAGGGCCGCCGCCGGATCCTCGAGCACCGCGGCGCCGAAAGCGCTCTCGAAGAGCGAGAGCGTGGTCGGCGAGCTCTGGAGGCGCATCACGACCTCGGCGGCATTCGCGTTGGCCATCTCGAAGCCGCTCACGAAGGGCTGCTCGGCCTGCACGGCGAGCGAGGACGCACGGCCGTCGCGAAAGAAGCCGCCGGTGGGTGTGCCGCCGGCGAGGGAGAACGGCGGCGTGAAGGCTGCGTACATGAGCGAGGGGGTGTTGCGAAAGCCGGGCAGATCCATGTTGGGCCCGCCGAGCGGCACCGGCAGCCCCTGACCGGTCGCCGGATCGGCGGTGAAGGCGCGCGCGGGCACGTGGCAGGTCCCGCAGGACTGCCTCCCGGAGGCCGACAGGCTCGTGTCGAAGAACAGCGCCTTGCCCGCAACTGCCTGTGCGGACAACGTCGCCTGCGCCAGGGGTGCGGCTCCCCCGCCGCCACCGCCTCCACCGCAGGCGAGCAGCACCGCGGCCAACGGCACCGTTGCTCCGAGGGCCCAGCGCGCACTGAACATAACTCGCTCCAGCCGGGATAGAAGCGAATCTTAATGAGAAGCGTTACTATTCTCAAATAGTAGTCGGCTCGGCTCGCCGGCCCGGCCTCGAGCGAGGTGGACGGTCAGTGCGAGGCTTCGGGGAGCGGCGCCTCCATGCGCTCGATCTTGCGCGGCCAGCCGCGCTTCAACACCGCGCCGCGCTGCGCCCGCTGGCCGAGGTAATTCTTCAGATCGCGCCACTCGATGACCTTTCTGGTCTCGCCCGACCAGAGCACGAGGCTCGCCTCGGGCGGCACGACCGCGATCGCCGTCATGAGCTCGGCGCGCGTGCGCGCCTTCTTGCCGGGGATGTCGTAGAGCTTCAAGCCCTTGCCGCGCGGCATCTCCGGTACCTCGCTCACCGGGAAGGCGAGGAGCTTGCCCTCGCTGCTCACGGCCGCGACGAGGGAGTCGGGCGACGGCACGGGTGCAGGAGCGAGCACCTGGGCATTCTCCGGGACACTCAACACGGTCTTGCCGGCGCGGCGGTCGGTGACGAGGTCCTTCAGACGCACCGTGAAGCCGTAGCCCGCATCGCTCGCGAGCAG
>Ga0335081_10018606_pt1 | contig 11233 bp, 9 predicted proteins | sample Lox_Sample_35_FD_206713 | JGI IMG/M metagenome (GOLD analysis project Ga0335081, IMG submission 206713) | Soil microbial communities from Loxahatchee National Wildlife Refuge, Florida, United States - Lox_Sample_3.5 | ecosystem: Environmental > Terrestrial > Soil > Wetlands | place: USA: Florida... | reverse complement strand
GTCCTAAATACAGCCCGTGATGATGTCGGAAAGAGCGCTCAAGCAAGCATGAAGGAAATGAACAATCTCAAGCAGATGGTCGCCGCCGGCTCTAAAGGCTCTTTCATCAACATCTCACAAATGGCGGCCTGCGTCGGTCAACAGATGGTGGAGGGCAAACGTATCCCATTCGGCTTTAAATACCGCTCTCTCCCGCACTTCTGCAAAGACGATTATAGTCCCGAAAGTCGGGGCTTTGTGGAAAACTCGTACTTGCGAGGTTTGACACCGCAAGAGTTCTTTTTCCATGCCATGGCTGGGCGAGAAGGTTTGATCGACACAGCTGTCAAGACGGCGGAAACGGGATATATCCAGCGACGACTTGTCAAAGCTTTGGAAGATGTCATGATCAAGTATGATGGGACTGTCCGGAATTCACTCGGGGATATAATCCAGTTTACATACGGTGAAGACGGACTTGATGGAACAGCCATCGAAAATCAATATATCGACACCATCCCCATGTCGCATGATGATTTCCATCGGCGATACAGAATCGATGTCATGGATCCCAAATACTCGATCAAACCACATCTCCTCGAGGCCGGAAATCAAATCGCTGGAAATATGGAAGTCCAGGCGGTCTTGGATGAGGAATTTGAGCAACTGGAGGCAGACCGTGATGTAATGAGGAATTTCATCTTCAAAGACGGCGACGGCTTTCGTCCTCTGCCCGTTCAACTCAATCGCGTCATCAAGAATTCCCAACAGATCTTCAATATCGATCGGCGAAAACCCTCTGATCTCAGTCCCATCGAAATCGTTCAAGGTGTCCGGGATTTGTGCAAGAAAGTCCTTGTTATTCGCGGAAATGACAGGATTTCGACAGAAGCACAGGAGAATGCGACCCTTCTGTTCCAGTGCCAAGTCCGTCAGAAACTGGCGTCGAAGCGGGTCATCGAAGAGTACCATCTCAATCGCGAAGCGTTTGAATGGATACTTGGAGAAATCGAGTCCCAGTTCATCCAATCTGTTGCTGCTCCTGGTGAAATGGTCGGTACACTTGCTGCTCAATCGATCGGCGAGCCTGCAACTCAAATGACCCTCAACACGTTCCATTATGCAGGTGTCTCGTCCAAGAATGTCACTCTCGGTGTGCCTCGCTTGAAGGAAATTCTCAATGTCGCTCGAAACATCAAGACTCCATCGCTCACAATCTACCTCGCCCCGCACGTCGCTCAAAACATCGAATTGGCAAAGGAAGTCCAGAGCGCCGTCGAACACACCACCCTCCGCACTGTCACCAAAGCCACAGAAATTTACTACGATCCTGACCCACGCGACACAATCATTGAAGAAGATCGTGATTTCGTCGAAGCGTTCTTCGCCATACCCGATGACGAAGTCGAAAATAATATCCCTCGTCAGTCACCCTGGCTTTTGCGTCTCGAACTCGACCGTGCAAAAATGCTGGACAAGAAATTGACAATGGCCGACGTTGCTGGGAAAATCGCAGATACGTTTTCTACGGACATGTTTACCATTTGGAGTGAAGATAACGCCGACAAGCTCATAATTCGATGCCGCATCATTCGCGACGAGAAAAAATTGCAAGAGGATGAAAGCATTGCCGAGGAAGATGTCTTCTTAAGGAATCTCGAGAGTCACATGCTCGATTCGATCAGTCTTCGGGGTATTCCAGGCATTACCCGAGTCTTCATGATGGAGGGACGCAGGACTTATGAGAAAGAGGACGGAAGTTTTGGCACCCGAAACGAGTGGCAATTGGAAACGGACGGAATTAATCTCGCAGAGGTGTTGACTGTCAAAGATGTTGATCCGGTGCGAACATATTCCAATTCTTTCGTCGAAGTCTTGCAAGTCCTGGGTATCGAGGCGACTCGTGCGGCGCTCCTCAAAGAATTGCGTGCGGTCATCGAATTCGATGGGTCCAAAGTCAATTACCGCCATATGGCTCTCCTCGCCGATGTCATGACGTCCCGTGGACACTTGATGGCCATCACACGTCACGGTATCAACAGAGCCGACACGGGTGTGTTAATGCGCGCTTCGTTCGAAGAAACCGTTGAAATCCTTATGGAAGCCGCCGCTGCCGGCGAACTTGATGATTGTCGGGGCGTCTCGGAGAATATCATGCTCGGACAATTTGCTCATCTCGGAACTGGAGAATTCGATTGTCTGTTGGACGAGAAAATGCTTTCCCAAATCAGCATCAATAACTTCCCGATGGGCATGGCTGTTGCTTCGACGACCCCAGGTAGAGCTGGGGGCAGCATGACTCCATATGATGACAGTGAGCCGATGTACGATGACGGTTGGGTTGGGTCTCCTGATCCCAATGCCGTGTTCTCTCCTCTCGCCGTTACAGGACGCGAAACACCGCGAGCTGGCGGATTTACACCTATGATAACTGGATTTGGTGGCGCAGGCGGACGCTCTCCTTGGGGCCCAACAAGCCCGTTCGTATCGTCGAGTCCATACAACCAGGGGACATCTCCAGGGTTCTCCCCCGCTTCTCCTCATTTCCCAACATCTCCGCAGTGGGGAGGAATTTCGTCACCTACGTTCTCGCCGTCGTCGCCTTCCTATTCACCATCCAGTCCGGCGTTCAGTCCCAATTCTCCTGCTGCGTACGGCCAAAGCAACGACGTTAGAGCCAAGTCGCCAGCGGCATCCTACTCTCCCCAATCGCCATCCTGGAGTCCAAGTTCCCCCAAATTTTATTCCCCATTATCACCAGTGTTTAATGCTGCCTCGAGTTACGCGACTTCGCCCCAATACTCCCCATCCAGTCCGAAAATGTCTCCCACGTCTCCGGCTTACAGTCCTACGAGCCCGAAGATGTCACCAACATCGCCTGCTTATAGTCCTACTAGCCCTGGATATTCTCCCTCTTCACCAAACTATTCGGGATTTGGTGCTGGCAGTACCTCACCTGCATATAGCCCAACCTCCCCAAGGGGGCAGTATTCTCCGTCATCGTAAATCCCCGCCAATTAATTCCATTCGCTAACTCTTCAGTCCGCAATGGAGTCCTCGAAATGATTAGGGGTTTCGTATTTGTGTTTAGTTGTCTACTGCATTACATGTTTGGAATTGGAATGGGTGAGAGTCTGAAAGGTGATTTCCTATATCCGCGGCAGCGGTCAAGTGTGCTGTATATACAAATAGGAGGAGGCTAGAAAATGTGATCGAATTCACAAACCGATAGTGGGCTTAATTTATGGGTGTGTTGCCCATGTATTTATTGCAGAGTGACATTTTATCTTACGAAGCCGTTCATTTCCTCAACCAAACTTGCATTCTGGTAGTCTATCTGAGTGATATGGCCCGTTACGTGTGAAGTAGTTTCCAACAATAAAGACACAACGTGACCTGTGGCCTTCTGCGCTTCTCCCATTATCTTCATCAAAGATGAGATTAACATGCTTCCTGATTGTATCATTCTGGAGAATCCCATCCGTAAGGGGTGACTCAATAGCATCTCCGGTAAGATTAATGTTCTGCGAAGCTGACTCGAGTGCAATCACTTTCATGTGTCCAGTCAACCTTGCTTAGACCGGCTATTTGCTGTACCTTTCGGCCTCCGAATTAAACTGGAATCCGATAAAACGTCGAAAATGGCACCACCCTTGCTCAAATAGAATTTTAACCTTCTCTGAAGTCAAAAGTATATGTCGTCTAAATTGACTGAGATCATCCTCAAGTATAAGTCCGTCGTCCTTTCGTTAAGCAGTTGCCCAGGTATACTGATGCCAGCAGCGTTGTCCGCCCCATAAAAACCCCCAGCCTCTTTGACTCTCGTGAAAGAATGATTGCACTTGCTCTTCGGAAGAAATATCGGTTTACTGCAAGTAAATCTTCCTAGGAAGTCGTGCTTCTGGATACGACTGCCGATGATAACAGTCGGAAAGAAGGATTCATTTGTATCTGAGGAAGCCAATGACAGAGGCCCTGACGCACGTTACTTTATTCATGAACTGGGCCAGAAGTACCCAATCGCGAGGATGAGGATGCAGACTGCCGAGATCATCTTGTAATTAACTGGGCAATTTTGTGTCCGCGGCTCTGGTCTGTTTTACCGCATTTGTACGTGGGATCGAATGGTGGGGAATTTTTGCCTCTTTGTGTGAATATATACTATCGGTGAGGGGACGTAGGACGGCTACAATCCTCAAGCCACTTCGGAACCTGAGTTCGGTTGCTTGACGGGATTAGTGGCGGATAAATGAAGGATACTTCCCGCGTGGATGACGTTGGTAACACAACGAGACATTCATGTTGGACGGACCTTCTTCTTGCTCCGCAAATTTGCCATCGAATTGAGTGAAACGAGAAGTCGAAAGTTGGATGTCTATTTAGCCCAAAAAAGGGCTACCACCAGCGTCTCGTTGTTCGGTTCATTGTGCCGTCCATGTGCCTCCCGTCTTCCGATTTAGAATTTCCTTTTTGAATTCGATAAATCATGAGTCAATGTGCAATGCCTTTCAATTGCCGCAAAACAAGGCCCCCGGATTTATGGGCGGCTATAAATGGACGGCTTTTGGCACGATCGCGGTCAGCGCCGCTGCATTACGAGTCGGAGAGGCGACGTCAATCAATCGTCAATCAATCATCACGCAGCGCGCAATCGCAATTGTCACCCTGATTTTTTCAACCTAGTCAGCAACGTAATCTCACCACGCGACAAATTTCGGCTTTGGCGGGCGCCAAGCACCCATTTTGGAAATCTGCTCTATGTGAAAACGAAGCCTTAAATTTCAGCGGACTCTTTATTCCCGAGCGGGTCTTCAGACTTGGATTGTTATTTTTGGAACATCTTCGGTCTCCGGTGACAGGGATGACCCTGTGGCGTGTGGGAATTGCCAATAATAGCCGAGACGAGAGAAGGGCAGATTGGAAGATAATCTGACGAATTTGTCACGGCGAATTGGAAATATCATTTGCACTTCCATTTGTATATGTGCAGATTGCGGAAATTAGACTATAATTAACTGACCTTCATAGCTTCAAGGCTGGGTTAAGCGCGGGGAAATATCACATTGTGGCGCAGTGGTCGGCATGCCGCATATATAATAGAGCAGCAGTCTGCCTTCTTCTACTCTCTCTTATAACTCGTCACACGTCATCAACTCCATCTCCCATCTCGACGGTCCGCTGCTTCTTGCTCCATTCCATCTCTGCTTTCCCACTTTTTCTTCATCTCTTTTTTCTTCTGTCTCGCACGCCCTCTTAGTGAATCTTTGAAGCATGAGAGCATTCAGATCCGCACTCACGATTGCTGCCGTTGCGACCGGTGCCCTTGCTCAAGTCGGCAATGGGATTGGTTCAGGACCTGTCAATCCATCTGAACAATTTGGCATCCTCACCATCCACAGGTAATCCCCATCTCACTCATCCCCATCCTCTCTCCACCCCCCCGGAACGGATACTAATTTTTCAGCGGTGCCCTTGCCGTCCACTTGCAAACCTGGACCTTGGAAACTGAGGAAGTCTTCCTTTCCGTTGGCGGTAGCCTCACCATGACGCTCGATGCAAACGGCGTTCTTTGGGACCAAAACAACGATGTCGGCTGTATTTCCCAGGCGGACGGATCCATCCAGTTCCTCTCTACTCCCGCCATCACAAGCAATTTCATCACAGGTCCCTGGGTTTCCAATAGCAGTGAGGGTGCTGCCATCATCCCACCCAACGGCCTCGGAGCGTACGGCTGCGAAAATACGACGGCTTCTGCCTATCAGATGTTTGCCTTCTCCGAAAGTCCCACTGCTTTGCCGTCCTGTACCGGTGTCCTCTTACAAGTATCACTTGCTCCCGCTCTCCTTCATCTCGCACACAAACACTAATTTCCTATATTTAGCCTGTCAATAGCAATGGAATCATCTCTTCTTTGAGCACGCCAAGCGCCACTTCCTCCGCCTCTTCCGCTTCGTCTGGCAGTTCCGCCTCTGTTACTTCGGCGGCCAGCTCTGCAGTATCCTCGTTATCTGCCGCTTCGTCGGGCGTTTCGTCTGCCTCCGGCAATTCCGCTTCCACCGGGGCATCGACGGCGACAACGGTTGGCAGTGTTGCTTCTCCTACTACTACCAGCGCTCCTCCAAGCCCCACTATTCTTAATAGCGGTGCATCGGCTGAACGTGTTATGATTGCGGGTGCTGTGGCTGTCATTGGATTTGCCGGGTTGTTGGTCGCCTAGACGGATCTTTTTCTTTTTCTTTTTTTTCTATTCTTTATAATTGGCTTTTATCTAGATGACCCCAAAGGTGGAACATTGCTAGTCGCTATAGAATTTCTTTAGCTTTTGTACATTTGCTGCAATCTGATTCAAATCATTTGCTTCTACGAGAGTCTTGGTTCACAATATCTTCCAGGATATTGCACGTGACCTTGAAGCCGGTCAGATCGGAAATTTCTGGGATCAACGTTTCCAATTTTGAGAATTGTTTGTTCTGCAGAGGAGGGAGGACGCGCTTCCGCAAGGATGCAGTCAGATTGGCGGGATGTGTTCGTGCACAAGTCGCTGCAGGAGATCCGTGAGGTTGTCTATGAGACGCGGACAAAGGCCACCGGAAAGAAGTCCGAACTGCGGTCGGCGGTGAGGCAGGCGATCGAAAGCCCGTACGGATGCTGACATTGGATGCAGGCACAGCCACCGAGACCTGCTGAAGACGGCGCACACAGTGCTGGGCATGCGGGACATCCTCACGGATGCCGACTTTCAGTCTAGGCAGCTTGCAGTGTTTTCTCCCGACTTGATCAAGACACAAGTCCGGAATGCCGAGCTGTATCAACAGCGGACCACGCGTACTCGATCCATTAAATCACTTGCGCTGACGTTCAAGCGAATGATAAGCTGCCTATTGCATCGGCAATTGCCTTTGTCAGGGCATGTCTGGACATCGTTGAAGCTGAAGATTCCCTTCTATTAGCCGCCAAGGCCATCCTTGCTGGTCGTCTTGCCTTAAACACCCTACCCAAGGTATGTCCACTCCACTCACTCATGGTAACTACGAGGATTCAAATGCATATTATCAATCTCTCCGTGACCGCTTCTCGTTGTCAAGAACCCACGTACTAAAGCGGTTTGATCAAATGCTCCTCCGTACCAATCCCCTCGAGACATTACAAGCCTACGCCTGTATCACAGGATCCTCCCCGCAACAAGTTCTCGAACATTTTCTCACTGTCCGCCTCGAATCCACTAAAGCAACCCTTACAATCCAATCCTCTGACTCGCTCACCATAGTCCCTTTCATCCGATCCGTGAAATCCACTGTTACAGATGTCAAAGCATTATTCCCCTTCACCCTTCAACGAACGCTAAACGACATCAAGTCACTGAGTCTGCTCAGTCACGGGGATCTGCGGCAAAGTCTCCAGCGAAGACGTGCAAACATTGGTCTTTGGATAAACCGTGACCTAAAGAGATTTATGATTTGGACGAAATCGGATGTGCTTGATGCGATCCAGGTGGAGGAAATGCTCGAGACTTGGACGCAGGAAGTCGAGAATTTATTACGAGACAAGGTGGGTGGGTTGTTTGTTGAAATTCAACAATTAGACATGTTGTGTTCTTTGCGAGGGGAGATTATTTCGATCCTATTGGATTCGGAGGAGGATGTTACTCTGTTTGAAGAACGAATATGCAACGTCCTAGTCAACGGGATTGCTAGGCAAATCACGAGGTTGATGATCGATCGAGTGAGGAATTTGCACGATTTGGAATCCATGGCAATGGACTTGACTGTGAATTCCAAAGGTATAAGGATTCTCCAACAATTTGACTGATTTCCAGTCGACGACGTATCGATATCGGTGTGGGAGCCGCCGTCATCCAAGCAACTGAAACTCGACCAGATACTATCACTGAAAACGGTTCAAGAACGACCTCTCCTCAAATCCTTTGCAAAGCGCTATTCAGAAATCATGGACGACGTTCGAGACGGTGAGATGATGCTATCACGATTAATCGAATCGTCAACGGATGGCAGATTTGGTGCCGACGATATATCCCAAGTCCTTGACGATCATACCGAAGCTCTAAAGTCCGAAAACGGCCTTTTCTCCCAGGCGTTCGATAAAATCCTCGACGACAGCTTAAGAGATTTATCGCTTGAGGAGGGCGCGGCAGGTAATTTGGAGTATTATGTGCGTCTGTTAATAAGTCTAGCGGCACGGGCGGTATGTTGGCTTCGACTTGTTTCGATCATTAAGAATCCGCCTCCTTCGTCGGATAAAATCCATCTCGTGGATACCTTTTCGGAGACAGGGCGACAGAGAGCCCAAACCATTGTATCCGAGAGCATTGCGTCCACTGTCGCTACTCTTACGAAGCGTCTATTATCGTCACGAACATGGACTGGAGATATTCCAGAGAAACTTCTGTGGGAAGGTAAACCGAATTTCCAACATACTCGGGTCTAAAATTTCAGGGGAACCACTATTACCATCACAACCATCGAGGATACCGTTGTTGATATTGAAAGAGATTGCATCACAATTGAGCCGGATCGGGATCGATTTACTGAATAGAGATTTTGTACAGTTGACGGGCAAATTGTGTCTTGAGCGGACAACCGCGATTTACAAAAATGAGATAGCAGCGTTGGAAATTTCGGCGGATGCGGCTGCCCAGGTTTTTGCGGATATCATGTTTTTCACGATTGCATTGCCGGGAAATGATGGGATATTGAGAGTCGTGCGAGACAAGCTTCTTACGAAGGTATGATTGCGACGCGACATAGTGTCTGACGGTCCAGTGTCCTGAAGGAATTGCCGAGAGAATTCAGCCAGTATTGACCATATATTGGAATCGGATTTCTCTATTGTTTGGGATACTAGTCACGTTGGATTCCGATAATTTAGTAGAGGAATAAGGCGATGCAATGGGGAAGACCATCCTAATCATTGATGAATATATGCAATGTATCAATGTATGCAACAACAACAGAATAGCTTATTATCCAACTCCAAACTCGTCAAACTGCATCATGAAGATAGATCCGACCACCAATATCAGCCTCTCGTCCTCGATCTCCCTGTTCGCCCATCATCCGAAGCAACAATATCATAGGAAGGCGGCAAATCCTCGGGCTCTCCAGCCGAAGACCCATCCAGAGCAACAGGCGGATCATGTTCTCCTTCCTGCAGTTGTTCTTGCGTAGTATGTCTGCCGAATGGCGCCTCATTCGAATACACGGGCAAGTCTTCTAAGTGGTCTACGGGAGCGCCGTCTTCCCCGTCGTGTAATCGGTCGAGGAGGGCAGTATAAGTATTGTAGAATTCAAAGGCTCCACCTTCTTTGAAGGTGAGTTTTAATTCCGCGTAGTGAGGAATTCCGCCATTTGGTACGGGGCTGATGGTTCCAACAAAGGCGTTGGCGGAGAACCATGCTACACATGTGTTAGCATGGGAATGAAAGAGAAGTTATACGTTGGGTTATATGTGAGTCGGAGACTCGTTTAATGGGGACAGCAAAGTTTTGAACTTGGGCGGTTGAACTTAGTTTTCCGGGGATAAACACTATCTAGAAAAGATAAGTATGAAGATCGGGGGGCGGGGGAGAGCACCCGTTGATTTGTAAGGTAGATTGTTCCGGCTGGGGAGGAGAATGTCCTTTTACGCTGGTCGCCGGGGGGAAGGGATTTTCCGCTCTCGATGTTGAGGGCGATGCTTTTGTTTGTTCTGTGGAGGAGTGTTTCGTGTGGGAGGAAGTGGAAGGGCGGGTCGCCGTTGGGCGCGAGCATGACCCAGTTCAGTGACATCCTTGCTTTTGCGCCGTGGCAAGAAGAAGCTTCCCCATCCGGGGCTTTTCATAAGGAATTCCCAAATCCAGATTAGGACGGAAATTCCGCGACATTACGTAAAAAGTAACCACATTACATAATCACCAGTGCAACCTGAATAGCATGGAGATAAGTCTGTGCTATCCGCTCTACGGGTGAGTGATTTCTAGAGCATGTGCAGTTGTTTTATATTTTTGATCAAGATTATCGGTAGTGAAAAAATGTTTTGTATCTATCTTTATAATTTATATAATGTCAATATAACTACTACTAATATTAGCTGAGTTTGTACTCTCTGTATCTGTGAGGAAGAGGTGGGAGTACTTACTCAATGTACGCCTTTTTGCCCATAGATGATTGTTGGATGGGTTGGGGTGGAATTTGCCGAAATGATGAGCCTTGTGTGGTCAACCGTTTCAATATTCTTATGTACGTAAATATGAATCGAGGGATATCGAATCGATCAATCATCACAGCCTCACCGCCAACAAAGACCACGACATTGCCGAATATGGCCAAGCCTTCTTGCTTTGAAAACGTTCCAAATGAAGTCTTCGAACGCATTATATCGCTTGTTCCGACCGACGGATTTGTTTCGTTCATTGACAACAACAAACAGCGACGGGTACATCAAATCATGGTCCTTCTGCAAGTTTCCCGACGATTCCGCCGCATCGTTCAGCGCTCAACATTTTGGCAAGATGAGACCTTCCAGGGCTTCGAGACCTTACTCTATCAAGAAGTTTTCATCAAATCCAACATTCCTCCGCCGAATATGCTTAATCGATTTGGCGGGTTTTGCAATGCGCTTCTAGATGATCCGATCTTCATATCGGGTCTCCGATCTAAATCATCCTGGACGTTCTGGTCCCTCGAAACTCTTTTTGCGGTTCAGATGCGCATCCTCTCCTTTAACAAATCTCTGCGTCAATTGCGTCTGCCACTTGACGGGAAGAACTCTGCGTTGCGGCGCCTCTCGCCGTGTTCGAACCTTACCAAACTCGTGCTCGAGTGTGTTCCGGACCAGGACCAGCTGGACCTATCATTGATCTCGCGTTTTATCCCTGGTTTAAAGTCTCTGGTCATCCGATTTTCTGACTCTGTTCGCGGATCGCTTGCTAATTGTGCCGGATTAGAGGAGCTCATCCTCAAAGGAAATCAGGACCTTCGATTCGCCCCAGACCCTCGTGCTCTTCATGGTCTACCCACCGGTGACAAATTCTTGCCAATCCGTTCCAGAGAAACTTTGATCCAAGTCACACTCGAAGACTGCCATTCGCTCATCAGTTCGTTTTCCCTCCATGAGTTCAGCAAGCTTCAACACCTCGATACGTTTGGTTCCCCAATCGCATTTTCGCTAAATAGCCTTTTGAATAACTCACCGGCGAAGCTTATATCCTTGGCCACGCAGATCTCTTTATCTGAAGGTAGAAGATATCTCATTTACG
>Ga0335081_10018603_pt1 | contig 11234 bp, 10 predicted proteins | sample Lox_Sample_35_FD_206713 | JGI IMG/M metagenome (GOLD analysis project Ga0335081, IMG submission 206713) | Soil microbial communities from Loxahatchee National Wildlife Refuge, Florida, United States - Lox_Sample_3.5 | ecosystem: Environmental > Terrestrial > Soil > Wetlands | place: USA... | reverse complement strand
GCGCCACCGCCTCCGGCACAACCCCTGAGCCGCCCTCAGGCCTAAATCCTCTATCATCGCGGCATGCCCCATGAGCCTGCCGCGCGAGAGCTCCGCGCAAGACTTCTCGCCGTTGCCGGCGGCTCACTCGGCAATCTCGTCGAGTGGTACGACTGGTACATCTACTCGGCCTTCTCGCTGTACTTCGCCAAGGCGTTCTTCCCGTCCGCGAGCCGCACCGCGCAGCTGCTGAACACAGCCGCCGTGTTCGCCGTCGGTTTCTTCGTGCGTCCGATCGGCGGCTGGTACTTCGGTCGCTACGGCGATCGGCATGGCCGTCGCGCGGCCTTGACGCTCTCCGTGTTGATGATGTGTGCCGGGTCGCTTCTGATCGCCGTCACGCCGGGCTTTGCCAGCATCGGCGCCGCCGCTCCAGTGCTGCTGCTGGTCGCGCGCGTCCTGCAGGGCTTCAGCGTCGGAGGTGAATATGGCGCCAGCGCAACTTACCTGAGCGAAGCGGCGCCGCGCGCGCGGCGCGGGTTCTACTCCAGCTTCCAGTACGTGACGCTCATCATGGGGCAACTGCTCGCCATCGCCGTGCTCATGCTGCTGCAGTTCGTGCTGCTCACGGCACAGCAGTTGGAAAGCTGGGGCTGGCGCATCGCCTTTGGCATCGGCGCTGCGTGCGCGCTGGGAGTACTGTTCCTGCAGCGCCGACTCGTGGAGACACCCGCGTTTCTCGCGGCGCAGGCCGAATCACACGCACCAGCGCAGCGCTCGTTGTTTCGCGAGCATCCCCGCGAAGTGCTGATCGTCCTGGGGCTCACGGCGGGCGGGAGCCTCGCCTTCTATACGTTCACCACCTACATGCAGCAGTACCTGGTCAATACCGTGGGTCTCACGCTGCGGGATTCGACGCTCGTCTCGGCGGCGACGCTATTCGTTTATATGCTGCTGCAGCCCGTGATGGGCGCGCTCTCCGACTGGCTGGGAAGAAAGCCGCTGCTGATCGCATTCGGTGTGCTGGGGACGCTTGCGACTGTGCCGCTTCTGAAGTCGCTCTCGCACGCGCGCGATGCGCTGACGGCATTCTGGCTCATCATGGCGGCGCTCACGATCGTCTCCGCCTACACGGCCATCAGCGCCATCGTGAAAGCAGAGCTGTTCCCCGTTCGCATCCGCGCCCTGGGCGTCGGCCTGCCGTACGCGATCGGGGTCTCGCTCTTCGGCGGCACGGCCCCGTATGTCGCGCTGGCGTGCAAGTCGCTGGGTTTCGAGGAGCTTTTCTACTGGTACGTGAGCATCTGTATCGCCGGCTCGCTCATCGTCTATACCACGATGCGCGAGACCAGCCGCGCCGGAACCATTTAACACTCGCTGTAGCTGAAACCTGCCTGTAGCACTCCTGGGCTACCGTTTCCCCGCACCCCGATAAGAACTCATCCGAGGTGAGGGACAATGAGCGCGTCGCAAGAACGGCGGGCCGAATGGCTCGAGCCGGTGTTCTGGGAACGTCTGGACCGCCTCGAGAGCCGGCACCGCAAGATCCAGTCCGAGCACGAGACGGCGCGCCGCCTGCTCGAGCGAGCGAGCAACCGGGAAGCACGGGAGGATCTCTCCGAAGCCTGGCGGCACTACTGCGACGTGATCGCGGAACTCGACCAGAGCGCGGCCGAACTCGAAGCCTTCCGCTCTCACCCACTCTGAGCCGAATCGCAGTCGATGAAGCGACTGTCACTTCGAGTGCTGGAGCAGCTCTCTGAGCTGCAGGCCAGCATGCAAGAGCTTTCCGAAGAGAGAAGTACTGCGCTGAAGATGTTCATTGCCAGTCGCACAAGCACGACCACGGGCGCGCAGCGTGAATTCTGGCTGGAATTCTCCTGGCTCGATCAGGAATATCGCGTCGCCGTGCGGCGGCTCGCGCAGTTCTGCTCCGAACGAGTCGATGATCGACTCAATTCAACGGTGATGCGATGACACGTCGAGCGCTCGTCACGGGCATCACCGGCCAAGACGGTGCCTATCTTGCCGAGTTGCTGCTGAGCAAGGGCTACGAAGTACACGGGATGAAGCGCCGGGCGTCATCGTTCAATACCGAGCGCATCGACCACCTGTATGAGGATCCCCATACGCCCGGCGTACGGCTGAAGCTGCACTATGGCGATCTCACCGATGCGACCAATGTGCTCCGTGTCATCCAGGAGGTGCAGCCGGACGAGATCTACAACCTCGCGGCGCAGAGCCACGTGCAGGTGTCGTTCGAGACGCCGGAATACACCGCCAATGCCGATGGGCTCGGGACTTTAAGGATCCTCGAGGCGATCCGCATTCTCAAGCTCGAGAAGCGCACCAAGTTCTATCAGGCCGCGACATCGGAGATGTTTGGCAAGGTACGCGAGACGCCGCAGACGGAACTCACCCCCTTCTACCCCCGCTCCCCCTACGGCGTGGCGAAACTCTACGCGTACTGGATTACGGTAAATTACCGCGAGGCGTACGGACTGTTCGCCTGCAATGGCATCCTGTTCAACCATGAATCGCCGATCCGCGGCGAGACCTTCGTGTCGCGCAAGATTACCCGCGGGCTCACCCGCGTGGCCGTTGGACTGCAGAACTGTATCTGGCTCGGTAACCTGGAAGCACGGCGGGACTGGGGCCATGCGCGCGATTACGTCCTCGCGCAATGGCTGATGCTGCAGCAGGATCGGCCCCAGGACTACGTGATTGCCACCGGGCGGCAGTTTCGCGTGCGCGACTTCGTCGAGAAAGTCGCGGCCCAGCTGGAAATGCGGCTCGAGTGGTCCGGCGAAGGCATCGATGAGGTCGGTGTCGACCGAAAGACGGGCCGGGCCATCGTCAAGATCGATCCGCGGTACTTTCGTCCGGCAGAAGTCGACACGCTGGTCGGGGATGCCTCCAAGGCGAGACGTGAGCTCGGCTGGTCGCCGACGATTTCATTCGAGGATCTCGTGCGGGAGATGGTCGAAGAGGACTGCAAGCTCGCCCGACGGGATGCGTTGATCGCGAGCGAGGGCTTCCAGACGGCCCACGCCTTCGAGTAGCGGCGATGATGCGCGACAGTCGCATCTTCGTGACGGGCCATGGCGGACTCGTCGGTTCAGCCATCGTGCGGCGGTTGCGCGCCGAGGGCTTCGGCGAGCTGATCCTGCACGGCCGCGACGAAGTCGATCTGCGAGATCAGGCGGCTGTTGGGGACGTCTTCGCTGCCGAGCGACCGGAGTACGTAATCCACGCGGCGGGTCTCGTCGGCGGGATCCACGCGAATCATTCTCGTCCCGCGGACTTCATCCGCGACAACCTGCAGATGGCCGTCAACGTCATCGATGCAGCGTGGCGCACCGGCGCCAAGAAACTACTGTTCTTGGGATCAAGCTGCATCTATCCGAAGTGCGCACCCCAGCCGATGCGGGAAGAGTATTTGTTTAGCGGTGCGCTTGAGCCAACCAACGAACCCTACGCCGTCGCGAAACTCGCTGGTCTGAAGATGTGCGAGGCTTATCGGCGGCAGTATGGATTCAACGCGATCACCGCCCTGCCGACCAATCTCTATGGCCCCGGCGACAACTTCGATCTTGAGGATGCGCACGTGCTGCCAGCGCTGCTGCGCAAATTCCACGAGGCGCGCGAATCAGCTGCCGACCATGTCCTGATTTGGGGTTCGGGCGCACCGCGGCGTGAATTCATGCACGTCGATGATCTGGCCGATGCCTGCCTGCATCTGATGCAGATCTACGACGGGGCGGCGCCCGTCAACGTCGGGTGGGGAGAGGACCTGACCATCCGCGAGCTCGCGGAGAAGCTTGCGGCCGTCGTCGGTTTCCAGGGCAGGCTCGAATTCGATCTCTCGCGGCCGGACGGAACGCCCCGCAAGCTGCTCGACGTCTCCCGCCTGACCGCGTTGGGATGGCGTCCAAAAATCCAGCTGACGGAAGGACTTACGCTGGTCTATGCCTGGTACCGTGCGCAGGCGGCCGCGGCGAATCAGCGTCGCACGGTGGCTGCCTAGCGCGGGCGAGCATTCGGCCCGGCTGCAATTCGCAGTTCCATACAAATGTCATCTTAAGCGCATACGCTTCGATTCTCTTCCCTGGGGTGCGGCGCGATGGGCATGCGCGCAGCGCTATTGGCCCGGGGCTCATGCGAGCGCCGCCAGCGCGGCCCGCGATAACAATCGAGTGCCGCGCAGTAGAGCGCACGATGACATGAAGTTCGAGCCCGATACCGAGCCGCAACGCTGCGCCAACCGCCCCAAGTTAGCGGCGCACTGACCGCCTGTGGCGACGAGTGAAGCAGCCTTCGATCTGAGCCAGGCGTTCGCGGCCGTACGTCGCAGGCGCTTGCCGGCGGCCCTGACCTTCGTCGCGCTCGCCCTGGGCTCCATGCTGCTCGCATTGCTCTGGCCGCCCAGTTACAGCGCGACGGGCACCATTCTGATCGAGCAACAGGAGCTGCCTACCGACCTGGTGCGCTCGACCGTGTCCACCTACGCGTCACAACGCGTCCAGATCATCACTCAGCGGGTGATGACTGCCGAGAACCTGATGGGGATCATCGAGCGCTTCAAGCTCTACCCGGACATGCGCGGGCGCAAGCCGCGCGAAGAGATCATCGCCACGATGCGCCGGGCGGTGAACCTGCAGATGATCAGCGCGGACGTGATCGATCCGCGCGAGGGCAGGCCGACCAAGGCGACCATCGCCTTCTCGCTGACTTACAGCAATCGCTCGCCGCAGCTCGCGGAGCAGGTCGCCAACGAGCTCGTGTCGCTGTATCTGCAGCAGAACATCGAGCAGCGCCAGAAGAGTTCGCACGACGCCGTCGCGTTCCTCTCGGGTGAGCGTGTCCGCCTGACCACGGACATGGATGCGCTGCAGGCGAAGCTGGCCGCCTTCAAGGCGAAACACGAGAATGAGCTGCCGGAGCTCTCGCAAGTCAATCTCGCGAACGTCGCCCGCACCGAAGGGGAAATTCGCGACGGGCAGACGCGTTCGCAGATTCTGGAGCAGCAGGTGCTCTATCTCGACGCGCAGCTGGCCCAGATCAATCCGGCCGCACAGATCTACAGCTCGACGGGTGAGCGGGTGCAATCACCCGCTGATCTGCTCAAGGCACTGCGAAGCGAATACACCAAGGCCACGGCCCTTTACTCACCTGATCATCCGGACGTGCAGCGGTTGAAACGCGAGATCGAGGCGATGGAGGCGAAGCAGGGCATCGACACGGCCGCGACCTCCGCCGCCGCGCTCGAGGACCTCAAGCGGCAGCTTGAGGACGCGCAGGCAAAACTGGCCGACGCCAGCCATCGCTACGCCGCGGATCACCCGGATGTGGTGCGGTACCGGAAGCTCGTCGACTCCCTGCAACAGCAGGTTGCCGCCGCAGCCGTAGCGAACAACACTGCGACGGACAGCACCGGGGCCGTGACTCATCCGCAGAGCGTGCCGCAGGCACAGCCGGATTCGGCCGCCGACAATCCACCCTACATACAGCTGAGGACTCAGCGCGAGGCGGCCCTGAACGAGATCAAGGCGCTCGCCGATCGGGGCGCCGTCTTGCAGAAGAAGCTCAACGACTACGAGGAGCGCCTGGCGCGCACGCCCGGGGTAGAGCGCGAGTACTCGGAGATCCTGCGCGAGCTCAGCTCCGCGCAGAATCAGTACGCCGAGATACGCCGACGACAGATGGAGGCGGACGTATCGGACAATCTGGAGATCGAGCGCAAGGGCGAGCGCTTCACGCTCATTGAGCCGCCGCTCTCGCCGGAGGCGCCGACGAGTCCGAACCGTCCGCTGATCCTGCTGCTCGGCACCGTCGCCGCCATCGCCGCCGCGCTCGCCCTGATAGCGATACTGGAGGGTCTGGACGGAAGCGTGCGCAACCGGCGCGATCTCGCACAACTGCTGCCCGTACCCCCCTTAGCGATCATCCCCGTTATGCTGACGAGCGCGGATCACCGCCTGCGGGCGCGCAGGCGAGTGTTTGCGTTGTACGGTGCGGCGGGCTGCCTGTTCATCGCATTGATCACCATCCATTTCCTGTACCGGCCGCTCGATGTGATCTGGGCGGTCGCGCTGCGCCGGTTGGGCGTATGAGCGCCATGGATTCGCTCGTCCGCAAGCACGAACTAGCACTCAAGGCTGGCCGGACCGTGCGCGATGCCGGCGATGGAACTGAGACCGCATCGAGCCTGAGCCGCGTCGCCGAAATCGACCCGTTCCTCATCGAGCGTGAGCGCGTGCTGCCCCCGGGGGCTGCGGGTCCCAACGGCGGCGCGTACAAGATGCTGCGCACGCAGGTGCTGCGCCGGCTCGATGACCTCGAAGCCAACTCCGTAGCCATCGTGGGTACGACCGCCGGCACCGGCAAGACGCTCACGGCAATCAATCTGGCCATCGCGATCGCTGCGGATCATGATCGGACGGCGTTGCTGGTCGATCTGGATCTGCGCAAGCCGAGTATCAGCCGACGGCTCGCCATCGACTGTCGCGTCGGAATTGAGGACTGTCTGCGCGGCGAGTTGCCGCTCAAGGATGCAATGGTCCGACTCCTGGGCTACGAGCGACTGGTGGTCCTGCCCGCGCGCGAGCGCTGTGAGGACTCGTCCGAACTTCTCGCCAGTAATCGGACGCAACAGTGCATCCGCGAGATGCGCGAGCGCTACAAGGACCGCGTGCTCATCTTCGATCTGCCGCCTGTGCTGCAGGCCGATGACGCGCTCGCATTCTCGCGCCACGTTCAATCTGCGCTCGTGGTGGTGGGGGAGGGGCGCACGCAGCGCGCCGAGCTGACGCGCAGCATCGAACTGCTGCGCGACATGCCGATACTCGGCACTGTGCTCAATGGTGCCCGGGACAAGCGCGCGGATTACTACTGAGCCTGGCGAGCCGCGGCCGCGGAGCCGTGCAAGCTACACGGGACCCTGATGAGGATACTTTTCTCGTCGCACGTCTTCGCGCCCAGCGTAGGCGGAATCGAAACGGCGTCGCAGACGCTGGCGGCCGAATTGGTGCGCCGCGGCCATGAGGTCCGCCTCATCACGCAGACACCGGCGGCTTCACCCGATGACTATCCCTTTGCAGTGTGGCGGCGGCCCTCGGCCAGAAGTCTCTTCAGGCAGGTGCGCTGGTGCGATCTGTACTTTCACAACAACATCAGTCTTCCGCGCGTCTGGCCGCTGCTCGCCATCCGCAGGCCATGGGTGGTTGCGCATCACGTGTGGATACCGCGCACGGGGCTTGGCGGCCGCTGTAAGCGGCTCGCGCTCAGGTTTGCAACGGGAATCGCGGTCAGTGCCGCGATCGCCGAGGACTTCTCGACTCGCTCGATCGTCATACCGAACGCGTACGATGATTCAGTTTTCAGGCGATTGCCCGACATACAGCGCGACCGCGACATCGTCTATGTCGGCCGCCTGGTTTCCGACAAGGGCGCTGGCGTCCTCGTCGCGGCTCTGGCCAGGCTCGCTGCCGAGGGACGCCGACCGACGGTAACCATCGTCGGGCAGGGTCCGGAGGAGTACGCCCTGCGCCAGCAGGTTGCTGAGTGCGGACTCGGCGGGACAGTGCGTTTCGCAGGGATGCTGCAGGGGCACGAGCTTGCGCGCACGCTCAATGCTCACCGCATCATCACGATCCCCTCGGTCTGGCGCGAGCCGTTCGGCATCGTTGCTCTCGAGGGCATTGCTTGCGGGTGCATACCCGTCGGCTCAGCGGGTGGAGGCTTAGCCAGCGCGATCGGCGAATGCGGCGCCACCTTCCCGAGCGGAGATGCGCCGGCACTTGCGCGCGTGCTCACACGACTCCTGAGCGATGACGCTCTGCAGAGCGAATACCGCGCACACGCAGCTGAGCATCTGCACCGTCATACGCGCGCGCATGTGGCGGACGCGTATCTGACGATCTTTGAACGGGTCTGCGGCGGCGGGCAGCGTATCGGCTCGGAGGCTGGGCTAACGCATTAGATTCGGAAAGGCCTGTGCCGCCGCAGCGTCGGATGGCTCAGCCACACTTTCAACGACACGACCCTGCGCATTCGCCGCGGCGAGCGCGAAACCGGCAAACAACCACGCATAGCCATTGACCGTCCCGTGACCCGTCAACTGACCATACAGAAGATCCGTACCGCAGAAGATGAACAGCAGCAGCGGCAGCTGCAGACCGCCGGCGCGAGCTCCGGCGAGACAACACTTTGCGAGCCAACCAAACAATGCAATGCGATAGAAGATGAACACGACGCCGACTATCGGACCCAGGTCAACGATGTGACGCGCCCAATCCGACTCCGCCCAACCGGTGAAGCCCGGGATCGTGACACCGAGTGTGAGACTCGCATTGCCGGCCAGGCCCAATCCGTAGCCGGTCAGCGGCGTGCTGCTCATCAGGCTGAAGAAATCGTAGAAGGGGTAGAAGGCCCGACCAAATATTCCGCCGGAAAACTGCTGGGATTCAACGGCTTGCGCCTGCAGCCAGCGGTTCGTGAAGGTAGCGTAGCCCTCCGGAAAGACGATCGGATAAAGCACCGCTGCGCCAACGGCGAGCGTCAGCGGAATCAGGATTGCACGCGCCGCGGAGCCGGACTTACCGACGATGGCTCCGGACACGACAGCGGTGATGAGCACGATTCCCGTGGTGACCATCGCCCCGCGACTATTGCTCAATGCAAGACAGGTGAGCAGGGCGCAGGTCGCGATGACCAGCTGCCAAAGCTTGAGGTACCGGCGCGCGGCCGGTGCAACCCAAAGAGCGATCAGAAATGCAAAGCCGCTGACGGTGAAATGAGTCTGGCCGACGTCCGAGGTGAATGTGCCCATGGGACGCGTGTGGAACTGATCGACCGCAAGCCCGTGAAACTGCTCGGCCAGCGTTGCGCCGAAGCCGACGTTGATGGGCGAGTCGAGCGGCGATCGGAACTGCAGCACGACCAGCATGGCGATTGGAACCGCAAGCAGAAATGTGAGCTTGGCGATGCGCTGCAGATCACGCTGCTCCATGACCTGGGCGATGACGAACGGCAGCGGGATGTACAGGAAGTAGTTTCGCCAGCCATAGGCGGCGAGCAGCGGCCATTTGTCGATTCCGGCCGCAACACCCACTGCCTGTGTCGCGGCCACCAGCAGCCCGACGACTCCAAGCACGACCCCGGTGCCGAGCATGATCGAGCCGCGCGGAAAGAACGAGCGCCGGAGCGCGAGCCAGTAGATAAGCAGCACCACCGGATCCCGGATGAAGAACAGCAGCTGCCCGTAGGATGTGAGAACCCACTTGCGCAGAGCGCCCTCAAAGATCAGCAACAGGTAGAACACGAGCACGAGCGCAACAATCTGACGCCGGGACCGCTCCGTGACATCTGTGTGCGACTGCGCGCTGTCTGCTCGAACCGTGGTGCCGCTCAACATCGTCCCGGGGAGGTGAGTGGTGGAAACAGGAGAGCATGCTCCTGCTGCAACACTGCATGGTCAAGATACCGCTGCTGGTTTGAACAATATATCGCTCGCGATCGGGGCACCCCCGCGGCGCTGAGGCACAGGTGAGCATGAAGGTGCTGCTGGTCGGTAACTATCCTCCTGACCGCCAGGAGAGCATGCGCCGCTATGCGGATCTGCTGCTGGCCGGGGTAAGCGCCTCCGGACATGACGCGACTTTGATGTTGCCGCATGCATACCTGAACCGAGATTCTGCTGAGGCGAGCGGCCTGCGCAAATGGGTCGGGTACGTTGATAAGTATCTGCTCAGCCGTCCCGCGCTGGCTCGGGCCGTCAGTTCAGCCGATGTCGTCCACATCTGTGATCACGCGAATTCGATCTACGTTCCGACCTCGAATCGCGTGCCGCATGTCGTCACCTGTCATGATCTGCTCGCGGTCCGGGGCGCCCTGGGTGAGCAGACCGACTGTCCGGCCAGCGCCGCCGGCAAGCTGCTGCAGGCGAGCATCCTGCGGGGACTCAAGCGCGCGCAGGCGCTCGCGTGCGTCTCCACCGCCACGTTCAGGGATGCGCGGCGGCTGCTGCCTGATTATCGCGGCCGGATCATTCAGGCCCCGAATGCGCTCAACTATCCTTATGGTGTACTTGCAGACGGTGTCGCAGAAGAGCGCCTGCCAGCTGCGTTGCGCCGTGGTGGCGCCCGGCCGTTCGTCCTGAATGTGGGCTCGAATCTGCGGCGCAAGAATCGCGAAGGGGTCCTGCACGCGATCGCATCGATATCGCAAACCTGGTCCGGAGCGATTGTCTTTGCGGGCGAGCCCCTGAGTGCGCCGCTGCGCTCGCTCGCCCGCGATCTGGGTGTCGTCGACCGGGTCATCGAAGTCATCAAACCGTCTGACAGGGAGTTGGAAGCGCTCTACAACCGCGCAGCCGCCTTGTTGTTTGCGTCGCGCTTCGAGGGCTTTGGCTGGCCCATCATCGAGGCGCAGGCATGCGGCTGTCCGGTGATCTGCAGCGATCGCGAGCCGATGTCAGAAGTCGCGGGGGGCGCGGCGCTGCTGCGTGATGTAGATGATTCCCGTGGCTTCGGTCAGGCAATTGTCGAGCTGGACAGTCGTGCGGATTTGCAAGCGAGCCTCAAGCAGCGGGGTCTGGAAAATGCTCGACGGTACGACTCCGCCAGAATGATCGAGCGCTTCATCGAGCTGTACCAAAGCCTGGTGAGCGCATGAGAACGCTGCTGCGGGCATTGATCGCGGTGCTTCCGTGGACGCTGAAGCGCTGGCTGTTGCAAAGAATCTACGGCTACGTGCTGCACCCCTCGAGTCGGATCGGCCTCGCATGGGTATATCCGCGACAACTGGTGATGGAGCAAGGCTCGAGCATTGGTCATCTGACCGTATGCAAAGGTCTTGAGCGTGTCACGCTGGGACAGTGGGCATCGGTGGGACGCCTCAACTGGATCACGGCCTATCCGCTCGATGGTTCGGCGCCGTTTGCACACATCCAGGCGAGACGACCGCAGCTGACGCTCGGGGAACACGCTGCCATTACCAATCGACACATGATCGATTGCACGGAGCATCTTGAGGTGGGAGCTTTCACGACTATCGCGGGATTTCGCTCGCAGCTGCTCACCCACAGCATCGATCTGGCCTTGTGCAGGCAAGATGCCAAGCCAATCCGCATCGGCCGATACTGCTTCGTGGGAACTGCAAGTACGCTGCTCGGCGGCACCGTGATCCCGGACTATTCGGTGATCGCTGCCAATTCCCTGCTTCATAGTGCGTACGAAGACACGTATCGCCTGTAT
>Ga0335081_10018602_pt1 | contig 11234 bp, 12 predicted proteins | sample Lox_Sample_35_FD_206713 | JGI IMG/M metagenome (GOLD analysis project Ga0335081, IMG submission 206713) | Soil microbial communities from Loxahatchee National Wildlife Refuge, Florida, United States - Lox_Sample_3.5 | ecosystem: Environmental > Terrestrial > Soil > Wetlands | place: USA... | reverse complement strand
CGAGATTGTCCACGGTGAGCACCTCGCGCGTTGCCCCCCAGGCGACCGGCTCGCGGGCAAGCAGCAAGGCTTGCGGAAAATTCGCCCGCACCAGTTCGATGTCGTGCAAGGCGGCGAGCACGGTGCGCCGCTCGCCGTGCCACTTGCGCACCAGCGCCAACAGGTCGGCCGCGGTCTTGGCGTCGATCGCGGTGAACGGCTCGTCGAGCACGATCACGCGCGCGTCCTGCAGCAACAGCCGGGCGAACAGCAGGCGCTGCATCTGCCCGCCCGAGAGCGTGCCGATTGGGCGCCGCTCGAAGCCGGTGAGGCCGACTGCGGCGATCGCCGCCTCGATCGCCTGGTGATCGTTGCCGCCGATGCCGCCGAATGCGCCCTTCGCCCGCCAAAGCCCCATGGCGACGACGTCGTAGACGTTGATCGGGAACGAGCGGTCGATCTCCGCCACCTGCGGCAGATAGGCGATGTCGCGCGGGTTGAGACCATCGCGCTCGATCGCGCCGGCGAGCGGCTTGAGGGCGCCGACGATCCCTTTGAACAGCGTCGACTTGCCGGCGCCGTTCGGGCCGACGATCGCGACCAGCGCGCCGGTTTCGACCTCGCCGTCGAGGTGGTGCACCGCCGGATGCCGCTCGTAGCCAAGGGTGAGGTTGCGAAAGCGCAGCTGGGCCATGGACGGACTTTAGCGCAGAGCGGACTTTAGCGCATGGCCCAGATGGCGAGCGCCCAGATCAGCGCGATCAGCATGCCGGCGACGAGGAGCCGCCGCGGCGCCGAGAGACGCAAGAGCGACAGCGAAATCGTCGGCGAAGGATGCGCCTCGCCGCCCTGGTGATGATGGTGTGTCACGATGCAACAATATAACATTCCCTTCCGGCGCGCGCCAACCGCAGGCTGCATCGCTGTGCTCGCCGCAATGACGTATCTTGCCCCAGGGCCGGCCGCCGTTCCTGGCCGGACAAAAGCGATTGTGAGCGATCGATGAGCGAGCAAAGATCCGCCGCCGTGTGCGTCGGCGAAGTGCTGATCGAGCTGGCGCGCGGAGCGGATGGCCGGTTCGCGCTCGCGAGCGGCGGCGACACGTTCAACACCGCCGTCTATCTCGCGCGCGCCGGCATTGCCACCGCCTTCGCCACCGCCTTGGGCGACGATTCTTATTCCGACAGCATCATGGCGCTGGCCGCCGCCGAAGGCGTGGCGACGGAACTCATCCTGCGCGTGCCCGGGCGGCTGCCGGCGCTTTGCCTGATCGACGCCGGTCGCGGCGGCGAACGGAGCATCCGCTCCTGGCGCGAGGGCGCGCCGGCGCGCGAGCTGTTCGAGCTGCCGGATTGGATGCGGGTGGTAGAGGGCCTGATGGCGGCGCGCCTCATCTACTTCTCCGGCATCACGCTGTCGCTCTATTCCAATGCCGGGCTCGGCCGCTTCCTGGCCGTGCTCGAGGCCGCGCGCCGCGACGGCGTCAAGGTGGCGTTCGACGGCAATTTCCGTCCGCGCGGCTGGAAGGGCGACTTGGCGCGCACGCGCACGGTCTTCATCGAGACGCTCAAGCGCGTCGATATCGCGCTGCCTGCCTTCGACGACGAGGCCGTGCTCTGGGGCGATCCGTCGCCGGAGGCGACGGTGGCGCGGCTGCAGGCCTTCGGCATCGGCGAGATCGTGGTCAAGAACGGGCCGAACAGCGCGCTGGTCGCCGCCGCGGGCGCCTGCGAGTTCGTGCCGGTGCCGGAAGTGGTGGTGCCGGTCGATACGACCGCCGCCGGCGACGGGTTCAATGCCGGTTATCTCGCGGCGCGACTCGCCGGCCGCGAACCGACACACGCGGCAGGCGACGCGCACCGCCTCGCCGGCGACGTCATTCGCCATCCCGGCGCGCTCGTTCCGCGCGCCAGCGCCGCGATGCATTGAGCGCATCGCCATGACCGAAATCGGCTCGCCAGCCGATGTCGTCGCCGCGCTTTGGCAAGCGGGGCACGGTGACGCGGCGGCGCTCGCGCATCTGCAACTTTCCGGCGGCGAGCCGGCGCTGCCGTCCTCGTTCCGCATCGGCGCCGCTGCGCAGGCGAGCATCGCGGCCGTGGGCCTTGCCGCCGCCGAGCTGCGCCACCGCGCCGGCGCGCCGCGTCAAGAGGTTGCCGTCGACATGCGCCACGCCGCGGCCGAGTTTCGCAGCGAGCACTATCTGCGGATCGACGGCAAGGCGCCGACCGCCTACGGCGATCCGCTGTTCGGCATCTACCGCGCCGGCGACGGCCGTCACGTGCGCCTGCATATGAACTTCCCGCATCATCGCGACGCCGTCACCGCGTTGCTCGGCTGCGCGCCGACGCGCGAGGCGATTCTCGATGCGCTCGAGAACTGGGAAGCCCTCGAATTCGAGACCGCCGCCTACCAGCACGGCTGCGTCGTCGCCGCGCTCCGCTCGCCCCAGGAATGGGCGAGCCATCCGCAAGCCGCCGCGGTCGCCGCGATGCCGGCGGTGCGGATCGAGAAATTCGGCGACGCGCCGGCGCGACCGCTGCCTCGCGGCGCGCAGCCGCTCTCGGGGCTGCGCGTGCTTGACTTGACCCGCATCATCGCCGGTCCGGTCGCCGGCCGCGCGCTGGCGGCGCACGGCGCCGACGTGATGCTGATTTCGTCGCCAGGCCTGCCGTTCATCGATTGGCTGATGAAGGACACCGGACGCGGCAAGCTCTCCGCCTACGCCGACATCGCGACGGCGGAGGGCAGGGCGGCGTTGCAGCTTCTGGTCGAGGAGGCCGACGTCTTCCTGCAGGCTTTCCGCCCCGGCGCGCTCGCGGCGCGCGGCTTCGGACCGGCGGATGTCGCGGCGCTCCGTCCGGGGATCGTCTACGCCTCGCTCTCCGCCTATGGGGACGCCGGGCCGTGGGCCTCGCGCCGCGGCTTCGATTCGCTGGTGCAGACCGCGACCGGCTTCAACCACGCCGAGGCGCAGGCGGCCGGCGTCGAGCCGCCGAAGGAATTGCCCTGCCAGGCCATCGATCACGCCTCGGGTTATCTGCTCGCTTTCGGCATCATCATGGCGCGTATCCGCCAGGCGAGCGAAGGCGGCAATTGGCGCGTGCACGTCTCGCTCGCGGCGACGGCGCGCTGGCTGTGGAATCTGGGCCGCCTCAAAGACGGGTTCTCCCACCCGCTGCTCTCGCTTAAGGACGTCGAGGATCTGCGCGAGGACAGTCAATCGCCATTCGGCGCCATGTGCGCCATCCGCCACGCGGCGCAGCTTGCGCAAACGCCGGCGCGATGGCGGAGGCCGGCGGTGCCGCTCGGCACCGATCCGCCGCGCTGGCCGAACTGAGGCGAGGGAGCGCGGCGGGTTCCGCGATCCCGGCGGCGGTCGGAGATCAAGCTTGGGTCGTAGACAGGTCTCTTGAAGCCGGGCACATTATCGCCAAGCGCGGGAGGCACGCGTAAGACGCGCCACCCGCCATTCACATGAAGATGGGAGGAGCAATCATGAATTGGCGTGGATTCACGATTCGCCTGTTGGCGGCCGCGGCGGCCGTCGGGGCGTTGACGGCCGGCGCTACCGCCCAGGACGACAAGGTCTTCAAGCTCGGCGTGGTCGCCTTCCTGTCCGGCCCGGCGGCGGAATCCTTCGGCAAGCCGGCCTGGGACGGCGCCAGGACGGTGATCGACGCGCTCAACGCCGGCAGCGTGATCAAGCCCTACGACCAGGTCGGATTCGGCGGGCTGAAAATCGAGGTCGTGCTGATCGACGAGGCCGGCGGCGCCACCAAGCAGGTCGAGGAGCTGCGCAACGCCTTCGAGCGCGACCATGTCGACGCGGTGCTTGGCTATATCAGCTCCGGCGATTGCCTGGCGGTGGCCCCGGCGGCGGAGGAGCTTAAGAAGATGCTGGTGCTGATGGACTGCGGCACCCCGCGCGTCTTCGAGGAGAACAAGTTCAAATACGTGTTCCGCTCGGCCGCGCATGGCGGCATGGACAACGTCGCGCTCGCCCGCTACCTCGCCAAGGAGGGGCTCAAGGTCACCGACGTCGGCGCCATCAACCAGGACTATGCCTGGGGGCAGGATTCCTGGCGCGACTTCAAGGGCAGCCTGGCGCAACTGCAACGCGACGCCAAGACCAAGGTCGAGCTGTGGCCGAAGATCGGCGCCGGCCAGTACGGCACCGAGATCACGACGCTCCTGCAGGAAAAGCCGAGCCTGGTCTATTCGAGCCTCTGGGGCGGCGACCTCGAGGCGTTCGTGCTGCAAGCGGCGCCGCGCGGCCTGCTCACCGATCGCCTCGTGGTGCTCAGCGCCTCCGATCACGTGCTGCAGCCGCTCGGCAACCGCATGCCCGACGGCGTGATCGTCGGCGCGCGCGGCTCGAACGGCCAGTTCGCCGAGCCAAGCCCGATCAATGACTGGTTCGTCGCGGCCATGGCCAAGTCGCGTCCGGGCGTGCACCCGGTGCAGCCGCACTATCGCGGCGCCCAGGGCGTGCTGGCGGTGAAGACCGCGGTCGAGAAGGCGATGGCGGCGAACGGCGGCAAGAAGCCGACCACCGAGGAGATGGCGGCCGCGATGGTCGGCCAGGAGTGGGATGCCCCGTCGGGCCACATCAAGCTGGCGCTCGGCGACGGCCACCAGGCGATTCAATCGAACGCCGCCGGCCGCACCAAGTGGGATCCCAACGCCAAGATGGTCAAGCTCGTCGACATCGTCCACTTCGCACCCGAATGCGTGAACCCGCCTGCGGGAGTGAAATCGCTCGATTGGATCGCCGAGGGTTTCTCCGGCGCCAAGTGCAACTGAATAAAGTGCGCTTGAGCGGCAGGGCTGCAGAAAAGGCCGGAGCGAGTCCTTCGCTCGCTCCGGCCGCCTTTCGCTAGAGACGGCGCGTGAATCTCGCGGCCGCAATCCTCGTCGATGGACTGATCGACGCGTCCTGGCTGTTCATCGTGGCGGTCGGGCTCACGCTCGTGTTCGGCGTGCTCAACATCCTCAACTTCGCGCATGGCAGTCTCTACGCGGTCGGCGCCTACGCGGCGGCGAGCGCCGCCGGCTGGTACTATGGCGGCCAGATCGGCCCGGCCTTCTTCGGCTATTTCGTCATGCTCGGCGCCGCGCTCCTGGTCGCGGTGGCGATCGGCCCGCTGCTCGAGCGCGGCGTGCTGCGCCTGTTCTATCGCCGCGACGAGGTGGTGTTGGTGCTGGTCACCTACGCGCTGTTCCTGATCCTCGAGGATGCGACCAAGCTGATCTGGGGCGTCGATCCCTACTACGCCTACGAGCCGTACGGCCTCCTCGGTAATGTCTCGCTCTTCGGTCTCAGCTATGTGGGCTACGACTTCGCGTTGATCGCGCTGGCGCTGGTCACCGGCCTCCTGCTTTGGCTCGGACTGAACCGGACCATCACCGGCAAGGTGATCCTGGCGGTGATCCACGACCGCGACGTCAGCGGCGCCATGGGGGTCAACGTCAATCGCGTGTTCGTGCTCGCCTTCACCTTCGGCGTGTTCCTGGCCGCGCTGGGCGGCGCCTTCACGGCGCCGAAGATCTCGGTGCAGCCGGGCATCAGCATCTCGGTCATCCTGTTGAGCTTCGCCGTGGTGGTGATCGGCGGTCTCGGCAGCGTCGAGGGCGCGGCAATCGCCGCGCTCATCGTCGGGCTGGCGCGATCCGCCGCCATCCACCTGATGCCGTCGGCCGAGCTGTTCATCGTCTATCTGGTGATGGCGCTGGTGCTGGCGCTGCGGCCCGAGGGGCTGTTCCAGCGCACCACCTTGCGGAAGATCTGATGGGCGCCCGGCTCGGCACGCTGGCCGCCGCGCTCGCCGCCTTCGCGGCGCTCGCGCTCCTCGGCCGGATGCTGCCGAACTGGCTGGTGCTGGTCGCCACGCTGGCCTTCGCCAAGGGCCTGGTCGCGCTCGGCCTGGTCGTGCTCATGCGCGGCGGGCTGGTGTCTTTCGGCCAGGGCATCTTCTTCTGCACCGGCGCCTACGCGGCCGGCCTGGCGATGCGCAGCCTCGGCCTGAGCGACGCCGTGCTGCTCGTCGCGCTCGGCGGGGTCGCCGCGCTGGTCCTCGGCCTCATCATCGCGCCGCTGCTCGCCGGCTATCGTGGCATCTTCTTCGCCACCTTGACGCTGGCGCTGTCGATGATCGCCTACGGCATTCTCGATAAGACCTACTCGCTGGGCGGCTCCGACGGAATCAATCTGCACGCGCCGAGCTTCCTCGGCTATCGGCCGCCGAGCTCGCAGGCCGTCAGCTACGCCCTGTTTGTCCTGACCAGCCTCACCACCGTCGTCGCCGCCGCGCTCTGCCGCATCCATTTCGATTCGCTGCGCGGGCTCCTTTCGCTCGCCGCGCGCGACAACGAGATTCGCGTCGAATATCTCGGCGCCTCGGTGCGCCGGGTGAGCGGCGTCAATTTCGCGATCGCGGCACTGCTCGGCGGCGTCGGCGGGGCGCTCTCCGCACTGTCGCTCGGCCACATCGATCCCGACTTTACGTTCTGGACCACGTCGGGCGAATTCGTCTTTCTGGCGATCCTCAGCGGCTACGCCAGCGTCGCCGCGGTGTTCTTCGCCAGCCTCATTGTCGAGCTGGTGCGCTCCTTCTCCAGCCAGTATTTCCCCAACACCTGGCAGGGCGCGCTCGGCATCTTTCTGCTGCTGGTCATCCTGTTCCTGCCGCAGGGGCTCGGTTCGCTGGTGCAGCGCCGCCGCCGCGCCAGCGCCAAGCCGGTGCGCGTTGCCGAGCCGGTGCCGGCGGAGAGCGGCCAATGACCGCGCTCCTCGAAACCAGGGGCCTGCAGAAATCCTTCGGCGCGGTGGTCGCCGCCAACGACCTTTCGGTCGTGGCCCGGCGCGGCGAGCGGCTCGGCCTGATCGGCAATAACGGCGCCGGCAAGACCACCTTCGTCAACCTGGTCACCGGCTATCTCAAGCCCGACGCCGGGCGCGTGGTGCTTGACGGGCACGACATCGCCGGGCTGGCGCCGCGCCTCGTTCGCCGGCACGGGGTCAGCCGGTCGTTCCAGATCCCGCAGCTCTTCGCCAGCCTCACCCCGGAGGAGAATCTGCTGGTCGCGCTCGGCATCGCCAGCGAGGAGGGAATGTCGGCATGGCAGCCGGCGCGCTCGCCAGCGATGACCGCCGGGCTCGAGGACCTGCTGGCGCGCTTTCGCCTCGGCGAATATCGCGACCATGCGATCGCGGCGCTGCCCGGCGGCGTGCGCAAGCTGGTCGACGTGGCCATGGCGGTGACGCATCAGCCCAAGCTGCTGCTGCTCGACGAGCCGACCAGCGGCGTCACCGCCGAGGAAAAGTTCGCGCTGATGGACGTGATCATGCGCGCGCTCGAAGGCTCGGACGCGACCGTGCTGTTCGTCGAGCACGACATGGAGATCGTCGGTCGCTACGCCGAGCGCGTGCTCGCCTTCTACGAGGGCCGGATCATCGCCGACGGCACCCCGGACGTGGTGCTCGGCCATGCCGACGTGCAGCGCTTCGTAACGGGGATGGCGCCATGAGCCTGCTGTCGATCGAAGCGTTGCGCGTCAAGCTGCAGTCGGTTGAGGTGCTGCGCGGGGTAAGCCTGTCGCTCGCCGCCGGCGAAATGGTCGGTCTGCTTGGCCGCAATGGCGCCGGCAAGACCACGATGCTGCGGGCGGTGATGGGGCTCATCGCCGCCAGCGCCGGGCGCATCAGTTGCGCCGGCGAGGAGCTCACCGCGCTGCCCACCTATCGGCGCGCCGCGCTCGGCATCGGCTACATGCCGGAGGATCGCCGGCTGGTGCCGCAGCTTTCGGTCGAGGAGAACATCCTGCTGCCGAGCTGGGCGACGCACGCCGCCGACGCCGCGGCGCGGCTCGAATTCGTCTACGGGCTGATGCCGGAGGTCGCGGCGATGCGTCAGCGCAAGCCGCTGGTGCTCAGCGGCGGCCAGCAGAAGCTGGTGGCGCTTGCCCGCGCGCTGCAGGCGGGGACGCGCCTCCTCCTGCTCGACGAGCCGTTCGAGGGCGTGGCACCGGCGCTGTCGCGGCGCCTGGCCGAGGTCATCGGCGCGCTGCGCGGCAAGGATGTCGGCGTGCTGATCGCGCAGTCCGATCTCAATCATTCGGTCAAGCTGCTCGACCGCGAATATCTGATCGAGCGCGGCGCCAATCGCGAGCGGCCGCGACCGCAACCGCACTAGCTCCGACTCGCCGGCGGAGCCTCCTCGATCACGCCCTAGCGGCCGTGTCCCTGCGGAACCGGGAAGGGCGGCGATGAGACGTCCTCGCCGCTGGTCGGCCCGAAATTCGGCAGCACAATGTTGGGCCCCGGCGCGACGTCATAGTACCTGCCTTGCTGGCTGCCTTGCGCGCCGTAGGACCGGTGCTGCGCGCCGTGGTGACGTGCGGCGTGTGTTTGGGCCAAAGCCGCGCTGCTCAATGTCAACACAATAGCCGCGGCGGCTGCGGCGATGATCCTGGTCGGCATATTGACCTCCGTGCACGCTCCTTTGCGGCGATATGGGTGTCGGGACGGCAAATGCTCCGCCGGCCCTTGCAATGCACCTATGCGCGGCAAAGACTTTGCGCCATTACGCGCGAGGTAATCGGGCGGGCTGCCGGCAGGGTCTGCTCAGTCGGCGAAATCGCCGGGCTGCAGCACGATCGGTGCGCCATGCGGCGTGCGCAGGCTCGCCCGCCGCCAGGCCTCGCGGTTGCGCGCGAGCGTCGCCGCGTCCGCCAGCCCCTTGACGGCGACGAGGCTTTCGAGCGCGGCGAGCCAGTGGTGATAGTAAGTCTCCCCGGTATCGGGGTCGCCGGCGGCCTGCGCCCTCTTGATCTCCGCGCCCAGGGCCGCGGCCCATTCGGGCGCCGAAAACACGCCGCGCTCCTCAAGCGAGCGCGCCAGCGCAAAGGCCTGCGCTTGCCACGGCTCGCGAAACACCGGACCATCCGCATCGCGCGGGAAGCTCGGCGCGGGCGCCGTTTCGCGCGGGGTGACGGCTTGATCGTTGTTCATCTCAGTCGCCTGTTCGTCGGCTTTTTTGCTTGCGGCTGACGTTGCGATCGCATCCTGCGCGCCCGCGCCCGCCTTGTCCTGCCGTTTCGCGCAGCCGGCAGGCGCTAGGCCGCCTCCAGATACGGCTCGAACGCTTCGATCGAGACCTTGAGCGCAGGGTCTGCGCTCTCGCCCCACAATTCGCGGCCGTCGAACAGCACCGTGTAGAGCCATTGCGGGTTCTCGCCGGCGCCGATCGCGACCGAGTCGGGAAACACGTGACAGCCGCGCAACGCTTCGATGACGCCGACGCGGCCGCGCGCGTAGCGCGGCAGGCGCGTGTGCGTGACCGGGTGAATGTTTTTGGTGCGCACGCGATCGCCGGTCTTGAAACGCGCTGGCGCTTGCGCCTCCCGGCCGAACGAGCCGCGGCTCAGCGTGCGGTCAACGATGGCGAGGTCGAACATGCGCTTGACCGGCTTGCCGGGACGCAACGCGTGGCCGGCGGCAAGCTCGTCGGCGCCCGCAAACCCGCGCTTGACCACCATGTTCTCCAGCCGCAGCGCCCATTTTCCGTAATACGAGTGCGCCAGATAGACCTCCGGCGGCAGTTCCTCGATGCCGGCGCGGCCTTCGTCGATCGTCCAGGCGCCGGCCGCCCCCATCGCGCGGTTGAGCGCGAGGCAGCGCGCCTCCCATTCGGCGTGGAAGACCGGCTCGTTCGCCTCCGGCTCGACTTTGCCGAAGCCGTGCATTCCGCCCATGTCGTGGATGCCGTCCATCAGCCGACGCCCTGCGGGTTTTTCGGCACGCCGGTGCCGATCATGCTGTCGCGCGTCACCAGCGCGGCGAGCTTGTCTTCGCTCCAGCCCGCAGTGCCAGGAGGACGCATCGGCAGCACGATGAAGCGCGTCTCGGCGGTCGAATCCCAGACCCGGATCTGCGTATCCGCCGGCAGCGTCAGCCCGAAATCGGCGAGCACGCCGCGCGGATCGTTGACCGCGCGCGAGCGGTACGGCGCCGATTTGTACCAGACCGGCGGCAGGCCGAGCACTTCCCACGGATAGCAGGAGCACAGTGTGCACACGATCATGTTGTGGAGCTTCGGCGTGTTCTCGACGGCGATCAGATGATCGCCGACGCGGTTGTTCAGGCCGAGGGCCTGCACGGCCTTGGTGGCGTCGGCAATCAGCGACTGCTTGAATGCCGCATCCGCCCAGGCCTTGGCGACCACGCGGGCGCCGATATGCGGGCCGATCCGGGTCTCGAACGCCTCGATCATCTTATCGAGCGCCGCCGGATCGAGGTAACCCTTCTCGGCGAGCACGGTCTCGAGCGCGCGCACGCGCAGCTGCATCTCGGAAAGTTCCGAGCCATGCGGGTGTTCGCCGTCCTCGCCGTGATCGTGCGCCATGGTGCGCGTCTCTCTTTCTACCCGGCGCTCATTATAAATTGCCGCAGCGCCCTGTCACCGCGCCTCCCCGGTGCAGCTTGTACGATTCTTGCATGACGATCGCCGCAACGGCAACCCAACGGGGAGACGATCAATGAGCGGGCTTGGCGGATTGAACAAATCGCCCGATGGCGTGGTCATCGGGCTGGTCCAGTTGCAACTGCCGACGATCGCCCACAAGGGCGATCTCGCGGCGCAGACGCGCAAGATCTGCGCCATGGTGGAGAAGGCGCGCAAGGGGATGACCACCATGGACCTCGTCGTCTTCCCCGAATATTCGCTGCATGGCCTGTCGATGGATACGAGCCCCGAGCTGATGTCGCGGCTCGATGGACCGGAGGTCGCGAGCTTCCGCCAGGCATGCGCGCAGAACCGGATCTGGGGCTGCTTCTCGATCATGGAATACAATCCGGACGGCAATCCCTACAACAGCGGCATCATCATCGACGATCGCGGCGAGCTGAAACTCTATTACCGCAAGATGCATCCGTGGGTGCCGGTCGAGCCCTGGGAGCCGGGCAATCTCGGCATTCCGGTTTGCGACGGCCCGAACGGCAGCAAGGTCGCGCTGATCATCTGCCATGACGGCATGTTTCCGGAGATGGCGCGCGAGTGTGCCTACAAGGGCGCCAACATCATGCTGCGCACCGCCGGCTACACCGCGCCGATCCGCCACGCCTGGCAGGTCAGCAATCAGAGCAACGCGTTCTCCAACCTGATGTACACGGCCAATGTCTGCATGGCCGGAACCGACGGGGTGTTCAATTCCATGGGCGAAGGCATGATCGTCAATTTCGACGGCGTGCCGCT
>Ga0335081_10018601_pt1 | contig 11234 bp, 12 predicted proteins | sample Lox_Sample_35_FD_206713 | JGI IMG/M metagenome (GOLD analysis project Ga0335081, IMG submission 206713) | Soil microbial communities from Loxahatchee National Wildlife Refuge, Florida, United States - Lox_Sample_3.5 | ecosystem: Environmental > Terrestrial > Soil > Wetlands | place: USA... | reverse complement strand
ATGTTCGCCGGTTACGGCCGGCGCGGATTTTTCCTCGTGTGCGATAAGAACTGCGGCTACGTCGCGCGCACGCGCTAGGGGAGGGGATACCAGCGATGGCCAGGACTCGCAAAAGCAAGACCGCCAAGCGTGACCTGTATCCCAGTTTCGCCGACTCGCCGGACGAGGCCGACGAAGACGCCGATCTCCCCAAAGACGAAGCCGGGCGGCGCAAGATCAAACGCCAGTATCAGGAGCTCCTCGGCATCCGCATCGAAAAGCTGAAGGGCCGCATCCTCAACCGCGAGCGTATCAACAAGACCATCGACGGCATCTACTTCATCTGCGGCAAGTGCCTCAAGGTATGCCATTCGCTTGACGACGGCCTCCTCGAAGACGCCGACAACCATAACAACCAGTGCGGCAAGTGCGGCAAGGCCCGCACCGCCGCCGCCTGACCGGCGGAAAACCGGGCAGAGATTCCGGACATTGTGAAAGATGCCGCAGCCATCCGGCGCGATGGCGCGGCGGGCCGGGCTGTGCTTTTATTGATCGGATCAAACGATTAAGGGTTTCGCTGTTCCACCGGCGCTGGGCGCGCGCGGCGCGAAGCGGCAGAGGAGCCACGCAGGACCGATGTCCTTTCAGATAATTCGCCCCGACATTGATCTCGATTTCGTCGGCAAGCGCTACTTCTTCGTCGCGCTCTCGACCATCATCAACCTCGCCGCCATTGTTCTGCTGATAACCGTCGGGCTCAACTACGGCGTCGACTTTGTCGGCGGCAGCGTGGTCCAGTTGCAATTCAAGAGCGCGACCGACGGCGGACATATTCGCAGCGCCCTCGAGCCGATGGGACTTGGCGAAGTGACGGTGCAGGACTTCGGCGCCACCGAGCGCCATCAGTACCTGGTCCGTTTCGAGACCGTGAAAAACGTCGGCAGCCTCGGCAAGAAGCTCGAAGAGCAGCTCGACAAATCGTACGGGCCAGGCGCCGCGCAGGTGCTGCGGGTCGAATCGGTAGGCGCCAAGGTCGGCCGCGACCTGCGCCGCAACGGCTTCATGGCGGTGATCTTCGCGACCATCTTCATGGGCATCTTCATCGCCTGGCAGTTCCGCGGCGTGAGCTGGAGCTTCGGCGCCGGCGCGGTTATCGCGCTGACGCATGACGTGCTGGTGGTGGTCGGCGCGCTGGTCATCTCGCGTCTGGAATTCGATCTCACGACGCTCGCCGCGCTGCTGACGGTAATCGGCTATTCGGTCCACGACACCATCATCGTGTCGGATCGGATTCGCGAGGATGCAAGCAAGCGCCGGCGCGAGCCGATCGCGGCAATCATGAACCGCGCGATCAACGAGACGCTCTCGCGTACCATCCTGACCTCGGGCACCGCGATCGCCGTGCTGATCGCGCTGCTCACACTCGGCGGTCCGATCCTGCGCCCCTCGGCCTTCACCCTGCTGGTCGGTTTCATCACCGGGACCTACTCGTCGATCTACATCGCCGGCCCCGTGGTGCTGTTCTGGGAGGGCAAGGGCGGCAGCGGCAGGGGCCGCGGCGCGGTCACGCGCGCGGCGTAAACTTCACGTCTTCGCATGAAATAAAGACCGGGCGGGGACTCTACCAGCTGCGTCTCGCCGCGCCGCCCGCGACAGGCCCCGACGATGTAACGCTGACACTTGCGTTCGAACGGGCCGACGGGCTTGAGCGGGTCGGCTTTCTATGTACGGTCGCGCGCACGATAGCCGGCGCGGCCGACGATTTCGAGGACAGCGGGGACTCCGGCGCCGAGGCGCTTCTCTCGCGGCTGGCTCCATGGTTTGAGCGCGAATTCGAGCAGACGCGCGAGGCCGCGCTGAAGTCGCTGCGCTCCGAGCGCAGGCCCTTCGTGGTGCGCTTCGACCGCGAGCATCCAGGCCCTCTCGCCGAATGAGGGCGAGGCGCCCCGCGCCGCACTGTCGGAAAAATCACGGAATGAAGATGCCGCCCGCCGTTCCTCTCCGGGCAGTCGCGGTCAGGAAACTACGTTCGCGATCGGGAATTATTGGACCGCGAGCGCCGCGCGCAGGATCTTGCGCTGCTCGGTAATTTGCTCGGGCACGCTTGAGCCTAACTTCTTGAAAAACTCTTCCTGCGAATCGAGTTCGACCGCCCAATCCTCGGGTTTGACCGCCATCGCCTGCTTCAGCGAGTCGCCGGCGATTTCGAGACCCGTCAGATCGAGCGCGCCGTCCGCGGGCCGCATCCCCACCGGCGAGCGCTCGGCCGCGGCGCGGCCGGCCACCCGCTCCACAATCCACTTGAGCACCCGGATATTTTCACCGTAGCCGGGCCACAGGAAGCGGCCCTCGCTGTTCTTGCGGAACCAGTTGACCATAAAAACCTTGGGCGGATTTTTCAGCCGGCTCTTCATCTGCAGCCAATGAGCGAAATATTTGCCCATGTTGTAGCCGCAGAACGGAAGCATCGCCATCGGGTCGCGCCGCACGACGCCGACCTTGCCAGTGGCCGCTGCCGTGGTCTCCGAGCCCATCGTCGCGCCCAGGTAAACGCCATGGTTCCAGTCGAAGGACTCGAACACGAGCGGCACGGTCGAAGCGCGCCGCCCGCCAAAGACGATCGCGGAGATCGGCACTCCTTTCGGCGAGTCGGCTTGCGGGGAGAGTGCGGGATTATTGCGCATCGGCGTGGTGAAACGGCTATTGGGATGCGCCGCCGGTTTGCCCGAGTCCTTGCGCCACGGGTTTCCCTGCCAGTCGACCAGTCCCTCGGGCGGTTCGGTGCCCATGCCCTCCCACCAGACGTCGCCGTCGGGCGTCATCGCCACGTTGGTGAAGATGGTGTCGTGCTCGACCATTTTCATGGCGTTGGGATTGGAGTGCGCATTGGTTCCGGGCGCGACGCCGAAGTATCCGGCCTCGGGATTCACCGCCCACAGCCGCCCGTCCGACCCGATTTGCATCCACGCGATGTCGTCGCCGACGGTGGTCACGCGCCATCCGCGAAAGGCCGGCGGCGGCGTCAGCATCGAGAGGTTGGTCTTGCCGCAGGCGCTCGGAAATGCCGCCGCAATATAGGAGGTTTCGCCCTCGGGGCTTTGCAGGCCGAGGATCAGCATGTGCTCTGCGAGCCAGCCATCGGTTCGCCCAAGCCAGCTTGCGATACGCAGCGCGAAACACTTCTTGCTCAGCAGCGCGTTGCCGCCGTAGCCGCTGCCGGCCGACCAGATCGTATTGTCCTCGGGAAAGTGGCACACCAGGCGCCGCTTCGGATCGCAATCTAGGGTCGAATGAAGTCCGCGGTTGAAATCGCCCGACGCCCCCAGCATCTCGAGCGCGGCGGTGCCCATCCGCGTCATCCATCCCATGTTGAGCGCGACGTAAACGCTATCGGTCAGTTCAACGCCGATTCGCGCGAACGGCGAGTCGAGCGGGCCCATAACGTACGGCACGACGTACATCGTGCGCCCGCGCATCGCGCCGTCGTACCATCCCCGCATCCGCTCGTAAGTTTCCCCGGGCGGCATCCAGTTGTTGGTCGGACCGGCGTCGTCCCGATCGCGCGTGCATACGAAGGTGAGGTCCTCGGAGCGGGCGACGTCGTTGGGGTTGGAGCGATGCAGATAGCAACCCGGGCGCTTCGTGGGGTTGAGCGGAATCAGAACGCGGGCGGCGACGGCTTCCTTGTACAGGCGCTGGCGCTCGGCTTCGCTGCCGTCGCACCAATGGATGCGGTCGGGCCTGGTCAGGCGAGCCATCTCGTCCACCCATGTGGAGAGAAAACGGTTCGCGTTGGCGCTCTTTTTAGGATCTGCGTTTGTCATTGGGATGTCGGGGATGTCAGAGATTTCGGAGGCGATTTTCGGTCGCGATCCGTTTTGAGCTCGGTTTTAGGCCTTGTGGTTGCAAATGTCAAAATTCAGCCGCAAGTAAGTAAGATTAACTGCCAAAATACCTCACGATAACAATATTACAATAAATCATATCGTCAGGTTTAAAAAACGTCTCGGCCGATGCAAATTGAAGCGGTTGTGCGGACACAATATGCGAAAGTTGTACCCGTGATCGCATTCGCGACTTTGTGTCGATAGGCATGAGTTCGGTGCCCGCAGGCGCATCGGATCCTGCCTTCTCCTGACCTTTCGGTAAGGTTTTTGCGCCAACCCGTGAGCCGGATGGCTCCAAAGCGCTTTGCCTTATAACGCGCGCCGCCGGACGGTGCAGTTGCTTATAGTTCATTTGACATCCCGGCGGGTTAGACCTTATACTCGACCTTGTAAGTCCACTAATTCGAGCGCCAGTATTGCGGCGCTGTTTTCGGGACCAGTGGGCCGCCGATGAGCGTCCGAGAGGGTTCGGGCGAGAGGGTTCGGAATCGATGTTGAAGTTGCCGATCTACATGGACAATCACGCGACGACGCCGGTCGATCCGCGGGTGCTGGACGCGATGCTGCCGTACTTCAGGGAGAAGTTCGGCAATGCCGCGAGCCGCAATCACAGCTTCGGCTGGGAGGCCGAGGAAGCGGTCGACAAGGCGCGCAATCAGATTGCCGCGCTGGTCAATGCCAAATCCAAGGAAATCATCTTCACCAGCGGAGCGACCGAGTCCGACAACGAAGCGATCAAGGGGGTTGTCGAGTTCTACAAGGACAAGGGCAACCACATTATCACCTGCGTCACCGAGCACAAGGCGGTGCTCGACAGCTGCCGCGCGCTGGAACGCGCGGGCAAGGCGACGGTGACCTACCTTGCCGTGGACAAGTACGGGATGGTCGATCCGGACGCCGTGCGTAACGCGCTCACCGACAAGACCGTGCTGATCTCGATTATGTACGCGAACAACGAGATCGGAACGATCCATCCGATCCGCGAAATCGGCCGGATCGCTAAAGAGCGCGGCGTGATTTTCCACTGCGACGCGGTACAGGCGATCGGCAAGATTGCGGTCGACGTCGAGCGCGACGGTATCGACCTGCTCGCGATGTCGGGGCATAAGCTTTACGGGCCCAAGGGCGTGGGCGCGCTCTATGTGCGCTCCAAGGGGCCGCGCGTGCGCCTGACCCCGATTATCGATGGCGGCGGCCACGAGCGCGGGATGCGCTCGGGCACGCTCAACGTGCCGGGAATCGCGGGCTTCGGCGCGGCGTGCGAGATCGCGCGAGCGGAGATGCAGGAGGAGGCGGCGCGGCTGCGCTCGCTGCGCGACAAGCTGCAGGCCGGGCTCTTCGAGCGCCTCGACGAGATCTATCTGAACGGTCATCCGACCGAGCGCCTGCCCGGCAATCTCAACGTCAGCTTCGCCTACGTCGAGGGCGAGTCGCTACTGATGGGAATCAGCGACGTCGCGGTGAGCTCCGGTTCGGCCTGCACCTCGGCCACGCTGGAGCCGTCCTACGTGATTCGCGCGCTCGGCATCAACGAGGAACTGGCGCACAGTTCGATCCGTTTCGGGGTGGGGCGCTTCAACACCGAGGAAGAGGTGGACTTCGTGACCGAGCAGGTCTCGCGCGAGGTCAAGCGGCTGCGCGAGATGTCGCCGCTGTACGAGATGGCGCGCGAGGGAATCGATCTCAAGTCCGTCAACTGGCGGGCGTAAATTCGCAACCAGGAGCTAAGCGGTCATGGCTTATTCAGATAAGGTTCTCGAGCACTACAACAATCCGCGCAACGTAGGCAGTTTCGCCAAGGACGACCCGGATGTCGGTACGGGCGTGGTCGGCGCGCCCGAGTGCGGCGACGTGATGAAGCTGCAGCTCAGGATAAGCGAAAGCGGCGTGATCGAGGACGCGCGCTTCAAGACCTTCGGCTGCGGCAGCGCGATCGCCTCGTCCAGCTACGTGACCGAGCTGGTCAAGGGCAAGCACATCGACGAAGCCATGGCCATCAAGAACACCGTGATCGTGAAGGAACTGAATCTACCGCCGGTCAAAATTCACTGCTCGGTGCTGGCCGAGGATGCTATAAAGGCGGCGATCACCGACTGGCGCAACCGCAAGGGCGCAGATGCGGCCGGCGAGATCGAGCGGAAGTCCGCCGGGGAGAAATCCTCCTAGCGAGCGGGTGGGGCGTCGAAAGAGAAAATGATTTCGCTCTCTGAAAGCGCGGTCTCCAAGATTAAGCAGCTTTCGTCCGAAAAGCCGGGCAAGGGCTTGCGGGTGAAAGTCGTGGGCGGCGGATGCTCGGGTCTGCAGTACCGGATGGAGCTCGACGACCCCAAGGAGCGCGACAAGATCTTCGAGCGTGACGGCGCACAACTTATCGTCGACAAGAAGAGCTTCCTTTATCTCAACGGTTCGGAACTCGACTACTCCGAGGAGCTGATGGCCTCGGGCTTCAAGGTGGTCAACCCCAACGCCAAGCGGACCTGTGGATGCGGAGAGTCGTTCGTCGTATGACGACACGGGGATCAAGGCGTAGCGATGGTGCAATGCCCTTCATGCGCGCGGCCATGCGAGCCGCGCTTGAGCTGCCCCCAATGCGGGGCGCCGCTCGGCGCTGAGATCGATCTCTTCGCCGCGCTCGGCTTGCCGCGCAAACTCGTCCTCGATTCGCGCGAACTGGAACGTATCTATCACGAGGCCGGCCGGCGGATTCATCCCGACCGCTTCGCGAGCGCGCCGCCCGCGGTGAGGCAGGCGAGCCTGAGGAGCACCGCGCTGCTGACCCGCGCCTATCGCACGCTGCGCGATCCGGTGGGCCGGGGACGCTACTGGCTGGAGCTTAACGGCGAAAAGCTCGCCGAGAACAACAAGGGCGTGCCGGCCCAACTGGCGGAGCTGGTCTTCGAGGTGCAGGAGCAGCTTGGAGAGCTCAGAGGGGCGCGCAACGGAAGCGCGGGCGCCCTCGATGCCGCGGTAAGAGCGCGGCGGGCCGAGCTTGAGGGATTGGTCACCAGGACGCAGGAGGAGCTGGAGGGCAATTTTGTGCGCTGGGACGAAGGTGCGGGGGAGCGTCAGAAACTGGTCAACGAACTGAAGTCCGTGCTATCCACTATCGCCTATCTGCGCACGCTTGCCCGCGACGTCGACCGCGCGCTCGAAAGCGCCCCGGCCAACTGAGGAAAGCAATTTAGACAAATCGCGTTGCGGCCCGCGCGGCGCCGGACGCCGTATCAATTATGTCTCGTATTTTTGGAATCGACCTCGGCACCACCAACAGCCTCATCGCGCTGATGGACGGAGACCGCCCGCAGATCATCGCCGATCCTGACTCGGCCAATCCGCTGCTGCCTTCGGTGGTCGCGATCACGCCCAAGGGTGAGGTTTTCGTGGGCGAGCAGGCGATCGCGATGGAGCCGCATCTCACGGTCGAGCGCGACGGCCGTATCCACGCTATCGGTTTCGAGGGCGGCGAGGCGGGCGCGGTGGTACGCTCGGTCAAGCGCTACATGGGGCTCGGCGGCGACGAACTCGCGGCCGAGGATCGCCATCGCTACAGCTTCGGCGATTTCAGCGGGCCGGTCGTGCGCTTCGCGATCGGCAAGCGCACGCTCACCCCGGCGCAGATCTCCGCGGAAATCCTGCGCGCGCTCAAGGCCCGCGCCGAAGCTGCGCTTGGCGAGAAGGTCGAGCGCGTGGTGATCACGGTGCCCGCCTACTTCAACGACGGCCAGCGCCAGGCGACCAAGGACGCCGGCCGGCTTGCCGGACTCGAGGTGGTGCGCCTGATCAACGAACCTACCGCGGCTTCGCTCGCTTACGGGCTGAACCAGTTGGCCGAGGGGCGCGTCGCGGTTTACGACCTTGGCGGCGGAACCTTCGACATATCGATCCTCAATATCAAGGGCGGAATTTTCGAGGTGCTCGCGACCAACGGCGATACGCATCTCGGCGGCGACGATTTCGATCGATTGCTGGTCGATTTGCTGCTGGCCGATCTTCCAGCCGAACAAAGGCTCGATCGCCATGTGTGGAACAGCGCGCGGCTTGCAGCCGAGGCCGCCAAGAAACGGCTCAGTGATCACGACGAGGCCTCGATGACGCTCGCGCTGCCCGATCGCCACGTGAACCAGACGATGAGCCGGGCCGAGTTCGAGCGGATGGCCGAGGCGTTGGTGGGTCGCTCGCTCGAGCGATGCCGGATGGCGCTGGCGGATGCGCAGCTCACGCCAGGCGAGGTCGACGCCGTGGTGCTGGTCGGCGGATCGACGCGGATGCCGCTCGTGCGCCGGCGAGTAGCGGAGCTTTTTGGCCGCGAGCCGCTCTGCTCGCTCGACCCCGACCACGTAGTGGCGCTCGGGGCGGCGGTGCAAGCGGGCGTCCTGATGGGCTCGCGGAGCGACGTGCTGTTGCTCGACGTGGTGCCGCTCTCGCTCGGAATCGAAACCATGGGCGGGGTGATGGAGCGGCTCGTCCATCGCAACACCACTATCCCGACCAGCGTGACCGAGGGTTTCACGACGGCCGTCGACAATCAGACCCATGTCGATATCCACGTCGTCCAGGGCGAGCGCGAACTGGTCGCGGATTGCCGCTCGCTTGCGCGCTTCAAGCTCGGACCGATCGAACTGCAGCCGGCGGGACTGCCTCGCATAGAGGTCATATTCCTTATCGACGCCAACGGAATTCTCAACGTTACGGCGCGCGATCAGCGGACCGGGCGCGAGCACTCGGTTGACGTCAAACCGAGCTATGGACTGACGGACGAAGAAATTGAACGGATGCTTGAAGAATCGATCGACCTGGGTGAGCAGGACCTCGAGCAGCGGATGCTGATTAGTGCACGCAACGATGCTGCCCAACTGTTAGGCGCGCTGGCCAAACAGCTGGATGAATATGGGGTGCTGATTGAGGCCAAGGAGCGTGAGCAGGTAGAGGAATGTGCGTCGAAGCTGGACGACGCTAGAAAGGGCACAGATCGTGCTTATATTTCAGCGTTAGTCGAGGAGCTCAATCAGCTCACGACGCCATTTGCCGAAAGAATAATGGATCATGCGATAGCTCGGGCGCTGGAGAAGAAGTCGGTCGAAGAGTTGTCGTAGTCAACAGGTGCCCTATTTTTCAGGCACTTGGCCATTAATTGAGCGGGATTTGGACAGGGCACGCGAGAGGAGACGGGGCAAATGGGTTTGAAATGGGATCAGGCGCATGAAATCGCTGAAGTTTTGACGGAGAATCATCCCGGGATTAACCCACTTCAGGTGCGTTTTACCGATTTGCGTCAGTGGACAGTCGATTTGGATGAATTTGACGACGATCCAGCAGGTTCCAGCGAGGCTAAGCTTGAAGCCATCCAGATGGCGTGGAACGAAATTTACCAGGAAAACAATGAAGACGAATGATTGCCGTAACGACAGCTTAATGAAGGTTTTGCTGAAACTATTAGGCTGCTGAAACTATTTAGATGAATAGGACGTCTAACTGGACGTCGATCACAAGGAGGTCTGGGGGGTGGGAGCACAAGATCTGGTGAGGCAGGAGCAAGGAGCAAAGATGCAAGAGAAGGAAACACTGGACGAGAAGCTGCCGGGATTGTTCGAGCCCGACACGCTTTTGCCGATCCAATATTTCGAGGCGATGCGCCGCAAGCATCTCCTCGAGGGCGAAAAGCGTCTGGTGCTGAGCGTGCTCGAGGATGCTGTCGAATGCTTTATGAAATGCATTGACTCGCCCACCAATAAGGGCCAGCGCCTGTTCCGCGACGCCGAGGAATGGATCACCCTGGAAGACAAGAAATGGGTGTTCTCGTTCGATAACGTCTGCGAGATGCTGGACGTCAATCCGGAGTACCTGCGCCGCGGGCTGCGCGAATGGAAAGTGCGCAAACTCGAGGCTATCGAGCGCGCGCAGATCGCGCGAGCCGAACAGGCAGCCCTGGCGGCTGCACAGCCGGCCACCCCGGCGGAAGCGGACGCGTCGGCGGTCGAGATCAGGACGGAAAGCGCGCAGCCCGTGGTGGGCAGGATAGCTGTCAAGCCGGCTGCGAGCCCCAGTCGCTCGCTTCATCGCAAGAGCGCGCCGGCGGATCGGCGGGCCAAGCGCAGGGCGCGGGCCTAAACCAACGAGTTAGACGGCATGCGCGCGCGCAGCGCGCGCATTATCCCTCTGGCGGGCGAGGGTCGCGCTCGCTCGCATCCATGTCGTTTCCTCCCTGGTTCTACCCGAGCTTCTATTACTGCCCTCCCCCTGTGTTTTTGGGGGAGGGTTGATCTCGGGCGAGCGAGGCAGCGCCGATGGCTCGGGTTCGGCACTGCCTCGCAAGAACCAGGCGTTCGCTTCGCTAACCCGCCGCAACAGCCGAAACAAGCAACCTCGCCCAGAAACCGTGGAGGCAATTCCGGTGAACCTTTCGGAAACCGCAACCCTGCCGATGCGTATTTCGAGACGAGGCTCCGGATATGAATCTCTCCCGAAATTGCCCGCTCAGGATTCTCTCGGCGCTGGCCGGACTGGTGCTGGTTGCAGCGCCGCTCATGGTCGGTGTGGCTTCGGCTGACCCTGACGACATCGCAGCCTATCAAGCCTATACGTCGCAGCGCGGTTATCCGCCGCCGGCGGCCTATGCACCGTCTCTGGCTCCCGCGCAACGTAATGAATTGCAGGCACGCCTCAGTTACGCCGAGGCGCAGTACGAGCAGGCACGCCAGGTGGGCAACCAGGGGGCCGCGAAGCATTGGAGGAAGCAGATAAAGCATCTGAGCCGCGAACTTTACGGAGAACGGCATGCTGAAGGCCAGGGTTATAGTGGGCCGGCCATGGTGCCGCCCGGCGGCGCACCCTACGGACCACCGCCGCCGGCCTTCTATGGACCTCCGGCCCAGCCTTACGCGGCGCCGAGCTACGGCCAGATGCCGTACCCGCCGACCGGATATCCCGCCGCCGGCTACGCATCCGGGTATCCTCCCGCCGGATATCCCGCGACTGGGTATCCCTATGGCGCTCCGGCGGCAAGCGGATCGATGGGCGGTCTCAGTTCGCTGCTCGGCCCATTGATGGGCGGGGGTGCGGCGCCATCGGCTGCGACGTATCCGGGTTATCCGCAGGCCCCGAACGGTGCGACCAGCAGCCCCTTCGGCGCATCCGGCGGTATCGTTTCCCTGCTCGGCCCGTTGCTTGGCGCAGCACCGGTTCGTTGAGATCACCGGACGAAGTCGGCACGACTCGAACCGCTGTATCGCTCCTTTGCCGAGCGATGCGGCACTTTTTTTACAAACGGTCGTGCAAGGCCGAGCACGTTATAAGCGATAATTTGTGCGCGTTGCGTGCAGAATATCGAGAATTTAGGGCTCGACCATTTTTAAGAACAATCTCAGCCAT
>Ga0335081_10018598_pt1 | contig 11234 bp, 12 predicted proteins | sample Lox_Sample_35_FD_206713 | JGI IMG/M metagenome (GOLD analysis project Ga0335081, IMG submission 206713) | Soil microbial communities from Loxahatchee National Wildlife Refuge, Florida, United States - Lox_Sample_3.5 | ecosystem: Environmental > Terrestrial > Soil > Wetlands | place: USA... | reverse complement strand
GCGCTTCTGGCTCTGGTGGCGCAGCAACTGGTTCCCGCGGCAAATGGCGCCGGACGCTACCCGGCCATCGAGATCATGATGGGATCGCACGGCGTGCGCAGTTTGATCCGCAAGGGCGAAGATCATCAGCTCTATACCGCGATCTCGACCGGCCGGTCCGAAGGCATGATCACCATGGAGCAATCCCTCGCCGAACTGGTGCGTGCCGGGCGGATCACGCGCGAGACGGCCCAGGCGCATTGCTTCCGTCCGGACGACTTAGCGCGGTATTTACAGGGCTGAGGTTCGCGATAAAATCAATGATCAGTATGAAGGGCGTGATAGTAGTCTTCGCTCTGGCGTGCGTATTCTCATTGAACGCACAAATCACTGCCTTCCTCAAACCTCTACCCGATGGCTCAAACGAAGTCCGAATCAGGAACGATGCAGCGATCAGTTTGGTGGCATTTGCGGTCCAGGCAAACGGGGCGAACGTAGTCGAGTTCGAAAGGGCCAAAAGGCCTCATCGATCTGACGCCCCGAGCACCGTTTATGTCGATTCAATGATTGATGAAGCACCGACGCGGCTCGCGCCCCGCGAGGAGCGCGTAATTGTGGATGGAGGAGTTGTCGAGTGGGAAGGACAGAGAGTCGTCTTAACTCATACGCTCCCTATCGTCACGGCAGGTATTTTCGCTGACGGCACAACCTCCGGCGATGCGGAATTGCTGGGGCGCCTCGTTTTGCGGCGGTGCAACATGCTGCAGGCGGTGGAAACAACGCTCGACATCATATCCGATGCCGGCCGACGCAACGTATCTCGAGATGTGCTGGTCAGCCAGTTCCGCAAGATGGCGGACGCCCTAAATCGCTGGTACGTTCCTCCCGAGCAACGGGTAGGACATGATCTCTATCAATCGATGATGGGAAAGCTGTTGAATTTGCCGGACGAGCCGATTGGATCACCATTCCCACCAGACGCGTTTGTAGCGCAAGAGACCGCGATGCTGAATCGGCAGCGCGTCGAGTTATTGGAATCGCAGCCCGGCTTGGCTGACGCGGCCGTCATCCGACGCTAAGTTAGCGCGCATTTGTTATCCTGAAAGGTAATCCCCTAAATCCTCACTAGGAGACAATCCAGAAAATGGCTGTCAAAGTAGGCATCAACGGATTCGGACGCATCGGTCGCAATGTGGTCCGCGCGGGCTTGCATAATGCAAACGTAGATTTCGTGGCGGTGAACGATATTACCGACACCAAAACGCTCGCTCACCTTTTGAAATACGACTCCGTGCTCGGTACGCTGCCCGAGCCGATCACGACCGAGGCGGACGGAATCCGCATCGGCAACAAACACCTCAAAGTTTTTGCGACGAAAGATCCCGCGGAGCTGGATTGGAACTCGGTGGGCGCGCAGATTGTCATCGAGTCGACCGGCCGGTTCACGGACGCGAAGGACGCCTGCAAACACATGCGCGGAACGGTCAAAAAAGTCATCATCTCCGCGCCGGCTAAGAATGAAGACATCACCGTTGTGCTGGGAGTCAACGACAACGTCTACGACCCCAAGAAGCACAACATCATTTCGAACGCCTCGTGCACCACGAACTGCCTGGCGCCGCTGGTAAAGGTTCTCCACGACAAGTTCGGCATTCAAAAGGGATCGATGACCACGATCCACAGCTACACCAACGACCAGAACGTGCTGGATTTTCCGCACAAAGATTTGCGGAGGGCGCGCGCGGCGGCAATGAACATGATCCCGACGACGACTGGCGCTGCCAAAGCCATCGGCCTCGTGATGCCGCAACTCAAAGGCAAGCTGGACGGCTATTCGATGCGCGTGCCAACGCCGGATGTCTCCGTGGTGGATCTGGTCGCGGTGACGGACAAAGCGGTAACCGCCGAGGACGTAAACAAAGCGCTCAAAGAAGCCGCGGCCGGCCCTCTCAAGGGTATTCTGGCTTACACCGAAGACCCGGTTGTGTCGACCGATATGCTGCACAATCCGAACAGCTCGATCGTGGACGGCGAGATGACCAAGGTGCTGGATGGCAATTTGGTCCACGTACTTTCCTGGTACGACAACGAGTGGGGCTACTCGTGCCGGGTGGTGGATCTGGTCGAGTTCCTCGCGAAGAAAGGCTTCTAAGCCTCAAGGCAAAAGGCAAAAGGGGCGGCGGGCTGCGCCGCCTCTACTGCATGTGGGCGATGATGGCGGCAGTAAACTCGGTCGTCGAGGCGCTGCCGCCGACATCCACGGTGAGGCATTTTCCTTCGGCGTAGACACCTTCAATGGCGTTCTGCAAGCGGCGTGAGGCGTCGCGTTCGCCGATGTGCGCGAGCATCAATGCGGCCGATTGCATGAGCGCCGTGGGATTCGCCTTTCCCTGACCGGCAATATCGGGTGCGGAACCGTGCACGGCTTCAAAGATGGCATCGCGCTCGCCCAGATTCGCTCCGGGAACAATTCCCAAGCCGCCAACCAATCCCGCGGCAAGATCGGAAACAATGTCGCCGTAAAGATTGGGCAGTAGCAACAAGTCAAAAGCTTCGGGGCGCATCACGAGCTGCATGCAGGCGTTATCGACGATCAACTCCTCGTATTTGATTTCCTTGAACTCTTCGGCAATCTCGCGGCAGCATTTGAGGAACAGGCCGTCACTCATTTTCATGATGTTGGCCTTGTGCACGGCGGTGACTTTCTTCCGGCTCTCGCGCCGCGCGAATTCGAACGTGGCGCGCGCGATGCGGATGGACGCGGTGCGCGTGATGACCTTTAGGCTCTCCACGACGTCTTTCACCACCTCGTGCTCGAGGCCGGAATAGAGATCCTCAGTATTCTCGCGGAAGATCACCATGTTGATGGGCACGCCTTGAAACCGTGTCTTCAGTCCAGGCAGCATACGCACGGGTCGGAAATTGGTGTAGAGATCGAGCTTCTTGCGCAACGCCACATTGATGCTACGATGGCCTCCGCCGATGGGGGTCGCAGTGGGGCCTTTCAGGCCTACATGCGTGCGGGCGAGCGACTCAAAAACGGCTTTCGGCAGCATCTCGCCTGACTTCGCCAGAGCGCCGGCGCCAGCTTCTACGCGCTCCCACGCGATCTCGACTCCGGCGGCTTCCACGGTGCGTGCCGTTGCTTCCGCGACTTCCGGTCCGATGCCGTCTCCAGGAATGAGCGTGATGCGGTGAGCCATCAACTCAGTATAGCGGCGGACCCGGTTACTTCGTCCCGAGGTGCAGAGCGACGGTCCCTCCGGTCATGCGGAAAAATTCGACCGAGCGAAATCCGGCGGCGCGCATGCCAGCGGCCAGGTCTTCGGCGGAAGGAAATTTTTCGATGGATTCCGGCAGATAAGCATAGGCGTCGCGCGAGCCCGAGAGCGCTCCGCCAATGAGCGGCAACACTTTCCGCGAATAGAAACCGTACAGCTTGCCGAACGCGGTGTTGCCGGGTTGAGAGAATTCCAGAATGGCGGCGACACCGGACGGCTTCAGGACGCGGTGCATCTCCACGAGTCCCGATTCATAATCAGCGAGGTTGCGAAAGCCGAACGCTACTGTGACAAGATCCAGCGCCCCATCCGCGAGGGGCAAGCGAAGCGCGTCGGCCTCGATTAGTGGGCAGGATCGCTCACGGCCCGCGATTTTCTCCCGGGCCGCCGTCAGCATGGGGTGGCAGAAATCACTTCCCATCGCCGGTCGCGCGGACCGGGCATCGAGCGCCAGCAGCAGGTCGCCCGTGCCGCAGCAGAGATCGAGCGTCCGCGCATCCGGCCGCTCCAGAATGTGGCGCACTTGTTTGACGGTCTGGGCGCGCCACCTGCGATCGAGATTCAGAGATAAGACGTGATTCGCCAGATCGTATCGCGGAGCGATGCGGCCGAACATGTCGCGGATCCAGCGCGCCGCTTCGTGCTCGGTAGTGACGCCCGCGGGCGCGGTGCCTTTCATGCGAGAGCCGAGCGGATGGCGGAGAGCACCGCGCCGTCATCCACTCCGGAAACGACGGTCACCTCGCCGATGGACCGCGGCAGCACGAAATGCACGTTCCCCTGGATGGTCTTCTTGTCTTTGACCAGGCGGGCGGCGAGCCGCTCAGCGGGAATCCCGTTCAGAGACGGGATGGGCCCGTACTGCTCGACCGCATCGAGGATGCCGCGGGCATCGCCATCCCCGACTTCGCCCAGCGATTTCGCCAGGTGCGTGGCCGCGCGCATCCCGAATCCGACCGCCTCACCGTGCAGAAATCGCGCGTAGGCGGTTTCCGCCTCTAGCGCGTGGCCGAACGTGTGGCCGAAGTTCAAAATGCGCCGCAGGCCCGATTCGCGCTCGTCGGCGGAGACCACTTCCGCCTTTATGCGTACCGATTCCTCGATGAGGCGATCGACCACCGCCGGTTCCTTGCGCAGAACGGCGTCGCGCTGCCCAGTCAGAAGTTCAAATAACGGCGCGCTGCGGATGATGCCGCACTTAATGACTTCGAAAAGTCCGGCGCGATATTCGCGATCGGGCAACGTCGCCAGCACATCGGGATCAATCAGTACTGTCAGGGGTTGATGAAAGCTGCCGATGAGATTCTTGCCTTCGAGAAGATTGACGCCGGTCTTGCCGCCGATGGATGCGTCGACTTGCGCGAGCAACGTAGTCGGAATCTGCACCACCGGAATGCCGCGCATGAAAATGGCGGCCAGGAAACCCGCCATGTCGTTCACAATGCCGCCGCCGAAAGCGAGGACGAGGCTGGTGCGGTCGCCACCCCGGCTTACCATTTCTTCCGCGAGCGTCTCTACGTGCGCCAGGCGCTTGCGCTCTTCTCCCCCGGGAAACGTGAGCACTTCGTGCGCGATGCCCGACAGCCCACTCTCCAATCGCTTTCCGTGATGCTGCCAGACATCAGCGGTGGTGACGACGAAAACTTTGCCGGATCCTTTCGGAATAAAGTTTCCCGCGCGCGAGAGAATGCCCCGCTCCACCATGGCGCAGTATTCGCGCTGCGGCGTTTTCACGGTCAAGGAGGACATATCAGAGTTGTACCACGGCACCGGCGGCGACGATTTTAGCGATATGACGCGATCCCGAGTATGATGGTTCGTTTCATCCGCTCCATTGCGTCGATAGCACGGACGAGCTTCGGGACTTGGCGTCACCGCCCGCCAACAGGATCCGAAAACTGACCCCCAATCCGGCACCCGCTCCAGCACTTCTGGCGCAATTTCGCCTCGAAGCACCGGCAGTCATTCGGCCCGCCGCACAGCGGGCATCGGTCCTTCCTCAGCTCGCTCATGCGTTTTCCGGATGCTCCACCGGCGTGTAAAACTCCTTCACGCGCCGCGCCGCCGCCCGGCCCACAATCTGTGACAGCGCGTCCTCCGACGCGCCGCGCACCAACTCCGAGCTGCCAAAATGCCGCAACAGCTTCTGCACTGTCTTCTCTCCCACACCCGGAATCTGGTCCAGCTCCGAGGTCAGCCGCGCTGCATTCCGTCGCGTGCGATGAAACGTTACCGCAAAACGGTGGGCTTCGTCGCGGATCGATTGGATCAAATGCAGAATCGGCGAGAACCGGTCCAGCACGACCGGCTCATTCTCTTGCCCGTATACGTAGATGATCTCCTCGCGCTTGGCAATGGAAGCTAGCGGCTGGTTGATAATGCCGATCGCCTCCAGCGCATCCGCCGCCGAGTGCAGTTGCCCGAGGCCGCCATCGACCAGCACCAGTCCCGGCATCGGCTGGTTCTCCTGTTGCAGCCGGGAGTAGCGTCGCGTCACGACTTCGCGCATGCTGGCAAAATCGTCGTTGCCCACCACCTGGCGGATGATGAACTTGCGGTAGGCCGATTTCTTCATCCGTCCGTCTTCCCACACCACCATGCTGGCCACTTTGTCCGTGCCTTGGATGTGGGAAATGTCGAAGCATTCGATCCGCTTGGGCGCCTCGGGCAGCCCAAGGGCATCCTGCAGCGCTTCCTGAATCGCGCGTGACGATGGCTTCATCACCCGGAACCGCTGGTCGAAACTGTGCTTGGCATTGGTCTCGACCAGATTCAAGAGCGCTTTCTTCTGCCCCCGCTGCGGCGTGTGCATCTCGACCTTCCGCCCGCGTTTCTCAGATAGCAGTTCTTCAAGCGTCTCGCGATCCTCGAAATCCACAGGCACGTGAATGATTGACGGGATGTGCTGCTGGTCGATGTAGATCTGCTTGATGAGCGCCGAGAAGAACTGCGGCTCGTCGAACTCGTGCTGATCCTCCCAGAAGAATTCACGCCGGTCCACGATCTGCCCGTTGCGCAGGTGAAACAGGTTGAGGGCCACTAGCGGCGGCTCGGCATAGGCGGCGAAAATGTCGATGTCGTCGCCCTTCGCTGCGGCCATCTTCTGGCGCTCGTCCATTTCTTCGACAGTCGAAAGCAGGTCGCGGAGCGCCGCGGCTTCCTCGAACCGCATAGCATTCGACGCCTGCTGCATCCTCTCGCGCAGCCCCTTCGCCAGGTCCGCGTGCCGGCCTTCCAAGAACAGCTTCACGTTCCTCACCGCAGCGGCGTAAGTGTCATTCGTCGTGAGCCCTTCCACGCAAGGTCCCAGGCAACGGTGAATGTGGTACTGCAAACAGGGCTTTGGGTGGTGGCGCGTGAGATCCACCTTGCAGGACGGCACCAGAAAACTACGGTGGATGAAGTTTACCAGGCGATACGCCAGGTTTGCCGGGAAATACGGGCCGTAGTATGTGGAACCGTCTTTGCGCAGCCGCCGCGTCACATACACGCGCGGATATTTTTCTGCGGTCAGCTTGATGTAGGGGTAAGTCTTATCATCGCGAAGCAGGATATTGAACCGCGGTTTCCACTGCTTGATCAGGTTGTTCTCGAGCGCCAGCGCTTCTTTGTTGTTATCGACCAGGATGTAGTCGATATCCCGAGCTTCGGAAATCAGCGTGCCCGTTTTCGTGTCCGCTAAGCGATCATCGGAAAAGTAACTGCGGACGCGCAGCCGCAAGCTCTTGGCCTTCCCGACATAAATCACCCGTCCGGCGGCGTCTTTGTATAGATACACCCCGGGCTCCAGAGGCAACTGCGCAGCTTTCTCTCGGAGTTCTACCGCGGGCAATATAATTTAATTATGTCACGCTGGCTGGGAGCGGCTTTCCTCTTCCTGATGAACGCGCAGGCGCAGAAACCGCCGGAGGCCAAGCCCGCCGAACAGCAGGAACAGGCCCCGCCCGAAGAAGATGAGGCGGAGAAACCCAAAGAGTATTCCTTCAATCCCCTTCAGGCCGAGAAGGAGGTGCGCGTCGGCAATTACTATTTTCACAAGGGGAGCTATCGCGCGGCGGCGGGGCGTTTCCGCGAAGCCACCAAGTGGAACCCGGCTTTTGCGGAGGCGTATGTTCGGCTAGGCGAGGCCGAAGAGAAGCAAAGATCCTGGAAGGCTGCCGAGGAGGCTTACGACAAGTTCCTGGAATTGGCGGCCGATGACAAGCGCGCGCCCGAAATCCGCAAGAAAGTCGAGAAGCTGGCCAAAGGCAAACACTAGGCCGGAATCGGCTGTTTGCGAAGCTGGCGGGTCAGAATGGTGACGATCCGCCGGAACCCCCGGTCCCAGTCCGGAAATACATCGATGTACTGAATTTCACGCCGGATGCTGGCGGGTACGGCGCAGGCATCCAGACGCACCGGGATCAGGAAAACATCGTCCAGGGGAATTCGGCGGGCGCAATCCAGCGCATATCGGATCTCGGCTTGAAATCCACCTTTTTTGGAGACCGAGTTTCGCGAAAAGCATGCAATCACGAAATCCGTCGCCTCCAGAGCGTCCTCGATGGAGCGTGGCCAGTTCTGCCCCGGCAGCAGCTTGCGGCGGTCAAACCAGGGGTCGAAGCCTCGTTCCTCCAAGGCATCGCACAAACGTTCCACCTGCCGCGTATCTTCCTGGACATACGCGAGAAAGACGGAAGGAGCGGAACGCGCTACGAAGCGATAGCCGCGTTTGCCGTCGGGATGAAACGCGCCCAGGCCATCGATGATGACGCTCTTGCCCTCTTCCAGGCAGTCGCGCACGATGCGCGCCACCTGCCGGGCTGAGGAAGGGTTACCGTTTGCCGCGACGACCAGGCGCTTTCCCCCCTTTCTTGTCGAATTCGAACTCCCATCTGGGCCCGGGCGTAAACTTTCCCAGACCGGGGAGTTGGGCGCTGGCGCCTTTTTTGAGGTTGGCAATGATCTGGCTGACCACGTGGTCCAACTGATCGGCGGCTTCAGCCGGGGAAACCCCGGCTTGCTTCGCCAACCGGCCAGCCAATTCTTCCTTTTTCATGCCGATTTCATGCTACCAAGGTGGATCTGTATTACTTGTTACGAATTGGGTCTTCGAACGCGACTATCGGACTGAATCCAGGGCGGTTCTGTGGGATACACGATGCGGCACGAAAGTCGTGACCCAGACCGGGGCGTTGATGAAGCGATTTTAATAATCGATTAAGCGCGAATTCATGTCGGGATGGATATCATACGCTGAGACGAGAATATCGTCACTCCAAAGGAGAACAGCAAAAAATGAAGAAACTGATGACCGCCATGCTGGCCCTGTCGTTCCTGACTGGTCTCGCTACCGTGTCCTTCGCCCGCCCGGACGACAAGACGGCAGACACCTCGAAGACCAAAACCAAGAAGGCCAAGAAGGGCAAGAAAGCCAAAAAAGAAGACACATCGAAGATGGAAGAAAAGAAGTAGCTCCGCGGTTTTATGTTCTTTTCCAGGATCGCCGCGTAGCTTGCCAATCGTCAGCTACGCGGCAGTCTGGTGTCCCTCCTCAGTAGTTTTTCCTTCCGCGATTGACACGTGTTCCAGCGACATTCAATAATCTCTAGTGGAATACGGGGGATTGCTTCGCGCTGATCGATGAATGTTTCTGTTAAAGGTGAGTACGCGCTGCTGGCGGTTTTTGACTTGTCGTCCCACCCGCCCGGGGAGCCGGTCCGCATCGCGGACATCGCCAAGAGGCAGAAGATCCCACAGAAATTTCTCGAACTGATTCTAGCCAGCCTCAAGCAGGGCGGGTTTGTGGAATCGCGCCGCGGGGCGGAAGGTGGATACCTGCTGGCGCGCGGCGCGGACTCGATCAAAGTCGGCGAGTTGCTACGTTTCGTCGAAGGGGCACGCGATGAGAAAACGCGGGTGCGCCGTCAGGCGGAAACGCCGTTTTCGGACATGTGGGCGCGGGTGAATCGCGCGGTATCGGAGATCCTGGACGAGACCTCGTTCGCCGATCTGCAGCGAGCGTGGAAAGACAAACGCGCCAAATTCGTGCCCAACTGGGAGATATAAACAGCTTGATCTACGCAGACAATTCGTTGAGCATTGGCCGAACGCCGCTGGTCCGGTTGAACCGCATCACCAAGGGGGCGCCGGCCACAGTCCTGGCCAAGATCGAAGGCCGCAACCCGGCCTACTCGGTGAAATGCCGCATTGGCGCCTCGATGATTTGGGATGCCGAGAAACGTGGAGTACTGAAACCCGGCAAGGAGTTGATCGAGCCGACCAGCGGCAACACAGGAATCGCTCTGGCGTTCGTGGCGGCGGCGCGCGGATATCCCATCACGCTGACCATGCCCGAGACCATGTCTTTGGAGCGGCGGAAGGTGCTGAAAGCTCTGGGAGCGAAATTGATACTAACCGACGGGTCGGAAGGCATGACCGCCGCTATCAAACGCTGCGAAGATATGGTGGCAAGCGATCCCGACCGGTACGTGCTGCTGCAGCAGTTCAAGAACCCAGCGAATCCGGAAATCCATTTCAAGACCACCGGTCCGGAAATCTGGGAGGATACCGGCGGCGCGGTCGACGTGCTGGTATCGGGCGTCGGGACGGGCGGCACGATCACCGGCGTGTCGCGGTACATCAAGAAACAGATGGGGAGGAAAATCATCTCGGTGGGTGTAGAGCCGACCACGAGTCCCGTGATGACGCAGACTTTGAGGCGCCAGACACTCAAGGCGGGGCCACATGCAATTCAGGGAATCGGCGCCGGATTCATTCCCGACACGCTCGATCTCGCGATGGTGGACCGTGTGGAGACGGTCACGAGCGAGGAGGCCATTGAGATGGCGCGGCGGCTGGCCAAGGAAGAAGGCATCCTCTCGGGTATCTCCTGCGGCGCAGCGACGGCGGCGGCGGTGCGACTGGCACACCTGCCCGAGTTCAAAGACAAGACCTTTGTCGTGATCCTGCCGGATGCCGCAGAACGCTATCTGACGAGCCCGCTATTCGAGGGATTGTTCGACGAATAGTCGAGCATGGCTATTCGGACCAGTTGTTCACGAGCTTCTGGACATCAATACTGCCCAAACCGGTCGCGAAGTTCCACCCGGCGGCCGCGGGGTAAGCGGGCGCGTCCGATTGGCTGGAGGTGGATAGGGCGCCGTCGCCTCCGCCGCCATGTCCAAACCCGCCCGGGCCTCGCCTGTTTCCTGTAGTGGCTCCATAGCAATTCTGGGTTCCAGAACAGTTCACGTCGATATCGCCTTCGGTAACAGCATGGAAAGCGCCGGCCCCGGTTTTGGCGACCAGCTTATAGTAGACGTAGTTCGGATTCCCTTGCGGGCCATGCTTCTGGTTGACCAAGGCCTGAATCCCCGCCAGAACGGGCGCCGAGAACGATGTGCCACCGGCGCCTGCCCAGTTGCTGGGAGGGCCTGTGCAGGGCGCTCCGCCGTTCCGGAGGTCGGAGTAACAGGTCACGTAGTAGTGCCCCCAGACGCCATCGGCGGCGAACAGTGACACGTCGGGAATGTCGCGCACTGCATCGCTGGGGTTACCGGCCGCCGACTGCCACGATGGCTTGGCGTATCCGGCGCAGGTGCCACTGACCACGCCGTTCTCCGAAGGAGATCCGGTTGCGCAGCCGCTGGGGCCGCCACTACCCGCGGCGACCTCCTGCAGACCCTGTTGCCGGGCTAAATTGCTATTGCAGAATCCATTGGTGCCATAGGTGGCCGTGAATCCGTTGTATGTGGCCAACAGAGAGCTGGCGCAGGAATCGTTCCACGGGATTTCCGGAATATAAGACCGGGCAGAGCCATAGGTCGAGGAATTGGTCGAGCTCCAGTAGGTGTTAGTGGTGCCGGCGAAGGTGTCGCCAAAGTCGGTGCCGCCCACCGCCACGTTATTCGGCGTGGAGGCGTACGCGCTGACACCGATTCCATGGGACGCCGCGGAGGCGCCCGCATCGCAACTGGCTGCCCCTTCATCGCC
>Ga0335081_10018596_pt1 | contig 11235 bp, 9 predicted proteins | sample Lox_Sample_35_FD_206713 | JGI IMG/M metagenome (GOLD analysis project Ga0335081, IMG submission 206713) | Soil microbial communities from Loxahatchee National Wildlife Refuge, Florida, United States - Lox_Sample_3.5 | ecosystem: Environmental > Terrestrial > Soil > Wetlands | place: USA: Florida... | reverse complement strand
AGGAAGTCTACGAGGGTTACGAGGGCAAGTATTTCCAGATTCCGCCGCGCGAGGTGATCCCGAAGCCGATTCAGAAGCCGCACCCTGCGATGTGGGTGGCCGCGACGCAGCCGTCGACCTGGGAAGTCGCCGGCCACAAGGGCATCGGCGCCTTGGGGTTCGGCATCTCCGAGCCTGGCATCATCGACAAGTTGATCGAGACCTACAAAAAGGCGATTCGCAATTGCGAGCCGGTCGGCGCCTTCGTCAATGACAAGGTCGCCGCCGCCACCGTATGCGTATGCGCGCCGACCCGCGAGGAAGCCGTCGAGCTCGGCAAGCATGCGATCGATTTCACTACCCGTAAAGGTGCCGAGCTGTTCACCCCCTTCGCGAACCGGGACGTCAAGGGCTACGAATACTACAAGAAGATGGCGCAGCAGGCGGTCGCGCTCGGTGACTATCGGATGTCGACCGAGAGCCTCCAGAAACGCATCGAGTCGGGCTCGGTAATGGTCGGCGACCCCGAGGATTGCCTCAAAGTTGCAAAACAATACCAATCGGCGGGTGTCGATCTGCTGATGTGCCTGGTGCAGGTCGCGGCGCTTCCGCACGACAAGGTGAAGCAGACCATCGAGCTGTTGGCGAAGCACGTGCTGCCGAAGATCAAGGACGGCGCCTCGCAATCCGCCGCCGCAGGCGCGTAGTTTCCTACCCGACGAAGCGAAGAATGCGGCCCCAGCGCGGCGGCAGTGTCATCATGATGCTGCCGCCGTTCATCTCCAATGATTCGGCGTCGTTGAGAAGATCGATCAGTTGCCCACGCGATCCGTTCGGAAGGCGCAGCGAGAGTTCCTTCGATTCTGGCGCGGCATTCAGCGCGACGATGATCGTTTCTGCGTCGTCGCGGCGCATGAATGCGAATTGCTCGTGCGCGACGAGGAGCTGCTCGTAGTCGCCGTGGCGTAGCGCGCGATGGTTGTGGCGCAGCGCTACCAGCTTCCGGATCGTCGGATACAGATTCGACTCCGGCGCGTGATGGCGGAGGTTTACAGGATCGAGCGCCGGCCGCAGCGGTGCGTCGGTGCCCTCGCCCTTGCGCCCTCGCACGCCGTATTCGCTGCCATAGTAGAGCGACGGCACACCCGGCATCGTCAGTAACAAAATGTAGAGCGGATACAGATGCGCCGGCTCCTTGAGGATGCTGGCAACCCGCTCGACATCGTGATTGTCGGCGAAGTTGTAGAGCATCAGGTCGCGATAGATGCCGTCGGCGCCAAATTGCCGCTTCAGCGCGTAGGCGATTTCGAAGTAGTTGCGGTCATTCAGACTCGACCACAACCCTTTGTAAGCCTGATAGTTGGTCGTGCAAGTCAGCCCGCCTTCGTGCGCCCATTTGCGATAGTCGCCATGCACCACTTCGCCCATCAGCCAGAAATCGTTTCTGAATGCGCGGCAGTGTGCGGCGAGCTGATGCTGAAAACCGTGGTCGAGAGAGTCGGCCGCATCGAGGCGCAAGCCATCGATGTCGAAGCGCTCTACCCATGATGTGACGGCGGCGAACAGATGATCGCTTACGTCTGGATTCTGCAAATTCAACTTCGCGAGGTCGTAATGACCGGCCCATCCCTTGTAATGGAACGGCTCGCCGTAAGGACTGCGGCGCGTGAAGTCGAGATGATACCAATCGCCGTAGCGGGATTCGCGGCCGTGCTCGCGAACATCGCGCAACGCCCAGAAATCGCGTCCGGTGTGATGAAAGACCGCATCAAACACCAGCCGGATGCCGCGCCGATGAAGCTCGCGGCTGAAAGCCGCCAGCGCCGCATCCTCGCCGAGCCTTCGATCGATCCGGAAAAAATCCGCAGTGTCGTAGCCGTGCGCGCTCGATTCGAAAACCGGACCGAGCAGCACCGCGTTGGCGCCGAGTTCGTCGATATGCGGAATCCAGTTCATCAGCGCGTCGAGGCGATTGGCAGATGGGCCATCAAATGAGTTCCGCGCGGGCGCACCCAGGCATCCGAGCGGAAACAGATGATAGAAAATGGCGTCAGCGTCCCAGGTCATTTTGATGTTGCGTCGATCCTAGGTGCGGAAGATTTCGACCGGAAGTTCATGCGAGGCCTGGCGCGCGGGATAAATCGTCGCCAGCAGGCATAGCACCATCGATGCGATCGCGACCCACACAAAGCTCATCGGATCGACGGAAATTGGCACCGACGAGATTCCATAGATCTCGCGCGAGATGTGGATGAAGTGGTAGCGCTGCAGCACCTCGCATCCGATCGCGCCGATGATCATCCCCGCGAGGGTACCGCCGGCGCCTACGATCAGGCCCTTCAGCACGAAGACGCGCCGGATTTCCCCGGGAGTCGCGCCCATCGCCATCAGCACCGCGATGTCCTTGCGCTTCTCCATCACCACCATGATCAGCGTCGCGATTAGATTGAACGCGGCAACTCCGATGAGCAGCAGCAACACCATCGAGTACACGCGCTTGAGCATCGCAAATCCGGCCGACGCGGACTGGTTGTACTGCACCCACGTCCGCACGCGGAATTGCGATGGCAGAACTCCGCGCAGCGTATTGGCGACCTGCTCGGTCGCGTCGAGCGAAGTCAGGTGGACATCGATGCCATCGACTACGCCGATGCGGCCGAAGAAGTTCTGCGCGCGCGACAAGTCCATGAATACGATATTGCCGTCGAGGAAGTTCACCCCGGAATCGAAAATCGCGCCGATCACGAAGTTAGAACTGCGCGCGCTAAGGTTCCCGGTCGCATCGACGATCGGCGCGATGACGCGAATCGGATCGCCGCGCTTCACCTTGAGCTTCTCCGCCAACGTGACGCCGATCGCGATCCCGCCTTGCGGCGGTTGATCGTTCGGCGGCGCGGGATTGTAGGCCTTCTGCAAATCGGCGAGCGAACCGTCGCTCATGTAGCGCGACCATTGCGAGGTGATCACAGGATTGTCCGGCTCAATGCCGCGCACGACCACCCCGCTCAGCCCGCGCCCGGAGCTCAGCATCGCCTGTCCGAGCAGGAATGGATCCGATCCAACTACCTGCGGCACCGCCGCGACTTTCTGCTGGATGTCGCTGTAGTTGGGAATGGAGCCTTCCGCGCTGACAACTTCGACCTGAAAGCTCAACGCCAGCACGCGCTGCTTGAGGCTGACCTCGAAGCCGCTCATTACCGACAGCGTGATGAGCAGTGCCGCGACGCCGATCATCACGCCGACCGCGCTGAGCAGGGTGGTGACCGAAATGAATGCGTCTTTGCGGCGTGCGCGCAGGTAGCGGAGCGCGATGCGAAGTTCGTATCTCACGTTGGACGGCGCAGAGTTCCACGCCGCAATCAGAATATCACGTTTTCTTTCTGCAACTGCTCGATTTCGGCCGCGCTCAGCCCCAGCATGCCGCGAAAGATTTCCTCGTTATGCTGTCCCAGCACCGGCGCCGCGCTGCGCAACTCGCCGGGCGTGCGGCTCATCCGATGCTGCAGGCCTTCATATGGCGACGGTCCCATTTGCTTGTGTTCGAGCCAATGCCAGAAGTCGAACGCCTCGAGATTTTCGTCCTGATGAATATCCATGCAGTTCTGTACCGGATAGGCCGCTACGCCTGTGGCTTGCAGTTGGTGGGTCGCATCATGAGCCGCACGATTGCGCACCAACCCGCCGATGAACTGGTCGAGCGGCTCGCGATTCTCGATGCGCGAGAGTTGCGTGGCAAAGCGCGCGTCGGTGGTGGAGGCTCCTAAAGCCTTCAGCAGCGATTGCCATTCGGTGTCGTTCGCCACCGCGATCGCGATCCAGCGTTCTTCCGCGCCTTCGTCGGCGCATCGATACGCACCATGCGGCGCATAGCGCACCGAGGCGTTGCCGCGCGGACCCAGCTCGCGGCCGGTCGCGAAGTAATCGATCAGCGCTGGCGCCAGGTTGTGCAGCGCGGCCTCATACTGCGACATGTCGAGGTACTGACCCTTGCCGGTGCGCCGCTTGTAGTCGAGCGCGGCGATGAGCGCGGAGGCGAGAAATCGCGGTGCGATGAAATCGCTGTAGGCGCCGTAGGGCGGCGCCGGCGGCTGCCCCTCGCCGTAGCCGGAGATGTAGTAAAAGCCCGAGAGCGCAGCCATCAGCTGGCCGAAGCCGGGATACATCGCATTGGGGCCCGTCTGTCCCTGCATACAGGTCGAGAACATGATCAGGTCGGATTTGAGCTTGCGCAGATGCTCGTAGTCGAGGCCCCAATTGCGCATCGCCTTGGGCGTGAAACTCTCAGACACAATATCCGCCCATGGGACGAGCTTCAGGATCAGCTCGCGCGCCTTGGGCTTGCTCAGATCGAGCGTGATGCCTTTCTTCGAGGTGTTGTAGCTCGCGTAGAACTGACTGTTGTTCGGCCCAGGCATGCCGTCTTTCCACGGCGGTGCGATGCGCAGCACGTCGAGGCGCGCGACCGACTCGACGCGGATCACCTCGGCGCCATTGTCCGCCAGATACTTGGTGGTGATGGGCCCGACTCCGACCCACGCGAAGTCGAGCACGTGAACTCCTTCGAAGGCGTAACTCATCGCGTCCTCAGATCGCGCCGATCGCGCGCAGCGCGGCGATTTGTGCGGCGCTGCGCCCGAGCAGTCCGCGATAGATTTCGTCGTTATGCTCGCCGAGGCGCGGTGCGCGCCGATTGACCGTAATCGGTGTCTGGCTGAGTTTCGCGAAGGCCCCCGGCATCGTCAGCGTGCGCCCCAGCGTGTCGCTATGATCGACGTTGACAAAGTACTCGCGCGCCTTGAGTTGCACGTCGTGTGCGATATCGGCTTCGGTTGCGACCGGCGCGAGCAGCAACCGCCGCTTCAACGTTTCGGCGTAGATTTCTTCCTTGGTCATGGTCAGGAAGAACTTCTCGATGCGATCCTCCATGTCATTAATATGCGAGAGATCTTCTTCGGTCGGTTTCATGAAGAGGCCCGGGGTCCACGTGTTCCAATCGATCTTGTTCATCCAGTCGGCGCCGTAACCGGCTTCTATCACCCAGTTGATCAAATTCTTGGTGGTCGCCCCCGCACCGATGACGCTTGAGATGTAGCCGTTCTTGCATCGAAAGACCATTTTGCGCCGGATGCCGAGCGAGCCGACGTACACGCCCGAACGGCGCAGATGGTCGCCGTGCAGAATCGGCATTGCCTGCTCGTTCATCAACGTCCACACGATGCAGGCCTGCATATTCACGATGACGTGCTGCCCGAGGCCATCGGTCTGGCGCGGGTAGTGCGCGATGAGCGAGCTCACGGCCGCCTCCGCGCCGGCGTGCAGCCCCGCTTGCGGCAGCGCCATCTGGATCGGAGGCTTACCCTCCTCGCCCATCAGGTACATCATTCCGCCCGACGCCCAGGTAATGATATCCGCCCATTTGTAATCCTTACCCGGACCCTTGTCTCCGAAGGGCGTGATTGTCGTATGGATAAGGCGCGGATTGAGCTCCGCGAGCGCGGCGTAGCCGAGGCCTACCGAATCGAGATAGCCGAGCGGAAACGCCTCGACCAGAAAGTCGCACTTCGATGCGAGTTCAGCGGCTAGCGCGCGTCCGTCGGCATGGTCGAGGTTGGCGGTGACGGATTTTTTCCCGGCCTGGTATGCGATGAAGTAGAGGCTGCGATCGGAACCGACTTCATCGTCGAGGAACGGCGGGATGCGCCGCGTGGAGCATCCGCTGGGCGGCTCGACCTTGATCACTTCGGCGCCCAAATCGGCGAAAATCTTGCCGCACATCGCGCCCTTCTCGTCGGTGAGATCGAGCATCCGGAAGCCCTTGAGCAGTTCTGAAGCCATCGTCCTCTTCTTATGAACGAAACGCCGCGCGGGTAGGCGCGCAGTCCGCGCATTGTAACGCGGCTTGACTTCAGTTTGGAAACGGGCCGAATCGGCTAGTGCGGTTGTAGCGCGGTACGTGCCGCGCCGATCGCAGTCGCATAATCGGCGTGCTCGGGGATGACCATACCGCGGCCGAAGAGCTGCTCGAGCTTGCGCCGATTCTGCATGAAGCGAAAGATGCGCGTCAGCTTGCCGGTCAGCACGATGTCGTTCTGATCGCAGGCGCGCGCGCTCGCGATCGCCAGCACCCCGATGACCTCAACGATCATATTCATGATCGCAAGCGCCTTGTCGTCCTGCGTCGCATCGGAGCTGACCTTGCCGAAGTTCGCGGCAGTGGTTCCAGGCGGCAGATCGCCGATCGGACCGCCCGCGATATCGCGCACGCTGAGGTCCACATGACGAAGATCCCCGCGCGAGGCCATCGCCTCCAGCGTATCGAGTCCCGACACACCCAGCATGTGCTTGGCGAGGCCGAGCAGCGTTCCGCCGCCGACGCCAGTGCCGCTGACATGGCGAATCTCGGTCTTGTTCACCGAAACGATCGCGGTGCCGGTGCCGAGCGACACCACCAACGCACGATCGCGGCCCGCGAGTGAAGTTCCGCCCACGCCGATGGCGGTGAATTCGTTGACCTTGACAACGGGGCGTCCGAAGAGCGACTCGCCGAGCGAACGCGAGCCCGCGCCAGTGGCCGCGATGCATTCGACATCGGCAAGGTTGATGCCCGCATCGCCGACGATTTTCCCTAGCGCGCCGGCTGCGGCTGCGACTGGGTCGTTCGCCTCGATGGTGACTACGCGAATACTGCCGTTTTCAAGGATGACTGCGTCGGTGGTGGAACCACCGATATCGATTCCGACGATCATAAGATGGTGCCGGCTCCTGTCCAGCCCGCCACAAAGCTAGAACATCGCCACGTTTTCGCGCAACAGCCTTAGCTTTCGGCGACTGCGCGCGGGGCCGTCTTTGGTGACTTCGCGATAACGCGGAGCAGAATGCGCGCCGGGCGGTCGGGCCGCGCACGGCTGGTCCCATTCCTGGATGGTACGTCCGCTGAAGCCGAAGCGTTTCGCGAACTGGGCTTGCGAGGGACGCGGCTTGCCGCGATCACCTCATATGATAGCGTCGAAGGATGAGGCGCAAAGCCGCATCCGGCAGCCTGTTTCCGCAGCGCAAACCAGCAGCGCAGCCGCTCGCCGATCGGATGCGGCCGGCGAGCCTCGAAGAGGTCGTCGGCCAGGAGCATCTGCTCGGCCCCGGCAAGCTGCTGTCCGAGATGGTCGCGGCCCGCCGCCTCCATTCGGTGATTTTGTGGGGCCCTCCGGGCTCGGGCAAAACCACCATCGCGTTGTTGCTCGCGAAAAAGCTCGACGCCGAATTCATTCAAATCAGCGCCGTGAGCTCAGGCGTCGCCGACCTGCGCGAGGCGGTGGCCGATGCGCGCCGCGAGCTCGAGACGACTGGACGCCGCACGGTGGTCTTCATCGACGAGATTCATCGATGGAATCGCGCGCAGCAGGATGCTTTTCTGCCGCACGTCGAAAGCGGCCTCGTGACGCTGATCGGCGCTACGACGGAGAATCCTTCATTCGAGGTAGTTGCGCCGCTGCTCTCGCGAGCGCGCGTGCTGGTGCTGAATCCGCTCTCCGAAGATGCGATCGCGACGATTATCACGCGGGCGCTGAATGATGTGGAGCGCGGGCTCGGGCAGTTCGGGCTGACGATCGGCGCCGATGCGCGTGCGGAGCTGGTGCGACTCTCATCTAACGATGCGCGCCGCGCGCTCAACACCCTGGAAATCGCGGCCGAGCTCGCGCAGCAGGCCGGCAGCAAGGAAATTATGGCGGTGCACGTCGCCGAGGCCGCGCAACATAAGGCGCTGCTTTACGATCGCGCCGGCGAAGAGCACTACAACGTCATCTCCGCGTTCATCAAAAGCATGCGCGGCAGCGATCCCGATGCGGCGCTGTACTGGATGATGCGGATGGTCGAGGCGGGCGAGGATCCGCTTTTCATCGCCCGCCGGATGGTGATTTTCGCCTCGGAGGACATCGGCAATGCCGATCCCCGCGCGATCCAGATCGCGATCGCGGTAAAGGACGCGGTCGATTTCGTCGGTCTGCCTGAGGGCGTGATTCCGCTCGCGCAAGGCGTGACCTATCTCGCGAGCGCGCCCAAGTCGAATGCCTCATATCTCGGCATGCAGCGCGCGCGTGAGGATACGCGGGAGTTCGGCGCGCTTGCGGTGCCGCTGCATTTGCGCAACGCCCCTACCCCGCTGATGAAGGGCCTTGGCTATGGCAAGGACTATCGCTATCCGCACAATTTCGAGGGTGCGGTAGCGGAGCAGGATTTTCTGCCGGAACAACTGATTGGCAAGGAATACTACCTGCCCAACGATCGCGGTTTCGAGGCGCGGCTGAAGGAGTATCTCACGCGGGTGCGCGAGATTCGTGCGGCGGCGCGGGCCAAGAAAGCGCCATAAATTAAAGACCGGAGGTTCCTGATGAGTTCCCCTGCTTCCTCCGATGTGGAGCGAATCAATACAAAGTGTTGTATCGTAGGCGGCGGCCCGGCCGGCATGATGCTGGGCTTTCTGCTCGCGCGCGCGGGCTCCGACGCGGTCGTGCTCGAGAAGCATCGCGACTTCCTGCGCGACTTTCGTGGCGACACCATCCATCCTTCGACCATGCAGGTGATGTTCGAGTTGGGTTTGCTGGACGAATTTCTCCAGCGCCCGCACAATGAGGTGCGCGAGCTGGAAGGGCAAATCGGCGATGCCCGGTTTATCATCGCCGACTTCACTCATCTCCCAACCCGGTCGAAGTTCATCGCGTTCATGCCGCAGTGGGATTTTCTCGATTTCGTCGCCGAGCAAGGGAAGCGCTTCTCGACCTTTCATCTGATGATGGAAACCGAGGGCGTCGACCTCATCGATCAGGGTGGGATCGTGGTTGGAGTGCGCGCCAAAAATCACGCCGGCCCGCTGGAGATTCGCGCCGATTTAGTCGTCGGTACTGACGGGCGTCACTCGACGATGCGCACGCGCGCGGGTTTTCAGGTCGACCATATCGGCGCGCCGATGGATGTGCTCTGGATGCGCATCTCGCGCCGCGCGAGCGATCCGGGGCAAACCTTCGGGCACACCAAAGGCGGACGGTTTCTCATCGCGCTCGATCGCAGCGAATACTGGCAACTCGCGTTCGTGATTCGCAAAGGCAGCTTCGCGGAGATTCAGCAGCGCGGCCTCGAGGCGTTTCATCGCGATATCACGATGCTCGCGCCCTATCTCGGCGACCGTGTTAATGAGATCGGCGACTGGGACAAAGTCAGTCTGCTCTCAGTTGCGGTCGATCGGCTGCGCAGCTGGTGCTGTCCCGGGCTGCTATGCATCGGGGACAGTGCGCATGCGATGTCGCCGGTCGGAGGGGTTGGCATCAACCTCGCGATTCAGGATGCGGTCGCGGCGGCGAACACGCTCGCGCCGCGACTGCGCGAAGGGCGCGTGGGCCTCGAAACGTTGCGCGAGGTGCAGCGGCGGCGGGAATTTCCGACCCGCATGACGCAATGGCTGCAGGTCCAGATCCAGAATCGCTTTATCAATCGCGTCCTGGATAGTCAGCCGATCGAGCTTCCGCGGTTCGTAAAGTTATTGCAGCGCTGGCCGATGCTGCGGCGGCTGCCCGCGCGCGTGATCGGGATGGGATTTCGGCCCGAGCACATCCATACGCCCGAGATGCAGGCCTCGCGCTGATAGCGAAAAACAAGCCGCGAGAGGAACGCATCCATCTCGCGGCTGGTTTGAAACTGGTCGAATTATTTGGCGCCGAGGACGGTGTCCTTGAGCGCTTTGGCGGCGGTGAAACGCAGCCGCGTACGCGCGGGAATCTTGATCGCCTCGCCAGTCGCGGGATTGCGGCCCATCCGCGCCTTGCTCTTGCGCTTGCGGAAAATTCCCAGCCCCGCCAAGCGCAGCGAACCTTCCTTCTTCAACTCGCGAACCACCAGCGCGGTAAGTTCTTCGAGTGCGGTCTTCGCCTGCTTCTTGGTAATGCCGACCTTGTCAGCCAGATGCGCTGATACTTGCGACTGCGTCATCATCCTCCTCCTTGCGCCCGCGATGCGGGGTTGCCAGCAAGGGTGAACCAGCGCAGCGCTTAAATCAAGCGCGTGGGTCGGAAAATGTGATTTTTTCCTAGGGATCGAGCAGATTTTTCAACAGGTCTCTCAGTTTAACCTTGTGCCCGAATGCGATCGTGATCGGAGGAGCATTTGAGACCGTCCGGTCACGCATTTTGCACGATCACGACCCGTCGGAAGGCCGCGCGAGCGGCTAGTAGCGAACCTCCATCAGAAACAGGCCTTGCGGCGCACCGGCTGCAGGAGCCATCGAGCGCTGACCAGCGTGGATAAGGCCATTGACGAAGCTCGGGCTCAATCTGCCGCGCCCAACCTCAACCATCGTGGCGACCATCGTGCGCACCATGTGACGCAAAAAGCTGGTGGCCTCCACCCGATAGATGAGAAGCGTCCCTTCGCGACGCCATTCGCTTACAATCACGCGCCGGACCGTGCTGCGAACCTCGGTGCCGAGGGTGCGAAATGCCGCGAAGTCATGTTCGCCGAGGAAGATCCGCGCCGCTTCATTCATCCGCTCCAGATCCAGTGCATCGCGCACCAGCCACGCATAGCGATGCTCGAATGCCGAGCGCGTGCCCTGATTAAGCACGCGATACTCATACACGCGCGAGGTCGCATCGCGGCGCGGATCGAAGTCCTCGCTCGCGGGTTTCGCATTCAGGATGACGATGTCATCAGGAAGGATCGCGTTGAGCGCGCGAAGGAGCTCGGCCGCCTCGAAGGCGCGCGGCAGCGTGAATGCCGCGACTTGCCCGCGCGCATGAACCCCGGCATCGGTGCGGCCGGAGCCGCGAACCCGCACCGGCGTCGAGAAAATCCGCTCCAGCGCGGCTTCGAGCCGCGCCTGGATGGAATCCTGCCCGCTCTGGAGCTGCCATCCGGAGTAGTTCGTGCCGTCGTACTCGATGGTCAGCTTGATTTGCAATCAGTGACGCTCAGGCGCGCAGCGCATGGTTTAATGAGAAGTAAGAAGAAGGTTTTCCGCGATCCAGATCGCAATCAGCGCCGCCAGCCGCGCATTGTCGAAGGCCGCGAACAGCGATGTGCCCCCGGGCTGGCGATCAAGCTTGACCACGATCGCTTCCTGCCCGAGCGCATCGATGACGCCGACCGGCCGGCTGTCTTCGAGGAACAGAATCCCTGGCGCGGCGCGCATCCGATCCGCATACGACGCGGCTTCTTCAGACGGGGGAAGCTGAATCGAAAGCACCGAGCCGTGCAAAATGGGAGCGCTGA
>Ga0335081_10018594_pt1 | contig 11235 bp, 9 predicted proteins | sample Lox_Sample_35_FD_206713 | JGI IMG/M metagenome (GOLD analysis project Ga0335081, IMG submission 206713) | Soil microbial communities from Loxahatchee National Wildlife Refuge, Florida, United States - Lox_Sample_3.5 | ecosystem: Environmental > Terrestrial > Soil > Wetlands | place: USA: Florida... | reverse complement strand
ATCCTTTGTTCTCCTCTAGGTCTAGGCAGATGCGGCTTCAGCGAAGGCACCCACGGGCGTCGGTAACAGCCTGTCCTTCCCGGTGTGCCCGGCTGCCAGGCGGCAGGCGGCCGCCAGCAGGCGCGGCGCGCGTTCCGGGGCTGTGAGCTGAGCTCTGGCGAGGGCGCGGGCCGGTTGAGGGCGGCGGGCTAGGCGAACCCGACGGCCCGCTGGAGCTGGCGGTTGAACGCCAGGGCGGTGCGCGGGTCGCCTACCGGGCAGCGCCGGGTGCAGGGCACGTCCGGAGGGTGCCAGTGCCCGCGGCGGGTGCGGTGCGCCTCGATGTCGGCCAGGTCGCGGAAGCGCTTGGCTTCCAGCGCGAGGCGCAGGGCGGTCTGGATCTTAGTGGTCATGGCGGGCTCCTTCGGGGAAGCAACAGCGTTGTTCGGGTCTGCGGGCAGGGACCGGGGCGGGCTGTGCGCGGGCGGGCCGGTGCCGTGCCGGTTCTTACGCCGCTGCGGCGGCGGGGTGGGGGGTCTTCTCCCACAGGAACGGGGCGCGGATCAGCTGGTACAGGCCGCGCCAGCTGGCGGCCCAGTGCATCGCCCAGTAAGCGGGCAGCAGCGGGGCGAACACCGCCTTGACCAGGTGGTGGCGGCGGGCCGCCGCCACCACCAGGGCGGTCCAGGCGGCGAAGACGGCTAGCTGGACGTCGGCGATGACCGGGCCGGCGGGCAGGGTGCGGGCGGTGAAGCCGGTGTAGTGGCTGGTCCAGATGGCCAGTGTGATGGGCTGGGCGAGGTACAGCAGCGGCGTGCCGGCCATGAAGATCAGCATGGTGATGGTGCCGGCCCGGCCGAAGGCGCGCCAGGTCCGGGCGGGGTTGCGGGTGTGCACCAGCGCGGTGAGCATGAAGCCTTTCAGCCAGCGGGTGCGCTGCTTGGTCCAGGCGCCGATCTTGTGCGGCATCTCGCCGTAGGTGCAGGAGTCGGCGACTTCGACCCGGTAGCCCAGCGCGGCGCAGCGCATGCCCAGGTCGGCGTCCTCGGTGACGTTCCAGGCGTCCCAGCCGCCGAGTTCGCGCAGCACCGCGGTGCGGAAGTGGTTGCTGGTCCCGCCGAGCGGGATCGGCAGCCCGAGCCGGGCCAGGCCGGGCAAGGTCAGCTCGTAACGCAGGCAGTACTCCAGCGCGAACTGGCGGGTGATGAAGCTTTGCCCAGCGTTGGCCACCATGAGCTTGGCCTGCACGCAGGCCAGCTGCTCGCCGCCGGCGGCGAACTGCGCCGCGGCCACCCGCAGCTGGCCGGGGTCGGGCCGGTCCTCGGCGTCGTAGATGACGATCAGGTCGCCCTTGGCCAGCAACAGCCCCGCGTTGGCCGACCGCGGCTTGGTCTGCGGGCTGCCCGGCGGGATCTCTACCACCCGGATGAAGCCCGCCGGGCCCGCGTCGGCGATGGCCTGCTTGGTCGCGGTATCGCGGCGCTCGACCAGGATCAGCGCCTCGAGCCGGTCGCGGGGGTAGTCGAGGGTCTCCAGGCACCGCACCATGCCGCCGATCACCTCCTGCTCGTGGTAGGCCGGCACCAGGATCGTGTAGCTGGGCAGGTCAGCGTCCGGCAGGCCCGCGGCCCGGGCCGGGGTGGTGGCGCCAGGCCGCCGCCATCGGGCGGCGATGGCGATCACCACGTGCGCGAGCGTGATCAGCGCGATCGCGGCGGCCAGGATGATCGACAGCAGCAGCGGCGCGATCACCAGCAGCGCTACCGCGGCCAGCACCGCCGTCACGCCGGCGGCCCGCTGCCACGCCGCGAACCCGCTGCGGGCGGCGAGGTGCGGCGCGCGGCGGGCGAAGTGGTTGGCCATGTGGTCCGCGACCGCCTCGCCACGCTCAGCCAGCAGGCGGTCCTGCTCACGGGCCGGCACGGCGGCGATCGCGGCCAGCGGATCACCGGGTTCAGGGTCAGGGCCGGGGCATGTGCCGGGCCGGCCGGTAATCGCGGGACTGCTCAGTACGGACATCATTGCTCTGCATTCCTTTCGTTCGTGTGGCTGACAAGCCGGGCCATGGCCAGGGTGTTAGGGCGCGTCACGGCCCCGCTTGCTCCCGGGTGACCGGCCGGCTGGGAAGAGGCCCCGTCGCCTCACGGGCGCACAGCTCTTCGATGCAGGCCACTAGCTCCATGACCCCGGAAAACGTCATCTCGACGGTCTGATCAGCAGCCCGCAGCGTGCCGTTCAGGCGGCCGGCCGGGCTCTGCGATACCTTCAGGACGATCTCCATGGGCCCACCCTCGCCGGCCACGCGGGCCGGCACCCCACGGAAACCCCCTAGTTCCGCCCGGGCCCGCGTCCCACGGAAAATCCCCAGGCTCGCTGACGAGAGCGACCGCAACCGGGTGTCACGGCGCAGGGCGTCGATGCGGCGCAGGTCACGCCCGGAGTTACGCTGATTGCAGTCAAGGGGTGCGGGCCTTCTGTGTTCAGGAGGGAGGAGCCTGACTGCAGCGATGCAGGCTGTTGGCGGTGCCGAGCCCGGAATCGTGGGCCGTGGCGACGAGCTCGCCGCGATCGCGTCGATCGCGGGTGATGCCGCCGCGGGCCGGGCCCGGGTCGCGTGGATCGAGGGCGAGGCGGGGTCGGGTAAGACTGCGCTGTTGCGGGCCGCGCTGAGCGCCCTGCCGGAGGGGTTCACCGTGCTGGCTGCCGAGGCGGACGAGCTGGCCGGTGACATCCCGTTCCATCTGGCGCGCCAGCTGGGAGCCGCTACCGCCACGGCGCCGTTCCCGGCCGGACTCGAGCTGCTTGAGGCCTGGAGCCAGGCGCAGGAAGCCGGGCCGGCCGCCGTCGCCGTCGAGGACCTGCACTGGGCGGACAGCGGGTCGCGGCTAGCACTGCTGGCGGCGGTTCGCCGGCTTCGGCATGACCGGGTCCTGGTGCTGGTGACCAGCCGCCCCGAGCCGGCAGTGGCCGATGGCTGGGAGCGCATGCGCTTCGATCCTGACCGGTGCCTCGGGGTAGCGCTGGGGCTGCTGTCGCCGCCCGATGTGGCCGAGATGGCCGGGCGCAGCGGCGTCCGCCTGTCGTCGCAGGCAGCGCAGCGGCTGTGCCGGCATACCGGCGGCCACCCGCTGTATGTCCGGACACTGCTCAGCGAGCTCACGCCGGAGCAGCTGGCGGCTGCCGACGGCGAGCTGCCGGCGCCCCGGTCGCTGGCCCTGGCGACGGTCGCGCGGCTAGCCGGCCTGCCGCCGGACGCCCGCTCGCTCGCCGCGGCCCTGGCCGTGATGAACCAGCGGATCCCGCTGCCGGTCGCCGCCGCGGTGGCCGGGATCGGCCAGCCTGCCCAGGCCCTGGATGCTCTGCTCGGCACCGGCTTCGTCACCTGGCAGCCGGACAGTCAGGTACCGTCCCTGCACTACGCCCACCCGCTGTACCGGGCGGCGGTCTACGCTGACCTCGCGCCCACCCGGCGCCAGGAACTGCACCGCCGGGCCGCGGACCTGGTCGGCGGCGAGGCGGCCCTGGCCCACCGGGTGGCGGCCGCCGACAGCCATGACGACGCCCTGGCGGATCAGGCCGATCTGGCGGCCCGGGCCGAAGCCGGCAGGCAGCGGTTCACGCTGGCTGCCAGGTACCTGCTGTGGGCCGCGGAGCTCAGCTCACGACCCGCGGCGGCGCAAACCCGCCTGCTGCGGGCGGCCCGGCTGCTGCTGACAGCCGAGCACATCGGGAAAGCTGATGAGCTGCGGCCGCGGATCGAGGCGTGCGCGCCAAGCGCGCTGCGCAGCCTGGTCCTTGGCCTGCTAGCGCGCCACCACGGCGAGGTCATCACCGCCGAGCTTATGCTCGCGCAAGCCGCCGAGCCCGCTGGTGCCGCGCAGGCTGATGACGCCTCCGCGGACGGCCCCGATGTACAGGCCGACGCCCTCGCTCAGCTTGCCTTCCTCTACGCCAACAAGGTCCAGCCACGGGATGCGGTCGCGGCGGCCGAGCGTGCCCTGGCGCTGCGGCCGGAACCGGAGGTGGAACGAACTGCGCTGACTTCGGCTGTTTACGGTGCCGGGCTCTTGCACGGTGGCCAGGCCGGGCTCGACCGGCTCGCGCAGCGCCTGCCCGAGCGCGCGCAGGATGTCGCGGCGGCCGACGTGGACCTGCTCATCACCCGCGGATCGTTTGGCTTCTGGGCAGGCCGGCTGACCAGCGCCATCGCCGACCTGCGCCGGGCACTGCAGCTGGCACGGCACGCCCCGGCTCTGCTGTTGCCGGTCGCCCACCTGCGGCTGTCCCAGCTGCTGTTCGAGACCGGGAACTGGGACGAGGCGCTCGTGCATGCCCATGTCGTCCTGTCCCTGGCGCCGGAACCGGTGGCTACCTGGGTCGAGACCGAGACACATAGCGCCATTGCCTGCGTTCTCGCCTCGCGCGGTGAGCGGGCAGCGGCCGCGGAGCACACGACAGCGGCTCAGGCGTTGGCAGACGGGATAGATTTCCCCGACGAGATCAAGGCGATAATCCGGGTAGGCCAGGCAGTAACCGCGCGAGCCCGCAGCGATCCGGCCGGAGTGATCGAAGCCATCGGGCCCATGCTTGGCCTGGCGTTCAGGCAGACGCCCGCCACGGCCGCGTTCAGGCAGGTCCGGCGGCAAGGCCTGGGGATCTTGTGGTGGCCGCTGCTAATCGAAGCCCTGCTGGACACCGGCGACACCGAGACCGCAGCCCGCCAGTTCGGTGAACTGCGGGCCGCCGCGGCCAAGCGCCGCCCCGGCGTCGCGTTCGCCCTCCTGGCCCTGCAGGCCCACATGAGCGCGGCGGCCGGCCAGCCCGATCAGGCCGTTGCGCAGTTCCGCCAGGCCGCCAGGCTGGCCGGGCCCGACGATCCATTGCTGGACCAGGCGCTGCTGCACCACGCGCTCGGCCGGCTGCTGCACGCCCGCGGCGACCGCCGCGGCGCCGTGGACGAGCTCCGTGCGGCGCACGGGCTGCTCAGCGGCGTCGGTGCCGCGCCCTACGTGGCCCGGGTGGAAGCCGACCTCGCCGCGGCCGGGATGCCGGCGGCGGTGCCACGGCAGAGCTCTCCCCTCGAACTGACCGGCCGCGAAGCCGACGTCGTCGCCCTGGTGGCCAAGGGGATGACCAACACCGAGGTGGCAGCCGAACTGTACGTGAGCACCAACACCGTGGAGTACCACCTCCGGAACGTGTTCGCCAAGCTCGGCATCACCTCCCGGCGGCAGCTGCGCCAGTTCGCCCGGTAACCCGGCAAGCCGCCACCGGCACGCGGCGCCGCGGCCCGGCCGCCGAAGGAGTGGCCGAAGAACGCGATCAGCAGCTGCACGCCCACGCTGATCAGGAAACCCGGCGGAGCATCTCGCTGGCGAACCCGGTCGGCCCCACTCCGCGTGCGAGTCCGGAGATGATGCCCATGACCATGCCGAGCAGGTAACAGATCGCGATGATCATCGGCGCTCCGGGGATGTTTCAGCATGAGCATTCAGGCCAACGGCGGGAGCTGGCTCCAGCGGGCACTGGCCGGAGACGCCGACGTGCAAGCGCACGCCAGCGCCCTGGACGCGCTCACACGACGATGCCCGGCCGATCTGCCGGACGGCCAGGCCGCTGCGCTGGACGGCACCCGGCGCTGAAACCCGCGGCATCGCCTTCTCCACCCGGGCACCGCGCATCGTCTTCGACGGCCACGGGTTGCTGAATACCTCGTCGCCGAAATTGACGGTGCCGCAGGTCAGCGAGCAGGCGTCGAGGACGGCCAGCCGGCTGGAGAAGCTGTCGGTCACCGCGCCGCCAGTGGACGGCTGGACAATGAGGCCGGTGCCCTTCCGCAGCGTTACCACCGTGTCGGCCAGCCGGCCGACGTCCAGGGTGGGCCGGGCCGCCCCGTCTCTGATGCGCACGTGGGATGACCGCCGCCCCGGCCGCCTCGCATTCCTTGGCCGTGCCCGCCAGCTCGTCCAGCGTGACCGGGAGGGCGGGCACCGCGGACTTGCCGGCCTCGGCGCCGGTCGGGGCCACGGTGATCAGGGTGCTGGTGCTGGCGGTCATGGCAAGGACCCTATTCCGCCGGCGGGGCCAGGTGCTTCCGGGCGAACGCCAGCGACTCGGCCAGGTCCGCGAGCCTGTCCTCCCTGGTGAGGGCCCGGCTGGTCTTCACCTCGACCACCACCACGCCGCGGTAGCCGGTCGCGGTGAGCCGGCCAAGCAGCTCGGCGCAGGGCTGGCCTCCCCGGCCGGGCACCAGGTGCTCGTCGGGCACCGGGCCGGCCGGCGACCCGGTGCCGTCGGCCAGGTGCACGTGAGCCAGCCGGCCGCCGAGCTCGGCCGCCATGACCAGGGCGTCCGAACCGGAGGCGGCGGTATGGGACAGGTCTAGCGTGATGTGCGGCACGTCGAGTGCGGTCGGATCCCAGTGCGGGGCGTACGGCACCACCTCGCTGCCGCCGGCCCGCAGCTGGTACATGTTCTCCACCGCGAACCGGACGTCGGTCTCCTCGGCCATCGCGGCCAGGCCCTTCTCGAACCCGCGGACGTACTCGCGCTGCCAGCGGAACGGCGGGTGCAGGACCACCACCCGGGCGCCCACCCGCTCGGCGACCTCACCGGCCCGGCGCAGCTTCTCCCACGGGTCGCGGCCCCACACCCGCTGGGTGAGCAGCAGGCTCGGCGCGTGCACGGACAGGATGGGGAGCTGATGGTAGTCCGACAGCCTGCGCAGCACGTCGGCGTCCTGGCTCACCGGGTCGGTGTAGACCATCACCTCGACCCCGTCGTAGCCGAGCCGCGCGGCCGCCTCGAAGGCGTCGGGCGTGCGCTCCGGGTAGACCGACGAGGTCGACAGGGCGACCGCCGCGCCGCTTTCCTTCGCCTCGCCGCTCACGGCCTGACTCCCTCCGTAGGTTCGCCTTCCAGCTTACTGAGATTGTCAGAGGTGATCGCTAGGGTGCGGGCCATGGCCAAGTCATCGGCGACGTCCGGCTTCCGCTGCACCGAGTGCGGCTGGCAGTCCGCCAAGTGGGTCGGGCGCTGCGGCGAATGCCAGGCGTGGGGCACGGTCCGCGAGGCTGCGCTGCCCAGGTCGGCGCGGGCCGGCGCTCCCCGCGTCTCGCTGGCGGCCGACGGCGGCCTGGCCAGCACCGCTCCGGTCCCCATCGGCCGGGTGGACGCCACCGACGCCACCGCGCGGCCGACCGGCATGGACGAGCTCGACCGGGTGCTCGGCGGCGGCCTCGTGCCCGGCGCGGTCCTGCTGCTGGCCGGCGAACCGGGGGTGGGCAAGTCGACGCTGCTGCTCGAGGCGGGCGCGCTCGTCGCGGAGTCGGGGCCGGTGCTCTACGTGACCGGGGAGGAGTCCGCCGCCCAGGTACGGCTGCGCGCGGACCGCATCGGTGCGGTCAGCGACCAGCTCTTCCTGGCCGCGGAGACCGACCTCGACGTGGTGCTCGGGCACGTCGAGGCCGTGCAGCCCCGGCTGCTGATCATCGATTCGGTCCAGACGATAGCCGCCGCCGGGGTGGAGGGCGTGCCCGGCGGGGTGACCCAGGTCCGCGAGGTGGCGGCGGCGCTGACCGCGGTGGCCAAGGAGCGGTCGCTGGCCACCATCCTGGTCGGGCACGTGACCAAGGACGGCTCGGTGGCCGGACCGCGGGCGCTTGAGCACCTGGTCGACGTGGTGCTGCACTTCGACGGCGACCGGCATTCGCAGCTGCGCATGGTCCGGGCGGTGAAGAACAGGTACGGGCCGACCGACGAGGTGGGCTGCTTCGACCTGGGCGAGTACGGCCTGATCGGGCTGGCCGATCCGAGCGGGCTTTTCATGTCCCAGCACCGCGAGCCGGTGCCCGGCACCTGCGTGACGGTCACGCTGGAGGGGCGCCGGGCGCTGCCCGCGGAGGTGCAGGCGCTGGTGGGCCCCTCGGCGCTCGAGCTGCCGCGGCGCACCACCTCCGGGCTGGACGGGTCGAGGGTGGGCATGGTGCTCGCGGTGCTGCAGCGCCGGGCCGGAATCAAGCTCGGCCGGCAGGACGTGTACGCCGCCACGGTCGGCGGGGTCCGGCTGACCGAGCCCTCGGTGGACCTGGCCGTGGCCGTCGCCCTGGCCAGTTCGGCCGCCAACCTGAGCGTGCCGCACGGCGTCGTGGCCATCGGCGAGGTCGGGCTGGCGGGGGAGGTCCGGCGGGTGGCCGGGCTGCCCCGCCGGATCGCCGAGGCGGAGCGGATGGGCTTCCGCCGCGTCATCGTGCCGGCCGCCTCGGGAGCACCCCTGGAGCGCACCGACGGTCTTTCCCAGCACATGCAGGTCCAGGAGGTGGAGGACATCCGGCAGGCGCTCTCCGCCGTCCTGGGCGGCGACGGGCCGGAGCCGCGGTGAGCGGACCAGCCGGGGCTCGTCACCCCGGCCCGTTCGGTTCGTATTCCGGCGCGGACCCGTGCCACCATGGGCACCATCATGTCGACCACCCACGCCGAGCCGGTGCTGGCCTGGTATGCGCGGAACGCGCGGGACCTGCCCTGGCGGGCGCCCAGCGCGACGCCCTGGGCGGTGCTGGTCAGCGAGATCATGCTGCAGCAGACGCCGGTGTCCCGGGTGCTACCCGAATACCTGCTGTGGATGGCCCGGTGGCCCGCCCCCGCCGCGCTCGCGGCCGAGCCCGCGGGCGAGGCGATACGGCAGTGGGGCAGGCTCGGGTATCCGCGGCGGGCGCTCCGGCTGCACGAGACGGCCGCCATCCTGACCGCGCGGCACGGCGGGACGGTGCCCGCGGACCTGGACGCCCTGCTCGCCCTGCCGGGGATCGGCCGCTACACCGCCGCGGCCGTGGCCAGCTTCGCGTTCGGCCAGCGGCACGCCGTGCTCGACACCAACGTGCGGCGCGTGCTGGCCAGGCTGGTGAGCGGCCAGCCGGCGGCCGCGGCCACGCCGTCGGTGGCCGAACGGCGGCTGGCCGAATCGCTGCTGCCCGGCGAGCCCGCGGTCGCGGCCCGCTGGTCCGTCGCGGTGATGGAACTCGGCGCGCTTGTGTGCACGTCCGCCAGCCCGCGCTGCGGCGCCTGCCCGGTGGCCCGCGACTGCACGTGGCTGGCCGCGGGGCGGCCGACCGCGGCGCCCCGGCGGCGTGCCCAGAAGTACGACGGCACCGACCGGCAGTGCCGGGGCCGCCTGCTCGCGGTGCTGCGCGCGGCCGGCGACCCGGTGGGCCGGCCCGATCTCGACGCGGCCTGGCCGAGCCGGCCGCAGCTGGCCCGGGCCCTGAACGGCCTCGTCGCCGACGGGCTCGTCGACCCGCTGCCCGACGGCCGCTTCGCCCTCCCCGGTTCGGCCCGGACCGCATGAAACCCGGGTTCCACCAGGTGGAACCCGGGTTTCAGTGCGCTGGGATGCTGAGGTCAGCCCATCGCAGAGGCGGTGCCGCCGCCGTCCTGCGGCCCGGGGCTGCCGGCGGGGCTGCCCACCGCGCCGCCCTTGCTGGCGACCGGCTCGCTCGCCATCTCCGGGGCGGGCACGTCAGGCACCACGTCGGGCTTGGGAACGCCGTTGAAGGTGAACGTGGCGGTCTCCCCGCCGCCCTCGGTGTCCACGATGACGATCTGGCCTGGCCGCAGCTCGCCGAACAGGATCTTCTCCGACAGGCTGTCCTCGATCTCCCGCTGGATGGTGCGGCGCAGCGGCCGGGCCCCCAGCACCGGGTCGTAGCCCCGCTGGGACAGCAGGTCCTTGGCCGCCGGGCGCAGCTCGATGGCCATGTCGCGGTCCTTCAGCCGGTCGTCCACCTTGGCGATCATCAGGTCGACGATGCTGAAGATCTCTTCCCGCTCCAGCTGGTGGAAGACGATGACGTCGTCCACGCGGTTCAGGAACTCCGGCCGGAAGTGCCCCTTCAGCTCCTCCTGCACCTTGTTCTTCATCCGGTCGTACGAGCCCCGGGACTCACCCTGCCGGGCGAACCCGACCGTCACGCCCTTGGAGATGTCACGGGTGCCCAGGTTGGTCGTCATGATGATGACGGTGTTCTTGAAGTCCACCATGCGGCCCTGGGCGTCGGTCAGGCGGCCGTCCTCCAGGATCTGCAGCAGCGAGTTGAAGATGTCCGGGTGCGCCTTCTCGATCTCGTCGAACAGGACGACCGAGAACGGCCGCCTGCGCACCTTCTCGGTAAGCTGGCCGCCCTCCTCGTAGCCGACGTAGCCCGGCGGCGACCCGAACAGCCGGGACACCGTGTGCTTCTCCATGTACTCGCTCATGTCCAGCTGGATGAGCGAGTCCTCGTCGCCGAACAGGAACTCGGCCAGCGTCTTGGACAGCTCGGTCTTGCCGACGCCGGACGGCCCGGCGAAGATGAACGAGCCGCCGGGGCGCTTGGGGTCCTTCAGGCCGGCCCGGGTACGCCTGATCGCCTGGGACAGCGCCTTGATGGCGTCGTTCTGGCCGATGACCCGGCGGTGCAGCTCGTCCTCCATCCGGAGCAGGCGCTGCGACTCCTCTTCGGTCAGCTTGAACACCGGGATGCCGGTGGCGGTGGCGAGGACCTCGGCGATGAGCTCCTCGTTCACCTCGGCCACGACGTCCATGTCGCCGGCCTTCCACTCCTTCTCCCTGGCCGCCTTCTTGGCCAGCAGCTGCTTCTCGGTGTCCCGCAGCGCCGCGGCCTTCTCGAAGTCCTGGGAGTCGATCGCCGATTCCTTCTCCCGGCGCACCTGCGCGATCCTCTCGTCGTACTCGCGCAGGTCCGGCGGCGCGGTCATGCGCCGGATCCGCATCCGGGAGCCGGCCTCGTCGATCAGGTCGATGGCCTTGTCCGGCAGGAAGCGGTCGCTGATGTAACGGTCGGCGAGCTGGGCCGAGGCGACCAGTGCGCTGTCCGTGATGGACACGCGGTGGTGGGCCTCGTACCGGTCGCGCAGCCCCTTGAGGATCTCGATGGTGTGCGAGATCGTCGGCTCCGCCACCTGGATGGGCTGGAAGCGGCGCTCGAGCGCGGCGTCCTTCTCCAGGTACTTGCGGTACTCATCCAGCGTGGTGGCGCCGATGGTCTGCAGCTCGCCGCGGGCCAGCATCGGCTTCAGGATCGAGGCCGCGTCGATCGCCCCCTCGGCGGCGCCGGCCCCGACGAGCGTGTGGATCTCGTCGATGAACAGGATGATGTCGCCGCGGGTGCGGATCTCCTTGAGCACCTTCTTGAGCCGCTCTTCGAAGTCGCCGCGGTAACGTGAGCCGGCCACCAGGGCGCCCAGGTCCAGCGTGTACAG
>Ga0335081_10018593_pt1 | contig 11236 bp, 8 predicted proteins | sample Lox_Sample_35_FD_206713 | JGI IMG/M metagenome (GOLD analysis project Ga0335081, IMG submission 206713) | Soil microbial communities from Loxahatchee National Wildlife Refuge, Florida, United States - Lox_Sample_3.5 | ecosystem: Environmental > Terrestrial > Soil > Wetlands | place: USA: Florida... | reverse complement strand
GTGAGGCGCGGCCGCTGTTCCTGCAACTCGCGGAACTGCACCTGAAGAACAACAAGCAGCCCGAAGCCGTAGCGTTGCTGAAGAAATTGCTGGCTGCGGAGCCGGACAACCTGCGAATCCAGGTTCGTCTGGCGGACCTGTGCCAGGCCATGGGGCAAAGCGGCGAAGCACTACAGACGTATGTCTCGGCGGCGCAACGCGCGCTGGCTCGCGGCGAACAGGCGGAATGCGAAAAGCTTGCGGACAAGGCTCTGCAGATCGACCCGAAGAACCTGGATGCGCTGATCGTCAAGGCGCGGGCGTTCTCGACAGCCGGAAACATCAAGCAAGCGACGCAAATTTTGGAGAAAGTGCCGGACCTGGACAAGGGCGGCGAGCCCGCGGAACTACTGCTGGACCTATATCTGAAAAACGACAAGTGGGACGAAGCCACTTCCTTGGCGATGAACATCTTCACCGCCGACCTGAAGAACTTCGGCGCGACGCAAAAAGTTACGGAAGGGCTGCTGGAGGCGGGGCAATCGGATCGTGCGATGAAGATGGTGTCGCAAATCCGGCTGCCGATGCTCGACGCGGGGGAGCACGAACCGCTGGAGCGATTGCTGACCGAACTTGCCGCGCGCATGCCCGGGCGCCTGGAGCCTTTGGAATGGCTGGTGGACACCTTCGGGCGAACGAGCGACTCTTTCCGGTTGCCGGACGCGCTGGCCAATTTGGGCGACGCGTTGGTGGCTGCCGGCAAGCTGCAACGCGCGAAGGACGTGTTTCAGCAACTGGTGGATCGCGAGCCGGACAGCGATGCGGCCAAACGCAAACTGAGCGATGTGGAAAGGCGGCTTGGCGGTGGAGCACCGGAAGAAGCGGCACCCGCCGCGGATGTTGTGGTTGAAGCCGATGAACTGCGCGCGGAGCCACTCAAGGCGCCAACGCCGAAGCTACGCTCCGAGGCCGAGCCACCCGAACCGACACAGCCTACATTCGGCGAACAAACGGCAGCGCCAGCGGCAAAGGGCGAGCCGGAACTCGACGAAGAGACACAGAAGTTTATTGCCCAGTCGCTTACCGATGTGGACCTGTTTGCGAGCTACGGGCTGACGCAGAAAGCTATTGGGCTCCTGGAAGCGATTCTCAGGCGCGCGCCTACGCACACCCCAACGCTTGAGAAGCTTCTGGACTTTGTTCTGGGTGCGGGAGACGACCGGCGCACTGCGGAACTCGCCGCGCAGCTCGAGCATATACACGCCGACCGGGGCGATATGCGGAGCAGCGAACGCTTTGCCGAACTGCGGCGCCGTTTCCAGCGCGCGGCGGGCATGAGCGACGACGATATCGCCGCTGCGGTGGCTGCCGCCTTGCCGAAGACTGTCGACACCGTTCCGGTGGAAGAAGCTGTGCCGGTGGCGGCGACGGAGGCGATTCCGGAGATCGAAGTCGCGCCGGTGGAAGCGGAAGTGCCGGAGATTGAAGTTGCAGAGGAGCCGGCCGAGGCGGTTGTCGCGGAAGCGCCGGCTGTGGAACCGGCGAGGGCGAAGGAGCCGCAACGGGAGTCCGACTGGGCGTCTGTACTTGAAGAGACGCGCGAGCCCGAAGTGAAAAAGGCCGCAAAGAAGGAAACGAAGGCGCCCGCACCCACACCAGCACCTCCGCCCGAACCGGAGCACGAAGAAGAAATCTCCATGGACGAATTGATGGTGGAAGAAGAAGCCCCGGTTGCAGCCGACGAGAGCGTGCACGAGGAGCTTGTCCCCGCCAGCGAAGACACGGGGCACTCGGAATTTGCTGTTCCGGTGGAAGAGACGGACCCGGAATCATGGGAGGTTCCGGAAGAGAAGATTCCGACGGAAACTGCGTCGCCTGCCGCGCGGAGCGCCGCACCGCACGAAGCCGTCCCAGCGCATCCGGAAGCGCTTTTGCCGGACGAGGAATTAACCGCTTTGCCGGTCCCGGAACACGCCGAAATCGCTTCGGAAAAACAGGAGCCGGCGTTGGAAGAACCGGAGCAGCCGGTGCACGCAAAAGCGGGGCCGGAGCCGGAATTCGAGCTGGAGCGCGATTTCGAACTGGTGCTCGAGCCCGAAGAGGTGGTGCCGCCGCACGAGATGATGAACCAAGTGCCAGCGGCCAAAGAGGCCAAGGCCCCGGCACCAGCGGGAAAACCGGCAGCGGTGTTTTCGTCGGACGATTTCCTTTCGGATCTTGCGAAAGAGCTGGACGGTTTAGGTCTCGAGAATCTGCCTGCGCCTACACCGCGGGCCAAGAAGCCCGTTGAGGAGAAAGTCGCGCCGCCACCGTTGGTCAGCGAGCCGGTGAAGGCACAGGAAAAGCCTCTAGAGCACGAGCCGTTGAAGGAAGTGTTCGAGGAGTTTCGCGCGGAACTGGGCGAGATGGGCGCGGAAGACGAAGACCTGGAGACGCACTACAACTTGGGCGTCGCGTTCCGGGAAATGGGACTGCTGGAAGAGGCCATCGGGGAGTTCCAGAAAGTGGCCAAGGCCAACGATCGCGGCAAGGTATTCCGTTACGCCATGCAATGCAGCACGCTGCTGGGATTGGCCTTCATGGAGAAGGGGCAGCCGGACATCGCGGCGATCTGGTACGAACGCGCTCTGCATACGCCGGATATCGATTCGGAAAGTAAACTGGCGTTGCGGTATGATTTGGGAGTGGCGCAGGAGTCGGCCGGCGATCTGGACGCAGCTCTCAAGAGTTTCTCCCAGGTCTATGCGGTGAACATCGATTATCGCGACGTGGCAGAACGCATCGCGTCGCTCCAAAAGCCAGCGCGCTGACCGCGCGTCCACACACAAGCAGGGGCCGCTCCAAAGCAAATGACACGAATTCTGCGCGCATTGACTGTGGTATTGCTGTTTGAAATGGGCGCACTGCTTTTGTATCTGCCGTGGTCTTCGTTCTGGGAACAGAATTACTTCCTGACGCATTATCTGTGGATGAGGCCGATGATGTTGCATCCTTCGTTTCGAGGGATCGTGAGCGGCATTGGGGTGCTGGATATTTTCGTGGCGTTTGGATTGTTCAATTCACGGGAAGCAGCGGTCAGCGTGCCTCCTCCGCCTTCGCAAGTCGCGAAATGAAGCTGTGTTATGTTACGGACCGCAAGGCTCTGCCGGGAACGCCTGGGGAGCAAATCCGTTTATTGCTCGAGAAGATTGAGCGCACCGCGCATGCCGGAGTGGACTGGATCCAGATTCGCGAAAAGGATTTGGATGCGCGGAGGCTTGCCGCGCTGGTGCGGGAGGCAAAAAACCGCGCTGGGGCAACTTGCCGGATTCTGGTGAATGACCGGCTCGACGTTGCGCTCGCAGCGGGAGCGGATGGAGTGCATCTCGGCGAAAGCGGCTTGCCGGTAGCGGAAGTACGTCGCTATCTCCAGGAACATAACAAAGGGAGGCAATTCTTGCTGGGCGTGTCCACGCACGCGGTGACGTCCGTGCAAGAGGCGCAAGCTAACGGTGCCGATTACGCGATCTTTGGACCGGTTTTTGCTACTCCTTCGAAGCTGCAGTATGGACCGCCGCTGGGCCTGCGGGACTTAGCGGCAGGTTGCACGGTGGCCGCGATCCCGGTGTTTGCCATCGGTGGAATCACGCTGGAGAACGCGCGCGAATGTGTTGCGGCAGGAGCGGCGGGAGTCGCCGCAATCCGGTTATTTCAGGATTCCGGCGCGACGGACGTGGTGAACACTTTGCGCTCCAAGTGAGGGCCGGGGAAAGCCATTTCGTTGAGATCCTTCGCGCCTGCTTGCCGCAGGCAAGCATAGCGTTGAAAGAGACATCATTGGTACGGGTCAGAGCGGCTGTCATCCTCGTTCTTGCAGGCGGTGGAGCAAACGGATTTGGCCGGCGTGGTAGATGTCGTGGAAAGCGACACCGTAGAGCATTGGCAGACGCTTCCCGAAACCGGGGGACTTGAGAGCTTTGCGAATGGATGCGAGCATGGCCTCATGCTCGTTTTCGAGGATGGCGCAGTCGCCGCGCCAGGCCGCTTCGGTGGCTTTTCCCTTTTCGGGACGCGCGAAGAAATTGCTGCCCTTCAGAGCGAAGCCGCCGCGCGTGGCGCCATCGAGCCTGCGGCGGACTGCGTACTTCCAGTAGGCGGCGTGCAGAGCTAATTCCCAAATGTTGTGGCGTCCCGGTGCGGGACGCCACGCGGCTTGTTTCGCGGAGACCCGCTTCAGTGATTGGCAGAGGTTCGGGCCGTGCCAGGTTTTCTTGGCATAGCCTTCCTCGAGCAGGGCGAGAAGGAGCGGTTCGATGGACATGATTTGCCTCGAAGACAGAGGTGCGATTTTACTCTCAAAGAAGGAAGCGGGCATACCCGTCAGCGCAAACGGCTGAGGGCAAATTCAGGGGCCGATACCGATACGTTCCGAGCTTTGGAGGCCTGCTTGTTTCGGTACAGGAGTTGATCCGCGCATTCAAAGAGTTGCTGAGCCGAGGCGGCGCTTTCCGGGTAGACCGCCACGCCGATGGAGACGCGGAGTGGCGGGAATTGCGGGTCTTCGTGAAGGATCTTGTCGATGCGCGCGGCAACCTGCCGGGCGAAAACGTCGTTGGCGTCGATCAGAAGGAGCGCGAATTCGTCGCCACCGAAGCGAGCCGCAAGATCGCTGGCGCGGCAGCTTTCCTTCAGGACGCGCGCGATGCGCTTGAGGGCACGATTTCCGGCCAAGTGTCCCAGGCGATCATTGATGCTCTTAAGATCGTTCAGATCGATCAGGAGAAGCGCGAAGGAGTTGTTGGTTCGCTTGCTACGCAGTACCTCGCGCTCCAGCGAATCGAAGAAAACCCGATAGTTGAACAGGCCGGTTAAGCCATCGTGGGTGGCCTGATGGAGCATGTTTTCCTCGGTCTTTTTCTGCTGCGTGATGTCCAGTGCCATGCCCAGGCAGCCGACGATCTCGTCTTGCGGATTCAGGAAGGGCTCGACGGTCATATCGAAAATGCGGTTGCGGCGCTGGAACTCGAACCGCGATGGCATACCGAGCAGTGCGTCGCGATGCTGTCTCAGCGGGGGCAGCTCCGGCTTCCGCGAGCGAAAATAGTCGGAAATGGTCCGTCCGATGGCTGCGGACTGGGAACCTTTTTGTCGAAGGAAGCCGCGGCCCCACTGGTCGGTGATGGTCAGACTGGTGTCTGTAGTCCAGAGGAAGACGGGCAACTGCTGGGCCAAAAGCCGCAGGTGGGCGTCCGCAGAGCTTGTCGGTAAGACGGAGACCGGCAATCGAATGAGCATTGTTTTGTGCAAGATTCGCGCGGCTGATGCTTGCCTGCGCCGTCGGTACGAGGGAGGCGTAACCGTGAAGTGAGATGCCCGGAGGCGAGAGGAGGGGCCTGCGCGGGTAGAGCTACGACAGTGGGTATAGTACCAGCTAAGGGTGAGCGGAGTAAGCGGAGAACGGGCGAAGCTGGGCGAAGAAGTTAACGGCCAATGATACAAATCACTTGCAGCCCCTAGCGACATCTGGGGTGTCGGGAACTGGCTGGTTCGAAGGAGCCACTCAGTGCGAAGGGATCATGGAGGCAGCGGCGTCGTTGAGAATAAGCGCGAGGCGGATGCCGGCTTGGGCGAGGCGTTGTTCGACGACGGGCGCGGCGGCTTGCTGGTAGGGTTCGCCGGCCACCAAGTGCAGTTGCATCATGCGTTCGCCAATGTTGTTGGCGTCCGCGCAGGAATGCACGGTGGCGGGAGTTTCGACGGGGACGGCCGGGATCAACTTGGCGTATACGACGGATTCGGCCAGGTCGTGGCCCTCCCAGGCCCATGCGTCGACATGGATTCCATCTGCCTGCCATTTGGGAAAGTCCGAAGAAAAAACTGCAGACAAATAGTCCACGTATTCTGTGGGATCGGCGCCTTCCATGTCGCGTTCGAGAATCGCGGTATCCCAGAGTGCATGGAGATTCGGGACGAAGTAGTTATGATTTTCGTGGGCTTCGCGGCGCAGATAGTGCACTGGAACGCAGTTGCCGCCCTCGTCGTTGTTGGTGATGGCGTGAAGGGGCATGTGCAGGTCGCCAACGAAGTGGATGACATAGCGAAGGGCGTCGGCACGCTTGTGGGGATCCGCGGATTTGTCCTTGAGAATGGCAAGTTGCTCGGCAATGGCTTTGGTGACGCAGCCTTCGTTGCCGCAAAAGGGCTCGAGGGGACCGTGCAGTGTGCCGCGAGGGATGTCGATATAGTGCCAGGAACCGTTCTTGCGGTCGTTGCGAATGTCGTCGGGCCAGGTGGAGGCGTCGGCCATCAGATCGCGCGTGGCGTTTCCGCAATAGCGTTTTAGCTGTGGATCGATGGGATTTTCGGAGAGGAGCTTGTCGACGAACTGGCGCGCTTCCGGAGTGAGATGTTTCTCGGCGAGGACAGCGACGGTTTGATGCCCTTTACAGCCCCAGGCTTGCGTGGGAGGAGCGCTGACACAAAGCGCAATCGCTGCGAACAGAACGATGCCGACAAACTTCAGGCGTGAGTCCATGGATTCTCCATACCCGAAAAGGCGCCCGCCTCGCTGCGCGGCCTCAGCGCAAGCAGAAGGCGGCCGCTACAAAATCAGAATCGGCGCGCTGGACCAATGATGTTCCAATGAATCGAGAGCCAGGTCAGAAACACACAAGCCAGTGCGACCAACGAAAACTTCAGCTGCGAAATCCGGCGCAGTTCTTCCCGGCGCCAAATGCGAAGTCCGGAAATGACCGCAAAAATGCTGGCGAGAATAGCGAGGCCGGCCAGCAGGTTGCAAATCATAAAGTATTTGTCCGATTCGTGCGTAGGAACGAGCGAATCGGGGCCCATCATTACGCTCAGCAGGGTACCCACGTATGCCAGCAGGATGATCCAGGCGAAGGATGCAGCACGTGGCGCGAAAGTCAGGCGTAGCGTTCCTGGTTGCGCTTGCCATGCGGGGCGATTCGGCAGCAGCAGGGCGCGGAAGAAGCGAAGTAGAACCGCTAACACAACCGCGAGGAGGGTCGCGACGCTGGCTGCGCCGAACGGGTAGACAAAGCGATGCTCTTCGTACCATGGGAGTCGCTGAAGCTGTTGGCCTGCGAAGTCAAAGGCCAGGCGAACGACCCTTCCGTGTGAGTCGCGAATGCCGTAGAGCAGATCCTGGCCGTTCTGCTCGTGCCACAAGCCATCTTTGCCCAGTTGCCATTTTTGTTCATGGCCGCGCAGGTCTTCGAAGTTGTTAATACGCAGGACTCCGGCTTTGTGGTCGGGCGAGACGCGAATGTCTTCCAGGAGTTCGGCAATCTTCATTTTGGTGCTGTCGGCACGACGCGTGGATTCGTAGAAACCGGCCATGGACTCAAGATCGGTGGCGGAGGCTTTCCGCAGTTCCGGCGCGGAGTCGCCCGGATAGTAACGATCGGCGAAGCTGCGCAGGATTTCGTCGCGGGCTTTGCTCTCGGAGCCTACGGAATTATAGGAGACGAAGAGAACAAGTTTCTCCCGCGGCTCAAGGAAGAAGAGGCTGTGAAAGGCGATAAGGTCGCCTTCGTGGCCGATGAAGCGCAGATTGTTTCGCCAGAATTGGTAGAAGCCCATGCACATGGCGGGCAGGTGGTCAGAGGCGGCAAATTGGCGGGTCCACATTTCAGCGACGGTTTCAGGCTTCAGGATGCGATGACCGTCAAGTTCGCCGCCGTTGAGAAGCGCCTGGGCGAAGCGGCCCATGTCCGGAGCCGATGAAGAGAGGCCGCCGGCAGGACCCGGATTGAGAATCTCGAAGCCGATAGCCGGCTTTTCGGTGCTGGAGCGGTAGCCGTCGGAAATGAAGGGGCTCAACAACGGCGGGAGGGGTTGGCGAAAGCTGGTGTGGGCCATGCCGAGGAGCTGGAAGATGTGATTTTCGACGTAGCTTTCGAAGGGCTCGCCGCTGACGCGTTGCACGATGTAGCCCGCGAGTCCTACCCCGTAGTTGGAATAGGCGGCTACCTCGCCGGGCGGATACATGCGGCGCGGTTGATTCTCGACAAAAAAATCGCGCAAGGACGGCGGATTCTTCGGATTGACCATGATGAGGTCGCGAATGACTTCCTCGAAACCGCCGGTATGGGTCATCAGATTGCGGAGTGTGATCGGCTTTCCGAAGGCCGGCGCGATCTGAAAATCGAGATATTGGTTGATGTCGGTGTCGATATTCAATTTGCCTTGCTCGACCAGCTGCATCACCGATACCCAAGTGAAAAGTTTGGAGATGGACGCAAGGCGAAACATGGTGGTTTGTGGATCGACGGGCTTCTTCTTCCCCCAATCCGCGTAACCATACCCTTTTTGCAACAGGACCTGGCCATCCTTCATCACCAGCACCGTGGAGCCAGCGATATCGCTGCGTTCGAGTTGCAGTGGAATGATTCCATCAAAGAAAGCTTCGAGGTCGGCGCGCTCAAGTGTGTGCGGAGCGGCGGGGGTGATTGGGGCAGGCCGTTCCGATCCGGCCTGCAATGGAACCGGATTTTTAGGACCTGGCTTTTCCGGAACTTGTGTCCAGGCGGGTGCAGAAAAGCAAGCCGAGCAGACGAGAAGCACTACGCGAAGTGAGATTTTCACTTCGTAGATCCTCCTACGCACTAAGCCAGCGAGCGAATGGCTTTAAGGATTCTGTGTGGTCACAAATAACGCGCAGCGCGGCGGTGATGGGAATACCGAGAATCAGGCCCATGCCACCCCAGACCCAGCCCCAAAAAAGCAGTGAAATCGTAATGGCCACGGCGTTGAGTTGCACCTGACGTCCGACGAGCTGGGGAGCGATCAGATTCTGCGCGACCACGTGAATGCCCAGGAGCACTACCGCGATCAGCCAGAAGTGACTAACCGCCTTCCATTTCAGAATGGCCAGAAAGAAACCGGGGAGCCAGGCCAGAACCGCGCCGATGTACGGAACCATGTTGAACACACCGGAAGCGATACCGGCCAAGACAGGGTAGTCGAGGCCCAATGCGAGAAAAAAGATGCTGGTGCAGGCGATGACCACCAGGGTGACCACGGTCATGCCGATCAGATAGTCCCGCAGGACCATGCGCAAATCGTCGAGTGTTTCTTTGACTTGTGTGCGGCGAGAAATGGGAAAGAGCTGCAGCGTAGAATGCCAGGCTTCGCGCTTCCCGGCGAGCATGAAGAAGACCAGGAAAGGAACGAAGGTCGCTTCCAGAACCAACGCGTAAAGGGAGCCGATGGCACGGAGGAAGAAAGTGTGCACCATGCCGGTATCCGGTGCGGGGGTAATGGGTTTCACGCCGTTCGACAGGGTGAGATCGCTGACTCCTCCTTCAAAGCCGCTGATACCTCCTTGGATGGGCACTGTCACTTGACGGAGAATCTCGCGGTAATTTGTCCAGTTGGAGGCGAAATCGGAAACACGGGTCCAAAGGCCGTACCCGGCGGCAGCGATGGCGGAAATCAGCAAAAGCACCATGATCAGCGAGCCGATGGTGCGCGGGACCCGCATGCGCTCCAAAAACTCGACGGCGGGATCCAGGAAGTACGCCAAAAGGACGGAAAGCAGGACGGTAATGACCACCCCGGCCGCGTAATAAAAGAACAGAAGGATGACTGCAGCGGCCAGGATCTTCAGGCTGAAAGCCGAGCCAGAAATCCGGAAGACGGTTTGCGTTGGCGGTGTTTCGGTCGTAGACAAGCGCCACCCCGTGTGTGCAACACGGTAGCATACTCGACGAAATTACGCCCCGGTGATGAAGTTTTGTTGCACGCGCTGCGATTTCTTGCATGTTTTGCATCCGGAAAAAGCGACTGAGGAGCAGCGAGAGAGGATGTCCGGGTGTGCTAGACTGCCGGAAGTTGTACACGGTGTTGGCTCTACCTCTTTATGGCGAAAGAACTTTTCGGAACTGATGGAATACGCGGAGTTCCCGGGACTTTTCCGCTGGACGATCAGACGCTGTACGCGGCGGGGCGCGGGCTGGGGAAAACTCTCCTGGAAGAGCATGGCTCGGCACACGTGCTGATTGGCATGGATACGCGCGAATCGGGGCCACATATTGCGTCGCTGCTGACCGCTGGTTTGCAAAAAGTCTCAGCCACCGTTGAGTTTGCGGGTGTGATTACCACGCCAGGAATCGCGTGCTTGGTTCGGCAGAATGACTACCAGGCCGGCGTAGTGATTTCCGCCTCGCATAATCCGTACCACGACAATGGCGCGAAGCTGTTCTCCCACGAAGGGATGAAGTTCCCCGACTCCGAGGAAGAGGCCATCGAGGCGGAAATCCGCGGCGTCAGAAGCGAAGCTGCGCCGAGTGCGCGGCCGGCGTTGATCGCGAAGCATGAACTGCATGTGGAGTACCTGGATTTTCTGCGGAAACATGTTTTGCCGGGGGCGCGACTGGATGGCTTCCGGATCGTCCTGGATTGTGCCAATGGAGCGGCGTATCAGCTTGCTCCCGAGCTGTTTCGGTCGCTAGGCGCCGAGGTAATCGCCATGTCGGTTCATCCGGACGGACGAAACATCAATGCGGGTTGTGGGTCGCTGTATTTGGAGGGGTTGCGGGAACGCGTCGTAAAGGAGCAGGCAGCATTGGGCGTTGCGTTTGATGGCGACGCCGACCGGGCACTGTTTGTGGCCGCGAATGGAAGTGTGGTTAACGGAGACGGTGTGTTGCTGGCGATGGCGCGAGATTTGAAATCGCGGAACGCTCTGAAGAAGCAGCGAGTCGTGGCGACCTCAATGTCGAATCTAGGTCTGGAGCGGGCGCTGGCACGAGACGGCATTTCGTTGGCGCGCGCGGCTGTGGGTGACCGTTACGTACTCGAAGAGATGCTGAAGTCCGGCAACAATCTGGGCGGAGAACAGTCCGGACACATCATTTTTCTGGACGACAGCCCAGCTGGGGATGGATTGTTGACCGCAGTGAAGATGGCGTCGTTGGTTTCCATGAAGGGCCCGCTGGAGATCCTGGTGGCGGGGTTGAAAGACTATCCGCAGGTGATCGTGAACGTGAGGGTGAAGTCCAAGCCGCCGCTGGATTCCTTGCCGGGGGTGGCACGCGCATTGACGGAGGCGGAGACGACGTTAGGCGAAAACGGGCGGGTGGTGTTGCGGTATTCGGGAACGGAGCCCCTGGTCCGAGTAATGGTGGAAGCGGAGCATGCTTCGGACGTAGACAAGTTCTCAAGATCAATCGCCGAGGCGGTGCGCGGGGCGATCGGAACCTAGGAATGCTCCTGACTCGCAATAACGTTATTCCAAGTGACGAAAAACAAA
>Ga0335081_10018592_pt1 | contig 11236 bp, 10 predicted proteins | sample Lox_Sample_35_FD_206713 | JGI IMG/M metagenome (GOLD analysis project Ga0335081, IMG submission 206713) | Soil microbial communities from Loxahatchee National Wildlife Refuge, Florida, United States - Lox_Sample_3.5 | ecosystem: Environmental > Terrestrial > Soil > Wetlands | place: USA... | reverse complement strand
ATATTGGCGTCAACATCGTAAAGAAGGCCCTCGAAGAGCCGATTCGCCAGATCGTGAACAATGCAGGCCTTGAGCCATCGGTAATTGTGGACAAAGTCAAGTCCAGCGACAAAATGAACTTCGGGTTCGATGCCCAGAAGGAAGAGTATGTAGACATGCTCCAGGCGGGTATCATTGATCCGACTAAGGTGACCCGGTCCGCGCTCCAGAACGCCTCCTCTGTTGCGAGCCTCATGCTTACGACGGAAGTCATGATCACTGATATGGCGGAAGAGAAGGGTGCAGGAATGCCCCCGATGCCTGGCGGCATGGGTGGGATGGGCGGAATGGGCGGAATGTACTAAGAATACAGTTTCCTTTCACGAGGAAATGCACAGAGGCCGGAGGGATTTATTCCTTTCGGCCTTTTTTCGTCTGGATGTCATTGTAGTTCACTAACCTACGATCCTGAAAAGCTCAACGTCGCAGATGATATCGGATTATAATAGCATCGTTCTTTATTTCTAAGCAAGGTCCGATTTTACCGTTTCCCCTTGACAGAACAACAGGCCTGTGACAGAATTCCTGAAAATGGTTAACACCTGCGGCATATGCAAATATGGCCACGAGACTAAACCTGGCGGACAATATCCTTCCCATGGTACGGTGTGGTGCACTCAACGGGGCATTCAGATGGCCAAGCACCGCTCTATGCAATGTTTCACGCAGGCCTGCACGGCACTGTCTCGACCGCAAGAAAGCGAAATTGACCAAACAATCAGGCGAAGCACCGCAGATCGGCCATGTCTGGTGCGAGAAGCGGCATGCAGAGTTCGGAAAACAACGGGATATGGAGTGCTTTGAGTAAACGCGTTGGAGGTTTTTGATGATTTCCATTCTGCCCGCCATGTTGTTTACCCTTTTTTCCCTACCAGCCTCAGCCCAGGAGGCATTCGAAACGGATGTGATCAAAACATCAGGCGGTGATCTCGCTATAACCTTTATAGGCCATGGATCGCTCATGTTGAAATTCGACGACAAGATCATCCATATAGACCCTTTCAGTAAACTTGCAGACTATTCGAATCTGCCGAAAGCCAATTTGCTTCTCATCACCCATGAACACCAGGATCATCTCGATCTCGCGGCGATTGCGCTCATCCGGACCAAAGAAACGAATGTTGTGCTTACCGGGAAATGTGCGGAGAAACTGTCTGGCTGTCTGGTTATGGAGAATGGCGATAGTCAAATGGTTGGGGGAATCACAATCGAGGCCGTGCCCGCTTACAATCTGCTTCATAAGCGAGAGAACGGGCAGCCTTTTCATCCCAAAGGCCAGGGTAACGGCTACTTGCTGACGTTCGCGGACAAGAGGGTATATATCGCCGGCGATACGGAATATACACCTGAGATGAAGGCCTTTAAGAGCATCGATGTCGCATTCCTGCCGATGAACCTGCCCTATACCATGTCTCCCGAGATGGTAGCCGACGCTGCGCTGGCGTTCAAGCCGAAAATACTGTACCCTTATCACTTTGGCGATATCGAAACAACGCGGATCGTTCAGTTGCTGAAAGACAATAAGGGAATTGAAGTGCGTATAAGAAAGATGAAATAACCGCAAGCGCTGTAAACGCATTATGAAGACAGCCTTTATCTACTCCAACGACTTCGCTCGATTCGATTACGGCTCCAGCCACCCCCTGAAGCTTGTCCGCCTGAAGCTAACATATGAACTGATCAATGCATGCGGTTTGCTCGTTCCTTCCGATCATCGGCTAGTCGAGCCGTCTCCGGCGAGTATCGAAGATTTGCTGACCTATCACACCCGTGAATACATTGACATGCTGCGAAACTCCAACAGCGGTGGGCATATTGCGGGAGCCGATTTATTTGGGCTCGGTTCTGGTGATAATCCGGTGTTCCCCGGGGTGCTCGACGGATCACTGCTTGTTGCCGGCGCGTCGCTTAGGGCGGCTGAACTCGTGGACAGCGGGGAAGCGGAGGTGGCGTTCAATATAGCGGGCGGACTCCATCATGCTATGGCCGATCATGCCTCGGGATTCTGTCTTATCAACGACCCGGTAATTGCTATCAAATCGCTGGTGAGCAGGGGAAGAAGAGTCGCCTATATTGACATCGACGCCCACCACGGCGACGGCGTCCAGTCTGCGTTCTATGATACGGACCAGGTCCTTACCATTTCTCTGCACGAAACCGGGCTTATGCTTTTCCCCGGTTCGGGATTCGAGCAGGAAATCGGCGTAGGCGAGGGAAAGGGATACAGCGTGAATGTCCCGCTGCCGCCGGATTCGGACGATGAGCTTTTCACCTATGCCTTTACCGAGATTGTCCCCCCGTTTATTAAAACCTTCAAGCCGGACATTGTCGTGAGCCAACTCGGGGTTGACTCATTTCGCAACGATACCTTGGCGCATCTGAATCTCACCACGAATGGCTTCTGCAATATGGTTTCTATGATCAAAGCTCTGGCCCGGAAGTGGCTGGCTCTGGGCGGTGGAGGATACGACATTACGAACGTTGCGCGTTCATGGACCCTCGCTTGGGCGCTTATGAACGACGTCGACGCACCGGAAGATATTCCCGAAGACTTTCTCCGAAAGTATCCCCTTGCAGGTTTTTCCGGCAGAAAACTACGGGATGAACCCTTTGTGATTATGGGGAGAAGGAAAAAGGAAATGAAGAGGGATGTTGACAAGGTTATCACCTACATCCACAAGAACATCAAATTGTCAAACGGTTTCAAAACTGCCTCCTAAATGGTGTATCTCCTTTCCCGTCTCATTCCCCGATGCAATTGTGAATCACATCTGGTTTGTAAACATATAGCTTAAAGAACCTCCGATAGTCTTAGTATCACGCTGCTTTTGCTTTTGTCGCCGGAAAAGCGGCGTCAGAAGCCAGATCCAGTATAATTTCGAGACCGAGCCCTGGAAACATCTTTCGGACCTTTGTCCCGAATTCCTCTGCGTTCCCGGAAGAAGCCAGAAGAGCGTCATACGCTGAGAGATAGTTTTGCGTGAATCTCAGGCATGAAATGTCATCTTTCATATCCGGGTTCTTATGGCCTGCCACAACGATTTCGGGTTTGAATACGGCTATCCGGTCAAGTGCAATGGACCACTCCCGACGATCCAGGGCATCCGTTTCCCGCGTCCAGGGATAGACCCCGTTGTACGCGATGTCCCCGCACACAACCGCACTTGACGATGGGATCCAGACAAAGGAATTATTTCTTGCATCACCCTGAACTTCACCCACGATCTCGATAAGTTCTCCCTCAAGCGTCAGGATTGCCGTCCGAAGTGGTTCAGGGATAACCGGCTTCAACGGGATGTTCTCGCCATACACCGGCTTCCACTGGTTCACTTTGCTTTCCCAGGACTTTTTTATGTCCGAGACTGTTGACGGCAAAGCGACGAGCTTCGCGTTCGGAAATGCTTCCTTAAGGACGGTTAGTCCGAAATAATGGTCAGGATGAAAGTGGGTGATGTAGACCATGGTGAGGTTCTTTTTGCTTTCACTTATTGCGTCAGCCAGCCGGCGGGCATCGCTTAGCGTCAATTGCGCGTCAATCAAGATCGTATCCCTTTTGCCTTCTATCAGCGTGGAAGTGACCCAGAACCCTTCCCGCGATGAGGTTATGACTTTAATATTAGATATCATGATTTGCACCTCCTCTGCATCCCGGATCACGAGAAAAACCGGACTACACTAAGGCATCTTGTCCTTCGGCAACCGAGCTCTCTTCCTCTTCAACTTGAGAAGACCCGTGATTTTCCGCACCCTTCTTACAAAGGGTTCAACTTCATCGAGATGCATCAACACCCAGCATCATGCGGAGTGAAGACAATTTATGTCCTTTTTCTTTCTATATTAAAAAACTATCACCCCGATATGGCGATGTCAAGGAAGGGGGTTACAACGTAAATGGGTACCCAGAACATGATAAAACAATCAGCTGAGATTTCAGGGACGAGAAGCAACCTTGGCCAGAAGGATGTATTCGGACCTTTTTTGCGCCAGATGAGCTATAATAAAAATGCAGATTGTTATTAACCGGAAGGCAATCGCGGACGACTTTTGGACGCAAGCATATATTCGAAATCTCTCCGAAAGGTAGATTCCATGAAGATTTTGCTGGCAACCGACGGTTCCGAATACTCCGATGGTGCTGCCCGCTTCCTGACTCGAATGTTGTGGACCGGGGATGATGCGATTACCATTCTTCACGTCATCTTTGCGATTCCTTTTCACGAAGATGAAAAGTTTCATTTTAATACGCTCCAGGCCATAAAAAAAGAGTGTGCTCCCCGGATCCTCGATTCAACTGTAGCTATCCTGAAAACCGTCGAGGCGAAAATCAGTGTAGAGATCGTGGAAGGCGCCATGAACCAGTGTACGCCTGATCAGTGCATTATCGCCGCGGCAGATACCTCCGGTGCGGACATCATTGTTCTGGGGGGGAGAGGCATAAAGGGCCTTACATCGGTCATCCTCGGGAGTGTCTCCAGATCAGTTGCAATCAACTCGCCGAAACCAGTTCTGGTTGTAAAACCACATGTTCTGGCGCCTTCGGATGGAATAAATGTCCTCTATGCTACAGACGGTTCCGATCACTCGCTTGCCGCAGGCCGGATGTTGATTTCCCTCCCTTTACCCCAGACTGCTAGAATCACGATCATGGATGTCATATCCTCTAATTTCCTCGATATCCCTGAACGGTATGTCCCGGAAATTGGAGAACGCGTCAAGGATGCCGTGGCCGGCATTCGGGCAAGGGAATATTCTCATGCTGAAAAAAATATCGAACAGGCCAGGGATCTCCTGGGAGGACGATTTAAACAGATGGAAGCTCTTACTACGGTGGGAGATCCATCCACAGAAATATTGAAACAAGCAGAAGCCATGAAGGCGGATATCGTCGCAGTCGGCTCCCGGGGGTTGCGGGGAATCAGGGGGAGCATGGGCAGCGTATCGAGGAATATTCTCGGTCACGCGGCATGTCCCGTGTTGATTGGCAGGTGATACAACGCACCTAGCCGGGATACGCTTGCCGCTTGTTGATTATGCATACGCCTCCGACATGCGCGATCGATATTGACATGACACTGTTTCAGTGTTACCTTTCTCTCGTCAAGCCGCTTGACCTAATCCCTACACATATTCACCCTATTATTTCTGTGACAGGAGACATACGATGCTACCTTTCTATCTGTATGCAAAAAGCATATCTGATGCATGGTTCCAGCTGATCTATAACATCTTCGATCACTCATACATGCAAAAGATTCAAAAGGGTTCCTTTGAAAAGGAACAATACCGGCTGCAGTATCCAGGCTTGGCCGTATTTATCGAGCATCCTTATGAGGACATGATACCGCAGATCCCGCCCGCGCTCGGGATACCTTCGCCGACTACCATGGAATACATTGACAACTATTTTGTAAAATATTTAATGGACCCGAATCTTGCAGAAAATGAAACGTACACGTATGCAAGCAGGATTCAGCATACCATGCCCAAAGGAGGGACTCAGCTTGACCGGGTCATCGAAATGCTGAAGCATACTCCGCTAACAAACCAGGCCATCGTGGAAATAGGTTCCCCCGATGATCATGATGTATGCATTGGCAATGATGGCAAACTCGACCCGCCTTGTCTTAGGCTTCTTGACTTCAAGGCAGTCCCGGTTAACGAAGAACTGGTGCTGTCCCTTAGTTGCTATTTCAGGTCCTGGGATCTCTGGGCTGGCTTCCCAACGAATCTTGGCGGCTTGGAGATTCTAAAAAAGTATGTGGCGTCGGAGGCCGGTCTAAAGAACGGACCCATGTATGCGTACAGCGCCGGCGCTCATATTTATGGCTACCAAGAAGACATCGCGCGCATACGAACATTGCGCCAGAAATGATAGGGGAAGCGGGTAAGTATGGGTCATGGTAGGTCGATGAGATTGTTTTGCCGGCAGTCCCCGATGTCCACTATCACCGTTTCCAACCGGGGGGAATATTTTCATGGTTTTGGAGCGGTACGACCGGGGCAAACGAGGATTTCAGCAAGACCATTGAGCTGGATCCTCATAATGCCGAAGCGTACAATGATCGTGGCGCTGCACACCTGTTTTTGAGCAGACTGATCTGGCCATCTGCCCGGGGCGGGTTTTCTCAAGGCCGCTGAAGAGAATCCAGAATATGCCGCCCGTATTACAATCTGTCTTGTCTATTTTCAGTAGAAAAGAATGTTCAGGAATCCTACAACTGGCTTCAGAAGGCAGTCAGCAAAAGATAGGCGAAGTGGGATCATATGAAAAAAGGATGCCGATCTGACTACTATTCGCGATGCTGAGTGTTACCAGAAAGTACTAGATGGAAAAGAACCCCGGTGGCTGTTGATCGGGGTTTTTCAGCAGGACGCGAGGCATGATGAATGTCGCAGGAAAAAAAGGCCAGAAGGATCAATCCCTCCGGTTTTTTCGTCTGGTTCACTCACTGTTACCGAACTCCGGCTAGCTCTTCAATATTTTCTCCGCCGCAATTTGCGCTTCATGCACGCAGTCGCCGATTCCGATTCCTTTATACGAACAGCCAATGAGGTGGAGTCCGGAGTGTGTTGCGAGCATTCGATCGAGGAGGGCTATGCGGTCCAGATGACCAACCGTATATTTCGGCATTCCTTTGTTCCAGCGGTATACTTTCGAGAACTGGGCATTCGCTTTGAGCCCGAGAATGCTGTCGAATTCCTCCATCACCATTTTGACCATGCCCGCATCATCGAGTTCGTGGACCAACTCTTCGTGATGGCCGCCGCCCACGAAGGCGCGGATCAGGACGTTATCGTCAGGAGCGCGGAATGACCATTTAATCGAGCTATAGGTCGCGGCATTAATCCTTTTGCCCTCGATGCGCGGAACGATGAAGCCGAACCCTTTGAGTGGGACCCTGATGTCCTCCTTCCGGAAGGCGATCGAAACAGTGGCCGAGGAGGACCATTCGATTTTGCCCATCTGAGCGGCCAGCGGTTGATCGAAACCCTTTACCATAGCAGCCGCATCATACGCCGCTGAGGCTATCATGACCCGATCAGCGTAAAGGATCTCGCCGTTTTCGAGGACGACCGCGTAACCTTTGCCTTTGGGTTCAACGGCATTGACCTGGGATCCCATGCGGATGGAATCCTTGCCTATATAATCAGCGCAGGCCTGCGACAGGGTCTGCATGCCGTTCTTGAAGCTCATGAAATAGGTCATCTTTGGCTGGCCGGTCTTCGGCGGCGGGCCGCTCAGCGTTGCATGGGGCCTACTCTTCAGAGATGCAAGCATGCCGAGGATAAGGCTACCGCTTTTTTGCTCCATCTGCACGAAACGCGGGAATGTTGCCAGCACGCTCATATTGTCGGGATTCGATGTGTGGATGCCGGCAACGAGCGGTTCGGCGATCTTCTCCAGGCATTCGCGTCCCAGCCTCCGCGTGACAAAGGAGGCAACACATCCATGCCCATGCGGAGTTTTCCGGGCCAGGTGATGAGATGGGATTTTGCCATGGGCCAGAACGAGGTGGGCACCATAAGCATAACCCCTTCGGGTAACGAATGGAGATTGTTTCGTGAGTAGATAAAGGTGCCTTTAAACTGGTCGTTTGATGGCAGCATTTCCGGTTCAAGGCCGAGATGCTTTGCAAGGTTCACACTCCAGACCTTTTCTGGAAGGAAACTGTCGGGACCGCCTTCAATGAGGTACTTGTCCTGCTTTTCCGTTAAAATCTTGCCTCCAATTCGACTGTTTTTTTCGAGCATCAGGACCTCGACGGTCTTGTCGTAGGCTTTGGCCCCCGCTTTGAGGTGAACGGCGGCCGCAAGACCAGCGATCCCGCTTCCTATGATGATGATTTTCGGCATGGTTTTTCCCTCTGTGATGTATGAGGCACGGATGAGTGGACTCGAGCAGCGTCAGCTGACCCTAGACCACAATTTTTCTATAATGTTTTTTTGACTACATCCTCCAACGCCTTGATGAACAGCGGAGACGTGTTCAGCGACCCTGCCCTTTCGAAATCGATGCCCAGCTTTCTCGCGTGTGCGCTGTGGACAATATCGATATCGTAAAAGGTCTCCATATGGTCGCAGGTAAAACCTATGGGCACTTCGAGCACATTCCGCCAGCCTTCTCGGGCAATCTGGTCGAGCACAGTCTCTACTTCGGGTTCGATCCAGGGCTCTGTTACTCGCGCCCCTTTGCTCTGCCAGGCAATGCGGTATTGCTTCAAGGTTAGCCCATATGCAACAAGACTCACCGTCTCCTCAACCTGACGCTGGTAGGGATCTCCTGCAGTAATGTAGCGCACGGGTATACTATGGCTCGTAAAAATAACGACAACGTTTTTCTGACGTTCTGCCGGGAAACGCTTCAATCCATCGAGCACCTTTTCCTGCCATGCTTTTATAAACAATGGATTGTCATGCCAGCTCGCGATAAAATGCGGACAGGTCTCTCCCTTCCCGAGTCCTTCACAGGCGCTCCGGTATGCGCCGGTTGTCACCTCGGTAGCAAAGGGGGACATGGATAGTGCGATCACTCGGCGAGCACCCTCTTTGATGGCTGTCTCGAATGATTCCTGAACGGTCGGATGGGAATACCGGAAACCTTCGTAAACACGGTAACCGCTGGCCAACTCCTGTTCGAGTGCGGTAGCCTGAGCTTTCACGAGTTCCGGCAGCGGTGATTTGCCGCCTATGAGTTTGTATCGTTCTATGATCGCCGTAACCACAGAGGGTGGAGCGGGCCGGCCCATGAATGCAGTCATGAAGGGGCCGACTTCGTCGAGCGACCGCGGTCCTCCTAAGGCGATAAGTATGATTGCGGTTTGGTCGGACATGGAATATAAAAAGGGCACGTAGAAGGCAAAAGGGAACGAGGAGAAAAGAGTACATCTGGTCTTTGATTTCCCCTCCTCGGTACATGACCCTAATATTTTACCCTATCTCTTGCTTAACTCATGAGTAGCGTTGATGAACTCTTCAGCATGATCGAGCAGCGTCTGCTGCAGGATGCCGTGGCCGAGATTCATAATGTGGCCGTTTCTACCACCTGCGCGATCGATGATCTCCTTCGTCCGTTTCCGGATGAATTCCTTGGATCCGAAGAGGGAAATAGGATCGAGATTGCCCTGCACCGCCTTGTCGAATCCCACGCGTTTCCAGGCAGCGTCTAGGTCGCAACGCCAGTCGAGACCGATCACATCGCCTCCCGCTTCTGATACCATTTCGAGGAGATGGCTCGCACCGTGAGCGAAGTGGATGATTGGGACGGTCTTTTTAATGCCGGCGATCACGTTTTTCTGATGCGGCAGCACGAACTCGCGATAGTCGCTGGGACCCAAGGCCCCGACCCAAGAGTCGAAAATCTGCACCGCCTGCACACCCGTATCGATCTGGGCATTCAGATAATTGATGATGACACCAGTAAGGTGCTCCATGAGCTTGTGCCATGTCTTGGGCTGGGAGAACATCATGGCTTTGGCGTGTTCGTAGTTGCGCGATCCGCCACCTTCTATTATATAAGAAGCGAGCGTGAACGGCGCGCCCGTGAAACCTATGAGCGGCACCTTTCCATTCAATTCCTTCATCACGATTTTGATGGCCTTCATGAGATAATCAATCTGTGACACAGCGTCAATGGGTTTGAGCTTATCAACATCGTCCATGGTGCGTACAGGATTGTGGATCACCGGGCCTTCCCCCTTGGAGAATTCAAGTCCAATGCCCATGGGTTCGAGCGGAAGAAGAATATCGGCAAAAATTATGGCCGCGTCTATCTCGTAGCGACGTACCGGTTGGATCGTAACTTCTGCGGCGACTTCAGGAGTCTTGCACATCTCGAGAAAGGTGTGCTTTTTCCGGATCTCACGATACTCAGGAAGATACCTACCTGCCTGGCGCATCATCCATACCGGAGTGCAATCGACCGGCTCACGCCGGCATGCTTTCAAGAACCTGTCTGCTCTGGACATCCTTGCTCTCCCCCCTATGACGGAAATAATGAATTATTCGCTATTGTAAACGCCTATAATAGTATTTTATAGTTGAAAACTCAAGTAATATTTCGTGGCAATTTACCTTCCTCTACTCAGTCTCTTGGAAGGTACGGGTTATAAATAGTGCAATGCTGGGAAGATGTATTCTACTGAACACAAGGTTTCGGAAGGAAAATACTCTGAGTGAATCATCTGATGGCATGCTTTTTTAAAACCTTACCTCGAAATACATACAACTTTATATCCATTGCTCGGAGGCTATAGAGGTGGCAAGAATACGGTAGGCTTTGACGACTTCATAATCTTCTCTCTTTTGCCAAGATTCGCGGTACCGATACGTAATAATATAGCATATGTTTCCTCAAGTTGTAATTGTATGAGTGATGATTAAAGATACCCGAAGAAATTCTGAAGGAATGGATTTCGACGCGCCAGTTACATTAAGGAAGGAGAGGAACGATTTAAAAAAAAGCTTCCTCCGTCGGGGAGTGAAGATATGTGCGAATATGGCTGGCCAGCGGTAATGGATTGCCCGAAAACTGTTGTCGGCGGCCGTGCTTTATTTGGGATGTGGTGATATCTATTACTTTGTTTCGCAAGGAGGTATGCGTTCTTTGAGCCTCGCGATCCTCGCCGGTGTGAGTTCGGTCCTGATCGCAAAGTAGGGAAGCGAAAAGTCGTCCTTTTTCTTTATGAGTAGCCATTCCTTGCCTGTACCCTTTGGGAGGCCCTTCATCTGCGCAAGGGTAAAGGCGCCTTTGAGTTTCTTTCCTTTCAATTCAAAACTGAATTTGCCCGATGTTAGCGCCGCTTCGGGATCATCTGTCTCAAGCGGCACGAATTCTCCAGTATCCCAGACGACAACCGGCCCAGCGCCGTAATTGCCCTCGGGAATGACACCTTCGAAATCGATGTAAATCAGCTCATGGTCGGGAACCATGATTGCCAGACGTTTGTCCACCGCATTCATGGACGGTCCTTTCGGAATGGCCCATGATTTGAGAACCCCGCCGATCTCCAGACGGAAATCATAGTGGAGTCTTGTTGATTTATGCTCATGAACGACGAACCGAAGCCGTTTAGTAGTCATTGCTCTCCTCATAAAGGTGATCTCATAATAATCATTCCGGGAGCTCTTGTCTATAGATTGAAATGATTGAGAAGTTTGCCTAGTACTAAAAACTAGCGTAGCTTATTGCTAATAGTCA
>Ga0335081_10018591_pt1 | contig 11236 bp, 11 predicted proteins | sample Lox_Sample_35_FD_206713 | JGI IMG/M metagenome (GOLD analysis project Ga0335081, IMG submission 206713) | Soil microbial communities from Loxahatchee National Wildlife Refuge, Florida, United States - Lox_Sample_3.5 | ecosystem: Environmental > Terrestrial > Soil > Wetlands | place: USA... | reverse complement strand
ACCACCCTGCCGCCTGACCAGGCCGGCACGTTTCAGCCTGACCAGGCCGGCACGTTTCAGGTGAGCGTGTATAACGTCTGGCTGAGAGGCTGGTCAGCGCGGCCCAGCGCGTCCGCTTCCACCCACTCGCCGCCGGCCGCTTCCACCTCCGGATAGCTGGCCCGTACCTCTTTCAGCAGGTCCGAAACGAAGAGCAGCACCGCATCCGGAGGGCGCTGGGTCAGCTGCGCCGGGCTCACGATCGGGATATCGGTACCGGGTATCCGCAGGCCGAGCTTGGCCGGGGAAGCGTCCGCGACGGCGGGCAGCAGGGTATGGTCGGCGCCTGCCATGCGCAGCAGAGCAACCGCGCGGGAGGCGGCGCCGTAACCCATGACGGTGCGGCCAGCCGACCGCTGGGCCAGCAGCCAGTCGTGAATTGCGCTGGCTCCAGCCTCGGTCTCGCGTTGCAGCCCGCCGAGCGCCGCGGGATCACGCACACCGAGGTTTTCCTCTTCGGCCAGCAGCGCCGCCACCGAGCCATCAGCAGCGATACCCGCGTCGGCGGCACGGCTGGCGGCCAGCAGGACCGTGCCGCCGTAGAGTTCGAACTGCCAGGCTATGCGGGGGCTAAAGGCGTTCGCGGCCAGCATGGCGGTCAGCGCGGCGGCCGAATAGTACGCGTAATGTCCATGCCTCAAGGCGTTCCATTGTCCGTAGCGCAGGATCGCGCCGAGCGCGTGATACTGCAGCAGCAGAACGCCGCCCGGAGCCACCCGGGCCGCTCGTTCGGCGATGGCGGCGGATTGGTCGGCGGCATGCATGAGACCGAAGCAGTCGAGGATCACCTCAGCCTGCTCGTCGTCGCCTGCGGGCAGGAGCCCGTTTCCGGCCAGCAGTCCGAGCCAGGAGCCGCCGTGCGGGCTACCGTACTCGGCAACGCGGCCTCGCTCGGGCAACAGCTGTGCTGCGGCTACCCGTGTCACGGCATCGGCCGCTTGCGCGACAAGCGCCGCTGGCTCAGCGCCTTTCGGTTCTTCGGGCACGGTGGAGTCCGCCAAGAGCTGCGCCAGGCCGCACGATGAGCACAGCCACATCTGCAGTGGGTATAGCGGGTCGGGGCCAGGATCATCTCGCGGCGGGAAGTAGTCACAGGCCGGCTGTTCGCCAAGGTCAAGCACCACCTGACCCACCTGGCACTGACACGCTCGGCAGGCAGGCTCACGCATGGGGCCCTCCCCTCCTATCCGCCTAGACAGGCGGCAACGCAGACATGATCATCCGGCGGCGAATCCCGTCGGACTCTAGACATACCAGATGTGCCCGGGCGGTGGGTCGAGGCGAGGAGCAGTGCGGGGGGCGTTGACTACATCCCTGGATTGTGTCAACCTGCCGGCGTAGTTGCGCGTCTCTTTGCAAGGAGATGTGCCAGTAGGTCCCTGGTGCCCGGTGAAGCCCAGGATCAGTGGGGCCTGTGGGGGTTTTGTGATAGGGGGGATCATTGCGCTACGTGTGCGCAGTCTCGGCAGTGCGAGTCTTGGCTGCTGACTTAGCGATGCCTTTTCCCAGGCGCGGATGTCCGGCTGTACCACCTAACGCTTAGTCGGCCATCGCGCCATAAGTAATCGTTTTCAGCTCAGAGATTTCGGTAACCCAGAAGTGGGGGAACCTCATGACAGTCTTCGTCGACCCCGGCCTGTCTGCCGATGAGCTACGGCAGAAGATCTATGACGGGAACCTGATCGTCCTGACCAGGCTGCGCGCGGTCAGTAACTTCGTCGAGTACACCCGCGAGCAGCTGGTTGAGCTGTTCAAGCCACACGACCCGGAGCAGGCTCATCAGTACTTTGAGCCGGCCGAGATGGCCAAGATGCTGGGCGCCTGGAAGCCAGGCTTCATCCATGCCGATACGTCGAAAAGCCTGGTGTGCGAGATCATCAGGGAAGCGGGCCTGCCGGCGGAGGACACCCACTACGATCTGCCGAAGCCGCGTACCTCGTTCCCGGTGGGGCATCTGACGACTGGTGTCGCGTTCGCCTTTCCGTGGCACCGGGACGCCTGGTACAGCGCACCTGCTCAGCAGCTGAACTGGTGGCTGCCGATATTCCCGGTGCGCGAAGACAATTCCATGAGCTTCGACTTGCCCAGCTTCGACAAGGCCGTGCCGAACAGCTCGGGCAGCTTCGATTACTATCAGAACAACGCCAAGCGGCTCACCACGGCGACTCAGGTCGGCAAGGAGCAGCAAGCCCGCCCAGGGGCGCTGGACCACGAGCCAGCCCAGGATCTCGTCGTGCTTCCCTCGCCCGGATCGGTACTGCTCTTCTCCGGTGCCCAGCTGCACAAGTCCATTCCCAATACATCGGGGCGGGCCCGCTACAGCGTCGACTTCCGGACGGTTGATACCCGGGATGTGCTGGCCGGGCGGGGTGCCCCGTTGGTTGACGTGCACTGTACCGGAACGTCCATCCGTGACTTCCGCAACGCTGTGGACGACAGTCCTTTCGATGAGGAAACCGTCATGCGGCTGTTCGGGGCACCGCCAGCTGACGCGATGCTCGTGTTCGGCACCGAAGATGCAGAACTCTCGGCCAGGTCGGTCTGATCGGTACGGCGATACCGGCCGAAGGGGGACGAGCGGATGACGGATGAGCAGACAGCTGCGCGTCGGCCCCGTCTGCCCGGCCAGCTCTGGTATCCGAGATGGACGCCAGATCGGGGCAGGCCGGGCGCTCGGGGCAGCCGACGTTACTGCCAGACGGGCCGCGTGGACGAAGATCAACCCGCTGGCAAGACGATACAGGTGTACGGCCCACACCCGGTGTCTGCCTACTCATCGGGGGAGGACCAGTGATACCCGGGCTGGTGGGCGCCGTTAAGACTGTTAAGAAAGGGCTCTCGCCGTATCATCACCGCTCGTTCGGTGCTCTCATACTCGACTCCGGGGCGGTAACCAGGCAGCCAGCGATGCGAGGTGACACGGTGAAGGCCGCATGACCGATCGTGACGATGAGACACGGGACTCGCACCTGCGATCCGGGATTCTTCTCGATCGTGACGGCACGATCATCATTGATCACGGCTACGTTGGCTCGGTTGATCGTGTCGAATTTATCGACGGGGCGGCGGAAGCAATTGCCAGATTTAACCGGGCAGGCATCCCCGTCGTGGTGGTCACGAACCAGGCGGGCGTGGCACGCGGCCTGTACGAGATCGACGATGTCGTCCTGGTCCACAAGTACATCGCGGAGCATCTGGCCGAGCACGGGGCCCATATCGACCTGTTCCTGTTTTCTCCCTATCATCCCGACGGCGTTGTTGACGCGTATGCACGCGCGAGCGAAGACCGAAAGCCCGGGCCGGGCATGGCGAAGGAGGCGGCGAGGGCGCTCGACCTTGATCTCTCCACCTCGTGGGTCGTAGGTGACCGGCCGGAAGACCTCGGTCTAGCAGAGGCGATCGGCGCCTCCGCGGTCTACCTGGGCGCCGACGGCTGCGAACGCGCGCGGGTTTATCCGTTCCCCAGCCTGGCCGCCGCGACCCCCTTCATCCTGGAGCGCATCACGATATGAGTACCGTTCACGACCTCCCGGACCTGGAGCCGCCGGTCGGCGACCCCCCGCCCAAGTTTCCGGCCGCGCCCTATGGGAGCGCCGAAGGCTACTTCAGCGCCTACACGGAAGAACTGGCCCGCGTGGCGTCCTCGGTCCTGCCCGCTGCGGTCGCTCAGGCGGGGGCGATTCTCCTGGACGCCTATACGCGCGGGGCCACAGTGTTCTCCTGCGGTAATGGCGGATCGGCCTCAATCGCCAACCACCTGCAATGCGATCATACCAAGAATGTGGGAAAATCGACTGACCTGTATCCTCGCGTGATGAGCCTAAGCGGGAACGTCGAGGTACTCACCGCGGTCGCTAACGACCACGCCTATCAGGACATCTTCACGCACCAACTGCGATTCCAGTCGCGTCCTGGCGACGCGCTCGTCGCCGTATCCTCGTCGGGTCGTTCGGCCAATATCATCACCGCCCTGAGCTGGGCCCGCGATCATGGTCTCCGCACGATCTCGTTGACCGGATTCGACGGCGGCGAGGCCAGGGCCATCGCCGACGTGTCCGTCCACGTCCAGGGCACGAACTACGGCGTCATCGAGGATCTTCACCAGGTGATCATGCATGCCCTGGCCCAGTACATCCGGCAGTCGCGAATGACACCGGCCGCGATCTCCTCGAGTGTGTTCTAAGCCATGGCGACCAGTACCGATAGGACACGAAAGCAGGACCGACCGATGCCTTCAGGCCGACAGCGACGTGCGCGCGTGGCCATCAACCTGTTGCCAGAGAATCCCAACAGCCCCTCCGGCGCCCACTGGTTTTGGACACGGATGATCCCCGAGATGGCCCGGCGGCTGGATCCTGGCGAGGAACTCCACTTGCTGGTGAGCCCGAAGTCGCGGCACTTGTACCAGGGATACGGCCCGGACGTTCACTACATTACCTACCCGTGGTCGAACGAACGGCGCACTGCGCGCACCCTGAGCGAGAACTTCTACTCGCCCGTGCGCCTACCGCTGAGCCGCATCAACGTCTTCAACACCCTGATGGCCCCCCTGGTAAATATCCCCTGGTCGCTGGTCATCCACATGAAGACGATGCATGCTTTCACCGCACCCGACTCGCTCAGCCCACTGGCTCGCACCTACCGCCGGATGAACTACCCACGCTCGGCGCGGGTCGCAGACGCGATCATCATCAACTCTGCGAGCTTGCGCTCCGAAATCCAGCAGTACATGAACGTGGACGACGGCAAACTGAAGCTGATCTACGAAGCTGTTGACCACGACCTGTTCGCACCTGGTCACGCCGGTGCCGCGCGGGCGCAGGTCGCGTCCTACCGTGTCACGAAACCCTTCGTGCTCTTCGTGTCCTCGCTCTGGCAATACAAGAACTGCGACGGGCTGCTGCGGGCCTGGGCTCTGGCTCGCAGTGAGCTGGGCGATCGCCAGCTGGCGATCGTCGGGGCCGGACGGGACGAGAAGTACCTGGCCTCGCTGCGCTCGCTCGCGGCTGAACTCGGGATCTCTGAGGACGTTGTCTTCGTGGGCGCGATCCCGCTCGAGCAGACAGTGAGCTTCTACCGGGCTGCGGATGTGTTCGTCTATCCGTCGCTCAACGAGACCTTCGGGCTCCCCATCCTAGAGGCCATGGCGTGCGGCTGCCCGGTCGTGACCTCGGACACCAGTGCGATGCCGGAGACCGCCGGGCAGGCCGCGGTGCTGGCCGATCCAAAGGATCCGGCGTCCATCGCCCGGGCCATCGTGGAGGCGGCGGGCCCGGACCGGGACCGGCTACGTGACCTGGGGCTGCGCCGGGCCGGTCAGTTCACCTGGGGCGCGACGGCCGCGGCCACGCTGGACGTGTACCGCGAGGCCGCCGAGCGGCAGAGGCAGGCATGAGGATCCTCGTTACCGGCGGCGCGGGGTTCATCGGATCCCACACCTGTGACCGGCTGCTCGCCCTTGGGCACGAGGTCGTGATCCTCGACATGCTCACCCCGCCGGTACACCGGGACGGGAAGCCCATGTATCTGAGTCCGGGGGGCGAGTTCTACGAGGGCGACACCCGCAACCGGGATCTCCTGGTGAACCTGCTGCGGCGCGCCGATGCGGTTTACCATTTCGCCGCCTACCAGGACTACCTGCCGGACTTCTCCCGGTTCTCGGACGTGAACGTGGTCTCTACCGCCCTGATCTACGAGATCATCGTGGCCGAGCGCCTGGATATGGCCCGGGTGGTGGTGGCGTCATCGCAATCGGCGATGGGTGAAGGGCTCTACCGGTGCCCAGCCGACGGAGAGCAGTTGCCCGGAATGAGGCCGGAGAGTGCGCTGGCCGCGGCGCAATGGGACATCCCCTGCCCGTGCTGCGGTGGTCCGCTGGAGATGCAGGCCACACCAGAGCGGATCTCGAATCCCCAGAACGCGTACGGCATGTCGAAGCTCGGCGAGGAGATGGTCGCCATCAACCTCGGCCGCCGCTACGGCGTCCCGACGGTGGCCCTCCGCTACAGCATCGTGCAGGGACCGCGTCAGTCCGTCTACAACGCGTACTCCGGCGCGTGCCGTATCTTCTGCCTGAGTTACCGCCAGGGCCAGCCGCCGACCCTTTACGAGGACGGCGGGGCCATCCGCGACTACGTGAACATCGACGATGTGGTAGACGCCAACATCCTCGTGCTGGAGGACGACCGCGCCGCCGGGCGGGTGTTTAACGTCGGCGGGGGGACAGCGGTAACCACTCGTGAGTTCGCCGATATCGTCCGGCGCCAGTACGGTTCCGAGCGGCCCGCCTTGGTGACCGGCGAGTACCGGTTCGGTGACACCCGCCACATCCTTTCAGACATCAGTGCGCTGCAGGAACTGGGCTGGAAGCCGAAACGCAGGCCGGCCGAGTCCGTCGCGGCGTACGCCGACTGGCTCACCGGACTGGAGGACCTGGGCGGGGTACTGGCTGAGGCGAGCGCGCGGATGCGCGCCCTCGGGGTCGTGCGAAAGGCGGGGACGTGAAAGCGTTCCTGCTGGCCGCGGGGCTCGGCACCCGCCTGAGGCCGATCACCTACAGCACGCCGAAATGCATGCTGGACATCGACGGTCGGCCCCTGCTCGATATCTGGCTCGATGCGTTCGACGACGCGGGCGTCAACGAGGTACTGGTCAATCTCCACCATCTGCCGGACGTCGTGCGGTGTCACCTCGCCGCACGTTCCGCGCCCCCCGTGGTGCACACCGTCTTCGAGCCTGAACTGCTCGGCAGCGCCGGCACGCTCGCCGCCAACCGGGAGTGGGTTGCCGGGGACGAGTTCTTCTTGGCCTGCAACGCCGACAACCTTACGGACTTCCGTCTGCGGACGCTCATCGACGCGCACCAGTCCCATGGCGCGGTCGCGACGCTGACAGTGTTCCGCTCGGAGAACCCGTCCGCCGGGGGTGTCGTCGAGATTGACGGGGCCGGCCGGGTCAGCGGGTTCACGGAAAAGCCGGCCAAGCCCATATCCGACCTGGTCAATGCCGGCATGTATGCCTTCTGTCCGGGTCTGCTCGACGAGATCGATCCTGTGTCACCGCGCGACATTGGCTATGACCTGCTGCCGCGGCTGGTGGGCCGGGCCTGGGCCGTGCCTGTGGCGGGATATTTCCGGGACATCGGTACTGCCGACGCATACCAGCGAGCCCGAAGGGAGTGGCCGGTACAGGCCGCACAATGATCATCACTCAGACACCTTTGCGTATCGGCTTGCTAGGCGGCGGGACCGATCTGCCCGCATACTACCGGGAACACGGGGGCCGGGTCCTCAATTGTGCGCTGGACAAATATATATACGTGATCGTGAAGGAACGCTTTGACGACGGTATCTACATCAATTATTCCAAGAAGGAAATCGTCTCGCGCGTGGAGGATCTTGAGCACGAGCTCGTGCGGGAAGCTATGCACATGACGGGAGTGACGAGAGGAGTAGAGATCACTACACTGGCTGATATCCCGTCAGCCGGATCGGGTCTTGGATCCTCCTCTGCTGTGACCGTCGGATTGCTGCATGCACTGCTGGCCTACAGGGGGAAACAGGTCCCGGCAGAAGAACTTGCGGAGCGGGCATGCTCAATCGAGATTGAGCGCTGCGGAAAGCCTATCGGCAAGCAAGATCAGTACATTGCCGCGCTCGGCGGCATTCGTGATATCCGGTTCGGGCCAGGTGAAGAGGTTGTTGCCGAAGAAGTAGTGCTCTCCGCTTATGATCGGCGGGCTTTCCAGCAGCAGATCCTGCTCTTCTACACTGGCATTACTCGACGCGCCGACACCATCCTTGCTGAGCAGAATGCAAATGTGGGCAGCGTTCGCCCACAACTTCACCTGCTTCGTGACCTCGCCGGCTTTGCCGCTGATCGGTTGCGCAATGGCGACGTGGAGGCCATCGGTCCCGCCATGCGCGAAAGCTGGGAAGCAAAGCGGAAGCTGGCATCCGGGGTGTCGAACAGCCAGATCGACCAAGCGGTTGCCCGGGCGCTGGACGCCGGCGCAACCGGGGCCAAGCTCACTGGTGCTGGGGGAGGAGGTTTCCTGCTCGTGCTGTGTCCCGTCGAGCGACAGCGCGCGGTGCGCGAAAGCCTGGTGGAGATGCAGGAATTGCCAGTAAAGCTGGATCGTCTCGGTTCCCGCGTCGTGCTCAATGTCACCCGCGATATCTGGTCCTGACATAATGCGTGGCGCAGTCTTTGTTGAGGATTGCCAGCGGAACATAGCAAAGTCAATGCGAAGAGGACTGAACCAACGTTGAAGGTGCTTCTTTCTGCTCTGGCGTGCTGCCCAAACCAAGGTAGTGAGCCTAACACGGGCTGGCAATGGGCTAACGCACTCGCAGATTTCGGCCACGAGGTCACCGTGCTGACAATGTCTAGCTTCCGCGAGCCGATAGCTACAGCAAGTCCTCAGGGAATAGACTTTCGCTTCATCGATATTCCTTCGTCTCCATTCCGTTGGGTGAAGGGCTTGTGGACCTATGATGTCTATCGGCGCTGGCAGGATGCGGCCCTGAAATATGTTGAAGCCACGGGAGAGAAGTTTGATGTGGCGCACCATGTGACCTGGGCATCGCTACATCTCGGCAGCCAGCTCTGGCGGCTGCCGATGCCTCTGGTTTATGGGCCTATCGGTGGCGGGCAAACGGCTCCAGCGAACTACTGGCGGTACTTTGGGCGGGACTGGCCTGCCGAGTCAATGCGCTCCGCCGCCACCGGATCGCTGCTCATGTTTAACGGGCGGAGCCGCGACACAATCCGCAACTCAGCGATGACCTTCGTGTGCAACTCTGCAACCGCGACCGCGTGCCGGCGCCTCGGGGCCACTGATGTCAGGTACATGATGGCCGATGGCCTCACGTCCGCATGGCTCGCTGAGCCTCGCAAGCAGCCTGGCGGAGTCCCTGTGGTTCTTTGGCTTGGCAGGCTGATTTCCCGCAAGACCCCGGTACTCGCGCTAGAGGCATTCGCTGAACTGCGGCGGGTGATGCCTGCCCGGATGCTCGTAGCGGGGGATGGCCCGCTGCAGGGGAAAGTGCACGCGACTGCCGAGCGCCTCGGCATCGGGGGTGACGTGGAACTGCTCGGGCGTGTTCCTGCTGACAAGATCAAGCCCCTCTTTGATTCAGCTAGCGTTTTCCTGTTCACTTCGCTGCGGGACTCTTTCGGCGGCCAAGTCCTAGAAGCTCTCGGCAGGGGTTTGCCAGCAGTTGCCCTAAACCATCACGGAGTCGGTGATGCTGATGTTGGCCCAGCGATCATGAAGGTTGCGCTTCCGGTACAGCCAGCCGAGCTTCCTGTACGCGTCGGTTCCGCGCTGCGAATGGTGCTTACGGACGGACAATGGGAGTCACGCAGCAAGGCAGCGATCAAGTGGGCAGCCCAGCAAGCCTGGCCGACGAAGGCTGCAGCTGCCACGAAGGCATATGAGATGGTCACTCGAGCCTGAGGGTTTCTATGCCGCCTCGCCGCCCGCGCACTGGGCCGCATGAATTCTCGGGGCTGGGTAGACAGCGCTGGTCTATCTAGGTAGAGTTATCAGCTATGGGTAACCGTTCCGGGTTTTCTGCGCAGACACTGGCGGTCCTGGCCGAGCTCTGCGCGACGCCGTCGCAGTGGCGGCATGGTTATGGGGTGGCCAGGGATACCGGGCTCAAGTCGGGCACGCTGTACCCGGTCTTGATCCGGCTGGCTGACCGTGGCCTGGTAGACGCGTGCTGGGAAGATGAGCAGCCTGCTGGCCGGCCGCGGAGGCATCTGTATCGGTTGACGCCCGAAGGGCTCGCGGCCGCCAGAGCGGCGCTAGCGCAGGCACCTTCCACCAGCCGGGCCGGTGCCCGCGTTGTGGGCGGTCGCCGGGTCGTGCCCAGGATCGCGCCGTGAACCGGCTTACGCGGGTGATTGAGGCGCTGCTGCAGTGGTCGGCGGGGCTGTTGCCAGCTGACCGCCGCGTGTGGGTGCAGGCACTGTGGGCGGAGGCGGACGAGGTGCCGCCAGGGTGGCGTCGGCTGGCATGGCTGGTCGGCGGCGTGCGGCTGACAGCGCGGGAGGCTACGCTGCCTCGCAGATTCGGGTACCCGCTGGCATTCACGGCTGCTGCCGCGGTCGTGGCGTGGAGCGCGTGGTCCGGGCCGGCCGGCGACTCAGCCATCGCGATCAACCGGCTCGATGTGATCACGATTGCGGTGATCCTGGCTGGGCTGCCGTGGGCCATCCGCCGGGCCCGGGGCCCGGTAGCAGGCGGCCGGTTGGCGCGGCTGGTGCGCACTGGCGGTTACGTGGCGATGCTCGCCCTGGTCCTGGCCAAAGCCGCGGTGGAGCGGGTCGCTGATGCCCCGCCCAATAACTTGGACGGGTCGGCGCGCGCCTGGGAAGGCGAGGTTGTCTTCCTAGCGGTGATGGTCGGCTATGCGGTCGTGATCCTGGCCTTTACGGCGCAGCGATCACCAGCGGCCCCGGTTACCGTCGCCATCGGTACCGCAACCGGTGCCGTCGTCGGGGTCTTGGCCTACGCGCTAGGCCCACTGGGATTCCCGCTTCGCTTCACCGGCCCATGGTCGGCAGGCTTTTATGACGCGGCGATAGCGGTGGGAGTTCTGCTGGCGCTGTGTGCCCCCGTGGCGGCCGGGTGGGCGGCAACCCGGCGTGCCGACCGCTCGGTGCCCACTGGTTCCCGCTTCTGGCCAGGCGCTATGGCCGGATCGTGCACCGGGGCGGCTGCAGCGCTGGTTGTCGCCGTCCTGTCCACTGCCACCATCGCACTGCTGCCCTACAGCAGCGGGCTCGAGCATTGGGCCGCAGGCCATATCGGCCAGTGGGCTCCCGTCGCCAGCTATGGCAAGTCGGTTTACGGCTACGGCCAGGCTCCCCGCCATGGCTATGTGGCGGGAAATAGCGCCTTCGCGGCCGGTTACCTCATCGTGCTCCTACTCGGCCCGCTGCTTGGCTGCGCCTTCGGCGCCTGGGCGGGGCGGGCCGCCGGCAACCCCGGCCCTCGCCTTCCACGGCGGCCAGGCGATGGCCCGCCACTGCCAGGCCCTGTCCCCACTCCCGAGACTGGCTCCTCACCAGCGTCCAGATCCTGACTGTCAACGGACATTAGGAACTGCCCGGTGGCGGCCGTGAGTTCTGCCCGCTGGTGGCCACCAGATCTGCCCGGTGGCGGCCACCAGACGGGCTTTGGGGG
>Ga0335081_10018589_pt1 | contig 11236 bp, 11 predicted proteins | sample Lox_Sample_35_FD_206713 | JGI IMG/M metagenome (GOLD analysis project Ga0335081, IMG submission 206713) | Soil microbial communities from Loxahatchee National Wildlife Refuge, Florida, United States - Lox_Sample_3.5 | ecosystem: Environmental > Terrestrial > Soil > Wetlands | place: USA... | reverse complement strand
GACCAGGGAGTTCCCGCCCACACGCTTGCCGTGGCCTTCGAGTATCCGGATTACCACAGAGTCAGCGATAAGTGGCAGAAAATCAACTATGACAACATGGCCAAGGTCGACCGCATGATTGCGCTGGGGCTGATCCTACTAGCTCAAAATCCTGAAGCACCGAAGTGGAATGAACAAAACCCGAGTGCGGCGCCGTACCTCGATGCCTGGCGGGAGCATCGAGCCCCGCACGGCAGCCAGTGATTCAGGCCACGGGTACGATCGGCCGCGAGGCCACCTTCAAATCATCTTTCGGATACTGATAGTATTCTCCGAGATAGGCGAATTGCTGCACGTCGCCCTGTTCGACGAGATTCTCGATGATCGCCCCGTAAGGAATGGTGTGATATTCATTCGTCGGCACTTTGGTGCGCGGATTCAGTTTGCGAGCTTCAATCGACTTTGTGAGCTCGAATTTGGCCATTTGAAATCTCCGAAAAGCCTTCTATACAGGATCTTAGCCGATACTCGCGCCGCGAAACAATATCACTAAAGATGGCCCGCCAGTATTCGCGTCACCATAGATTTGTCGGCGGCTCCGCGAACGGTTCCGGTCGCCTGACCGCGATTGAAGAGCATCAAGGTGGGAAGAGCGTGGACGCCATAGCGCTTCGCGGTTGCGGGATTTTTGTCGATATCGAGCTTGTAAACCTTCAGGTGGTCGGCGTAGTCACCCGCTACCGATTGCATCGTAGGTTCCATCCTCCGGCAGTATCCGCACCAGGTCGCCCAAAACTCCACCAATACAGGAGTCTTGGACTCCAGAACCTGCGCATCGAAATCCGCGTCGTTCAGCGCCGAGATGCCTCCAGAAGGCTCGTGTACTGATTGCCCAATGAGCCGCCATTGGCGAGGCGCCGGAGCGACTTTGTTGACGTGGTCAGTCTTCTCGCGATCGACCTCATCGGCAGCCAGGCTGCCGTCTTTGCCGTCCGCACTTCGGAACATGTACACATCGTTAATCACGATGGGTGCGCCATCGCATTCGACCGTGGTGCCATCCTTAAGGACAAGCTTCCAGGCCGGCGCTCCGAAAAGCGAAACAACCACGAAGGTGAGCCAGCACACCGCGAACCGGCGCATACGATTCGAGTGTAGCTGCGCGTGACGGCTATTTGACAGTAGACAAGCGGCTGCTAACTAAGGTTGACAATTCAGCCGGCGATCTCCTTGACGGCCGCCACGGCAGCGTCGACCTCCTCCGGCGAGTTGTAGACGTGCGGCGAAAAACGCAGCCCCTCGGCATCGCCGGATGGTGTCATGGCAATGGCTAGACGATGCTTAACCCACAGCGTGTCGTACGCTTGCCTGGTGGGCACGTTTATCAAACGGAACTTCACTACGCCGCCGGAAAGCCCCGGTTCCAGGTTGGTTTTCAGCTCGACGCTGGGGATTTCCCTCAGCTGAACCTTGGCTCTTGTGGCCAACGCCTGTAAGCGTGCTTCGACGCCCGGCATGCCCATTAGGTTGATGAAATCCACCGCCGCTTCGAGCGCCACCACACGCGGGTCGTCACGCTGGCCGAATACTTCCAGTTTGCGCGCGCCCTTCAGATGGTCGGTCCACCCGGCGGTAACGATGGATGGCCAGATTTGCGGAATGCGTTCGTTGCGCACCCAGAGAATGCCGGCTTCGAGCGGCCCCATGAGCCACTTGTGCGCGCTGGCGGAGTAGGAATCGCAGCCGATGTGGCCAAGATCCACGTCCAATGCGCCGAAGCTTTGAGCGCCGTCGAGGTGTACGTATATGTCTCGCCGGCGGGCGAGCGCGGCAATTTCCCGCGCCGGATATTGAATGCCTGTGGTGCTGGTGACATGCGTGATCGCGATGACCCGGGTGCGTGGTGTGATGGCGCGCTCGAAATCAGCCAGCAGCCTTTCGGCGCTCGGCGCCGGTATCGGGACGGGCAGCGACTTCACCACGAAGCCATCCCGTTTGGCGCGCACCTTCCAGGAATCGTTGTTCGACGGGTGATTGTGATCTGTAACTAGAACTTCATCGCCGGGCTTCAGGTCGACGCCCTTGACGATGATGTTGCTGCCCTCGCTGGTGTTGCGCGTGATGGCGATTTCGTCGGCGGAGACTCGCAGCATCCGAGCCAACTTCTCGCGCAAGGATTCCCGCATAGCCACGTACTTGTCGCGATTCTGAAAAGAGGGATTCGCTTGGAAATCGCGCAGGAATTCCAGGTGCCTGTCCATCACCAGCCGCGATGCCGGGCAGACGTTGGCGGCGTTGAGATAGAGGAGCCCTGCGGCGAGCGGATATTGCCGCTTTACCATCTGCCAGTAGCTCTCATTGCCGGCGTCCGGCAGCCGCGCGGCCGCGGCGGCTTCGAGTCCGGTTTCAAATGTGCGCCAGGCTAACGGCACGGCTGCCAAGCGAAAAAGGTCGCGTCGCGTGTTCAGCATCAGTCGCCTCCCGTGGGTGACTCATTGTACTGCGCCGTCGTGCCCGTGCCGCGGGGAGGTTTGGGCGAGGGTTATCTCACTTCGATGATGCGCCTTCAATTCTTCTACCGCTCGATGATCCACTGCTGTCGGCGGCAGTGCTACTGAAGTTTCCGGCAAAGCTTTGATTGTCTTTGACAGTCCAAGTGAATTCTCCGGCCGTTTTACGCTCTGTTCCGTTCTCGCGGAAAGTCGCGGTAACTTTGTCGCCGCTGATCGATCCTCTGATTTGGATGGGTGTATGGGCCTTGGGCGCCAGGGTCTGCCCATTCTCACTCCACTTCTCGCCCTCGCCTGCTATTGCCGTTCCGTCTTGGCGCAGAAACAGATGGTAGCCGATTTTCAACCCCTGGTAACGTCTGAGCGACGTTTGCTGGATAGTATTCGTGATCTCCCAGTCTCCACCCAGGTTGAATCGAACTATGCTTTGACAGTATTGCAGGATGGCCAATGCACCAGCGATGACGCCGATCGCAGTGCCAACCGCGCCAGCCAAGGGTTTCAGCCACGACCGGCTGATCCGCGCAGGTTGTGCCGCAGTGCCCATATCCCCCCTTTTGGTGGCGATGCCGAGGGCCGCTATCCACTTGGCTATATAGTGCAGTTGACCGCCAGGCCGTTTCACCTCGCTGTAATGTTATGGCGCCTTCACCTTCGCTGCTCTCCCCGCCATCCTGTAAACTAAAGTGCATGAAGCGACTGGAGCCGGTCATCTGGGCTAAAGGTACTTTCCTGACCCCACAGCATCTCCAGATTCAGGACCGCTTCCTCGAGAACACGTTACAGTTCCGGCTCGACGCACTCTCCTTCCGGCCGTGGGGTTTTCGGCAGCTCCAAGTCAACCAGGAATTGCTGCCGGCCGGAACGTTCGCGATTTCGAGTGCATCCGGCATTCTTCCCGACGGCTTGTTGTTTGACATCCCGAACTCGGATCCGGCGCCCGGGCCAAAGCCGATCGCTGATCTGTTCGGTCCCGACCAGGAAGAGATTGCGGTGTATCTCTCGATCCCGCAATATCGCGAGCGCGGCCTGAACATCTCGCCGCCGACGCGCGACGCGGACACCCGCTACCGCGCGGAAGTCGAGACCTTTAAGGATGAGAATACCGGCATGTCGGAGCGGCCGGTACAGGTGGCGCGCAAGAATTTTCGCCTGCTGGTGGAAGGCGAGAGCCGCGAGGGCTGTTCGTCGCTGCGCGTGGCCAGCATACGGAAAACGCCGGCGGGCACTTTTCAAATGAACCCGCGCTTTGTTCCGCCGCTGCTCGATTACACCGCCAGCGACTATCTGGCCTCCATCGCGCGGCGCCTGGTCGAGATTCTTTCGGCGCGCAGCAGCATGCTTTCGGGGACCCGGCGCCAAAAGAACCAGAGCCTGGCGGACTTCACCACCGCCGATATCGCCAATTTCTGGCTCCTCTACACCATCAACAATTATTTCCCCATGTTGCGGCACCTGTTTGAAGCGCGCGGCGGGCATCCCGAAGAGCTTTACGCCGCTATGCTGTCGCTTGCCGGAGCGCTGACCACGTTTTCGCTCAAGATTCATCCGCGCGATCTGCCGCTTTACGATCACGACGATCTCGGCCCTTGCTTTACCGATCTGGATGAGAAGCTGCGCCTGCTGCTGGAGACGGTGGTACCCAGCAATTTTGTGTCGCTGCCCTTAAAGCTGGTGCAACCGGCTATCTACGCCACGCCCATTGAGCAAGACAAGTACCTGGTCAACACCAAAATGTACCTGGCCGTGAATGCCGAAATGAACCAGGCGGATCTGATCAATAAGACTCCGCACCTGATCAAAGTCTGCTCGGCGAATCACATCGAGCATCTGGTGCGGCAGGCGCTGCCGGGAGTGCCGTTGATGCACGTAGCCACGCCGCCCAGCTCGATTCCCATGAAGCTGAACTTTCAGTACTTCAGCATGAGCCAGACGGGCCTCGCGTGGGAGGCGATCACACGCGCGCGCAACCTGGCGGCGTATGTCCCCGGCGACTTCCCCAACCCGCAACTGGAATTGATCATTCTGCTGCCGCAGGCAGCATAGAGGGCGTTGGCCCTATTTTGTTAGAATACAGAGGTTATGTCAATTCCCAATGTGAAGCGGTTCCGGCCCTTCTGCCCGACCTGCAATGAAAACTTCACGATTATGGCTGTCCTGCCGCGCGAGGCGGATGTGGACAAATATCTAACCGACGCTGTGGCGCGGCACGATCACAAGGCCTTCCAGGAAGCCAAGCAGGCGCACTTCAAGATCCGCGTTGGCCAGCAGAAGCAGAAGAAAGCCAAGTAGTTTTGGTCTAGATGCGGGCCTTCACGGTACGGAGGGCCCGCAACCCTTCCTCCGCCACCTGATCGTCCCCGTCGTGACTCAACTTTTCCAGGCAGGGCACGGCGTCCTTTCCACCGCTCGCTGCGAGAACTCGCGCAAGATAGATCTTTTCGTCCTTGGTGCCTGTTTCCGCCGCACGGTACAGCGGAGGCCGCAGCGCCGGGTTGCGTGACAGCTCCACCAGGTACGCATACGCCACGCCACGGTATCCAACCGAATTGACTGTGTTGATCAGCAACTGATAGGGGCTGAACTCGGAGATTTCCGTTTTCCCCATCAGCACTTCCGCGAAGGCCAATGCCAGGCGGGGCGCCATTTTACTCTCGTCTTTGAAGGCCGCGTCGATCGTGGGCAGATCGCTTGGATTCCGGAGCCGCCCGAGTCCTTCGGCTGCGGCGGCCCGCAGGCCGTCATCCTTGTCGTGCAGATATTTCAGGAACACAGCGCGACTCTGCTCGTCGGGAAGCATCGCCAGCGAGGTCAGCGCCGCCCGCTTCACCTTAATGTTCCGGGAGTGCTCGAGCACATCGAGCAGTTGCGGCACCGCAGATTTATTCAGTAGCAGGCCCACGGTCTCAATCGCAGCAAGCTGCACCTTCTCATCCAAGTCGCGCAGCAGAAACGCCACTCCAGAAGCCGCCGATTCATCGCGAATCTTCTGCAGCGCAATGAGCGATTCGTAGATCACATCGGTGTCCTTGGAGCGCAGCGCGGCCAGCAGGTCCGGAACCGCTGCCTTGGCGCGCAGGATGCCCAGCGCGCGTGCGGCGTTGGCGCGCACTTCCGCGCTGCCGGAACCGCGCACCAGAGTGCCGAGCGCCTGGATAACATCCTGCCTCGGAATGACAAACGGATCGATTACCTGGTCATTGGTGTCGGTGAATTTCCCTTTGATACCCGTGCCGAAGCGCTTGATGGAAGCGCCCAGCCCATGCTGCACGTAACCCGGTAGGTAGAAGTTCACCAGCCCGTCGGTGGCGCGAATCTGCACCTCCGGGTCTTTATCCGCCGTTGCCTGGATGAGCGGGGCCAGGCTCCCTTGCGTCCCGATTTCCGTGATGGCTTTGACGGCTTCCACGCGGATATCCAGATCGGAATTGCGCAGCAGCTCCTGCAACTGCGGCAGTGCGCTCGAACCCTGCTTGGCCATGTTGCGGACGTCTTTCGGCCGCAGCGTCTCTTGCCCGGCGGCGGAGAAGACTGCAAACACACATACGCCCGCCAGAAAAAGTGCTCGATTGTCGTGCATATTTTTACTGTAGGACAGGCATTCTTGCCTGTCCATTGCGGGATGTTGCATTGCGTTAGGGCAGGGCACAGCACTTAGCGAACGGCAGACCGGACATCCGGGACGGACCCGAAAACCGGGCGTCCGGCCCCTACACTACATTCAATGTAGGGGTGAGGCACGCCTCGCCCTGTGCGGATCTTTACCTGGCGAACTCTACTTCCACCCGCCGCGGAATCAAACCAGCTTCGTACCCCAGATCGAGGAACTTCTGCGCCGCCTTCGGCACGATGTCGCCGCAATCCACCGTGTAGTGATTGACGTACATGCCCACGAATTTGTCGGCGAGACGCGTGTCCATGTCGCGCGCGAATTGCAGAGCATAGCTGAGCGCTTCTTCGCGATGATCCAGAGCGTACTGAATGCTTTCGCGCATCAGACGGCAGCACTCGCTTTGAACTTCGCCGGGCAGCGAACGCAGCAGGGCGTTGGCGCCCAGGGGGAGAGGCAGATCGAATTTGGTCTTCCACCACCGGCCCAGATCGAGGATACGATGCAGTCCTGTCTTGTGATACGTCAACTGAGCCTCGTGAATAATCAGCCCGAGATCCACCGAGCGGTCGCTTACGGCGTCGAGTATTTTGTCGAACGGCGTCACTACGGCTTCGAAATCCGGCTGGTAGATCTTGAGTGCAAGGTAAGCGCTGGTGAGTTTCCCGGGCACGGCGACGCGCTTGCCGCGCACTTCTTCGGGCTCCATGGGCCGCATCCCCACCAACATCGGCCCGTAACCATCGCCGATGCTTGAACCGCTCGCCATCAAGACGTATTTATCCGCCACATGCGGATAGGCGTGATAGGAGATAGCTGTGAGATCATACTGGCCTTCGAGCGCTTTCCGGTTCAGCGACTCAATGTCCTCCAGGACATGCCGCAATGTCACCAGGGAGGATCGGACCTTTTTGGTGGCCAGCCCGTAAAACATGAAGGCATCGTCCGAATCCGGACTGTGCGCGGTGACAATTTCCCTTGGTGTTGCGGGCATGGAGGAGCGGAAAACTCACACCAGTATCACACGGTGCACGGCTCAGAACAAATCACCGGGGAAAGGGGGAAAAATGGAAAAAGGGCGGCCACATCGCAGATCCCTCGGAACTCGAAGAGTATCGTTGCCGATCATCAGTGCCGCGCAAGAGCGCGCTACACGTGGGAAGCCAGCTCAACCACGTACCATCCGACCGTTCGTCACTCTTCTCGCTGCCCGTCCTCGGGAATCAAATGCGACCGCCCTCATCCTTGCCCGGTTCTATCTGTGTCACCTCCTGCCGCCGTGTTGCGCGGCGCATTTGGCCAGGAACCCTCTACCGAGCTGGTTCCTGATTGAGATTGTGCTCCCCGAGGCGCTGGTTGTCAATAGTGCCAATGGCTTACGATAGGGGCGTAGATTCCAAGCAAAAAGAACGTGTACTGATTTAAACACTAAGGCAAGGCACTGAATTATGCTGTCCCGCTGGTTTGGCAAGAAGGCCATACCTCTCACCGGCGCTCCCGCCGTGCGCCGCCAGAAAACATTCTCGGCGCAGAGCGGCTACGTCTACCAGTATTTCTACGAGGGGCAGCGCCCATCGACCCCCGAGCCCGGCACCGAATATGTATTCGATGTGTCCGCGGACCGCAGGACCTCGGCGCCCGTGTCCGTATTCGTCAGCGCAGAAGCCGTGGAGAATTGGCAGAGCGAAACGGGAAGAACGCTAAGCAACTCGGAACGCTATGCCATCGCCAAAATGGCGCTCTTCCAGGCGTTCGATGAGCGCGAGACGCCTGACGCGATGCGCGAAGCCGTGCGCGTGACCCCGGCCGCGGTTCGCGCAATTCTCGAAACCCTGAACATCGACTGAGCTATCATTAAGAGCGGCGCATGTCTTTGCCCCCGATTTCGGCGCTCAATCACCTCGGAAACCGGCGTTTCTCTTTCTATCCGCCCATCCTCAACATCGAGCACAACGAGTGGTTCTTCCGGCGCGGCACCTGGTCGGAGATTTTGGTGATCAACTCGCGCAGCGCGCAGGAGATCTGGATTCCGCGGCGGTTCTTGGGCGAAGTTTCGCTCATTGAGGATCCCGTGGTGATCGTCGGCCTGGTGAAAGAGCTGGAGTACAAAGCTGGCGCGGTCTGGCCCCATCAGCGGCGCGTGATTGAGATGCCGATGGCGGTAGGTGAGCGCCCGCGCCCGCCGCAGCCGCGCGGCGAGACCCTCGCGCCTGTGATCGGAATTCGCACGGAATCCGTGACCGATTCTCGCGTCGGAAAACTGGTCGGATTGACGATACTCGCCAGCGCGATCGGAGTGACGTGCTGCATCGGGTTCAGCGTGCTGCGCGAGGGATCGCTGAAACCACGCGCGGCCTACGACGTGGGCGACCAGAAGTATTTGGAGCTCACCGGCAACGACGGCTATGACGCTGTTTTGCGGCTGCTCGGCCCGCCCGCCGAGGACCACTGGCAGACGGGCGGCGGTGCGGTGCAAATTCGCCGATTGTCATACCCGGGGCGCGGCTACTCCGTTGTTCTTAAGGGAGATTCCCGCGATAGTGCCCGCTACATCGGAGCGGTGGATGCCAACGGAAATCCGATCTACCGAAGCGTGCTCGGTAACCGCGGAAGTACAATCTCCACACTCAAGAGCCTCCAAAAATTCTGAAGATGCCGCAAGCAGCCTCTGCTTCGCGATTCAAAAATATCCTGGGCCATCTGCTCTGGGCCGCCTTTGCGATCCTTGCGGCGTCATGTCTGGCCGCCATCGCGATCAACCATGGCGAACGAATCAATAGCGCATGGCTGGTCCTCGCCGCCGCGTGTACATACACCTTGGGATACCGCTTCTACGCCAAGTTCATCGCCGCGCGTGTGATGACGCTTGACAACCAGCGCGCCACTCCCGCCGAGCGGCTGGAAAATGGCCACGACTTCGTGCCCACGAACAAATGGGTTCTGTTCGGCCATCACTTCGCGGCCATCGCCGGTCCAGGGCCCCTTGTTGGTCCCGTGCTGGCTGCGCAGTTCGGCTATCTGCCCGGAACATTGTGGATCATCATTGGTGCGGTGCTCGGCGGCGCGGTGCAGGATTTCGTCATCCTGTTCGCTTCCATGCGGCGTGACGGCAAATCGCTCGGACAAATGGCGCGCGAAGAGATCGGCAAACTTGGCGGTTTCGTCGCGCTGCTGACGGTGTTGCTCATCATGATCATTCTGCTAGCGGTAGTGGCGCTGGTGGTGGTGAACGCACTGGCCGGCAGCCCGTGGGGGACATTCACCATAGCCGCCACGATGCCCATCGCCGTGTTCATGGGTTGGTATCTCCGCTTCCGCCGTCCGGGCCGTGTGCTGGAATGCTCGATCATCGGTTTTCTGCTGGTTGTCGCCGCGATTTTCGCCGGCCAGTGGGTGGCGCAATCCCAGGTGTGGGCGACGGTCTTCACGCTCTCCACGGTAGCTTTGGCGTTCTGCATCATTATCTACGGGTTCCTCGCCAGCGCCTTGCCGGTGTGGCTCTTATTAGCGCCTCGCGATTACCTCAGCACTTTCGTTAAGCTCGGCGTCATATTTCTGTTGGCCGTGGGAATCATTTTTGTGCGTCCTGAACTGGAGTTGCCTGCGTTTACCCGTTTCACCGACGGCACCGGTCCGATTTTTGCGGGCAAGATCTTCCCCTTCTGCTTCATCACCATTGCTTGTGGCGCCATTTCCGGATTTCATTCGCTCATCTCATCGGGCACCACGCCGAAGATGATTGCCAAAGAACAGCACGCCTGGCCGGTAGGCTATGGCTCCATGCTGCTGGAGAGTTTTGTCGCGGTCATGGCCATGATCGCCGCCTGCGTAATGCATCCGGGCGTGTACTTCGCCGTCAACTCGCCCGCCGGCATTGTAGGCGCAACGCCGGCAGCAGTGGTCGCGACCATTAGCTCGTGGGGCTTTCCGGTGAGCGTCGCGGAGATGCAGGAGCTAGCCCGCGGCGTAGGCGAACGCACACTGTTTTACCGCACCGGCGGCGCACCTTCGCTGGCCCTCGGCATGGCGCACATCTTCGCGCGTTCCGGCGGCGGCCAGGCGGTGATCGGCTTCTGGTACCACTTCGCCATCATGTTTGAGGCGCTCTTCATCCTGACGATCATTGACGCCGGAACACGCGTCGGCCGCTTCATGCTTCAGGACTTGTTGGGGCACGTCCATCCCTCGTTGGGCCGCACAAGCTGGATGCCCGGCGTGATCGCTACATCGAGCGCGGTCGTCTTAGGTTGGGGCTATTTTCTGTATCAGGGTGTACGCGATCCGCTGGGCGGCATCAACTCGCTCTGGCCGCTGTTCGGCATAGCTAATCAACTCCTGGCCACCATCGCCCTTTGCGTCGCCACCACCATCCTGATCAAGATGCATCGCACGCGATATATCTGGATTACGGGTCTGCCTCTGGTCTGGCTCGTAACCGTCACCTTCACCGCCGCCTGGCAGAAGATTTTTTCTCCCTTGCCGCGCCTCGGTTTTCTGGCGCAGGCCAAGGAGCTCCAACGTGCGCTGCGCGCCGGCGCCGTCCCGGCCGGGCAGATGGCCTTGACCCAAACGCTGATCTTCAACGCCCGGTTGGATGCTGTAGTCTGCGGAATATTCCTGGCGTTAGTGGCCGTGATTCTCGTTGATTCGGTCCGCGTCTGGGCGGGCATCCTGCGTGGCACACGCGAGTCCACGGTGGCCGAGGCGCCGTTCGTGCTGTCGCGCCTCCAGGCGGAGGAAGTATGAGGAATCTTCGAGCCTTCTGCGGAGTGATGTGGGCATTGCTTCGCGAACTCGCCGACGAAAACGCCTATCGCCGCCACCTGAACATGTACGGATTGGCACATTCGCCGGAGGTGTGGCGCGCATTTGCGGATGAGCGCGCAAAGATGAGGTATTCTAGACCGAAATGCTGCTGAGAGAGTGCGCGAATGCGAAGGAGAAGTGAAATATGAAGACAACGCTTTTGTCCCTGATCCCTATCCTGGGGTTTCTGGTGGCCCCGATGCGGGCGCCGGCGCAGGAACCGTTTGGCATCATTGCCGCGGAACCGAATCCGTGCCGCATTCCCCCGGGAGAGAAGATGTGTACCTCACACATCACCTGGACAACGCAAAACGTAACACGCGCCAAGGTA
>Ga0335081_10018588_pt1 | contig 11237 bp, 12 predicted proteins | sample Lox_Sample_35_FD_206713 | JGI IMG/M metagenome (GOLD analysis project Ga0335081, IMG submission 206713) | Soil microbial communities from Loxahatchee National Wildlife Refuge, Florida, United States - Lox_Sample_3.5 | ecosystem: Environmental > Terrestrial > Soil > Wetlands | place: USA... | reverse complement strand
GTCGGGGACAGTTGAAACGTCTGTTTTCAAGATTTACCATTCTAATTGGCGCCGCCTTACTAATCGCAGTTCCTTGGCTTGTAATTGCTTACAAAGTCTACGCTAACCAAATTTTGAGCCAATGGGCTTACGCCATCCAAATGGGCAACCCCGACAAATCACTCTACAGCATCCGTTTCCCAGTTCCCATTTTCTATTTTGTAGAAATGGTTTGGCCCTACGCTGATATTCACCCAATTTCGTTGCTACTCTACGTTGTAGGTTTAGCTGGTTTGGGCTTGTTTGTGTTGCGGCGGAAAAAAGAAGATAAATTCCTCTTGACTTGGTTTGTTAGCGTTCTGGTTTTTTTCACTTTGATTTCGAATAGAGAATGGCGTTACGTCTTAACGCTGTTCCCAACCTTGGCAATCTCAGCAGCAGCGTTTATTTTGTTCGTTTATAATAAGGCACAGACCAATTGGAAAGGGCACATAGGTCTAAACAAAAAGCGAGCCACCAAAATAGCAGCAGGCCTATTCATATTATTCTTGGGAGTTGCACTGGCTATCAGCATAAACGACAATTACACCATCGTTTCAAAATACAATATCCAAATACACATCCAAGACGCGACAAACTACGCAATCACTCATGACCCCACGAACCAATCAATAATGGTTCTCTGTCCCTTCAACTTTTTCAGCCAAGACATGGTAAACTTTTACCTCTTAGCAAACGACCAAACACAAATCCACACCTACCAATACCCCCAGCTTCCAGTTGATACTTACACGCCAACATTCAATATAACCGAATTTATCAACTTATGCAAACAAAACAACGTTAAATTCGTTTTCACCTATGAAAACGGAGGAACCGCAACATACTTCAACACCACATTGAACCTGCAACAAATCTATGAGAAAATATACGCTTCAGGCAACTTCTCAGGAATTTCCGACCAAGCGACATTCGGTACCAACCCTCGAAGAATCATGGTTCTAAACTTTACTGGTTGATTTTACGCGTGAGAATCGCTTTCTTTCTTATTATTTCTCGTTTGTAAGGTTGAAACGTTGTGCAATAGGGTAAAAGCATATATCTCTTGACTTGTCCTCTTTAATTTTCAACTTAAGACAGAATAGGCGAAAATATGGATTTACCCCAAAAAATTTTGAGGCTCAAAAAAGAGAAAAAAGCGGTAATTTTGGCTCATAATTACCAGCGGTCAGAAATCCAAGACATAGCTGACTATGTCGGTGACAGCATAGAGTTGAGTCGCAAAGCAGCACAGGAAAAAGACGCTGAAATAATTGTGTTTTCGGCGGTAGATTTCATGGCTGAATCAGCCGCAATTCTGAATCCTGATAAGAAGGTGCTTTTGCCCTGCTTAGGTGCAAGATGCCCGATGGCTCAGATGCTTACTGTTGAAGAAATAAAAAGGGCTAAAGCCATGTGCCCGGGCGCTCCTGTAGTTTTGTATGTTAACACTTTAGCAACATGTAAAGCCCACTGTGACGTTTGTTGCACTAGCGCAAACGCTGTGGAGGTAATAAATTCTCTTGATGCAGAAACTATCCTGTTCGGTCCAGACAAGAACCTAGCAGAATATGTCAGCGAAAAAACAGGCAAAAAAATAGTTCCACTTCCCGAAAACGGGTTCTGCCCCACACATCTGCTTTTCCAGCCAGAAGACGTAATGGTCCAAAAAATGGAACATTCTGACGCAATAGTTATGGTTCATCCTGAATGTAGCACCGAAATGCGTAAAGTAGCAGATTTCGTAGGTAGTACCTCGAAAATGTGTCATTTTGCCAATGAATCTAACGCTAAGAACTTTATCGTTGGTACGGAAGAAGGCATCCTGCACCGCTTAGGCAAAGAGAACCCTGATAAGAACTTTTACTTGGCTTATGAAGGAGCAATATGCCCAAACATGAAGCTTACAACTCTTGACAGGCTCTACACTGCGTTAAAAGAGGAAAAGAATGTTGTTAAGGTTCCTGAAGCAGTTGCAAAAAAAGCTCGTGCTTCGCTTGAGCGAATGTTTGAAGTTTAAACTGTTACTATTGTGGTTTTGACGATTTTTACTCCTTTTCTAGTTGTTAATTCGTCGCTTAAATGGTGTATTTCTGAAGCTTTGCCCTTTACTGCTATGGCTTCAAGACAGTCTCGTTCGCTTATGTGAATGTGGAGAGTTGAGGTAATGATTGAGGAATGTTCATGCTGGGTTTCAGTTAATTCGCTTTCGAGTCCCTTTGCGTCATGGTCGTAAACCATTAGAATTACGCCAGTTTGAATGGTGTTTTCTTCTTTGATCCATTTTCTCTCGGAAACATAAAGTCTTACTGCATCTTGGATGGCTTTGCTGCGGCTTTCGTATCCCATTTTGCAGGTTATTTCGTCAAAGTCTTTTAGGAGTTCAGGTGGAAATGTTACGCCTACTCGGACGATTTTTGACATTTATGATCAAGTAAAAAATGGTTGTTGTGCCTAAAAGCTTTTATATGCTTAGTAACACTAAAACTCAAAAAAGTGTTACGCATGGCAGCAAAACCTGGTACCTTCAGCCTTTCGCGAAACGAAAAAATACAAATAGCCATTATCTTCACAACTCTCATAATCGTTACAGCAGTCGGTTTCTCCGCAGCGTTTGTAATCGGCAAAATCGCGGTCGTATTAGGGGGTTTAGGTATCGTAGCTTACGTTTTTGGCTTACGACACGGTGTGGACGCCGACCACATTGCAGCTATCGATAACACGACAAGAAAGCTGATGCAAGAAGGTAAACGCCCCTATACCGTTGGATTGTGGTTTTCTCTTGGGCACTCCACTGTGGTGGTTGCTCTAATTGTGGGCTTAATCTTCGCAACACGTGAAGTTGCAGCCAATATTCCTGCCCTTCAAAGTGCTGGTGCCGTATTAGGGACTCTTGTTTCAGGAAGCTTTCTTTGGATAATAGGCTTCATAAACGCCGTTATAGTTATTGGCTTATACAAAATTTTCCAAACATTAAAACAAGGCAAACTAAACCAAGGTGAACTAGATCATCTTCTCGAAAACCGTGGATTCATGAACCGTTTCTTCCGCCCACTCTTCAAAGTTATAAACAAACCTTGGCACATCTATCCAGTTGGAGTACTCTTCGGTTTAGGATTTGACACTGCAAGCGAAATTGCCTTAATCGCCATCAGCGTGGGTATCGGCGTTTCCACAAGCATTCCTCTGTATTATATCCTTGTTCTTCCTTTGCTGTTTACTTGCGGTATGGTTACAGTTGACACTGCAGATGGGGTTGCTATGCGAGTAGCTTACGGCTGGGCTTTCTTGAACCCAGTAAGAAAAATATACTACAATCTCACAGTCACGGTGATATCAGTTCTTGTTGCCTGGGCCATCGGCACTATAGAGCTTTTGCAAGTGCTTTCGAGCGAACTAAACCTCAGCGGATTGTTCTGGAGTTGGCTGCAAGGTATCAATTTTGAAATGATTGGTTTCGGAATAATTGGCATTTTCATAGTATCCTGGATGGCTTCTTTCGGATACTGGCAATACAAAAAATACGATAAACTTGACCCTTTCAACCAGAACTAACAACCTAAAATAAATACCAGCCCTTAACTTGAAGCTGAAGAAAATGCTCGAACCAGATCAACTTACGGCAACTATAGACTTCGCTCGCAAACTTCACGGACATGTAGGACCATACTTAGTTGTCGGCCTAAGAATGGACGCTTCTGCCAAAAAAGCTCTTGACATTTCTGGTTCAGAATCAGCGCTTCTCAGGGTTGAGGTTGCGGTCTCACTTTATCCTCCGTTTTCCTGTTTGCTTGATGGAATTCAAGTTTCCACAACCTGCACTATCGGCAATCAAAAGTTCAGCGTCAAAAACTAAATCCATTCAAACAACATTTACAAAAGAAAATAGCTCAATGGTTGTCAAAATAAAACTTGCTAATCAACTCAATGGGCAACTGGAACAATGGCATTTACAAAATCAGCTTAATGAGGCGCATGCTTGGGGACTCGCAGTACTGCCAGAAAACAGATTATTTCAATTAGTATTGAATAACAGATACCTATTGATGAACCAATAGTGTTTTTAGCGTCACAGCGTTGAATTTAGTGAAGAATCATGAAGGATATAGAAATAGCAAAAAAACAGCTGCTTGACAAAAACTTAACGCTTGCAATCGCCAAAAAAGGCCAAGTAATATTCCAAACGGATTCCCACAGAATTTCTGGCTTCGTAAATGCAATTGATACTCTTGGCACTCAGCTAAATGGGGCTTCCGTGGCGGATCGGGTAGCTGGAAAAGCGTTGGCGCTTTTGTGCGTTTACGCTGAAATAAGTGAGGTATATGCAGAAATCTTAAGCAAGAAAGCCCAATCCCTTTTTGAAGAAAACAATGTAGCTTGCGAGTGGAAGAAACTAGTGGATAATGTTTTGGATCTTAACAAAACTAGCATGTGTCCATTTGAGAAGGCTGCTGCTAACATAATTGATCCAAAGGATTCTTATGCAAAATTTAAGGTCTTGTTAGCGAAAATGAAATCCTGCAAATAGTTTCTCTAAAATGCCCACTCGCCTCGTGCAAAGAATATTGTGAAATAGATTAGCAACGATATTGACAAAGCTGCAATTGCGATGTTAACAAGTTTACTCTTTGTTATCAAGCCAAATAACATGAACATAGGAAACATTGCCATAATATATCGAGGAACACTGATCCACCATGATGTAGAAACTGCGAGTATCCATGAAAGAAACATGTAGGTTATATAGACTGGGCGCATACGTCGCCAAAAGCTGGCTCCAACTACCATTAAACCAAAAACAGCGAATGCTAAAGGCGCAATGCCCATGGTTATGTTTGCAGGGTAGGACGAATTTTTTGCCCAGCCCCACGCCCCATCTAAGCCACTTTTGGGGTCAAGCCTGTTAAACCAATGTGTTGCCTCCACAGTCAAAAAAGTAAAAGGGTTTCCTGTGACCTGATAATTTATTCCAAGATAAATGAGGAAACCAACCAACGTTAAAAATATCCACAAGACTTTGCTGTCTATCCTTCTTAGTTTCCACCCTGTCTGATGAAAATATTCAACAAAAAGCACTGGCAATAACAAAAGACCACCAATTCGGGTCAAGGCAGCGAACAAGCCGATTAAGCCTGAAACTTGCCATTTGCATAGCCGCGCATAATAAATGCTTGCAATTACTAGGGCAAAAAATAACCCCTCAGTATATGGTACCGATAAGAAGTATGCTATTGGGAAAATGCTTAGGTAAATCACGGCTTTAGCTGCTACGGTATCGTTGAATTCTAATTTAGTTATTTTGTAGAGGTATAGGAAAGCGAATAGGCTGCAAACGTTTGAGATTATGAGAGCAGACAGGTTGGCATAATTAAAATCGAACGTGAACAAGCGAATAAGGATAGGGTAAAATGGGAAAAATACAATGAAGTTGGCTGCGTCGCCTGTATTTACATACCCGTTTTTTGCGATGTCAATGTAATGTGGTGCATCCCATTTATCGAACATGTACATCACAGTTGATAATGGAGGAGCTGGACCAGAAATCAGATATGTTACAATGTAGCCTATTGCTAACACTAAGATTTTGGCTGCTATTATAATTAAGATAGCTAGTTTCAGTTGTTGAGGAATCTTTTTGATCAGGGTTTTGAGGTTAAGATTCACTGTTACATTTTCCTCAGTTGTTTCTCAAACGAACACGCGCTAAATTAAGCATTAAACCAGGGTTTTTTAGGTATCAATTGTCACGAACGGTTTATATCATACAAATCTTTAAACTTATATTGTTATAGAGGCGTAAAAAACATGAGTTCCGAACCCTTTCATGTAACAGATTCAAATTTTGAAGACACTGTTAAGAAAAACAAGCTAGTTTTTGTTGATTTTTGGGCTACTTGGTGTGGACCTTGCAGGGCTTTGGCTCCAACAATCGTGGAATTGGCAAAAGAGTACAGTGGGAAAGTCTTAATTGGCAAACTTGACGTTGATGAAAATCCAAAAACTGCCGAGCGCTTTCAAGTTTTCAGCATCCCAACAATGATAGTTTTCAAAGATGGATCTGAAGCAGAAAGACTCGTAGGTTTATGCGCAAAAAGCAAAATCGCTGATACTCTGCAGAAACATTTAATGTAGTTAGGAACTTTTCATTTTTTCATACATTTTTTCAAAAGTCCATCGGATGCTCGATTTCAGTTCCTTAAGCCGTTCTTCATCAACGTTTTTAATAACGATTTCTCTTATCAAGTCACCTTCCTGGACAATGTTGTAAGAAAACATTTTTTCAGTTGCTAGCTGCTTTGTTTTTGCAAGTTCAGCGTCTTTTTCCTTCATTTTGTTCAGCACCTTTTCCACAAGAAAATTGGTGAAAGGCGCCGTGTTGGCGGTGAAGTTTTTACTTTCATCAGGTAACACATGAATAGCCTCTTTCTCAAAATAGATTAATGCCAATGGCTCATCCGCCATGGTTTTGAGGGGTATGACGCTTTCTGGTTCAGGTATAGGTTGAGTAATGTGCTTTGACGATTCTAGCTCTTGCTTTGGCAAAACAACCTCTTTGACCAAAATTACTTCTGGAACTTCTTTGATATCTCCACGTTTGAACCCTTTGTCAAGTAAAATGCTGTTAACTGTGTCTAAGGCAGCCTGTACTTCTTTTGTTTCAGTACATAATTTTTCCAGTTGGTCTTCCATTCGCTTTTTGAAGGCGATGAGGGTTTTCATTTTTTCTGTGTCTTGAGCCAATGCAATTCACGCCTCCTCTTATTTTAGCGGTGGATGCTTATCAGTTTTAGCTTTTCCAAACACGAAAAGGATTTTTCTAGTAGTTTAACCACTGACAAAAATTATAACGATGTCTTCAATATTTTTATCCTCATGCTGATTCTGTGCTAATTTTTTTGAGTTGCCCTTCGTACATTTCAACGATTTCTTTTGAGGTAGTTGCATCTTCAGGGCTTTTGTCCGACCGGTATTTGCCTGTGAAACGTGGAAAACGAATAGCCAAACCGGCTCCTTTTCGTATTGAATCCATAGCGGATGGGTGAATTGGGCTCAGGGTGATTTCGGCGCCTAAAATCTCAAGAACCAAGCTGGGTTCAAACCAAACGTCTGCCTGCATCATTGACACGACACGTGAGTTCTTTTTAGGAATTATGTGTTTCTGAAGAGTTTCATGGAGCGTTGCAAGGTCTTTGTCAGTGAAGCCAGTACCGCATTTAGTCACGGTTTCAAATGTATCTTTTTCATCATTGTAAGTGGCTAAAAGCAAAGCCCCATACGTTCCTACTCGTTTTCCTCTGCCATGAAAAGCTCCAACAACCACAAGGTCCACAGTGTCAGTCATCTCGCTTTTGTAATCACGCTTGTATTTTATCCAAAGCCAACCCCGGCTTCCAGCCTGATAAACTGAATCTTTAGCGACAGACTTGCACATTAAACCTTCACAGCCTTCCGCAATGGCTTCCTCAAAGAAATCCTCAAGTTCCTTTGGGCTCTTAACCAGTTTTTGAATAGCGGGGTTTACCCGGTCACTTTTCTGTACTATTTTTTCTAGTGCTTTACGTCTTTGAGGCAGAGGGTCAAGGGTCAAATCGTTACCATCAACATAGAGCGAATCGAATGGAAAAAGAGAGATAGGATACTCTCCGATAGCTTCCTCGATGCCATATTTGCGCCTTCGATGCATTAACTCTTGGAACGGACGCATATCACCAGTTTCTAAATCTATCGCCACACATTCAGCTTCTAAAATCACTTCTTTCGCAGCGATCTTTTCTTTAATTAAGTCAACTGCGTCAGGATATTGGCTTGAAATGTTCTCTAAACGCCTAGAAAACAGTACCACTTTTCCGTCTTTTTTATGAGCTTGCACCCGTTCGCCATCGTATTTGTATTCAGCTACGCATTTGCCGCCAAATTTCTCTAAAATCTCCTCTGGCGAAGCTAGCCGCTCTGCAAGCATTGGTCTTATAGGTTCAAAAACCATAACTTGAAATTTTTTAATACCATCTAAACCTTGATCTACAACTACATCAGCAACTCTGCCTAGATCCGAAGAAATGCTGTAAGCACGTTCAACGAGTTCGCGAGATTCTTTTCCGCCAGCATATGCTATTGCTAATGCGTCAAGAACCGTCATGTCTGCTATGCCTAGTCTTAGGTTAGCTGTTACTGTGCGGATTATCCATTTTGCTTCCTTTGGCGAGGCATCAGTTAATAAGCTGCAGAGAAGCGCCATTTTTGTGTCTACGGTGCCTGAACCGGATGTTTTAGCCATCTTATCAAGAGTCTCATAAACATGCTCAACCGTGAGTTTTCTTGAAAAGAAAGTGGATTGCTTGCGTTTAATCAATAGTTTCTCTGATGTTTCGCCGATGTCCCCGCTTTTCTGCAGCTCACTCAGAATAACGCTTTCGCTTTGTCCCGACGCTCGGGCTAAGGCTTTTATTGCTAATTTTTCGGCGATCCCCATTTCCACGCCTATGAAATCTGGGTACAATTTGCCTTGAGTTAGATAAACAACTTTTGCAATGATGTCTTTGGGCGTTTTCTTTAACAAATCAACAAGTAAATCTGTCATTTCTAAGCGTTTTGTGGTGGCTTCAATTTTCTCATAAGCTTCAGCGATGACACTGTAATCCATATTTTTCCGCTCAAAAGAAATACTAATTGTTGCAAGCTATTAAAATTAGCATTTTTTTAATTTATTTTTTGGGCTTGAAAATATCATTTTAAGTTAATTGTTGAAAATGGGTTGAGAAAATATTATTCAAAGAAGAACAACTACAGTTGCGCACAGCACTGTGTCCTTCTCTGGCGTTATTTAAGAAAGAAGAAGAAGAAAACTCGCAGGGGCACACTTCTTCTTCTACTTGAAAGTTGCAGAATTCTAAAAAGTTTAATTTAGGTTGTTTTTCCGTTTGAGTTGGATTGTTCGCAGTTTGGTTATAGATTTCTTTATCAATGTTTTAGAGATTAGTGTCTGTAACATCAGAAGAAAATGAGGACAACTGTATATGCGTTTACTGTTATACAGTGATGGAGGAGCAAGAGGAAATCCTGGGCCAGCTGCTATAGCTTACCTTGCGGTAACAGAGCAAGGCGCGGTAATACGCGCAGAGTCACGCTTCATAGGAGACCACACTAACAATCAAGCAGAGTACAACGCTTTGATTGCTGCCCTTGAATTCGCAGTAACCATTAAAGTTGACGAAGTAGTTTGCCATCTTGACAGCGAATTGGTTGCTAAACAGCTTAAAGGGGAGTACAGCGTAAAAAATCCAGAATTGCGAAAATTATGGCGTAAGACGGTTGAATTAAAAGACAAATTTAGGAAAATTAGTTTTGTTAACGTTCCAAGAACTAATCCCTGCATCGAAGAGGCAGATGCACTTGTAAACAAAACTCTTGACGAAGAATCGGAAAAGCGTCGCAACTAAAAGATTATAACAAACCATTCATTCCTTAACATAAACAGTCAGGCGAAAAAAATTGTTTGTTCACACAAGCATCCGCACAAGTAACATGGAAAGATCAATCGATTTTTACTCCCGGTTTTTTGGCTTAAAACTACTGAAACGAAACGAGATAAAGAAGACCAATGCAGAAATCGCTTTCCTACAAGACCCCAAAGGTGAAGGCTGCACCCTAGAATTAACTCTGTATCGAAACCAGAAGAAGTTTAGTCAGCCCGAATACGAGGAACGATTGTTTGACCATTTAGCTTTTGAAGTCGCAGACATCAACCAAACTGTAGCTGACATGCGAAAAGAAAAAATCACAATTACCGATGAACCATTTCAGTTCAACCCCACAACAACAATTGCCTTTATTGAAGACCCAGATGGAACCCTAATTGAATTAATAGAACACAAATAACTTGGCTACTCGCAAAATCTGGGTCTAACCTTTCTGCTGTATTCTCCTATAGCTTTTGCTTTTTCTTCTTTATCTTATCCATGACGTTTTAGCCTGTAGGTGCTGAAATTTTTTGGTGATTTGCTGCAAGATTTGTTCAGGTTGTTTTAGGTTGCTTTTTTGATTTGGGGTTTGGTGCGGTTGCAGGTTGAGTCAAAAAAAGTCAAAATTAGTCAATAAAAGTTAAAATAAGTCGAAAAAAGTTAAAATAAGTCAAGGAAAGTGATGAAGCGCTATGCCTTTAACAGGTAGTGTAACGTTTAAGAGACCTTTAGAGGGCTGCAACAAAGTTCAGGTTCCAAAAATCATAAGATGGCAGTTTAAATTAGAACCCAATCAAGTCCTCCACGTCGGAATATGTGGGTTAGGACGAGGCTGGGAGTATTTCTACGCAAAAATGGGCAAAGACGGACGCATATTTATTCCAAAGGCCACCCTCTTCGCATCTAGTGGCAAGTCGGAAAATTTAACAGGTTACCTCTTAGAAATATCGCTCTCACCAACATGAACGCAATAGGCTGCTAATATTTGTGGTGAAGCTGCTGGGATTCGCCTAAAGTCTAAGCGAATCCACTAAGAATGCGAAGGAGAGAAAGGGCAGGGAATGCGGTGAACCCTCATTTGAACCTTCGGGCTTGTTATTATCCAGATGATGTACACAGTCAATCTCTTCACGGTAGCATTTTTTCCCTTCTAATAAGTCTGCTTGACAGAAGCAGCAAAGAACCCGATAAGGCACCCGCCAAGACGCAAAGTGACAGTACAACTATGAGCTCTGGGATAAATCCGATGAAAGAAAGATAAAAGATCGGAAAAATAAAGGGGACGCCAATAGCCGTCCCGAGAGGAGAGTTTGCACCTACTCGTTGCTTCTGTAACGAGCTAAAAGCCATCATAGCCATAGCAACCAAAGAAACCACTGAGAAACCCAAAAACGCCGTGAGAAACAGCACCAACAAATCCAAGAGAAAGACGCCCATTGACCCCGAAATTGCGCCCGCGACCAAAATTGCAACACCTTCACCTGTGAAGAAGATAACTGCAAGGAAGAGAGCGGCTTTCAAATATTGCTTGAAGACGTCGCTTTGGTTCCAACCGAGCGAAAGCAAATACTCCAAGACCCCGTTGTTCTTGTCATATACATAGAGCAACGTGACTGGCATAGTAAAAATTAGAAGACCAAGAGACATAAACGAGACGGGAAGGAAAAAGACCGCCGCACTTGAACTTCCTGCAAGAAGAGATAGGGCAAATATCACAAAAATCCCCAATGCTGCAAGGCCCAGCCCCAATCCTGCCATTAT
>Ga0335081_10018587_pt1 | contig 11237 bp, 11 predicted proteins | sample Lox_Sample_35_FD_206713 | JGI IMG/M metagenome (GOLD analysis project Ga0335081, IMG submission 206713) | Soil microbial communities from Loxahatchee National Wildlife Refuge, Florida, United States - Lox_Sample_3.5 | ecosystem: Environmental > Terrestrial > Soil > Wetlands | place: USA... | reverse complement strand
CTGCTGCGCCGGTCGAAGGATGATCCGGCCGGCTACGAGCTGCCGCTGGTGAGCCTGATTCGCGAACGCGTCGAAGCGTGGCGGGCGGCGGTAAATGCGGACGGGGCCTACGGCGCCTGGCCGTACGCGCTCGCCAAACGGCCCACCGAAGTGCCGGGGCTGATCGGCGAAGCGGCGGGCGCTCGGGGGTAGCGCCGACCAGGTCCGTCACCCGAGCGAGGGAGCGGCGCTCGACGAGGTGCCTGACTCCGTGGTGAGGTAGGGCATCCTGGCGTCCAGCACCTCGGGCGCAATGGCGTGGTGGCATTCCAAGAGCAAGGGTTAGTGGCCGGTGGCTGGTGGCCAGTAAGTGCCTGCTCGACTCGCCCCAAAAAGATTCTCATTTCAGGTTCCCAGGCTGGGCCCGAATCCGGCCGCCCCGAAGGGCCCGAGAATGTCGCTGTATGAAAGCAAATCTCATTCGCAGAACGGCCCATTTTGTCGTTGTATGAACGCTTCTGTCCAGAAACGCTACACTTTTGCTTTTGGGAAGCCCCCTCCTGAGCAGCACGGAAATTATTGAAAGTAGCTTCGAGGCCGCTGGCGGTTCTGCACTCGTAGGTTGTTGAAACTCGGTTCGGGGACGGCGTGCGAGCTGCGGCGGTAAGTCCTTTAGATCGGCTCGCGGGCCGTCGCCTAAAATGTCGCTGTATGAAAGCAAATCTCATTCGCAGAACGGCCCATTTTGTCGTTGTATGAACGCCTCTGTCCAGAAACGCTACACTTTTGCTTTTGGGAAGCCCCACCCTCAGCTTCTCGTAAGTTATTGAAAACAGGTTCGAGGCCGCTGGCGGTTCTTTACTCGTAAGTTGTTGAAACTTCGTTCGGGGACGGCGTGCAAAGTGCGGCCGTAAGTCCTTTAGATCAGACTCGGGCCCCGGGCCGCTTCGGGGCGTTCACTGGCCGATAGTAGCAGTTTCGCACAGGGCGCTAGGCCGCCGCACCCGGAGCGCGTTTCCGCCGCTCTGGGAATCGCCCGCGAAGATCAGCGCAGGCCGGAAGCACTACTGAAGCGGTTGGCGGCAGCTTACCGCGCGCGGGCGCGATTCCGGTAGAAGTTTGTGGCGGATCCGAAAGAATATTCTTCGCAAGGTGCGGGGAGGGAATGAGGGTAGGGATCAGGTGTCGTCGCGATGCACCGTTTCGGGCGAGAACGCGGGCAGGCAGATGGCGACGTACTCCGCGCCCTCCGGGTGCGGGGTGCTGTACTGCACCCACTCCCCTTTGCCGACAAGCACGGCCTGCCCGGCGGCCACCTCGAGTTCGCGGTCGTGCAGCTTCACCCGCAGCGCGCCCCTGAGCACGAGGGTGTACTCGTCAAACTCGGGCCTCTGCCCCGGCTCCGCCCAGCCCGAGGGGCTCTCCATGCGCGCAATACTCACGCCCGCCGTGCCGGAGTTCACCCGGCCCACGAACTCCTCAATCCGCTTCGGCTTGTTGCCCGCTGATTGCACCACGGCTGGTTTTTCGATCAGAACGGCCATTTCCTAAGCTCCCGCCCGCCGCGCGCCGCTTGCGGCGAGCGCCTCAATCGACGCGCTCGCAGAGCATCACGCGTTCTTCGTGGTCGATTTCCCGCAGCCGCACTTCGATGACTTCGAGGTCCGAAGTCTGGACGTGGCGGCCGACGTAATCCGCCTGGATGGGCAGCTCGCGATGGCCGCGGTCGATCAGCACGCAGAGCTCCACGCGGCGGGGCCGGCCCTGCTCTACCAGCGCATCGAGGGCCGCACGCGTCGTGCGTCCCGTGTAGAGCACGTCGTCCACCAGCACCACGGTGTGGCCCGCGACCGGGAAGGGCAGCAGAGATCCCTTCACCACAGGCTTCTCATCGATGGTGGAAAGGTCGTCGCGATAGAAAGTAATGTCGATGGCGGCCACGGGCACCGGGTGGCGCTCAATCTGGCTGACTTTCGCCGCCAGGCGGTCGGCGAGCGGAGCGCCGCGCCGGCGGATGCCGACCAGCACCAGCCCGCCGGCCCCGTTATTCCGCTCCACGATTTCGTGCGCCAGGCGCGTAAGCGAGCGCTCAATTTCGGCCGCCGAGAGCAGTTGAGCCTTCTCGCGTAAGCCGGGCTTGTGGCTGAGCGGGGCAGCAGGTGGATTGCCCATCTGAGACACCTCGAGGTGCGCGCCGCCGCGGGCTAGGTCTTCCCCTGATCATGGAGTGGCAATTTGGCCAGCACGTTCGGCGGGCAGCCGTCCCATTCCGCAAGCATCTTGTTGCCGAGGTAAGGCAGGTCGTCCACGCCCATCTTACTGCTGTAAAACCCGCCCAGCACCAGGTTGCGCAGATGATTGAAGAACACCACTCCGGCCGCGTCTTCCGGCGCCGCCGTTTTGGGGTAAGCGATGCGGTCGAGCAGCTTTTTTTGCTCGGCCTCGGAAGCGTCCCCGAAGTCGTGTCCGAAAGCCCGGTTCGATTCCAGGTCGAGCCAGACGATTCCGCCCCGGATCGTGTCGAGCCCCCCCGAAAAGCCCAGCCAGTCGTCGATGAACTCGGGTACGCCGGCGCTGGAGGCGCTGCCGCTGCGGTCGTCAGCCGGCACGATGAGGTCGCTCAGAATCTGGACGGTCTTGTATTCGTGCGCACTCAGCGTCTTCGGCTGATACGGGCCCGCCGCGGCCTTCGGCTGCCCCGCTGCCGGCGGCATCCGCATCTCCGCAGCCCGCGCCGCCCCGCTGGGCAGGAGCGCAGCCGCAGGCACGGCGGAGAGCACTTTCAACAGATCGCGCCGCCCCACAGTGTGTTCACGTTTTCGGTCCTTCTCCGTTCCAGTCGCGTCCGGCATGGCATTCGCCTCTTTTCCTTTTTCTTGATTCTGACTCCTGACTCCCGACTCCTGACCCCTGCTTCTTCACACGTTCAGTTTCTTCACCTGGTCCGCCGCGTATTCCGAAGTTCGCCAGGCCAGCGCCATGATGGAGAGCGTGGGATTCTTGTCGGCGTTTGAGACGAAAGGCGCACCGTCGGTGATGAACAGGTTCTGGCAGTCCCACGCCTGGCAATACGAATTCAGCACAGACTTGCGGCGGTCGTCGCCCATCTGCGCGGCGCCCACCTCGTGGATGATTTCGCCGCCGCGCGAAATGCCCCAGTTGTTCGCCGGGCCGGAGGAGTCCAGCACTTCGCCGCCCATGGTCAGAATCAGCTCGCGGAAGGTCTCCTGGGCGTGGCGCGCCATCAGAATTTCATCCTGACTCCACTTGAAGTGGAAGCGGAGCACCGGAATGCCCCACTCGTCCACGGCGTCGGGATCGATTTCACAGTAACTATCGTTGTTCGGGATCATCTCGCCGCGGCAGGCGAAGCCCAGGAAAGAGCCGTAGAGCTTGCGCACGCCGCGCTTGAGTTCCAAGCCGTAGCCGCCGCCCAGCATCCGCTCGGAGCCGTCGAAGTCGGTGGGGCCCGGCATGCCGCGGCCTCCGCCGAGCTCGATGTGGTATCCGCGGGCGAAGGGCAATTCGTTGCGAAGCTGGCGCTGGTAATTCCACCACGGCATGTAGACGTGCATCCCGCCTGTGCCGTCGCAGTTGTGCGGCGGCAGGTCCATCAGGGCGGGGACGAAGCCGCCGCCATCCGTGCCCACCGTGTCCATGAGGTACTTGCCGACGAGGCCGCTGGAATTGGCGAGGCCGTTCGGATGCCGCGGGCCGCGGGAGTTGAGGAGCAGCCGCGCCGATTCGCAGGCGCTGGCGGCCAGCACCACGATCTTGCCGCGCGCCTGCACCTCCCGCCGGGTTTTCTTGTCGACGTAGGAGACCCCGGCGGCCAGACCCTCGTCGTTCACCAGCACTTCGCGCGCCATGGCGTCGCAGCGCACTTCAAGATTGCCGGTGGCCTGCGCCGGCGGAATCAGCACGGTGGGCGAGGAAAAGTTGGACGACGTCGCGCAGCTTCGGCCGCACTGCGCGCAGTAGTGGCACGCCGGCCGGCCGTTGAGCGGGCGGGTGAGAATTGAAAGCCGTGAGGGCACGCAGGGGATGCCGAGTTTGCGCGAGGCCTGCTGGATCACCAGTTCGTAGCAGCGGGGCTTGGGCGGCGGCTGGAACTTGCCGTCGGGAGTGTTCTCCAGGCCCTCCTCCGAGCCAAAAACGCCGATCAGTTCCTCGGTTTTGTCGTAATAGGGCGCAAGATCGTCGTAGGTGATGGGCCAGTCGAAGCCCTTGCCGTCGCGGCTGTAAGGCTTGAAGTCGTAGGGCCCCATGCGCAGCGAGATGCGGCCCCAGTGATTGGTGCGGCCGCCCAGCATCCGCGCGCGCCACCACATCCAATCGCTTCCGGAGGCGTTGGTGTAAGGCTCGCCTTTCACCTGCCAGCCGCCCACGCACGCGTCGAGCACGCCGAAGGGCTGGTCCGGCGTGGAGGCGCCCCGGTGCGGAGCGTCGTAGTTCCACTCCATCATCTTGGATTCTTGGGCGGTGTTGTACCAGCTTCCCGCCTCGAGCAGCAGGCACTTGGCGCCGGCCCGGGTGAGCACGTAGGCCGCCATGCCGCCGCCCGCGCCCGATCCCACGATCACGGCGTCATAGACTTTCGGACTGCGCATCACCTGCGGCATCGCCTGAACCCCCGGGGCGTCAACAAGAATCAGCGGAGTCTACCACAATCCGCCGGGCATCTCAGCCATTCTGTACGATGAAGAACTCCGGTTGGAGGTTGATCTTGGACGTGATGGAGTTGGAGATGAAGCAGTTCTCCTCCACCTTGCCCATGATCGCTTGCGCCGCCGCAAGATCCGCTTCCGCGTTCACCGCGATCCGGGGCCGCACCGTCACCGACGTTATGCGGTACCTGCCGTCGGCGTGTTCCAGCAAGCCCTCGGCGCTGCTGTCGTAGCCCGCGACCGCCATGCTTCGGCGCTCGGCGAGGCTCAGAAAGGTGAGCATGAGGCAGGTGTTGAGCGAAGCTACCAGCAAGTGCTCCGGCGCCCACACCCCTTCCTGGCCGCCCTTAAATTCAGGCGGGCTGCCGACCTCAAGGTCGGGCAGTCCCGGCGCCGAAGCGCGGCCTCGCCGGCCGCCCTGCCACACCACGGTGCCGCGGTACTGAAAAGTCTTGTAAGCCTTCTTCGCCTCCATCCGTTGCCTCCTGTGGCCGCGGCTCCGAGAACGCCGAAGGGCCATTCAGCAGAATACCGCTCGGCTGCAGGCCGCGCCAGCCTCCCGGCGACGGCGTGACGTCCACGGCGCGATAGTATAGAAGGTTGTAACTGCTTGGCGGAAGCCGGAGGGCTGTCGTAAAATAAGGTTTCAGCACACGGGCGTGTTTTTCACGGCCTACGGGTCGCGAGCCGGCTGCAACGTTGTAAGCGAGAGGTCGCGCTCAGCGGCCGGAGAGCGTCTCACCGCATCCAGGTGCGCTTCCCGGCAGTGCAGTGTACTCAGGAGGAGTAATGCGTAAGGATTCTCAGGGGTTTTCGTGGCTCGAGATCATCATCGTAGTCGTCGTCATCGTCCTGGCAGCGGGAATCGTAATCCCCAGCCTGTGGAAATCCAAGAGTGACATCAACGATGTGGCCGCCGTTCGCTCCATTCGAACCATTGTGCTGGCGGAAAAGAACTACTCGCAAGCCTACGACAAGGGATTCTCACCCTCACTGTCGGTCCTCGGCGTGCCACCCGACGCCACGCCCACGGCGTCTCTGGCGGGTTTCGTAGACAGCGAGCTGGCGGCCGGTGCGAAGGAAGGCTACACCTTCACTTATCGGGCGGGCACCCCGGACGAAAACGGAAGGATTCAAACGTATTCCCTGACGGTCAGCCCCACCAAACCCGGCGATACCGGCAGCGTTTACTACTTCGTGGACCAGACGGGAGTGATTCACGAGAATACCGCTCACCCCGCAACCGCCATGGACAGCCCCTTCGGCGGTTAGCGGCCTCGCTCCGCCTGCCGCCCTGCGGCGCGCGCCAGGACCTGTCTCCACCTGGAATCGGCCCGTCGTGCCCCAAGCCGCGCTCACCCCTGCGCAGACGCCGGCGCGCGGACCTCTTCCCGGCGCAGATGGACCACGTGGTTGAGCACCCACAGGGGACCCACTACGAGATGCGCCAGATTCTTGTAGAAGGCGGGCGATCTCTTCTCGTAGGCGCCGTGCCCGATGAACTGGAAGACCCAGCCGAGCACGAAAATCCCGGCCGAGATTTGCCACCCCAGCAGGCGGGCGCCAAGATAAATCGCGAGCGAGATCACGAGCATCAAGGCGCCGAGCCGCGCGTCGAGCGCGATCTCGACGGCGCCGAACACCAGCACCAGCAGCAACGACGCTTCCACCGGCCAGCCCGCCACATGGGCGATGGGCAAGGCCAGCAGGCCCAGCAGCCCCGCCATGATCAGAGGAATGCCGATCATGTGGCAGGCCCGATTGCCCGCCGTCCGATGGTGTTCCTGGTAGTCGGACCAGAGCCGCTCCACGGTGTTTGCGTCCATCACACCCTCCGGGGTCGCGCCGCAGTTCTGCGCGATTCTAGTGAAACAGCCGGCAAAAGTCTATCCTGAGGCGTGGGTGAGCCGTGTGTGCGGCGCGCGCCGGTTGGCCCCACGCACGGACGTGACACAATGACCGCACCCGTCGATGACTTGCGCGCGGCGATTCAACGATCCCGGGCGATTTTGGCTTTGACCGGGGCCGGCATTTCGGCCGAGAGCGGCATTCCCACATTTCGAGGGCCCGGCGGCCTCTGGCGCAGCTACTCCCCTGAACAACTCGCTACGCCGGACGCCTTCGCGCGCGATCCCCTTCTGGTGTGGACGTGGTACGACTGGCGGCGCGGCATCATCCGCGGTGCGGAGCCGAACCCGGGCCACCGGGCCCTCGCGGAGTTGGAGAAACTGAAGGGCGCCGGCTTCACCCTGGTCACCCAGAACGTTGATGGACTTCACGAGCGTGCGGGCAGCCGGCGGGTGGTGAAACTTCACGGCGATATCTGGAAGGTGCGCTGCACCGGTTGCGGAGCTTCGTCTGTGAACGACGAAGTGCCTTTGCCGGAACTGCCGCCGCGCTGCTCGTGCGGCGCCTTGCTGCGGCCGGGAGTGGTTTGGTTTGGCGAGTCTCTGCCTGAAGACGAGTGGGAGCGGGCGGTGGAGGCCAGCCGCGGGGCGGAGGTCTTCCTCGTGGCCGGCACTTCGGCCGCCGTCTATCCGGCTGCGGGCCTCGCAGCGCTTGCCCGGGCTCGCGGCGCGAAGATCGCGGTGGTCAATCCCGAGGACACGCCTCTTGATGGGCTCGCCGATTGGGTTTTACGAGGGCTCGCCGGAGAAGTTCTGCCGCGGCTCGCCGGGTAATGCCCAGGGGGCGGCCGGGTGGTGTCGGAACTGCGGAGTCGAAAAAAGGCCGGAAGGGCGCGATGCGTGCGGCGCCCTTCCGGCAAGCGAGTGGCTGCAAATTCCAGGAACTGCACCGGGCTCAGGGTTTATCAGGCCTGCGAGCGTGGAGCCAGCTTGCGCCGTCCGATCCAACCGAGGGCAAGGAGTCCCGTGCCGAGCAGTGCTAACGACGCGGGCTCGGGCGTCGACGATTTGTACAGGAACTCCTGGGGACGGCTGTCTGCGACGTTGAACTGTAGGTTGCTCGCCGGCACCAGAATCTCCCAGCCCTGAAACTGGCTGAAGCTGAGATCGGCGAGGTCGGCCTGACTGCGGAACGCGGCCGCGCCTGCGTCGTAGTTCGAGCTGCTCAGGGCGTCGGAATCAAACAGCCCCCAGATGGCGTACTGAATATCGTTGTACTGCGAGGTCGGGTGATTGCCGAAGAGGCTATCCAGATACGCGGCTTCCAGATAAAGCTGATCGGCATTGGGTTCGCCCCCAAAAAGCGCGGAACTTATTCCGGCCGCAGTCAATGGCACCACGTTCGCCTGCCAGGTCTGGCCGACTGAAATGCGATCGAAATAATCGTCACAGTCCGCACTGATCGCATCGCCATTCACTGTGAGCTGGTAGGGGCCCACGTACACGCTGTGGTCGTTGGACGTCACCGAGCCCGCGCTGGTCAGCTGTACCGTCACCGTGCTGGCGCTGGCAGCCGTGCCTAGAGCGAGCATCAGGATTGAGCTCGAGCAGATCGCAAAGGCAATTTTCCTCATAAGTCGCTGAATCTCCTTCTTCTCCGTGTTTGGGTGCCGGCCCGAAGGTCCGAGCACCCTGGAAAAGGCAGGCGAGATGCCAAACGATCTGCTTCTCTACGACGGGATTCACTGGGGTTCCGAGTCCCGGTTATTGTGGGGTTGACTAACTGGGTGGAAAAGACTTTCCCAATCGCGCTCGGATTGGGCAGGCAATGACTCACATGGGGGCCAGGCCGCGATCGGAGCGTCGACCCGCCGGGTGCCGAGCCCCGTATGCTAGAGTTGTACGCCTGCGGGCCCTGGCCGAGGACCGCCGCCCGAGCCCTCCGGCCCCGTGGAGCGAGTGCTATGCGCCTAGCCTACCTCGATGGCTCATCCGGCATCAGCGGGGACATGTTCCTGGGCGCTTGCCTCGACGCCGGCCTCGAGGCCGCCGTCTTGCTCGCGGAGCTTGCCAAACTCCCACTGGGCCCCTACGAATTCAAGTCCACTCGAGTGCTTCGCTCAGGATTGGCTGGAACGCACGTGGAGATCACCGCACCCGCCCAGCAGCCTCCCCGGCACCTCGCGCCCATCGAGCACATGATCGAGTCAAGCGCGCTCTCGCCGGCCGCCAAGGCGCGCGCGCGCCTCATCTTTCGCCGTCTCGGCGAGGCCGAAGCCTGCCTGCACGATCAACCCATCGAAAACGTGCATTTTCACGAGGTCGGGGCTGTGGATGCGGTGCTCGACATCGTGGGCGTTTCGGTGGCGCTGGAGCTGCTCGGGATCGGCGAGTTAGTGGCCTCGCCGCTGAACGTCGGCTCGGGACGCGTGACGGCCGCCCACGGATCGCTTCCCGTGCCGGCGCCGGCCGCCGCGGAGCTGCTGCGCGGCGTTCCGGTGTATTCGTCGGGCGTTGAAGCTGAATTGGTCACGCCCACCGGCGCGGCCATCGTCTCCACGCTGGCGAGCGGCTTCGGCCCGCTGCCGCCCATGAAGGTGGAGCGGATCGGCTACGGCGCGGGCTCCCGCGACCTTCCCGCCCACCCCAACCTGGCGCGGCTGTTCATCGGCGAGCGAACCCCGGGCCCCGAGCCCCGAACTTCGGCGCAGGGCGAGACCGTGAGCATCATCGAGACCAGCGTGGACGATATGAGCCCCGAGTTTTACGGCTACCTTGCGGAGCGGGCCCTGGCGGCGGGCGCGCTCGACATCAGTTGTACGCCTGTCGGGATGAAGAAGAACCGGCCGGGCCTCGACATTCGCCTGATCGCGAAACCGGAGCGGGCCGAAGCTCTCGCCGACCTCGTTTTCGCCGAAACCACCACCCTTGGCCTGCGCATCCTGACGGCCGAGCGCCGAGTGCTGGAACGCGGGCAGGTGAGCGTGAACACGCCTTACGGCGAGATTCGGGTGAAGGTGGGACGGCGCAACGGCCGGGTGGTGAACGCCGCGCCCGAATACGAAGACTGCCGCCGCGCGGCGCTCGAACGCCGCGTGCCCCTGAAAGAAGTGATGCAGGCGGCGGTGGAGGCCTTTCGGAAAATTGGGCCATCGGGTGATTGAGTGAATGAGCGATTTGCGGGCCGTGCTTTTCGCTTGACATCCGGCTTTTCGGTAGTATATTGTCAATACCACCGTGTTTAACGAATCGAGTTGTGCGCTTCCTCTCCCGCGCGAGCGTCTGAATCAGAGCCAGCGCAGGGGGGCGAAGCCATACAAAGCCAATGGGTTTAACTCTCGCCCTTTCAGCCAGATGCCGCGAATAGGGCGAAGGCGAAGCCAATTCGTCCATCCCTCTTGTTTTCAGGCGGTTACTTCGAAAAAACGGCCCCAAAATGGCAAAATGCTAAGAGTGGCCTGCCTCTCAAGGAATTGGCCTTCCCGGCGGGTCGTTCGTCCGTTGTCCCCGGCCAGTTTCCATCCGTCCTCGCCCGCCATTGCTTTTCGGTCCTTGCTCGTGATGAGTTTGCCGGCGCTGGGCGGCGGTTGCCCGTTATCGGGCCGCAGGCGGCGGTTCGGATCGACGAGCGAAGCCGCAATGTTCATGAAAATACAAGGCTTAGAAATATGTCATGAAAAAGTGAGAAAAATGAGAAGGGCCCGGGACCCCCGGTCAATATCTGGGGAGTCGGGGCGCACGGGAGCAAAGCCGGAGCTGGGGGCTCCGATTGGGGGGCTTGGCGGCGGGTGGAGGCCGCAAAAGAGTGGGCGGAACGAACCTGGAACGTTGCCTGAAATCAGTGACTTACAATGATTTTCCGGCGCAGCGCTTTTGAGCCGGTCAACAACTGGGGGTTGGTCGCCGGACCCTTGCCCCTAGCTTCTGGCCTATGGTTCGTGCAGCCCCGGCGCCCAGAGCGGGCGGCCGGCCGACATCAAATGTCTAAACGCCGTCACCGACGCACGGACCCAGTATCATAAGTTGAGGCCTGGAGCACGGTCCGGAATTTGATCCTGGAGCAGGGAACGATGTCTGACAAACCCCAAAACCGGGGCACGTTTTATCTCACCACGCCGCTTTACTACCCGAACGCGCGGCCGCACGTGGGCTCCGCCTACACCACCATCGTCTGCGACGTGCTGGCGCGCTACAAGCGCATGGGCGGTTACGACGTGGCCTTTCTCACCGGCACCGACGAGCACGGCGAAAAGCTGGCGCGCGCCGCGGAAGCGGCGGGGAAATCCCCCGGCGAGTTCGTGGCCGAACAACGGAAGCTCTTCGTAGAGCTCTGGCGGAAGCTGGGCCTCGTGTACGACTACTTTGTCTACACCGACCAGCCCGATCACGTCACCTCGGTGCAGCGCATGCTGCTGCTGGCCGAGAAGAACGAGCCCGGCGTGGTCGAGAAGCGCCGCTACGAGGGCCGCTACTGCATCTTTGACGAGCGCTACGTTTCCGATTCCACCGATCCGGTGAATTGCGACATCTGCGGCCGGCCGGCCGAGCTTATCAGCGAAGACAACTATTTCTTCAAGCTCTCGGCGTTCGAGGATCGGCTGCTGAAGCTCTACCGCCGTCATCTCGACGACCCCACTGAGTATCCGACGCCGTTCGTGCAGCCCGATTTCCGGCTCAACGAGGTCACCAGCCTGGTGAAGGGCGGCCTGCGGGATATTTCCATCAGCCGCCGCCGCATCATGTG
>Ga0335081_10018586_pt1 | contig 11237 bp, 9 predicted proteins | sample Lox_Sample_35_FD_206713 | JGI IMG/M metagenome (GOLD analysis project Ga0335081, IMG submission 206713) | Soil microbial communities from Loxahatchee National Wildlife Refuge, Florida, United States - Lox_Sample_3.5 | ecosystem: Environmental > Terrestrial > Soil > Wetlands | place: USA: Florida... | reverse complement strand
CCACGCCTCCGCGCGCCAGTCGAAGTCCGGCTGGTCCTCCGCCAGCGCGGCGAAGGACCCGTAGTGGAGGTAGACCGTAGAGCGGAGCTCCGGCCCGCCGTCCTCGGGCGCGCCGAATTCGTGGGGCATGCATTCGCCGAGCGTGTAGATGTCCGCCCGGACGGGGTGCGGGAGCGTCTTCCCGGTGACGCTGACCCCCGCGATGCCTTGCAGGAACTCCGCCGGCAGCTCGCGCACCATCTCCTGCACCATCGTCTCGAAGGCGCGGCGGCGCATCCTCAGGCGAGCGCCGCTTCGACGCGGGCCGTCAGGGGCGCGAAATCGAGCGCCCGGCTCAGGACGGTCCGGGCCAGCGTCGCGGCGTCGTCGCGCTGGCCGGGGGCGAACAGCTCCAGCAGCGCCGGGCCGCCGCGCGGGTTCCGGAACCAGTCCGCGTCGAAGCGCTCCGTGAGGGAGGCGGCGAGCAGCGCCTCGAGCTGCCAGGCCCGGAGGTACCGCGCGGCGTAGAAGCCGTCGTCCAGATCCAGCAGCGCGTCCTCCGGCGCGTAGCGGAAACCGGTGGCTTCCGTGAGCAGCGGCGCGTAGGCCTCGGCGCCCAGCGCGATCGTCGGGGCGCCGTACAGCTCCAGCTCGTAGCGCAGCTTCGCCGCGTAGCGCCGCAGCATCGCCAGGTGGGCGAAGGCCTGCGTCCGCGCGAACGCGCGCCCGCGCTCGCCGCGGAGGCCCGCATAGCGCGCCAGCCACGGCGCGGCGAGCACCATGTGCTCGAACAGCATCGCGAAGGCCTCGGTGACCGAGCTGTCGCCCAGCCACCGGTGCTCGAACGGCAGCGCCGCGTCGGCGTTGCCGAAGTGCTGCGCGTGCCCCAGCTCGTGCCAGAAGGCGCGATAGTCGGTATGGCCGCCGTAGGGGCGGATGACGAGGTAGACCTCGTCGGGAATGCGGACGGGCGCGCAGAACGCGCGCGCCCGCTTGAGCGGCCGGTCCTCGGTGTCGTAGCGGATCCGCCCGCCGGCGGTGGCGTCGAGCCCCAGCTCGCCGAGCTGACGCTGCGCCGTGGACACGAGGGAGCCGCCCGGAAAGCAGTCGTCGAAGGCCGCGCCGCGGAACAGCCAGACGGCGTCGCTGCGCTCGGCGCCGCCGGCCGGGATGTCCGGCTCGTTCTCGAGCTCGTCGCGAAGCGTGTCGCGGTAGAGGTCCTCGGTCGCCGCGAGGAAGCGGCGGCACGACTCCCCCAGCTCCCGCAGCGCGATCCCCGAGAGCGCGGACCGCGCGACCACGGGGTCCCCCAGGCCGAGGGCCGCGAGCAGATCGCGCTCCCGCTCCAGCCGCTCGCGCCGGATCGCCGTCGGCTCGCCGAGGATGGCGCGGCGCGCGGCGTCGATCGCCAGGCGGCGCGCGCGGCGCGGCTCGTTGGCGATCTCGATCGCCGCCCGCTGGTACGGAATGGTCTCGCCGCCGGCCACCGCCACCGCCGCCCGGCTCTCCCACCCGTGCAGCCGGTCGTCGAGCGCGGCCACCGCGCGGCCGATGCGGTTGTCCACCACCCACTCGAGCAGCGGCGGGCGGCCGCGCGCGGCCTCGACGGCCTCCGCGTCGGTCAGATCAAGATAGCGGGCGAAGATCCGTTCGAAATGCGACTCGGCCGCCAGGCCGGCGCCGGTCCGATAGCTCTCGAGCCCCAGCTCCTCGCACATGCGCTCACCGCGCACGCGGAGCGTCTCCGGCGTCACGTCGCCACGCGCTCGCTCAGCCAGGACGCCAGCTGCGAGGCGTCCACGCGGTCCTGCGCCAGAGTGTCCCGGTGCCGCACCGTGACCGTGCCGTCCTGCGTCGTCTGTCCGTCCACCGTGATCGCGAACGGTGTGCCCGCCTCGTCCTGCCGGCGGTAGCGGCGCCCGATCGAGCCGCCGTCGTCGTAGAACGCCGTGAAGCGGCCCCGCAGCTCGTCGTAGATCCGGTGCGCGATCTCGGGCATCCCGTCCTTCTTCACCAGCGGCAGCACCGCCGCCTTGATCGGCGCCAGCGCCGGCGCGAACCGCAGCACCACCCGCGTCTCGCCCTCGACCTGCTCCTCGGCGTAGGCGTCGCACAGCAGCGCCAAAGCCGTCCGGTCCGCGCCGACCGACGTCTCCACGATGTACGGGATGTACCGCTCGTTCCGCTCCTGGTCGAAGTACTCGAGCTTCTTCCCCGACGCCTGCTGGTGCCGCGTCAGGTCGAAGTCCGTCCGGTTGTGGATCCCCTCGAGCTCGTTCCACCCGAACGGGAACTCGTACTCGATGTCGTAGGCCGCCTTCGCGTAGTGCGCCAGCTCCTGCGGCCCGTGCTGGTGAAAACGCAGCCGCTCGGCCTTGAGCCCCAGGCCGAGGTGCCACTGCATCCGTTCGTTCTTCCAGAACGCGAACCACTCCTCGTCCGTCCCCGGCCGCACGAAGAACTGCATCTCCATCTGCTCGAACTCACGGGTGCGGAAGATGAAGTTGCCCGGCGTGATCTCGTTGCGGAACGCCTTCCCGATCTGCGCGATGCCGAACGGAATCTTCTGCCGCGAGCCCTGCAGCACGTTCAGGTAGTTGACGTAGATGCCCTGCGCGGTCTCCGGCCTGAGGTAGATGACCGCCGCATCCTCCTCCACCGGGCCCATGAACGTCTTGAACATGAGGTTGAACTGGCGCGGCGCGGTCAGCGACCCCCTGGTCCCGCACACGGGGCACTGCGCGTCGGGCTGCCCCGGCGTCCCCTTGATCCGCGGGTCGTCCCCCCGGAAGCGCTGTTTGCACTGCTTGCAGTCCACCAGCGGATCGGTGAAGCCGGCCACGTGCCCCGAGGCCTCCCACACCTTCGCCGCCATCAGGATGCCGGCATCGAGGCCCTCGATGTCGTCGCGCGCGTGCACCATGGCGCGCCACCACCGGTCCTTGACGTTGCGCTTGAGCTCGACCCCCAGGGGGCCGTAGTCCCAGACCGACCCGAGCCCGCCGTAGATCTCCGAGGACTGAAAGACGAAGCCGCGCCGCTTGGCCAGCGACACCAGCTTCTCCATCCGGTCGTTGTCCGCCATGACCCCTGCTGAAACGAGGTGGAAGGTGCGTGGGCGCAGGAAACTAGCCGTTCCCGGCCGGGCCGAGCAAGCACGCGGCCGGCTCTCCGCGCCCAGCGCCCTGGAGAGACCGGGTTTCCAGGGCGCGCCGCTGGGCGATAGCGTAAGCGAATGCCCGCCAGAGGGTTGTGTATTCTCCGGCCGTTTCCTATCTTGGCAGTTCTGAGGAACACGGCGTGCTCACGCTCTTGTCAACTGACAAGGCCCGACCCCCGGCGAGGAGGGGGATCCATCGACCAGCCTGCCGTCCGCGGCGCCGACAAGCGCCTCCAGTGGTGCGATCAGCATCACCATCCCGGCGTCGCCGGAACTCCTCATCATCCTCTGGCGTACAGACAAGGCCTTACCGCACAAGCCTTTGCACCGAAGCACGACTTGGTCAACCAATCGGAACGCTTCTTGCCACTTCGTGGCTGCAGGTGCGCTATGTGGCGATTCGCAGCTAGGTGGGACTCGTGAGCGGCCAGCCCGGCCAGGACCAAGCCGTGGGGGGCGAGCGGCAGCTGCATCTGCGGGACATCCTGCAGGTGCTGACGCAGCACTGGAAGGTGCTGCTCATCGTGTCGGTCGCGGTGGTGGCGGCGGCGTACAACTCGGCGAAGCGCGCCGTGACGTTCTACCGGTCGGACGCGTCGTTCCAGGTCGGGTCCAAGAAGACGGGGCAGATGCGGCCGGACGAGCCGAACGTGAACGAGCTCGAGCTGCAGACCGACCCGGTGCTGTCGGAGGCGTTGATTCTGCAGACGCAGAACCTGGCGCTGCGCGTCGTGGACACGCTCGGCCTGCAGCTCCGGTTGCTGGACGACCGGATCCCGCGCGGCACGGTCGTCGACCGCGTGCACGTCGGCGACTCGCTGCCCACCGACACCTTCGCGCTGCGTCTCAACGGACCCGCGGGCTACGAGCTGCGCGACGGCCGCGGCAAGCTGGTCGCGGCCGCGCCGTACTCCGTCCCCGTGCGGGACACCGTCCACCAGATCAGCTTCACCGTGGTGCCCTCGGCGACCGAGCGCACGCTGCGGTTCGTCGTCATTCCGAAGGTGGAGGCGGCGAGCGACGTGCGCGGCGGGCTGGGCTTCAACGTCCATCCCTCCACCACCGTCGTCAACGCCTGGTACCAGGGGACGGACCCGTCGCTGACGCCCTACATCCTGAACGCGGCGGTCAGCGCGCTCCGGGAGAACGGCGTGCAGCGCCTGCGGGATCTCTCGGTCCAGCGCGTGGACTACCTGAGAACACAGCTCGGCGAGGCCTCCGGCAACTACCAGGGCGCGCTGGCCGCGCTCCAGCGGTACAAGGAGACCGAGGGCACGGTGGACATCAGCGCCGAAGAGCAGGCGCTGCTCACGGCCCTCCAGGAGCGCGAGCACGAGCGGCAGCAGCAGATGGAGAGCGTGAGCCTGCTGCGCTCGGTGCTCGGGATGGGCGCCGACAGCAACGTCACCATCGACATGCTGGATCGGCTGGCGGCGATGCCCGACGTCGCCAAGAACACGGCGGTGGCCTTCCAGCTGCAGAACCTGCTCAAGCTGTACGACGATCGGCGCGAGCTCACCGCGGGGACGCTGGGACTCCGTGAGAACAACCCGCAGGTGCAGGCCATCGACCAGCGCATCCAGCAGGGGGGGCGCGCGCTGCGCGAGGCCGCCCAGGCGGACCTGGACGGTCTGCAGGCCGGCCTCGACGCGCTGAACGGGCGCGTCCAGACGCTGCACCGTCAGCTGGAGGCGTTCCCGGGCAAGGAAACCGAGATGGGGCGGTTGCAGCTGGACGCCAGCCTCTACAACGACACGTACCGGTACCTGATGACGCAGCTCCAGTCGGCCGAGCTGGAGGCCGCGACCATCGCGCCGTACGTCCAGGTCGTGGAGTTCGCGACCGTGGCGTCGCGGGTCGGCATCACGACGCGCCAGCGCGTCATCGTGGGGCTGCTCGTGGGGCTGTTCCTCGGCGCGCTGATCGCCTTCTTCCTCGAGTACCTCGATCAGAGCATCAAGTCCGCGTCCGACATCGAGCGCTCCCTGAAGCTGCCGGTGCTCGGGTTGATTCCGCTCGATCCCCGGGGCCTGCGGCACGACCGGGACGCGCGGCGCCGTCCACTCGCGCTGATCACGAGCACGGCGCCCGACGACCCGATCAGCGAAGCGTACCGGGTGCTCCGGACGAACGTCACGTTCGTGAGCGCGGGACAGCGGGCGCTGCAGCTGATCTGCGTCACCAGCCCGGGCCCGGGCGAGGGCAAGAGCACGTCGGCGGCGAACCTGGCCATCACGCTGGCGCAGCAGGGCTCGCACACGCTGCTGGTGGACGCCGACCTGCGGCGCCCGCTGGTGCACCGCGCCTTCAACCTGGTCCAGGAGCCGGGCCTGACCGACATCCTCATCGGCGCTTCCGCGGTGCGGGAGGCGATCCGGCCCAACGTCATTAAGGGCCTGGACGTGCTGCCGGGCGGCGCGCTCCCGCCGAACCCGTCGGAGCTGCTCGGCTCCGAGGCGATGCACCGGCTCCTCGGCGAGCTGCGCGGCCAGTACGACGCGATCATCTTCGACACGCCCCCCATGCTCGCGGTGACCGACGCCGCCGTTCTCGGCACGAGCGCCGACGCGGTGATCCTGGTCATGCGGGTGGGCGAGACGGAAGTGGCGGCGGCCGAGCGGGCGGTCGAGGGGTTGCGGCGCGTGCAGGCGCGCGTGGCCGGCTGCGTCCTCAACGGCGTCGAGCGGACGCGCGACCGCTACTACTACTATTACTACGGGAAGGACACGCAGTCCGGCCTGCTCGCGCGCGCGCGCAAGCGGCTGGCCCGCCTTCTCTGACCGTCACTTGCGGCTTCGCAGCACCTGCCAGAGGCCTCGCAGCCCGCGGTGTACGTACAGCGCGGGCAGGAGCGCCGCCCCTGCCGCCACTCCGTCGAGCCGGTACGCCCGGAGCATGTAGCGCGGCGCCGGGAACGCCACTTCCCTCAGCAGCCTGAGCCGGTCGCTCCAGCGCGGCAGGCCGCGCACGTTGGACGCGAGCTCCTCCCGCCAGCCGCGGCCCGGCGCGAGGTACTCGGCCGAGGGCTCGCCGGCGTCCCTGCCTCGCGCCGCGAGCTCTGCCAGCGCGTCCGCGGGCACGCGGGTGCCGAGCCGCGAGCGCGCCAGCTCCAGCTCGTACGCGCAGATGGCGGCGACGCCCTTGCGCACGGCGAGGGCCGTGAAGGCCTCGAACGCGGAAGGTGGGAGGCGGGACGCGAGCAGATGGATGTCGTAGAGCCATATCGGGCGCTCGACGCCGCGGTGGTGCATCACCGGGTGCACGCACGCCAGCAGCAGCGCGTGCACCCCGCCCGCGGTGCGCGCGTGCGGGCCGAGCGCCGGGACGCTGGTCGCTTCGCCGTCCAGCTCGTCATAGCCGAGCAGGTCGGCGAAGACCGACTCGGTGCTGATCCGCCAGTGGAAATCCAGAGCGTGACGCAGGCCGAAGGCGTCGTCCTTCGCGAGCTCGAACTGGCGGAAGAGCAGCTCGCCGTCGGAGTAGTTCGTGGCCTCGTAGCCGAGCGCCGCCAACACGCGCCGCACGCTCTCGCGCTCTTCGCGCCGGATCAGCAGATCGGTGTCGCCACGGGGCCTGAGGCTCGGCTCCCCGTACACCGTGTAGGCCAGCGGCGTGCCCTTGAGCAGGATCGGCCGGATGCCGGAACCGGCGAGCGCGTCGAGGACGGCGATCAGCTCCCGGCGGCGGAGCGCTTCGCGTGCCGCGTCTGCCCGGGCCGCGCGCTCCAGCTCTCCGAGCACGTCCCGGGGCCAATCCGCGGGCGGCGCCGCCGCCAGCTGCCGATGCACGAGGCCGGTGAGGTCCTCCTCGACGCACGCCGTGAGGAAGTCGCCCGGCTCCAGGCCGAGCGCGGCCCAGGATACGCTCTCACCGCGCAGCAGCGCGGCGAGGCCCTCGGCGAGGGGCACGGTGAGGACCTGAGTCACGGGCTGCCCGGCGCCGCGGAGACAGGTGGCCGGACGCTTTGGAGCCGGCCGTACTCGGCCAGGTCGTCCAGGTCTCCCGCCACGACGCGGCCTTCACATTCCACCCACGCGTGCGCGTCCAGGGGCACGGCCGCGGCTCTCTCGCGCCAGCGAACACCGCGCCGGACTGAACCCGAGCCCGAATCGGGGACGGCATTCGCGCCGCCCGCACCGGCTTCGGGACGCGCGACGCGAACACCGATGTGCAGCTCGGGGCGGTACCCGCGACGGCGGAGCAACGCGTGCGCGGCGAGGCTCTGCGCCAGGCACGTCGTGCCCGGCAGTCTGCGCGCGACAGCCGCGACGGCCCACGCCACGCGCTCCGGGGTCTGCGGATGGGCGCGCCGCGATGCCCCGGTCTCGTTCATGCGCCTTTGCAGCGCGGCGAAAGGGATCAGCCGCAGGTCGAGGCGCGCCCGCAGCGTGGCCAGCAGAGCCTCCGCGAGCAGGCGGCGGTCGGCGGCCGGGAGCGCGCGGAGCCTACGCCACAGGCTTGGCATCGCCTTCGCGCACCTCGACGAGCCCGCGCGACGCCAGCTCCTGAAGGAGAGACCGCAGGTCGCGTCCGCACCGCTCCGGCTCGACGTCGTACTCGGCGACCAGGGCGTCCCGGAGCGCCGCAACGCGGATCGGCCGCTGCAGCAGCGCCCAGATGCGGGCACCGACGTCCTCGAGGCCGTAGTACACGCCGTCCTTGAGGTCCAGGATGACCAGCTCCTTGCCGAACGCGCTGGCGAGAAGATCGGCGGCGACCACCACGGTGGCCGAATCCGCGATCCGACGTGTCGTCATGCTCGCTCTCGATTCACTAGTCGGAACGACAAGCCTAATATACAAGTGTGAGCGGCATCGTCGGGCTGTTCAATCTCGATGGCCGGCCCGCGGACGACGCGCTGCTGGCGCGCATGAGCGCGGCGCTGCGCCATCGGGGGCCCGACGGCGAAGGCCGGCGGGTGGCCGGCCCGGCGGCCTTCGCGCACCAACACCTCTGGGTCACGCCGGAGGAGGTGGGCGAGATCCAGCCCCTGGTCGGGACGAGCGGGGCGATCCTCGTCATGGACGGGCGGCTCGACAATCGCGAGGAGCTGCTCGACGCGCTGGACCTGAGCGCGGGCGCCAGCGACGCCGCCTGCGCGCTGGCGGCCTGGGAGGCCTGGGGGGACGCCTGCGCCGAGCGTCTGAACGGCGACTTCGCCTTCGCCGTCTTCGACGCGCCACGGCGCCGCCTCCTCCTGGTGCGCGATCCGATCGGCGTGCGCCCGCTGTACTACTTCCGCAATGACCGGCTGTGCGCGTTCGGCTCCGAGATCAAGGCGCTGCTCGCGCATCCCGAGATCCCGGCGCGGCCCGACGACGAGGGTCTCGCCGACTACATGCTCGTGGCCTCTCGCCCGGTGGACCGCCAGGACATCACCTGCTTCGCGGGTATCTCGGCGGTGGTTCCGGCGCACCGGGTCGTGGTGACGCCCGAGCGGCTCGCGGTCGAGCGCTACTGGGATTTCGACCGGAGCCGCGAGCTGCGCCTGCCGACGTTCGGCGCGTACGTCGAGGCATTCCACGAGCGCTTCGCGGAGGCGGTGCGGCGGCGCTCGCGCGCCGCGCGCCCGGTGGCCGTGTCGGTCAGCGGCGGCCTCGATTCCTCGTCCATCTGGTGCACGGCGGAGACGCTCCGGCGGGCCGGCCGGGTGGCGGCGCCCGCGGTGACCGGGGTCTCCTACGTGGGCGCGGCCGGCACCGGGGCCGACGAGGAGCGCTACCTGCTCGAGATCGAGCGGGGCTACGGCGCCACCTTCACGCGGATCCCCATGGAGCCGCTGCTGGGCGTGGCCCACGGCGCCGACGATCAGGTCCGCGCGGTCGAAGCGCCGTTCGCGGACCACGCGTGGGGCGTGACGCGGGAGGTGCACACGCGGGCCCGCGCGGCCGGCTCCCGCGCGCTCCTGTCGGGGCACTGGGGCGACGAGATGCTCTTCTCGCCGGCGTACCTGGTGGACCTCTTCCGGCGGCCGGCCTGGCGCACGCTCCGGCGGCACACCCGCACCTACGAGCGCTACTTCGGAGCGGAGGAAGCGGGCGTGCTCACGCGCCGCATCTGGCTCGACATCGCCCGGCACTTCGTGCCGCGCGCGGCCGTGCGGCCCCTCAAGGCGCTGCGCCGGCGCCTCGCCCCGACCGAGCGGCCCTCACCGTGGTTCTCCGACGCGTTCCTGCGCCGGGCGCTCCGCCTGGCCAACCACCCCGTGAACCTGGGTGGGCCGTTTCATTCGGCGCACGCGAGAGCGGTGTATCTGGAGGCGCGCTCCAAGTACCACGTGCACTGCATGGAATGGGACAACAAGGTCGCCGCCCTGCACGGGCTGGACGCGGCGTACCCCTTCCTGGATCGGGATCTCGTCGCCTTCCTGATGGCCGCGCCGGGCGAGGTCCAGAATCGGGACGGGGTGCCCCGGGCCCTCCTCAGGGAGGCGATGGCGGGCATCCTGCCGGACGCGGTGCGCGGGCGCACCTGGAAGGCGGATTTCACCGAGGCCAGCAACCGCGGGATCGGGCGGGACTGGCACATCGTCACCGCCGCGCTGGCGGGCGACTCCCGGGCGGCCCGCATGGGATACGTGGATGCGCGGCGCCTGGCGGCGGCCATGCCGGGCCTGGCCGCCGAGCTGGAGGGCCCCGACGCCCTCGCGGCATGGGGTCTCACAGATCTGTTTGCCCTCGAAGTGTGGCTGCGCGTATTCTTCGACAGGGAGCGCGCGCCGGCGGCGCTGCGCCCCACCCCACTCTCGGAGAGCCTGGTATGAACGCGCGGAAGCACGGCGGATCACGGCGCAGCGGCGGACAGACGAAGGCGTATGCGGCCCCGAAGCTCGTCGTGCACGGCGACCTCAAGGCGCTGACGCGCACCAAGAAGGGCCATTCCGCCGACGGCGCCGGCAAGCCGAGGACCCGGGCGTCCGGCACCAACAAGTAGAGGCGACTCGGTCGCGGCGGCCCGACCGACCGCCACCAGCCGGTTTCGCACGCCACGGCGAAGGCGGTCGCCAAGCGGCTGCTGGGAGGGAGACATGAGCGCTGGCAGGGAACGCACCGATCGAGACCGCGCCGAGCGCCGGAAGACCTACCGTGCTCCGAAGCTCACGGTGCACGGGGACCTCGCGGCGCTGACGCGCACCAAGCAGGGCACCAAGGGCGACGGCGCCGGCAAGCCCAAGACCAAGGCATCCGGCTCCAAGGCTTGAGGCCCACGACGCTCTACCGCCTCTACGGGCTCGCGGTCGCCAGCCCCTTCGACCTGCCCTGTCCCCCCGCTCGAATGGTGCGCCGCGCCGACGTGCGCCTGCGGCCGGGCGCGGCCGACCGTTTCGCCCGCCTTGCTCCCCGGGGATCCTCGAGCCATCCGGACCGCGACTGGTTCTCCTCCCGGCGTCTCCAGTCGGGCGGCACGCACCTGCGGTGGAGCGGATTGTTCGATTTCCTGGTGTCGGCTGACGGCCACGACATCCGGTATCGCGCGCACCGGCGCGCGACGGCGGAGTCGCTCAGCGCGTATCTCCTCGGCCAGGTGCTCTCGTTCTCGCTGCTGGCCTTCGGCGTGGAGCCGCTGCACGGCACGGTCGTCGTGGTGGACGGGGAGGCGGTCGGGTTCCTCGGCGACTGCGGGCACGGGAAGTCCACCCTGGGAGCGGCGTTCCTCCGGCTCGGGCATCCGATCCTGACCGACGACCTGATGGTGCTCGCGCGGACCGGCGCGGGCTACGCGGTGCATCCGGGCATCCCGCGGCTCAAGCTCTTCCCAAGCGTGGCGCGGCGCGTCCTCGGCGTCGAGCCGGCCGCGACGCGGCTCAACGACGGCACGTCGAAGCGGATTCTCCCGCTCGCGGACGGGCAGGCGTTCCGGGGCCCGGCGCCGCTCCGCGCGCTGTACGCGCTCTCGGAGCCGGGGCGCGGCCGCGCGGCGGGGCGCATCGAGATCGCGCCGCTCTCGGCGGGCGCCGCCTGCCTCGAGCTGATCCGGAACACCTTCAACACCATCGTCCTGGATCGCGCGCGCCTGGCGCGCCAATTCGCCTTCGCCAGCCGGGTCGCGGCCGCCGTGCCCGTCCGGCGCCTGACCTACCCGCGGAGCCTGCCGCGGC
>Ga0335081_10018585_pt1 | contig 11237 bp, 6 predicted proteins | sample Lox_Sample_35_FD_206713 | JGI IMG/M metagenome (GOLD analysis project Ga0335081, IMG submission 206713) | Soil microbial communities from Loxahatchee National Wildlife Refuge, Florida, United States - Lox_Sample_3.5 | ecosystem: Environmental > Terrestrial > Soil > Wetlands | place: USA: Florida... | reverse complement strand
ATCCGTTTTCAACACTCTCGTACTGTGGATTCAATCCTTCGCTCCGTGTCATTTCAATTCTTGCGTCTCACTACTTTCTATCCTACATTGACGCAGGATTATTTTGAAGCCACTCCCTTTATGCAGTCCGCAGGACAATTGACGGACAGCGGCATTCCTCAACAACGAAGGATCAACGATGGAACACAAGAGCAAGGCGCATTACGAAAAACACCAGTACTTGTCGGGCAAAAGGGTCCTCCCAAAACCCGTCACGAAGGACAGTAGCATCGAGGCAGTCATTGATAATATGGACGCCTACAACGGAGGGAGACTGAGGGCTGCGTGTCAATTAATGCGGGAGAAATATGCTCCTGACGATGTCACGATTGGGCTCAGTATCGCCGGTGCCTTGATCCCGGCGGGGCTTGGACCTTCGACTATCATCCCGCTGATGAATCACGGCTTCATTGATTGGATGGTGTCGACCGGGGCAAACATGTATCACGACCTTCACTTTGCGTTCAACATGCCGTTGTTCCGGGGAAGTCACAATGTCGACGACGCCGACCTCAGAGACAAGGGAGTGACCCGTATTTACGACATCCTCTTTGACTACCAGGACGTCTTGATGGCAACGGACAAGATTTTGCGCAAGATCATGCTACGGCCGGAATTCCAGAAGGAAATGGGAACAAGGGAGTATTATCATCACCTGGGCAAAGTAGTCAACGAATACGAACAGAAGAACAATCTTGGCGAGGTGAGTGTCCTCGCGGCAGCATATCGAAACGGCATCCCGGTATTCACTTCCTCCCCGGGTGATTCAACGATCGGCATGAACGTTGCGGGACTGGAGCTCCTTGCGGACGCTTCGAACCTTCGGAACAAGTTCAAACTCAAGATCAACCCAAGTATCGACGTTAACGACTCGACTGCCATCATTCTGAACGCCAGGAAATACGAGAACGGAAAAGCAGGCGTCTTGTTGATCGGCGGCGGTAGCCCGAAGAACTTTCTGCTCCAGACCGAGCCTCAGATTCAGGAAGTGCTTATGATTCCCGAGGCCGGACAGGACTACGACATTAACATTACGGACGCGCGACCTGATACCGGCGGACTCTCCGGAGCTCCCCCGAGCGAAGCAGCGAGCTGGGGAAAACTCGATCCGACAAAGTTAGATGAGACCGTCACGGCGTATGTGGATGTGACAGTCGCTTTCCCGCTACTCGGGGCATATGTGATACAGACAACGAAGCCGAAAAAACTCAAGCGCTTGTACGACCGCGGCGAGGAACTGCGGGATAAGTTGACCAAGTCCTATCTTGAAAACAATAAAGAAATTGAAGAATTGAGAGGATTAATGCAAAAGCTGTAATCGAGATCGGGCTGTATCTTCATCTCACACTCTTTTTCTTCACATCTTGATTAAATGAAAGCTATGAACGAGGACCTCTTAGAGTTAGTCCGACAACACGGAACTCCGTTGTGCATCCTCGACCACAATGTGATCCGGGCAAACTATCGAATGTTCAAAAAGACCCTTCCCCGGATCCAATGTTATTACGCTGTAAAGGCAAACTCCACGCAACAGATCGTCGAAACGTTGTTCAAAGAAGGGTCAAGTTTTGACGTGGCCTCGTACAACGAATTCATGCAAGTCTACCAATACATCAGACATTTCGAAAAGAAAGACAAGAAATACTTCGTCTGGGACAAAATCATTTTTTCCAATACGATCAAGGACCGCCATACCCTCAGCAAAATAAAGCAGTACAAGCCCCTCGTTACTTACGACAACAGTGCAGAAGTAAGAAAAATAAAAGAATACTGCGACACTGCAGGTCTGGTGCTCCGTGTCAAAGTTCCCGATACCGGCTCGCAGGTTGAAATGAGCACGAAGTTCGGTGCTGAACCGGGCGATGCGGCGAATTTGATCCAGGAAGCCTTCGATGCCGGATTGAAAGTCGAAGGGATCAGCTTTCACGTCGGGAGCCAGTGCACGAACTTCGATAACTACACAGCGGCCCTGGCCATCACTTCTGAGATCTTTCACGATGCCCGCAATAAGGGATTCGGGCTGAACCTGGTTGATATCGGCGGCGGTTTTCCTGTCCCGTACGATGCACAGGTTCCAAAGTTCGAAGAACTGGGCGCGTTGTTGAACTCAGAATTCACACGACTGTTTCCAGATGACATTGAGGTCCTTGCCGAACCCGGACGATTTATGGTTGCCACGGCAGCTGTCTTGATCTCGGAGATCATCGGCAAGGCACGGAGAAACGGCAAAATGTTCTATCATCTGAATGACGGTGTGTACCAGACCTTCTCTGGCGTTGTCTATGACCATTGGATTCCCAATTTCAGCGCTTTCAAGAAAGGGGAGAATGAAATATGCGCCGTGGTAGGCCCAACGTGCGACAGTTTCGACAAGATTACACTTTCCGCCGAACTCCCGGGGAACCTTGACGTGGGGGATTTTTTGCTCACGGAGAACATCGGCGCGTACAGCACGGCCTCCTCAACCACCTTCAACGGTTTCGAAGGGGCGAAGATTATCCACCGGAATTTTCAGGCTCAGAGTGATTGAATATCGATTCTCCGCGAGGACATTAACGTGAAAGCCTGATCGAAAGGTCAGGCTTTTGATTTTGTAGGGTGCACCGAGGGAATAGGGAGGAACGGGAAATTGCGTCTGGAACCCTTAGCCGAAGCCCTGTAGAAGCAGAAGACCGACGCCTTGAACTATCAAGGCGTCGGTCACTTCAACAGCCTATCACTTGCTTCTGTCTGGATATGGAGGATGAGGAGGAAGTACGGCGGGATGCGATTTCATTTCCTCAAGGATGACCTGAATCGCTTTGTCAAGTTGTTGATCATCGCCGGCAAATTCCTTTGCAGGGTCATTCTCAACGACAATGTCGGGGTCGACGCCGTGACTTTCCATGATCCATTCCTTTCCTTCGACGTCATAGCGCGAGAACTCAGGTTTGTTCAGGAAGCTCCCGTCGAGCAGCGGGAGTGAGCCTCGAATGCCGACGACCCCTCCCCACGTGCGCTTCCCGATGACGGTGCCAAGCTTATAGTGCTTGAAACGGTACGCCACGATATCTCCATCCGAGGCGGAGAATTCGTCGATAAGAAGAACTTTGGGGCCCATGATAGTTCCACCCGGATCGATGCTCGGGCTTGTGTTGCGTGCGATGTCCACCATGGCAATTTGTCGACGCAGCCGCTCGATTATCTGTGGCGACACGTTGCCTCCCCCATTGCCGCGCACGTCCACGATCAGTGCTTCCTTCCTCAATTGCGGATAGAAGTATTTGACGAACTCGTTCATCCCCGGTACTCCCATATCCGGGATGTGGACATAACCCACTTTTCCGTTTGTGGCTTTCGAAACCTTTTCGATATTCCCCTGGACCCAATTATAGTAGTACAGTTGTTGTTCGTCATCGATTGGAACCACAACGGTCTCGTGGGAGCCTTTTTCTCTCGGCTCCTCATTCACCCGGAGTGTCACCTGCTTTCCGGCTTTGTTCACAAGAGACTCGTAGATATTGTTCATTTGATTGGTCGGCTTCGCGTCGACAGCGATGATGTAGTCTCCTTCTTTCACATTGACGCCAATTTCCGTGAGCGGAGATCGCAGCTTCGGGTCCCAGTTTTGACCTTTCAGGATCTCCGTAATGCGGTAGTACTTTGAATCCGGATCTTGTGATATTTTTGCACCCAGGAGGCCCTGTTGGATACGCTCGGGTTTCGGCATGTCGCCTCCGCCGACGTATGTGTGGCCCGAGTTCAACTCTCCGATCAATTCGCCAATGATGTATGTCAGGTCGGCGCGATGATTCACGTACGGGACGAGGACCTCGTATTTCTTCTTCATGGCCTCCCAATCGACTCCGTTCATGTTGGGGGCAAAGAAAAAGTCCCGCATTTGACGCCAGCACTCGTCATACACTTGCGCCCACTCGGCGTGGCGGTTGAGCTCGACTTTCATATCCTTCAAATTGAGCTTTTCTTTTGCATCGATCTTCACTATGGGTAGATCGATAATCGCATACGAGCCTTCTTGCCCGATCAGCATCTTCTTGCCGTCGGCGGATATCTCGTAGCCGCTCACTTCCCCCAAATCGGTCTCCTTCAGTTTATCGAAGTCGTACATCAGCAAGCTTGCCTTCTCGTCTCTGCTTCCACGCCGCGTATAGTAGAGTTTGTCGCCTACCGACTCAAGGTTCCGGTAATTGGAAGCCGAAATCGGCAACGCTGCGATCCGTTGCTGGAGCCCGTCGAGGTCCACGTGTACAACAACCTTCTTCTCCTCCTCTTTTTTCTTTTCGCCCTTGTCGGAGTCTTTGACCGGCTTTTCCTGGTTGATCTTCACTTCGTCGCTTTTCGGCTCGAAGGGGGACTTGGCGTCCTTTGCCAGCGTGACGAGAAAGATCTTCGCCATGTCAAAGTAGGAATAGTTGAACTCCGTCTGGCCGTTCCGCGGATTGAAGGATCTGTTGGAAACGAAGAAAAGGTACTTCCCGTTGGAACTGAACGTCGGCCCGTAGGAAGAGAACCAGCCGTCGGTCACCGCAGTCGAAGTCCCGTTTTCCAGGGAATACAAATACACCTTCGACATCGATTCCTCTTCCGGTTTCTCATACGTGATCCATTTGCTGTCGGGCGACCACGCGTAGTCCCTCATTTCGAAAGCCGTCGCCTGCGCAACGAGCGTCGTTTTCTTCGAATCGACATCGACATACGAGAGCCGGAGTTTCTTGTCGGACCACATGATCTTTTTTGAATCCGGCGACCAGGCTATCTCGTACTTGTATGTATCGCCGTTCGAAGTCAGTTGTATGCCGGGCGAGCTTCCATCCTGAGGCATCGTATAGATTTCGTCTTCTCCGGAGGCATCCGAAATGTAACCGATCCACTTGCCATCGGGCGACCATTTGGAATCACGCTCGTGAACCCCGGGAGTTTGTGTCAGATTGCGTATGTTGCCGTACTTCTGGGGCACAGTAAAAATATCGCCGCGCGCACCGAACAGTGCACGACTGCCGTCCGGAGCGATCTCATAGTTCTCAACATTCTTGCTGACGTCAATCAGACCACCCCTTCCGCTGTCGAAGTCTTCATCAAGTTGGACGGCAACCTTTTCGAGCTTGGCAGTTTCAATATCGTATCGATAGATGAATCCACCATTTTCAAAGACAAGAGCGGCGTCACCCAGAGACGGGAATTTGACGTCGTAATCCGTAAAATTCGTGAGCTTTTTTGTCTCTTTGCTCGCCAGGTCGTACGAGTAAAGGTTCATCCTCTTGTGCTCATCGCGATCGGAGAGGAAGAAAATCGTATTGCCGCTCCACATCGGGATGATATCCTGAGCCGGATTGTTCGTGATATCCGTCGTCTGCTTCGTGGCAAAGTCATAGATCCAGATATCGTCAGCCTGGCCACCCCGATACCGTTTCCACGTGCGAAACTCGCGAAACACCTGGTTATAGGCAAGTTTTTTGCCGTCGGGCGAATAGGAGCAAAATCCGCCGCGGGGAAGCGGTAGCTGTTCAGGTATTCCTCCGTTCACCGAGGTGAGGTAGAGCTGACCCTTGAAGTCATCCCATTCGGTCATGCGGGAACGGAAAATAATGTGCTCGTTGTCTTTCCATCCCATAACGATGTTGTTGGGACCCATGCGGTCAGAAACGTCATCACGTTCGAGCGTTGCGGTAAACGTGAGTCTCCTGGGCACGCCGCCTTCTGCGGGCATAAGATAGACTTCAGTATTTCCGTCATACTGGCCGGTGAAAGCGATCTGTTTTCCGTCGGGCGAAAATCTGGCGAACATCTCGAAACCGACATCGTTGGTGAGCTTGCGTGCCACCCCGCCCGTGGATGCGACTGCGTATAGATCCCCGGCATATGTGAAGACGATTTGATTGCCGTGGATTGCTGGAAAGCGGAGAAGACGTGCCTCGTTTTGGGAGAATAGTGAAAAGGAGAATCCGAAGAGTGCAAGAATGGTGGAGACGAGAATCCGGCGTTTCATAATTGCCTCGAGGTATGTGATATGGATGTGGAAAAGCCTGTTTTTTAATTTACGCAATTGAGCATTTAATGTCTACACGGTTATTTGAGCCACAGGGAGAAACCAAACGACGCTTCGCGGCATTCAAATCGGGAGATTTTCGGAATTCCTTTACATTGGAAAGTCAATTATGAGAACGGAACTCTCTTGATGCGCATCGCTCAAGAGTCTGAGCTCGATTTCGGAGGATCACGAACCGCGAGTTCATCAGGAACTAACGAACCTGGTATGACTTTTCGCCCGCTTCAATCCTGATGTTCAACCGATTTGATTCAGGCGGCAAAGGATTTGTGGCAAATGAAGTAAAGGCACAGGGGGGATTGATGGCTTTGTTGAAATCCAGAACCACATTACCTTTTGCCGGAGGGGCCGCGTAGAGGTACCTTCCGGCATCAAAGGTCTCACGGCCGCTCGTTTCATCGGAGAAGACGAAGAAGAGCTCTTCCGAACCTTCTTCCGTGAGCGGTTCCAGACGTGCCACTGTGCCCCCCACGTTGAATACTGCTATTCCAGGAATCTTGTATTCTTCGGTGTATTTGGGAACGGCTGTAGGGACCATTTTGGTTTTGGGTTTCTTATATTCCTCCCACGTAGCCTCGATTCTCCATCGTTCAGATATCTGAAACCGATCGATACCTGCGAATCGTCTGCGCGCCTCCGCGTTCGTATCCCATATCCTGAGGGCAAACCGTTCGCCGCGTTTCAGGATGACAAACGATCGCGGGCCCACCTTCACTCTGTCCGGACCTTTAGAATCTGCTTCTGTCCTAATGAACCCGGATTCGAATGGTTTTTCTGCGATCATTCCTGAAAGTCCGCGGGCTAGCTGCACGCTCACCTTCCCGCCTTGAAGTGTGACAGTGCCAATACCAGCAAACTTGTTGGTCCCTTCTCTGAGCCATTCAAGAGCAACAAGAGTGAGCCATCCATAGTCATTCTTAAGCGTCGACAGGCGCCTCTCGTGCCAGGAATTTATTTGATCACGATAAATTTCTGAAATCATAGCATTGCGATGGATTGGCGAATGGACAACCACGTGACGCGGGCCGTATCAAGACTTCTAGAACCGGTAGGTAAATACGAGACGCGAAGGCATAACGGAGAAGCTGTACGATTGTGCACCGGCAGGCCGGTTCATCAAATCCCAATAGCTTGTTCCCACTGCATCTCCGATCGCGTACCCGATGAAGGCTCCTGCCACAGCGTCCGAGAACCAATGGATATTGGTTGATACTCCCAAGCCAATCAACGAGGCATATGCGAGACCGGCAATTCTGATGGCAGAATTATCGGGGTAGAGCTTCGAAAGCGTTACGGCCATCGCGAATGCCGTCGTGGTATGGCTGCTCGGCCACCCTTGATACACACCTCCGCGCAAAAAACCAAATCTGAATTCGCGGCTATAATCGTTCAGATTCTTGTGCTCATCAGGCGGTACTCGCCCAGTGAATGCCTTCAATCCCGATGAAAAGAGTGCTCCGAGGATCGCCGCCTGTCCCATTGCCAAACCGGTGATCTGGAGTTGCGCATCTTCGTGCGAGCGGCCATAGAGATAAATCCCCAGCGGCACAGCGACAGAGGCAAGAGGACCGATACCCACTGCAACGAAGCCTGTGTTGGGAATCCATGAGTGCTCCTGCGCATTGCGGTACCAGCGCCAGTCAAACCCGCTTTCGACGATTCCGTACGTCGCTGCCCCTGCAATGATATAGTTGAGCCCATCGTTGTATTCGATGGAACCGAGTGCACTCTCATCCATCCTGTAGAAGACCCGCGTTATCGGAATTTGCGCTGAATCGCTCCGAGCGAGTTGTGCGGGACAATTCGCACAGACAAGGGATAGAACGATCCCAAGGATCAACCATCCGTGCTGTTCGGTCATTCTCACGCGACACTTATGAACAAATGGCAGCAATTGTCAAAGGTAAGAAGCACCTGCCTTACTCTGAAGCTACCATCTCCATCGCAAAGACACTATCTTCTTCTGAATTCGGGACGTCGCGTGACCGCCCCTGAGGACCAGATGTCATTGTCGGCGTCGACGTCAGGGAGCATGTGGTCGGGGTCGACAATCACCGAATCAATCATGCTCGTCGATGGGTATTCGAAGGTCCATTCGCCGGACCTCTCCCAGATCTCCACCGGAAGGATTTCACGTCCCACGTGCCCGCTCGATTCCCTTATTTCAACCGTTACAGGCATCACCATCTTCTCATTATTCGTGACAGTAATGAGTACTCCTTTCGAGGGGTCGTTATCGATGTACTTCACATCTTTCACAGCCTGATCCAGTTTCCAGTTCTCAACAAACCAGGATTTCCAAAACCAGTTCAGGTCCTCACCCGAAGCGTCATTCATGGAACGGAAGAAGTCATCGGGTTGCGGATGTTTGTAAGCCCATCTCTTTATGTACTCACGGAACGCGTAGTCGAACCGATCTGGGCCAAGCACATATTCACGCAGCATCACCAACCCGACAGAAGGCTTGAAGTATGCGAGGTTGCCAAGGGCACGTCTTGGAATTGCGTCTGCATAGGTAAGAATCGGAACGGCGTTTGACTGCAACATGAAAGGCACAAACCGTCTCGCGGAATCGCGTCGCGTGGCATACTCGCCGTTATTGAAATTCTTCGTCGAGTAAATATTGATGAAGGTGTTGAACCCTTCATCCATCCACGGGTACTCCCGTTCATCCGAGCCTACAATCATCGGGAACCACGTGTGGCCAACTTCGTGGGTCACCACACCCCAGAGACCGCCTCGCCTGCTCCGCAAACTGCAGAATACGATGCCCGGATACTCCATTCCTCCGACGTTGCCTGCCACGTCGATCGAGCAGGGATACGGAAACTCATACCATTGTTTCGAATTGTACTCCACCGTCGACTTCACATATTCCGTAGACCTGCTCCAGGCAGAATCTCCCTGACTCTCCAGCGGATAGACAGACATCGCTATGCATTTCTTTCCGCTCGGAAGATTGATTCGCGCGGCATCCCAGATAAAGGCCCTGGAGGCCGCCCACGCCACATCGCGTGTGTTGCGCATCTTAAAGTGCCACGTTTTTCGTCGAAGGTGCGAAGGGCGTGAACCCAGAGGTACAATCTCGTCCGTGCCGCGAATTACTACAGTCTTGTCGCTCTTGCTTGCCTCTTCGAGGCGGCTGCGCTCCCGCGGCGTAAGGACATCCTGAGGATTCTGCAATTCCCCCGATGCGACAACGATTTCGTCATCTGGAACGTTGACTGAAAAATCAAAGTCGCCATACTCGAGATAGAATTCACCCTGACCAAGATATGGAAGAGTATTCCATCCTTTGACATCGTCGTACACCGCCATGCGGGGGTACCATTGGGCGACCTCATAGATTGTCCCATCTTCAGTTTGCGTCATACCCATACGGTCGGAGCCATATGGAGGTATTTCGAAGCTATATTCAAACGTTATCTCGATTTCGTCCCCTTTTGCTTTTACAGCTTCAGGCAACACGATTTGCATGCGTGTGTCTGATACTATGTATTTTGCTTCGGAAGTTCTTCCGTGCAAGCGGATTTTTACCGATTTGAACGTGAACCCTTGCGTGAACTGTCTCGGTGCCAACCTCGTTCCTCCTACTGGCTCGGTGGCAGTACCGCGCGAGTCCTTGCGAAAAAGATTCTGATCGAGCTGCAACCAGAGATACGATAGCGCATCCGGACTGTTGTTGGTGTACGTGATAACCTCGTGTGCAGCGACTGTATTCGCCGTATCGTCCAGCTCGGCAGAAATTTGGTAATCGGCCCGGTTCTGCCAGTATGCCGGACCGGGTTCGCCACTGCCGCTTCGGTACGCCGTTCCCTGCTGATTCAGGAAATTCGGATCGAAGGTTTCACGAGGGTCATAGTTCGACGTCGTCTGGGAAAAAATCGTAGCACTTGAGAGGACGAGCGTGCAGAGTGTCGCGAGAGCACTAAATTTGCTTTTCATTCCTTGGCACCTTTCTAACCGTGAGAGTCGTTGTGACCATCTGAATGACAAATGACTGAAGCGCCTAGAGCGATTGGGTAACCTGAAACGCAGCCGACCTGACCGAAATGCAGACAAACAGCCCGGCACCGAATAATCAAATCAGACAGCTTTCGTGACGCGTCCAATGGAGGATTTTCCTTATTTCCTTCGCAGACTATAACCACATACAAGCAATATGCCGTCTTCCTCTCTCGCGGTTCCAGGGCAGATCGCGGGAGGAGAGATCACGCTTTATGCAATCTTGGCACAACGCAAACGCGTTCCGCTTTCCAAGAGAGATTCCACTTTGTTCAATATGATGTTCAGAGCGTGCAACTGTGTGCTCGGAGCGAGGCATCTCCTGTGACTTTCCTTTTGCCTCTCCTAAAACAATGCCGCTATCCCTATAATGCCCGTGCCAAATATCAGAATTATGAAGAACCAGTACGCGGCCTTGTTGAGTCCGACCAATGAATGCTCGCCCATGAGTCTCTTGTCTGAAGAAATAAGCCCCAACGTTATTGCCGGCCCCATGAGCACGATGATTTGCAGGACCATCAATTCAAGCGCAAGATTGACGAGGTTCAACGTCACCATGGGAACGAAAAGTGCGGGCAAGGATTCGATGAGATATAGTTTGAACCAATTCTTTCTCCCCCATCCCAGAGCCTCGGTGACGCCCCAGGAGCTGCCGAGTGAGATAACAATGAGGGCAATGAAGGAAGCTGCAATAAGCCCTGCACTGAACACAAACGGAGCATAGTTCCCCGCAACCGATGAAAGCCCTTGCGACAAAACACCCGGAGCGGCGAAGTCGAGCGAATTCGTTCCTACGCCGATCGTCGCAATGACGATGGCAATCATGATCAGTTCTGATACGACAGCTCCAATCGCCGTCTCAAGTCTCACTGCCCAAATATGCTTCGCCGAAATGCCCTTCTCAGCCGTGGCTGAAGCCTGGTAGAACAGCATGAACGGCATAATGACGGCACCGACATTCGCCGTCAGGAGAAAAAGAAAGTGTGGAGATGTCGAAAAAAAGAAAGGGGTGAGCTGTACGCCCCGCCGGGCTGTCAAGAATGCGGAAACAGCCCACGCAATAGCAAACAGCACGGAAATAATGATGAGGGGCCTCTCAGCCTCGGTGTATTTCCTTTTGTAAACCAGAAGGATATGGGCAACGAAT
>Ga0335081_10018584_pt1 | contig 11238 bp, 8 predicted proteins | sample Lox_Sample_35_FD_206713 | JGI IMG/M metagenome (GOLD analysis project Ga0335081, IMG submission 206713) | Soil microbial communities from Loxahatchee National Wildlife Refuge, Florida, United States - Lox_Sample_3.5 | ecosystem: Environmental > Terrestrial > Soil > Wetlands | place: USA: Florida... | reverse complement strand
AAGGATTAGCCGTTCAGTTCGGCTATACCTATAGCAAGGCACTCGACAACATTGGCGAAATGACCAGCGTGGCGGGAACGCGCAACGGCCCCCAGGATGATTATTGCTTTGCCTGCGACCGCTCCCTATCGGATCAGAACGAGCCTTACACAGTGCGGCTGGCCACGCGGTACGAACTGCCGTTCGGGCCGGGCAGGAGACTGGCCGCTTCCGGCGTCTCTGCGAAGGCATTCGGCGGCTGGTCGTTGGGAGCATTCTATACGGTGGATGCCGGACGCCCGGTAGCGGTCTCCTCGCCCAACAATTCCAATTCACTGGGCGGCGGTTCCGGCATGCGGCCGAATGCCACCGGGCAATCCGCTGCCGTTGCCGGCGGGCCGCAGATCTGCGACAGTTGCCTCTACTTCAATCCGGCGGCATTCACGCAAACGCCGCAGTTCGCTTTTGGCAATGTCAGCCGCTATCTGCCTGACGTGAACAACCCTACCGCGGCCAATGTGGACGCCAACATCGAAAAAAGCACGGCCATCGGCGAGCGTTATCGGCTTGTATTTCAAGCGGAGCTGTTTAACGCGACCAACCACGTAGTGTTCTCCGGACCGACCACAAGCATCACCTCGGCCACTTTTGGGAAAATCATTCTGAGCCAGTCAAATATACCGCGGCAGGTGCAGTTCAGCCTGCGGCTGCGATTCTAGGGAGAAAGTATGATTCGATCCATCTCCGTTCTCCTCTTGTGCGTCTCCGCGGCGTGGGCCGCGGACGCGATCTACGTTAACGGCGCCGTGATTACCGTCGATAGAGCCAAACCCTACGCGGAAGCTTTCGCCGTAACCAATGGCCGCTTCACCGCGGTTGGCTCAAACGCGGAAATCGGCCGCCTGGCCTCGTCCGGAACCAAGGTGATCGATCTGAAGGGCATGACCGTCACTCCCGGTTTCAACGATGTGCATCTGCATCCGGTGGGGGTGTACGACGAGAACTCGCCATATTACACGCCGTGGCTCGGCCCGGAGAAGGTCCACAATATGGACGAGCTGGTTGCGGCGCTGAAGGCGAAGGCCGACCGCACGCCGGCCGGGGAAATGGTGAGCGGGTCGCGCTACCAGGACACGAAGCTGGGCCGGCATCCCAACCGCCACGATCTGGACAAGGCGTCCACAACTCATCCGATCATGATCAGCCATTCCTCGGGTCATATCGTGGTGGTCAATTCTTACATTCTGGAGAAGTCCGGTATCACCAAAGACACCAAGGACCCGCCCGGCGGCTCCTTCGACCGCGACCCGGACGGCACGCCCAACGGCGTAATTCGCGAAGCCGCCCGCCGGTTGCTGACGCGCGTCTCTACGACCGGCGAGCCGCGCATACCGTTTGCGGAACAGGTGCAAGGGTATCTCCGGTGCTTCCGGCAATATGCGGAACGCGGCATCACCAGCGCGGGAATTGCAGGCGGCAACCCTCAATCGTTCCGGTTGTATCAGGCGGTACGCGATGCCGGTAATCCCGTCCGCACCGGCTTCATGTTTCTCGAAGCCAGCTTTCCTTCGGTGCAAGCACTCGGCCTGCACAGCGGCTTTGGCGACGATCGGCTCCGCCTAACCTCCATCAAGGTTTTTCACGGCAACTCGCTGAGCGGCCGCACCTGCTGGCTCTCCGAACCCTATTCCGACCAGCCAGGCTACTACGGAATTCCGCCCGCGCGTTCCCAGGAAGATCTCGACAAAGCGTTCCAGGCTATGCACGACGCGGGCTTCCAGATCGCCACCCATTCCAATGGCGATCGCGAGATCGACATGGTATTGACCGCCATCGAGCGGGCGCAAGCGAAGAATCCCCGGCCCGATGCGCGGCATCGCATCGAGCACGCCAGCGTCATGAACCAGTCGCTTCTCGATCGAGCCAAAAAGGCGGGCGTCATCCTGGTGTTCCATTCCTATATGTGGGAGCATGGCGATAAGCTGGCTTCTTACGGTGAAAAGCGTCTCGCCATGATTCACCCCTATCGCACAGCCATCGATATGGGCATTCACGTGGCCGGCCATTCCGATTCCACCGTATCGGCCGCGGACCCTCTTCTTCGCATTCAGGATATGGTGACGCGCAAGGGAGAAAACGGAAAAGGCTACGGCATCAACCAGAGAGTTAGTGTGGAAGAGGCGATCAAAGTCTGGACACTGGATGGAGCTTACGCCACATTTGAAGAGGGCGTCAAAGGTTCTATCGCGCCGGGCAAGCTGGCGGATTTCGCGGTTCTACGCCACGACCCGCGCAAGGTAGATCCGGACACGATCAAAGACATCGTTGTCGATTCCACATACGTGGCCGGCGAACGCGTCTGGCAGGCTGCGAAGAATGCCACCGCGCGGCGCATGCTGCTGCCGGATGTATTTTACGGCGATGGCGACGAGTGGGAGAACCTTTCGCATGATCAATAAGCGGCTGTTTACGCCGGGGCCACTCACCACCAGCGACACGGTGAAGGCCGCGATGTTGCGCGACGCCGGCTCGCGCGACAGCGACTTCCTTGCGGTGGTACGCAGCATTCGCCGGCAGTTGCTGGCGATTGGCGGCGCCGCGGCAGGCCACTATGAGTGCGTGCTGATGCAGGGCAGCGGAACGTTCGCCATTGAGTCGGTGATTTCTTCCGCCATCCCACGCGACGGCAGCCTGCTGGTCCTCGTGAACGGCGCCTACGGGCGGCGCATCGCGCAGATGGCGCGTATTCACGGCATCCGCGTGGAAACCTTGGAGACTTCTGAGGATGCGAAGATATCGCCCGAGGCTGTGGCCCAGAGGCTGGCGGCTGCTTCCGGAGTCACGCATGTGGCGGTAGTCCACTGCGAGACGACCACAGGCATTGTGAATCCCATAGAGGAAATCGGCGCGATAGTGGCGCGGGCGGGAGCAGCGTACATCGTAGACGCGATGAGCAGCTTTGGCGCGATACCTATCGATCTCGAGGAAGCGCACGCCGACTTTCTGATTTCGTCGGCGAATAAGTGCATCGAAGGCGTGCCTGGTTTCGGTTTCATTCTGACGCGCCGCGCGCCGCTGTTGGCATGCAAAGACAACGCGCGAACCCTCAGTCTCGACCTCTACGCACAATGGGCGGGGTTGGAAGGCGACGGGCAGTTCCGCTTCACCCCGCCCACTCACGCCTTGCTGGCGTTTCACCAGGCGCTCGCGGAATTGGAAGCCGAAGGCGGCGTTCGCGGCCGCGCCGCCCGCTACCAGCGGAATCACGCGGCGCTCGCCAAGGGGATGGAAGAGATGGGCTTTCAACCCTACCTCGCTGCCGAAAATCAAAGCTACATCATTACCACATACCGTTATCCGCCCGATCCCGGCTTCCGCTTCGAGGACTTCTATGCCCGCTTGAGCGAACTTGGTTTCGTAATCTATCCCGGCAAGCTCAGTCAGGAGCCTTGCTTCCGCATCGGGACGATCGGCAGGTTGGACATCGATGATATCCGGCGTCTGTTGGAAGCAATCGGCATGGTTGCCGGGAGAACACTGCGCCAAGGCGCACTCGCTGAATGACGGAGAGGCAAGGGGGAAACCCCCCATGACCGCTCTTCGCCGCCCGATGATCGAATTCCACCTCGTTCGACGCTTTACATGGTGGAAGGAGAAAAAAGGCAATGTTTCGCAAACAGCAGGTCATTGCAACCTGTTTTGCCATCATCGGACTGGGGCCGGCTGGGGTCGCCGCGCTGGCGCCCTCCAGAGACGGAACGGAGGTGGAAGTGAGCGATCTACGACCGTTCACCCATAGCGCGTACATCCCGATGGGCGCCGATCTTTCGTCGATCAAAATGGAGAGTATCCGGGCCGTGAAAGTGGCCTCCCGACTCCGCACAGTAATCAGCCAACGCTACTGCGAGCAACGTTTGATAGAGCCAGGGGGTTCCATGTACTGCCCGCAGACGACGGAAGAATCACCGGTCCAGGCATATAAAGTGAGCTATTCATTTAAGGGCCAGCCGATGGCCTCGGACGAGTACGGAACTCACAATTTCACCTTCAGCGTCTATTTCCGTCCGGATGAGCTTGATCCGGGGCTGCTGCGCGCGCTCTCGTCAGGTAGTATCAGTCGAACCGACGCCGCGGAGTTTTTTCAAGTCACGACCTCCAGAGATTCCGTTCGTCAGACCGTAATCGACGAGGCGAATTCCCATCTTTGCGACGGAAACTATGTGGATGGCAATTGGACTCACACCGACCCGAAATGTGCAGAGACCGTGGCTTACAAGGTCATCGCGAGCCCTTCCACTTACATCACGGTGACGGTCGAGCCTACTTCCTCTCACGAACGGTCCTCGGTAAGAAGGTCAAGCGGCTTGGCGACCCTTGGTAACGACGGCGTGGCCGATGAAAGAGGCAATCACGATGAGCGTGGCGACCAACACCAGGCTTGCCACGCCGCCTATTTTCGCGGCGACCTGCTCCCAATATGGGCCCAGAAGCCTTCCGGCAATGACATAACCGCCACTCCACGTAATCGCCGAGACTATGACCGCGGGTATGAAGATGCTTGGCCTGATTGACAGGATACCAGCCGCTACCGACGCATACCCGCGCAGAAAGGGAATGAGCCGCCCCACGTAAATGCCCCACGGCTGTCGTTCTGAGATCGTATGCGCAATCCTGTCGATATGCGACGACGAGGCCGGGAACCATCGCGGCCGACGGCCTTGGATATATCCCCGGAACAAGTAGAACACGGCGTAAAGTAACGTCGTTCCGATGCAGTCCGCCGAGACCGCCGTCAGAACGACCAGCCAGAGGTTCAGGACTCCGGAAAAGGCTAAATAGCCCGACAACAGCAAGACGAACTCGTTGGTGACCGGATTAGGCACGCCAATTTCCTGCAGGAACACGAGCATGAAGATGGCCATGTAGCCGTATTTTGTAATGTAGAGCGCGAGTTCGGACGACATGGCGTTTGAACCTCGGAGGTGGTGTGGCGGTTTATCCGCGTCCGCCGTCAAGCCTATCGAGTTTCACGTTCTTAGCTTCGAGTTCTTCTTACAGTATCAGATCCATCGGGGCTCAGCCATGGGCAAACCGCGCTCGCTCGAGTCTTTCGCCTGGGCGTAAATGTAGGACATGAGCCGGTACTTCATCTCGTCGGCGCGGCGGAAATCGTCCATGAAGACGGCGCTGTATTCCCATGGCTCTTTGGGCGGCGTAACGTGGCAGTGGCTGTGCGACGTGAGCATGCCGAAGGGCATCCAGCGCCGGTAGCGTTCCTCGGGAGTTTTCGCCGCGAAGCCGCCGATGTCATGGCTCCAGAAGGTGAACCCGCTCAGACCGAGCGAAAGTCCGCCGCGGAGGGTCTCCGGCATGCCCGTATCCTGCGCCCCGGAGTCGCCGCCCCAATGCAGCGGATAGCGCTGGCTGCCGGCCCAGCGCCCACTCCCATTTTCAGAAGGCCCGCGGGACTTTACGAATCCTGCCGCGGTGCGGATTCCGGAAAAAGACAACCGCTATCACTTGCGCGATAAGCGAATCAGCAAAGAGGGCCCGTCAGGTGCGCCGCCTGTCAGGGTGGCGCGGAGGACCGAGGTCTTCGGAAGCGGGAGGTGTGAGTGGTGTCAATCTGCACAATCTGTTTAACCAGACCTGACCCGACCAAGACTGATCAGACAGAAGTATCCCTTGCCAGCCTACTGGCTCCCCTAACACCGGATTGAATATTTTCCGAAGTAACTCCAAAGGCGCCCGTTTCCTGAACCGGCGGCTTGATCCGACTAATCGTTAACAGTAAGCACAATCGTGAGGTAGCGTATGATAACCACACGAGCCATTGCAGTCTTTTGCGCTGCGCTGCTGATCGCGCAGCAACCATACATATTCGCTCAACCGTCACAACCGGCCGGACCTTCCCAGGATCAGTCGCAAAAAGCTCTTACCCCGGACCAACTGGACAGCCTGGTGGCACCAATAGCGCTGTTCCCCGACCCGATTCTGAGCCAAGTGCTCGTCGCATCCACTTATCCCCTGGAGATCGTGGAGGCCGGACGATGGCTCAGCCAGCATTCCAATCTCAGCGGCAAGGCACTTACCGATGCGGCAGCCAAACAGTCGTGGGATGCCAGCGTGCAGGCGCTGGTGGCCTTGCCGGATGTATTGAAGCGCATGGATCAAGACGTGAGCTGGACGTCAGATCTTGGCAACGCTTTCCTGGCACAACAACAGGGCGTCATGGAAGCTGTGCAACGCCTGCGCAAAAGAGCCAGCGACGCGGGCGCGCTCCAATCGACAAAGGAGCAAACCGTCGGCACAGTGACCGAAAACAATCAGAGTTACATCGAAATACAACCAGCGAGCACGCAGGTTGTCTATGTGCCTCAATACAATCCAGTTGCTGTCTGGGGGCCGGCGCCCGAATATTACCCCTATCCCTCACTCTATTACCCTCCGGTTTCCACCGGCGCGGTTGTTGCTGCGAGCGCGATCTCGTTCGGCGTTGGAATGGCAGTAGGCGCGCTTTGGGCTGGCGGCGGCGGCTGGAACAGTTGGGGGTGGGGTTGTGGCTGGGGCCGAAGCAACGTCGTAATCAATAACAACTTCATTAACAACAACCATTTCAATCGTGTGAATGTCGGCAACGGCAATAACTGGGTTCACAATCCCGCGCACCGCGGGGGAGTGCCTTACAACAACCGCAACGTGGCTAACCGTTACCAGGGTGCAGGAAAAATGTTACCCTCCCGGCCGACCGTGGGCCAGACGCAGCAGCGCCTCAACAATCTGGGGCAAGGCGGCACCGCGGGCCGGGGGCAAGGCAATTTTGGGCAACGCGGAGGAGGCCAAGGGCCAGCCCACGGCAACCTGGCGGGGCGCGGCGGATCTATGGCCGGCCGCGCGGGTAACGGCAATATGGGCCAGCGGGGAGGCGTTGCGCCATCGCAGGGCTCCGCCAGCCGGATTGCCCCAGGCAACTTGGGGCAGGGCGGCGGTAACCGCATCGGAAATCGGAGTGTGGGAGGCGGAGGCTTTGGCAACCAAGGAGCTTTTGGAGGCATGAATGGGGGCGGCAATCGTGCCCGCATGGACAGTAATCGGGGCTTTGCCAGCCGCGGCGGTGGTGGAGGCGGACGCTCGCGGGGCGGTGGACGCCGCAGATAAGCGTCGCGATAACAAAAGGACGAGAGGAGAAAATATGCATCGCTTCAGTCTATTGGTCATGGCCGCCGCCGGCGCACTCCTGTTGCAAGACCCGGCCGGAGCCGCAACCCCCGACGGCAAAGGATTCCCTTCCGCCGATGGCGCGGCCCAGGCGCTTATCAAAGCCGCAAACCGCAACGACGTGGCAGGAGTCGTCGAGATTCTTGGGCCTTCGGCAAAAAGCATTGTGTCAACTCGTGATCCCGTTGCTGACCGCAAACTCCTGCACGACTTCGCCGCACGCGCTGCCCGGAAGGTGAAACTGGTGCCCAGCCCGGGCAAGCAGAATACGAAGACGCTGCTGGTCGGCCAAGATGAGTGGCCTTTGCCCATTCCGATTGTCGAAGTGAACGGCCAGTGGTATTTCGACACCGTACAGGGTAAGCAAGAGATCCTCAGCCGGCGCATTGGCAGCAACGAAAATGACGCCATCGAAGTCTGCCGCGGGTTCGTCGAAGCTGAGGATGATTACGCCGAGCAGAACCGGACCCCCAACAACGTCCCCATCTACGCACAAAGAATGTTGAGTTCACCCGGCCAGCATGATGGGTTGTACTGGGCCAGCAGTGGCGAGAAAGACGAGAGCCCCGTTGGTGAGATCATCGCGCGAGCCCTGGCCGAGGGATACACCAACAAGCACGATCCTTATCATGGCTATTACTTTAAAGTATTGACCGGCCAGGGACCGCACGCTCCCGGAGGTGCCCGAAGTTACTTCGACGATAACGGCCAGATGACCAAAGGTTTCGCGATGATTGCCTGGCCTTCGAACTACGGCTCGACCGGGATCATGACTTTCGTTGTGAATAAGACGGGGATTGTTTACCAGAAGGACCTGGGCCCAAACACCGCTGCAGTGGCGAGCGCACATACCGCCTATGACCCGGATGAGACATGGGCCCCGGTCGCCAAATCGCCACATCCCTAGTGCCATGATCGTGAGTTTCAGTTCGATTACGAAACCGCTCTCTCACGTTCGCGGCTCGGATCGGAGCCGCTGTCGTCTTAAGGGAGATCGAATCGGACGTTGACCGATATCCTTCGCCACATCGCAAAGGGAGTGAATATGAAGCGAATTCTGGTGTTAGGGGCGCTGGCATGTGGGGCATCTATCGGCTTCGCGCATAAGGTCCGAGTGGATTTCGATCGTGGCATCCACTTTTCCTGTTACAAAACATATCGTTGGGTGCCTTCGGCTGATGCACCATCTCCGCAGACCCTATTCCCGAACCAGCTTATGCGGGAGCGCATCTCCGGCTACATCGATGAGGCACTCGCGGCAAGGGGCTTGAAACGTGTCACAACGGGTGGAGATCTTCTGATCAGTTACCGGGTTAAGGTCACGGAAGAGCCGCTTCTCACGACCTTTTCGGACGGCCTGGGACCTGGTTGGGGATGGGATTGGGGATGGGGGAGTGGATTCTCTACCACCACCGTCCAGAATATCTACGACGGGACGCTCGTCATCGACATGGTCGACGCGAATCATCAGCAGCTTGTATTCCAAGGCACATCGACCCAAACAATCAGTTCACGACCGGAGAAAAATAGCAAAAGGCTGGCCAAAGCAGTCAGCGAGGTTTTCGAGAAGTACCCTCCCCAGCCGTAGCATTGGCGCCGACGGGCCTGCCGCCGCGACGGCATCGGCAGGAGGGCGATGGTAAAGCTGTTCCGTAGCTTGCGTCCTTTCACCCCAAATAAAGCAGCACCGATTCCGTGTTTGAAGTCCGTGACTATGTGGGGGTAGGGTTAGAAGAATATTCGCAGTTTGACGCCGATAAATCCAACATACCCATGTCATATGGACTGAACTTGAGTGGTGGTGGTACTCGGGGATGCGGTAGCTATGTGCGACACGGAAAAACGAGACGGATTCTCTGACACCAACGAGCCGGGGCCTATTCAGGCGATTGGGCCGCCGGACGGGGCATCTACGCAGTGGTTCGCGCTGGCGGTAAAGCCACGATTCGACAGAGCAGTTGCCCGGGCGCTGGAGGTGAAAGGGTACCAAACCCTTCTGCCCTTGTACAGGAAATATCACAAGTATGGGGCACGCACGAAGAATTCCGAGTTACCTTTGTTTCCCGGATATGTGTGCTGCCGCTTTGACCCGCAGACCAGGCTGCCGATCCTCACTACGCCTGGAGTCCTTCAGGTGCTGGGCGCGGGAAACAGGCCGATACCTCTCTCAGATCTAGAAATCTATTCTTTGCAGGCAGCGCTCAAAGCTCAGCTTCCGGTAGAGCCATTCCCGTTCGTGGATGCCGGCCAACGGGTCCGAATCAACAGCGGCATTCTGGCTGGTGTAGAGGGGATCGTCCTCAGGTCGAAACCGAGCCTGCGGCTCGTTTTATCGATAACGCTTCTCCAGAGATCTGTCCTGCTGGAAATTGGCCGAAACCAGGTGAGCGTGGGTGGGATCCCGGATTGGGCGGAGGTGACTTCTTGAAACCATCTCACGGAATTCCGTCCGATCTGGTCCAGGGAGACTGAACATTGGCGATGCCTCGACCACAGGGACCGGAACCCTCTTGCGAGTACAGCGCCGGCCCGCTGGATTGGAGCTTCACGGATTGCATGCGAATTCTGTGGAGGCGCAAGAGCGCTCTGCTATGGATCACATGCGTGGGAAGTTTCGGCGCGGCACTCATGACGAGTGCACAACCTCGTCTTTACGAGTCGCGGGCATTAGTCGAAGTCCAGAGTCTCAACGAGAATTTTCTCAACCTGCGAGACATCTATCCAACGACGGCCTCGAAAACTGAATCGGCTTTGTACGTACAGACCCAGGCGGAACTCCTTCGACAGAACTCATTGATCGAAGAAGCCGCGCGAAAACTCCACCTCGAGCAGCGGCCCGAATTTCAGCCTCCATCTGACTTCGTGGGCAAGCTGCGCCAGGAGATAAGAATTGCGCCCGTAAAAAACAGCCGCATCATCCAGATCATCTGCGATTCGCGCGACGCCGCTCTTGCGGCCGACCTCGCCAATAGTCTGGCTCAGGTATTCATTGAACAGGGCATCGAGGGTCGGCAGCAGGCAGCGCGACAGACATACGAATCGCTACGGATGCAACTTGAGGGGCTCGGGCAAGAACTCGCGCAACAAGACGCGGATCAAGCCGCGCAGTTGAGCCCGGTAGAGGGAAGCGGAACGCCGCCACGTGAGGCAAGCGCGAACGAGCGCGTTTACGAGGCGATGCGGGAAAAACTCAATGAGGCCTGGACCGCGTCGATGGTGCGCCAGCCGGCTGTCCAGCTCGCTGCTCCGGCGGAGCCAGCCGCGCGTGCCCGCAAGCCGAATCTGCCGCTGAACCTCGCCCTCGGGACAATCGGCGGATTTGTGCTTGCCATAGGATTTGTGATGCTTCAAGAGCAGAGCATTTCGGCTCTGCGCACGCCGGGCGAGGCCGGGACATGTCTGGCGCTGCCAGAACTCGGAGCCATACCCTACGGTGGCGCCCGAAAGCGGCCGATGCTGGATTTTTTCGATTCGAGCATTCAGAAGAGTGGCGTCGAAAAGGCAGTGCATCAGTACCCGTCTTCGTTCCTCTCAGAATCGTTTCGCAGCACCGCGGCGTCGATCGTCTCGATCGATAGCGGCCATTCCCGCATCCTGGTTGTCACGAGTTCGCGTCCGATGGAAGGCAAGACGACGGTAGTCAGCAATCTTGGAATTGCCTTTGCCGAGACCGGCGGCAAAGCCCTGTTGATAGACGGAGACATGCACCATCCACGGCTACACAGGATCTTCGACCGCGCCAACACCTGGGGCTTGAGCGATGTCCTGTGTGAAAGGAGTGCCATAGAGGAGATACCGCTCGATGTGCTCGTGAAAAAGACCGCGATTCCTCATCTTTACCTGCTGCCCAGCGGGGCACCCACCGACAAGATCTTCGGGCTCCTATTCTCGAGCCGAATGTCCCGCCTGTTCCGCCGTTTCCGTGAAGAGTTCGATTATGTGCTGGTGGATGCGCCGCCTTGTCTCGAGTTTGCCGACGCAAGGAGGATGGCCCGATACGCCGACGGGCTTGTGCTGGTAGTGCGGGCGAACTACACGGAT
>Ga0335081_10018583_pt1 | contig 11238 bp, 10 predicted proteins | sample Lox_Sample_35_FD_206713 | JGI IMG/M metagenome (GOLD analysis project Ga0335081, IMG submission 206713) | Soil microbial communities from Loxahatchee National Wildlife Refuge, Florida, United States - Lox_Sample_3.5 | ecosystem: Environmental > Terrestrial > Soil > Wetlands | place: USA... | reverse complement strand
GGCTCGTGTCGCTCATGTGCGTGAACAACGAGATCGGCGTGGTGCAGGACATCGCTGCGATCGGCGCCCTGTGCCGCGAGCGGGGTGTCGCCTTCCACAGCGACTGCGCCCAGGCAGCCGGCAAGCTGCCGCTCGAGGTCGCCGCGCTGCCGGTCGACTTCCTCTCCTTCACCGCCCACAAGCTCTACGGCCCGAAGGGAGTCGGCGCCCTGTACGTTCGTGCGGGCGCGCGCGCCCTGCTGCAGCCGGTGACTTTCGGGGGCGGCCAGGAGCTTGGGCTGCGCCCGGGGACGCTCGCGACCCACCAGATCGTCGGCTTCGGCGCCGCCTGCGAGATCGCCGGCGCCGAGCTTCCCGCCGAGAGCGCGCGGCTCCTCGCGCTGCGCGAGCGGCTGTGGAAGGCGCTCGGCTCCCTCGGCGGCGTCCACCTGAACGGCGCGGAGGCTGCGCGCGTGCCGGGGATCCTCAACGTGTCCTTCGAGGGCGTCGAGGGCGAGAGCCTGGTGAGCGCTCTCGGGGAGCTCGCGGTCTCGACCGGGGCGGCCTGCAACTCCGCGTCCGCCGAAGCGTCCTATGTATTGCGGGCACTGGGGCGCAGCTCGCTCCTGGCGGGCGCCTCGCTGCGCTTCAGCCTGGGGCGCTTCACCGAGGCTGCAGAGGTCGAGCGGGCGGCAGCGGACGTCCGCGGCGCGGTGGCGCGGCTGCGTGCACAATCGCCGGCGGCCCCGGGATCGCAGCTATTCCCCTCCGGCGCCTCGGGCGGCGCCGTAGTGAGCGGCGAGGCCGGCGGGCCGGCGCAGGAGACTTGGGTGCGCATTCACCTGCTCCTCGAGGGCGACATTGTGAAGGACGCACGTGTCCAGGCCGTCGGTTGCCCCCATACTTTGGATGTGGCGGCCTGGCTGTCTGGGGAGCTCAAGGGTCGCAGGCGCGGGACGCTGCTTTCCGGGACTCCCGCGGAATGGGCCGCGAGCCGCTCGGTTCCGGTCGAGAAGCTCGGGCGGCTGCTGGTGATCGAGGACGCGCTGCGCGCCTGCCTGTTGCAATGGCGATAAGCGCTAGAATATTGAGGATCGATGGCAATCTCTCTCACTGAATCCGCCGCCAACCGCGTCAAGAGCTTCCTCGCCGCCCGGGGTAGCGGCATCGGGCTGCGGCTCGGCATACGCAAGACCGGTTGCTCGGGCTTCGCCTATGTAGTGAATTACGCCGAGTCGCAGCAGCCCGGCGACACGGTGTTCGAGGATCAGGGCGTGCGGGTGTTCGTCGATTCGGCGAGCTTGACGCTCCTCGACGGTACGATCGTCGATTTCGTGAAGCAGGGCCTCAACGAGGCCTTCCGCTTCCGCAACCCCAACGTGAAGGGCGAGTGCGGCTGCGGCGAGAGCTTCTCGGTCTGAGCTCCGAAGCACCCGCCTCCTGAAGGAGGCGGTCGTCCGTCCAAAATCCCTTACCAAACCGGCACTTCCGCTGCACGGCAAATTGCCGCGCACGCCCTTCCTGAGTAAACTTGCGCGCTTGCCTGCGGGCCGCCCGCATCCTTCGCTTCAAACCTGAGAGGAACCCTCGAAATGGCGCTCGAGCGCACCCTGTCCATCGTCAAGCCCGACGGCGTCCGCGGAAATCTCATCGGCGAGGTGTACCGCCGTTTCGAGAAGGCGGGACTCTCGATCGTCGGCGCGCGCATGCTGCACCTGTCGCAGCGCGAGGCCGAGGGCTTCTACGCCGTGCACCGTGAGCGTCCGTTCTTCAAGGACCTGGTGCGCTACATGAGCTCCGGTCCCGTGGTCGTACAGGTGCTCGAGGGCGAGAACGCGATCGCGCGCAACCGCGACCTGATGGGCGCGACCGACCCGAAGAAGGCCGCCCCTGGCACTATCCGCGCGGATCTTGCCGCCAGCATCGAGCAGAACGTCGTGCACGGCTCGGACGCCCCGGAGACGGCGGCGCGCGAGATCGCCTACTTCTTCAGCACCACGGAGCTGCACTCGCGCGCTTGAGCGCGCCGCACCCATGAGCCCGCCCGCCACCGAGCGTACCAACCTGCTGGGGCTGCCACGCCCGGCGCTCGAGACCTTCGTGGAGCAGCTCGGCAGCCGGCCGTTCCGCGCCCGCCAGCTGATGAGCTGGATCTACAAGCGCGGCGCGCGCGAATTCGCCGCGATGACCGACCTCGCGAAGGACTTCCGCACGCGCCTCGCGGCCTGCGCCGAGGTGCGCCCGCCGGAGATCGTGCGCACGCAGCGCTCCTCCGACGGCACCGTCAAGTGGCTGCTCAGGGCGGACGCCGCTCAGGCCTTCGAGATGGTGTTCATCCCTGAGCCTGATCGGGGCACCCTCTGTATCTCCTCCCAGGTCGGCTGCGCGCTCGACTGCTCGTTCTGCGCGACCGCCCAGCAGGGCTTCAACCGCAACCTGAGCACCGCCGAGATCGTCGGCCAGGTGTGGCTCGCGAGCGCCGAGCTCGCACGGGCGGACGCCGCCGAGCAGGCAGCGGCGCCCGAGCGCCGCGTGACCAACGTCGTTCTCATGGGCATGGGGGAGCCGCTCGCGAACTTTCGCAACGTCGTGCCCGCGCTCGACATCCTGCTCGATGACTTCGGCTGCGATCTGTCACGCCGCCGCGTGACGCTCTCGACCTCGGGGCTCGTGCCGCAGATCTACAAGCTCGCCGAGGTGAGCAACGTGGCGCTCGCCGTGTCGCTGCACGCTCCCGACGATGCGCTGCGCAACGAGCTGGTGCCGATCAACCGCAAGCACCCGATCGCGGAGCTGCTCGCGGCCTGCTGGCACTATCTCGACGAGCAGAACGGCCGCAGTGTCACCTTCGAGTACGTGATGCTCGACTCGGTGAACGACTCCCCGGCCCAGGCGCGCGCTCTGGCGCGGCTCCTCAAGGGCCATCCCGCCAAGGTCAATCTCATCCCCTTCAATCCGTTCCCCGGCACCCGCTACACTCGCTCGCCGGCGCCCGTCATCCAGCGCTTCCGCGACGAGCTGCTGCAGCGCGGGGTGCTCGCCACGGTGCGGCGCACGCGCGGCGAGGACATCGATGCCGCCTGCGGCCAGCTCGCCGGCAGGGTGATCGATCGCACTACGGTGCGGCTCGGGAGCAAGGTCATAGGCGTCGCGGTTCAACCATGAGCGAACAAATGAACCACACCCCGCACCCCCGGGGCGTCCTGGTGGCTCTGGCCGCACTCGCGGCGGTGCTGCTCGGGGGCTGCGTGAGCAAGAGCACCCAGCCGCTGCACATGGCCAACCAGCAGGATGCGGCCGCCGCCAATACCCAGCTCGGCATCCAGTACATGAATCAGGGCGACCTCAACCTCGCCAAGATGAAGCTCGACAGGGCGCTCGATCAGGACCCCAACAACCCGGCCGTGCACAGCGCGCGCGCCATGCTGTTCACGCGCATGAACCAGCCCGACAAGGCCGACGAGGAGTTCCGCACCGCGCTCAAGCTCGCGCCGCACGACCCGGAGGTCATCAACAACTACGCGGTCTATCTGTGTCAGAACGGCCGTACCGACGAGGGCGTCAAGCGCTTCCTCGAGGCGGCGCACAACGCGCTGTATCGCACGCCGCAGGCGGCGTACACCAACGCCGGGGTATGCCTGCGCGCCGCCAAGCGCGACGACGAGGCGCGCGTCAACTTCAACGCGGCGCTCCAGTTGCGCCCCAACTTCGCCGAAGCCGCCTACCAGCTCGCCCACCTCGATTTCGACCACGGGCAGCTGGTCGCGGCGCGCACACGCATCGACGGCTACATCAGCACCTACGACGCCACCCCGGATCTGCTGCTGCTCGGTGTACAGGTGGCGCGCGCGCAGGGTGATACGGTGGCCGCGCAGCGCTTCGCGCGGCGGCTGCAGCTCGACTACCCGGGCTCCGACCAGGTGCGCGCCCTGGCCGAGCTCGACAAGCACCGCGGCTGAAGACGATGGGCACGAGCGAGGCCGGCGGCGAGGCGCGCAGCGGTATCGGCGCACGGCTGCGCAGCGCACGCGAGTCGCGCGGCCTCACGACACTGCAGGCGGCGGAGAAGCTGCACGTCGACCCGCGCATCCTCGAGGCGCTCGAGGCGGAGAATTTTGCCGCGCTCGGCGCTGCCGTGTACGTGCGCGGCCATCTGCGGCGCTACGCCGACCTGGTCGGCGAGCAGCCCGGGGAGCTGCAGGGACTGTACTCGGCCGCCGCGCCCGCCCCGGACCTGCGGCGCATCCCGCATCAGCTGCCGCCGCCGCGTTCCTCGCGGCTGCTGGCGCTGGCGCTGCTCGTGCTGGTCGGGGTGGCGATCGCGGGCGTCGTGTGGTGGCTGCTGACCTTGCCCGCGGCCAAGCCGCATGCGGTCTCGGCGGAGCTGCCGGCTCCGGCCGCATCCCCTGGCAGCGACTCGGCGGCACGGCTGATGGGAGCGGTGGCGGATGCGCACGCGCGCGGCGGCGACGCCGCGGGCGGCACGGCGCAGCTCGCGCTGCGGTTCTCCGCGGTCAGCTGGGTCGCGGTGTACGACGCCGACGGCCGGCGTCTGACCGAGGGGTTCAACGCGCCCGACAGCGCACGCACCGTCGCGGGCGCGCCGCCGCTCAAGGTGGTGCTCGGCAACGCGCCCGGCGTGGCGGTGCAACTCAACGGGCAGAAAGTGCAGCTCGACGGCCTCGTGCATCGCGACGGCAGCGCGCGCTTCCTCGTCGACAGGAGCGGGCACGCCGCGCCCGTGCCGCCGCCAGCCGTCCCCGGGGGCTGAGTGACCCAGGAGATTCAGCCCGTCCGCGGCATGAACGACGTGCTGCCCGCCGAGATCGGCGCCTGGCAGCGCTTCGAGGCGCTGACCCGCGAGCTGCTCGGCTGCTACGGCTACGAGGAGATCCGCGTACCGCTGCTCGAGCGCACCGAGCTCTTCAAGCGTGCGATCGGCGAGCACACGGACGTCGTCGGCAAGGAGATGTACACCTTCACCGACCGCGGCGGCGACAGTCTCACGCTGCGCCCCGAAGCCACCGCCGGCATCGTGCGCGCGCTCATCTCCAACCGCATGCTGCGCGGCCAGCGCCACAAGCTCTGGTGCCTCGGCCCCATGTTCCGGCACGAGGCGCCGCAGGCCGGGCGCTACCGGCAATTCTGGCAGGTGGACGTCGAGGCGGTGGGCTGCCCGGGTCCCGACGTCGACGCCGAGCTGATCGCGCTCGGCGCGCGGCTGTGGCGGCGGCTCGGCATCGCGGGCTTGAAGCTCGAGATCAATTCCCTCGGTACGCCCGAGAGCCGCCGCAGCTATCGGGCGCGCCTGGTCGATTACCTGCGCGCTCACGAGGGTGAGCTCGATGCCGACAGCCGGCGGCGCCTCGAAGGAAATCCGCTGCGCATCCTCGACAGCAAGAACCCCGAGCTGCAGGCGCTGATCGCCGGCGCGCCGCTCCTCACGGAATACCTCGATGCCGAGTCGCGCGAACACTTCGAGGCGCTCGGACGCATGCTCGATGGGGCAGGGGTGACTTATTCCATCAACCCGCGCCTGGTCAGAGGGCTCGACTATTACAACCGCACGGTGTTCGAGTGGATCACGGCCGCCAGCGGCGCCCAGAATGCCGTATGCTCCGGCGGCCGCTACGACGGGCTGATCGCGCAGCTCGGCGGCGAGCCGACTCCGGCGGTCGGATTCGCCATGGGCGTCGAGCGGCTGGTGGCGCTGCAGGTGGCCGCCGGCGGCAAGCCCGCCGCGGTGCCCGCCGACGTGTACGTCGTCGTGAGCGGGACGCGCGCGACCGCGGAGGCCCTGAGGATCGTCGAGCGGCTGCGCAGCGAGCGCCCGCGGCTGCGTTTCGAGATGAACCTGGGCGGCGGCAACTTCAAGGCACAGTTCCGGCGCGCCGACAAGAGCGGCGCGGCGCTCGCGCTGATCATCGGCGACGACGAGCTCGCGCGCGGGGCGCTCGGCATGAAACCTTTACGTGTGGAGTCGGGTCAGAGCGAGTGCCCGATCGAGGCGCTGGCGGCCGGCCTGGATGAGGCCCTCGGGGATCGTGGGAGTGCGTGAGTGAGCGAGTACCTGTCCGACAAAGAGCAATGGGAGCAGATCCGGACCTGGGTGCGCGACAACGGCCTGTGGGTGGTTGCCGGCGTGGCGCTCGCCGCGGCGGGACTCCAGGGCTGGCGCTGGTGGCAGGCGCACCTCGACGCCCGTGGCGTCGAGGCGAGCGCGGCCTATACGCGCATGATCGAGGCCCTCGAGAAGGGCGACCGCACCCAGGCTTTCGTCATCCTCGGCGGCCTCGAGCGCGACAACCCCTCCTCGCCGTACACCGACCAGGCAAAGCTCGTCGCCGCGCGCATCTACGTCGAGGGTAACGAGCTCGACAAGGCGGCACACGAGCTCGAGACCGTCATGCAGAATTCGAAGGACCGCGAGCTCGCGCTGCTCGCGCGCATGCGCCTCGCGCGCGTCGAGATCGCCCAGGGGAAGCCCGATCAGGCCATCGCCACGCTCGGAGCCGCCGACCCGGGCGCCTTCGCGGCCCGCTATCACGAGGTGCGCGGCGATGCCTATTACGCCAAGGGCGACCGCACCCAAGCGCTCAAGGAGTACCGCGCCGCGGCCGGCGCGCCTGAGCTCGGCGACGCAGCGCTCCTCGATCTGAAGATCGCCGATCTGGCGGCGGACTCACCGCCCGCGGCCGCCGTCCCGGCGACACCCGCTGCCACTGCTGCGGCGAAGTAGTCCATGCGACACCCGACGCGCGCGATCTGGATGGCGGTGCTGCTCGCGACGATCGCCGCCTGCTCCAAGGACAAGGCGATCGACCAGCCGGCCAAGCTGACGCCGTTTGCCGCGACGCTGCACGTCAAGCAGGTCTGGTCGGCCAGGGTCGACGAAAAGCGCGCCGCGCCGCTGCGGCTCGCCCTCGGCCTCGCGGTCGCCGACGATCACGTGTACGCGGCCGGCCACAAGGGCAACGTGACGGCCTTCGACGTCGCCACGGGGCACGTGCTGTGGCGCGCGCACCTCAAGGCGCCGCTCTCGGGCGGCACCGCCGTCGGCTTGGGGCTGGTTCTCATCGGCTCGAGCGACGGGCGGTTGTTCGCCCTCGATGCGGCTACGGGTAAGAGCCGCTGGTCGGTGCGAGTCAACGGGGAGGTCCTGGCGCCGGCCGCCATCTCCGAGAAGCTGATCGCGCTGCGCACCGTCGACGGCAAGCTCCATGGCCTGAGCCCCGCGGACGGCCACGAGCTGTGGGTGCAGCAGCAGCCGGTCCCGCGCCTGTCGCTGCGCGGCACGGCGCGCCCGGTGATCGCCGGGGAGCTGGTGCTGTGCGGCTTCGACAACGGCCGGGTGATGGCCGTCAACGGTGGCGACGGCGCGGTGCAGTGGGAGGCCACGATCACCCCGCCGCACGGCCGTACCGAGCTCGAGCGGCTCGACGACGTCGATACCGCGGTGCGGGTCTCCGGACAGGACGTCTACACCGTCGGTTTCCAGGGCAAGGTCGCCATGCTGGGGCTCGATACCGGGCAGGTGTGGTGGTCGCACGAAGCCTCGAGCTACCGCAGCCTCGCGCTCGACGACGACACCCTGTACATGGCGACCGCCGACGGCGAGATCGCCGCTCTCAAGCCGCGCACCGGGGCGGAGCTGTGGCGGCAGAAGACGCTGCTGCATCGCGGCCTCTCCGGGATCGCCACCCTGGACGAGGTCAATGCCATCGTGGTCGCCGATTTCCAGGGCTATCTCCACTTCCTCGACAAGGCGACCGGAGCGCTCGCTGCGCGTGTGTCCACCCATAAGGTGCGTGTCAGCAATACGCCGCAGGTGGTCGGCAACCTGGTGCTGGTGGTGAACGACCGCGGGGAGATCAGCGCCTTTCGTGTCACGCCGCTCGCCGCGGCTCACAAGTAGCCGCGTGCAGCGGCCGCCGCGCACGCGCCGCCCAGCGCACCCATGCTGCCAGTCATCGCGCTCGTCGGCCGCCCCAACGTCGGCAAGTCGACGCTCTTCAACGTCCTGACCGCGACCCGCGACGCCATCGTCGCGGACGTGCCCGGCTTGACGCGCGACCGCCAGTACGGCTTCGGGCGCGTGGGACCGGTTCCTTACGTCGTGATCGATACCGGCGGCCTCATCGAGAACCCGACCGGGCTCGAGGCACAGATGCGCGCGCAGACCGAGCGCGCGGTGGCCGAGGCCGACCGGCTGGTGTTCGTCATCGATGCGCGCGCCGGGCTGTCCGCCGAGGATCAGTTCGTGGCGCGTGAGTTGCGCCGTTCCGGCAAGCCCGTGACGCTCGCCCTCAACAAGGCCGAGGGACTCGACGCCGATGTCGCCGGCGCGGATTTCCACGCGCTCGGCCTGGGGGAGCCGCTGGCGATCTCGGCCGCGCACGGCCAGGGGTGCGAGACGCTGATGGAGCAGGTGCTCGCGGGCCTCGAGCCGCAGCCGGCCGCCGCTGCGGACGACGGCGCAATCCGCATCGCCATCATCGGGCGTCCCAACGTCGGCAAGTCGACGCTGGTCAATCGGCTGCTCGGCGAGGAGCGGGTGATCGCCAGCGAGCAGCCCGGCACGACGCGCGACAGCATCCTCGTACCCTTCGAGCGCGACGGCCGCCGCTTCGTGCTCATCGACACCGCCGGGGTGCGCCGCCGCGCGCGGGTCGAGGACGTGGTGGAGCGGGCGAGCGTCGCCAAGACGCTGCAGGCGATCGACGAGGCGCACGTCGTGATCCTGGTGCTCGACGCCCACGATACCGTCGCCGAGCAGGACGCGAGCGTGCTCGGACTCGCGCTCGAGCGCGGCCGCGCGCTCCTCATCGCCGTCAACAAGTGGGACGGGATTCCCGCGGAGCAGCGCGCGACGATCCAGCGCCAGCTCGCGCTCAAGCTCGACTTCGTGCCATTCGCGCCGCTGCACTACATCTCGGCACGCCACGGCACCGGCGTCGGTGAGCTGATCAAGGCGACCGTGCGCGCCTACGAGGGCGCGATGCGCACGCTTCCGACCCGGGAGCTGACGCGCACGCTCGAGCACGCCCTCAGCATGCATCAGCCGCCGCTGGTGCGCGGCCGGCGCATCAAGCTGCGCTACGCGCACCAGGGAGGCCGCAATCCACCGCGCATCGTGATCCACGGCAACCAGACCGCGGCCGTCCCCGAGGCGTACACGCGCTATCTCGCCAACCTCTTCCGCAAGACCTACGACCTGTTTGCGACTCCGGTCGTCATCGAGTACCGCACCGACGCCAATCCCTACGACCAGGAGCGGGGCGGCAAGCGCCCCAAGCGGACCGTGCGGCCGTCGCGGGGCCGCCGGCGGCGTTAGGCTCTGCGGCGCGGCGTTTGCACGCGCGCGTCGGGAACGCGTAGATTCGCCCGAACAACGGTCAGGGGGGGTCGTCGTGCAGAGCTCGTTGCGCTTCGGGTTGTGGGCCGTACTCGCGGCGTGGGCGGTGCCGAGTCTCGCCGCCGAGGGAAGCGGCGCAGCCTCGTACCTCGCGACTCGCGCCACTCGTCTCGCCTTGCGGCACGTCGAAGTCATCGACGGCACGGGGGCGGCGCCCCGCGCCGACCAGACCCTGGTGATCGTCGACGGCAAGATCGCCGCGGTCGGGCCCGACGGCGTCACTGCAATTCCAGCGGACGCCGAGGTGCGCGACTACGCCGGCTACGCGGTCCTGCCGGGCCTCGTCGGCATGCACGACCACCTGTTCTACACGGCCTCGCGCGATACGCAGCGCAATTCTCCGGCGGGCATCGAGCCCGGTTTCATCGTCAACGAGATTGCCTTTACGGCGCCGCGGCTCTATCTGGCGGGCGGCGTGACGACGCTGCGCACCACGGGCAGCATCGAGCCCTACGCCGACTTGAAGGTGCGCGCGCGCATCGACGCCGGGGCGCTGCCCGGCCCGCACCTCGACCTCACCGCACCTTATCTCGAGGGCGCCGGCACCTACTTTGCGCAGATGCACGAGCTTTCAGGTCCGCAGGAGGCGGGCCGCTTCGTCGATTACTGGGCCGCGACCGGCATGACCTCCTTCAAGGCCTACATGAACATCACGCGCGCCGAGCTGGCCGCCGCGGCCGCGGCGGCCCATCGGCACGGACTGAAGATCACCGCCCACCTCTGCTCGGTCAGCTGGCCGGAGGCGATCGCCGCCGGCATCGATGACCTCGAGCACGGACCGGTGTACACCGACAGCGAGTTCGTCGCGGCCCGCCAGAGCGATCGCTGTCCGGAGTCGGCGGCCATGCTCGCGTCCTGGTCGGCACGCAAGGTGGGCGATGAGGATGTCGCGGGGCTCATCCGCACGCTCGTCGCGCACCACGTGGCGGTGACCTCCACACTGCCGGTGTTCGAGCTCGGCGTACCGGGCCGCCCGCCCGCGCAGCGCCGCACGCTGGATGCCATGTCAGGTGCAGCCCGAGACAGCTACCTCACGTTCCGCGCGGGTCTCGATCCGGCAAACCCGCTGCCGGCGAAGCTGTTTCGCGTGGAGATGGACTTCGAGCACGCGTTTGCGGCCGCGGGGGGACTGCTGCTCGCCGGGCCCGATCCGACGGGCGCCGGCGGGGTGCTGCCGGGGTTCGGCGATCAGCGGGAGATAGAGCTGTTGGTCGAGGCCGGCTTCACGCCGGTCGAGGCGATCGCGATCGGGACTCGCAACGGCGCCCGCTTCCTCGGGCGCGAGCGCGACATCGGCACCATCGCCCCGGGCAAGCACGCGGATCTCGTCCTGGTGCACGGGGACCCCGCGGCCCACATCGAGGAGCTCGAGAACGTGGCACTGGTGTTCAAGGACGGGCAGGGCTACGACCCTGCCCGTCTCATCGAGGCGGTGCGCGGCCAGGTCGGCATTCGCTGACCTGGCGCGCCTGGGGCCGAACCCTTATCTCGACGCGGTCTCCGGCTCACGCCGGCCGTTCTCGGGCGGCGCCTTGTGCGGCTTCTCGGCGGTTGGCTTCTGCGGCGGTGCCTTGCCATACCCGCCCTGCGGATGAGCGTTGGCGGCGTTGCCACCGTTCATCTGGCCCGGGGGCGGCCCGCCGTAGGGTTTGTTGCCATTCCCATTGCCGTTGCCGTAACCGTGGTTCGGGTCGTTGCTGTGGGCAATCGCGGGGCCCTGCGGCGGCGGAGCGTTGGCGGCGTTGCCACCGTTCATCTGGCCCGGGGGCGGCCCGCCGTAGGGTTTGTTGCCATTCCCATTGCCGTTGCCGTAACCATGGTTCCGGTCGTTGCCATGGGCAATC
>Ga0335081_10018582_pt1 | contig 11239 bp, 9 predicted proteins | sample Lox_Sample_35_FD_206713 | JGI IMG/M metagenome (GOLD analysis project Ga0335081, IMG submission 206713) | Soil microbial communities from Loxahatchee National Wildlife Refuge, Florida, United States - Lox_Sample_3.5 | ecosystem: Environmental > Terrestrial > Soil > Wetlands | place: USA: Florida... | reverse complement strand
GACGCCCGCGCGGGCGAGCTCGCGGCGATCGCCGACACCGAGACCGCGCTCGGCGGCGAGCGGCTCACCGGCGAGGTGGCCCGCACCACCGGCCAGCTGCGGCTGTTCGTGGCCGTGCTGCGGGACGGGGGGTACACCGACGCGGTCGTCACCCCGGCCCAGGGCGTGGTGCCTGACCTGCGCCGGATCGACCGGCCGGTCGGCCCGGTGGCCGTGTTCGCCGCGTCGAACTTCCCGTTCGCGTTCTCCGTGGCCGGCGGCGACACCGCCTCGGCGCTGGCCGCGGGCTGCCCGGTGGTGGTGAAGGCGCACGAGGGGCACCCGGTCACGTCCGACGTGACCGCCGAGGTCGTCGCCGGGGCGCTGGCGTCCGCCGGGGCCCCGGCCGGCACGTTCGGCTTGGTCCACGGGGTCCAGCCCGGGGTGAGGCTGCTCCGCCACCGGTCCGTGGCGGCGGCCGGGTTCACCGGGTCGACGGGCGGCGGCCTGGCGCTGGCCAGGATCGCCGCCGAGCGCCCGGTCCCCATCCCCTTCTACGGCGAGCTCGGCTCGGTCAACCCGTCGGTGGTGCTGCCGGGCGCGGCGTTCGCCCGCCCGGCCGCGATCGCCACCGGGTACACCGGATCGCTGACGCTCGGCACCGGCCAGTTCTGCACCAACCCCGGCCTGCTGTTCGTCCCCGAGGACGTGGGCCTGCTGTCCGCGATCGCCGAGGCGGCCGGTGCCTCGGCCGGCGGTCCGATGCTGACCGGCCGGATCTTCGCCAACTACCAGGACGCGGTGGAGGAGGCGGCCGGGCACCCTGGCGTCACCGAACTGGCCGCCGGGAGCCCCGGGCCGGGACCGTGGGGCGCGACGCCCCGGGTTTTCCAGATCACGCTGAAGGAGTTCGCCGCCGACACGGCGGTCCTGGCCCGCGAGCGGTTCGGCCCGGCCGGACTGGTGATCACGTACCCGTCGGTGGAGGACCTGCTTCCCGTGCTCGGCACGCTGGCCGGGAACCTGGCCGGGACCGTGCACCTCGACACCGGCTCGGCCGATGACCTCGAGCTGGCCCGCCAGGTCATCGCGGTGCTCGAGCGCATCGCGGGCCGGGTCGTCTGCAATGGCTGGCCCACCGGCGTCGCCGTGGTCGCCGCGCAGCACCACGGCGGCCCGTGGCCCGCGACCACGGTGCCCGCCTCCACGTCAGTGGGAACAGCGGCGATCCGCCGCTGGCTGGTTCCCGTCGCCTACCAGGACTTCCCCGCCGAGTTGCTTCCGCCCGCGCTCGGCCACGCCCCGCCGTCGGATCCGGCGCGCGCGTGACGAATCAGCTCGCGCGGCCCGCCTTCGCCTTCATGTCGGCTAGATCCAGGCCGTGCAGGCGGAGCAGGTTCTCGCCGAGGATCTTGCGTTTGGCCTGGTCGGTGAGCTGCGGGTAGCCGTAGCCGGCGCACAGGTCCTCGGGGATCTGGAAGTCCATGAACGCGCGCAGCGCCCACTGCGGGTGGAACAGCGGCGCCTCCGAGCCGTAGATGATCTTGTCTTCGCCGCACCAGAAGAGCAGCTTGCCCATGATCTCGGCGAACATCCGCGGCGAGCGGACCACGAAGTTGATCGTCGCCGCGATCGACGCGTACAGGTTCGGGTACCTGATCAGCTGCCAGCAGGTCTCGTCCAGGAACGGCAGCCCGACGTGGAAGATGACGAAGTTGATGTCGGGGAAGTTGGCCGCCGCGCCGTCCATGTCCCAGGTCTGGGTGTGCTCGATCGGCTGCGGGCCGAGCGGCACGCCCTTGTGCACGCCGATCAGGTTCACGCCGAGTTCCTGGGCCTTCTCGAAGATGGGGAAGGCGACGTTCGGGTCGTCCATCCGCCACGGGTACGGCGACCCGTAGTCGTAGCGGACGTTGTAGAACTTGAACGCCCGCGCGTTGAACTCGCCGACCTGGCGCTCCATCAGGTCCAGGGCCTTGCGGCCCTCCAGCGGGTTGACCGACCCCCAGAAGACCGTCCGGTCCGGGTCACGGCCGGCCAGGTCCGCGCAGGCTTCCCAGGGGGACAGGCCGTCGTGGAACAGGTCGGTCAGCGGCAGCGGCATGGCCACCAGCATGTCCGTGTCCGACTCCTCGTACACCATCTTGCGGATGTCTGACGGCGTCCACTGCCGCAGGAACTCCTCGGGCGGCAGCTTGGGCTGGTCGTCCGGGGTCAGGGCGTTGTGGAACGCGTACAGGTGGTTGTCGAACATCAACCCGGGCTGGCCGAACGCGTTCTTCGGGTCGAAGTTGAAGACGTGCGCCACGCAGTCGAAGACGAAGGCATCGTCGATCATCGCTACTCCTTTGCGGGCAGGTGGGCGCGGATGTACTCGTCCCGGTCGGCCACGGCCGCAGGCGGTGGCAGGAACTGCAGGATGTCCCGGGCCCGGGCCGACAGGCGATCCGTCGTCCAGGCCTCGTCCCACGTGATCGACACGTCGGCGTCGCTGATCCCGGGCTGGCCGAGGATCTGCTCCTTCACCTCGGTGAGCACGCTGGCCGCGAACGGGCACCAGCCCGACGTCAGCAGCAACTCGACCTTGGCCACCCCGCCCTCGACCTGGACCGAACGGACCAGGCCCATGTCCAGGACCGAAATGCCCTTCTCCCGGCAGCAGGGATCGTAGATCCCGGCGAGCGCGTCGCGTGCCCACGTTGGCAACTCGGACATACCGTCCATCCTTTGCTCGTATCTCCTGCTGGTCAAGGTGGTCTGCGTTGCTACCGTGGGCCCGGTGGCGACCGGAGGCTTCCCCGCCCGCCTCGCGGGCTAGCCAGGACCATAGACGATCAGTTGAAATTTCAGGTGCCGTGACGGCGGTGGCAGACTGGCCGCATGACCGGATCAGATCCGAAAACGGACCTTCACCGCTACCTGCAGGACGCCCGCGAGGCGCTGCTGTGGAAGCTCGACGGGCTCTCGGAGTACAACATCCGCCGCCCGATGGTGCCTACCGGCACCAACCTGCTTGGACTGATCAAGCATGTGGCCAGCGTGGAACTCGGATACTTCGGCGACTGCTTCGGGCGCCCGTCTGGTGAGCGGTTGCCGTGGCTGGAGGACGACGCCGAACCGAACGCGGACATGTGGGCCACCGCCGCCGAGTCGCGCGAGGAGATCACCGGCCTGTACCGGCGAGCCTGGGTGCACTCCGACGAAACCATCGGCGCGCTACCGCTGGACGCGATCGGTCATGTGCCGTGGTGGCCGGAAGCCCGGAGCGAGGTGACCCTCCACAAGATCCTGGTCCACATGATCGCGGAGACCGACCGCCACGCCGGGCAGGCGGATATCGTCCGCGAGCTCATCGACGGCGCCGCCGGGCTGCGGGACGGCAACGACAGCATGGCGCCGGGGGACCGGGCCTGGTGGGAGAGCTACCGGAGCCGGCTCGAACATGCGGCGCACGAGGCCAGCCACGGCACGGCCCGCGAGCCCGGCCAGCCCGGGGTTACCGAGGCCGGGGCGCGCGAGGCGGGCTAGCCGCCAGGCGCCTCAGGGGCGTGCGTCGAAGCGTGGCGTGGTGCCGGGCAGGAACGACAGATCGGTGCCGGCCGGGACGTTGACCGGCGGGACGCCCCGGCGGAACAGGCGGCCGGTACTGACCCCGGACAGCGCCGCGTGCGGACCGGAGACCCGGAGCCAGGTGCCTTCGGTCATCTGGCGCACTTTAACTCAATGCCGTTCAACTTCATGGATGACCCGCCTCCGGTGCCCCGTTATCCCCCGTCAGTCTCATCCCGTACCTCCAGCCTCAGGTCGTTAGTCCCCGGAAACCCGCTGAAACAGCATCGATGGTCCATCGATGCTGCCCAGGCGACATCAATGTCCCATCGATGTCGTTTCCGGACCGGCGCCGGAGCGGACCCGGCCCGCGCCGGAGAGTCAGCCGAGGCTGGCGGGACGGGCGATGGCCAGCGAGGCGCACGGGATGAGCAGGCTCCGGGCGGACCTCCTCTGCCGCATCACGTGTGCCGGGAATACCCTCTGTTAGGCGTCCGCGCGACGCCCTTGCCCGAGACGGGCGGCTGAACGGCATTGCGCTCTAGCGGGGCCGGGTTCACGGCTGGAACTGCGTATACCCGTACCGGGGCAGCGCGGTAGTGCTGGCGATCTCCCGGCCCGCGGCGTCGAGCCAGGTCAGCCGTGTCAGCCGGAGTGACGCGCCGATCGCGAACGCGGCGTACTTCCGGCCGTCCAGCATGCGCGGCGTCACCAGCTGGGTGGATCCGTCGGAGGCGGTCGCCCTGAGGCGGGCCGTGACCGGGCTGACCTGGATGGCGTACCCGGTGGCGGCGTTGTCCGCGCCCGGCGGGTAGGACAGCGGCAGGGCGATGATCGTTTCCAGGCCGTAGGGCGTGCTGACGGGGCCGCACGAGCCCATCTGCGGACTGCCGAACGAAACCGGTGCGGCGAAGTCGTAGCAGTCTCCCCCCACGTCGAGCAGGAGGGTTATCGACCAGGACGGGCCGGAGGCGACGACGCCCTGGGCCGTCTCGGCGCCGGTTGGCCCCACGTTGGTCCAGATGCCTTCGCCTTGCGCGAAGGTGTCCGTCACGGGCGAGCCGATCGGCGGCAGCTGGTAGACGGGTGGCCAGTTCTGGGGGCCGCCGCCGGTGGTAGCCCGCAGCTTCGGCCAGCCCGGCCGGCCCACCACGGTGATCTGCGGTGGCTGTGCCAGCCGGTAGGCGAAGCCGACGACGCGGTAGCGCAGCCCGCAGGCGGTCGCCGTCGTCGCCGGGAGGCTTTCCTGGCCGTCGAGGACGACCTGCTGGACGCCGGCCGACAGTTGAAGAAACGCGAAGCCGATGCCAGGCGCGGCCGGGCCCAGGGCCACATCGGCATAGTTCCCCGCGCCCGGTGACACCGGGTCGGCGTCGGTCCCGTTGACGGTGATCGCGGGAATGCAGCGGTAGCCGGGATCGGCGATGTTCTGGACCGCCAGCCTCCAGGTATGGCCGTCCGCTACGCCGCGGGCGAATACCCCGCCGGGCCCGGCGGTCTCGCTGGCGGGCGGCGGGGCGGGAGGAGCCGGCGCCGACGGTGCCGCGGGCGGGGTGAGTACCAGAGCCGCGATGATCCCGGCGAGGCCCAGGCCGCCGGCCGCCACCCCCGCGCGGCGCAGGCGGATGCCCCGGCCGCGCCGGATGATGGCGTCAACCGGCGCGAGCGGCACCTCGACTGGCGCGGTCAGCAGGGCGGCCCGCTCTCCCGGCAGGCCGGCGGGACCTTCTGCCGCGGTCTCCGGCGGGTCACCCGGCTGCTCGGCCACCCGGTGCCCGCGGAACCGGCGGTTGCTCGTACTGACCAGGATGCGACGCAGGTACGCGTCCCGGTCGTGGGCGCGGCTGACCCGCCGCCAGGCGACGTACGCCCGGGCCAGCGCGGCCTGAGCGAGGTCCTCGGCGGCCCACCTGTCTCCGGTCAGGCCGAAGGCCTGCCGCACCACACCGGGCCACCGCGATATCGCGAACGCGCTGAAGTCCTCGCCGCCGCTGCTGATGACGTCGGGGGCAGCGAGCTCGTCGAGAGGATCGGACACCACCGAGCTCCACATCACTTGCTAAGAGAACCGTAAACCAGCGGATCGCTGCACGCGCCGGCCCCTGGCCTGTCATGGCCCCTAGCGTCCCGGAAGTCCCCGCATGGCACCATGAGCTACGAGGACCACGAGGATTGGGCGGCGATGAACGACGAGCGTGAGAATCTCAGCTGGCAAGGGTTCGGTGCGGCGTCGCGCGACCTGGCGACGGTGATCGCGGCCGACGGCTTCGAGCCCGACCTGATCCTGTCGATCGCCCGCGGCGGCCTCTTCCTGGCCGGCTCCCTCGGCTACGCGCTCGCGGTGAAGAACCTGTACGTGATGAACGTCGAGTTCTACGACGGCGTCGGCACCACGCTCGACATGCCGGTCATGCTGCCGCCTGTGCCGAGCGCGGTGGACTTCTCGGCCAAGAAGGTCCTCATCGCCGATGACGTCGCCGACTCGGGCCGGACGATCGAGCTCGTCCACACGTTCATCAACGACCACGTCGAGGACGTCCGTTGCGCCGTGATCTACGAGAAGTCCCAGTCGGTGATCAAATGCGATTACGTCTGGAAGCGCACCGACCGCTGGATCAACTTCCCCTGGAGCTACGATGGCCCCGTCGTCCAGCGCGCCGGCCAGGTACCCGACGTCTGAGGAGGGTCAGAAGTCATGACGTCGGCTCACCCAGTCGAGGAAGCTGATCGTGCCGCTGCTCTCCCAGCGGATGCGGTCGATGAGTTCCTCCCACTGCCACTTCCGCTGCTGGATCGTGCGCTTGTCGAAGAATAGGTTCAGCCCGCGGACCTCGCCGCCGGACTCGCTGAACGTCCAGACCACGGTGTTGCCTATCACGCCGAAGTCGTACTGCTTGTCCTGGGCACCGTCAGAGCGCACGACACCGACCCTGTAGCCCTCGCTGACCATGTGCCTGATGACGCGATCTGCCTGTCCGGCCTTTCCGTCCACGCGGAACGCCTGATCGTTCAGGATCAGGATGCGGAACTTCTCGCCTGGCAGCTGGCTTATCGGCCTGCCGTACCTGGCGGCATGGGAGTGCTCGTCTTCCTGCGCGGCCGCCCAGTAATCCAGGTCGTTCACGCTGGCCAGGTGAACTCGCGCCAGGTGCCCGTCGAAGGTCCAGCTGCTGGCGGCGTCGAGGAACTGCTCCCACTGCGCGGCCAGCTTCGGCGGGCGCAAGACCCACCTCCCCGCCGCCATGGCAGCCAGTTCCTCCTGCGGCCGCTGTAGGACGTCACGAAACAGCTCGGCTACTCCCGCATAATCGAGGCTGTCCCGCAGCTGGACGGCATCCCGGAAAGATGTCAGCAGTGGCAGGATGTCGTGCTGGTCATTCCCGGATAGGTCGCCGACGACATCGGTCAGGTCGGGCAGAAGCCGTCTCTCGCTCCTGACGGGCACGACGCGTACCGGCTCCTTGTAGTTGGGATCGTAGTACTTGAAGACCGCATAATGCGGTTTTCCAGGACCGAATATATCGATCACGGTGAAGCCCGGGGCCTCATTTTCCGGACCCTGGAGGAAGAGGCTCGGCCCGCTGTAGTGGTCGATCGAACCGTCTGGCAGCGTCAGCCGCTGCATGCGCCTGCAGTGCTTATGCCCGGTGAGCACGAGGTCGAACTGGCCGTTTATCAGGCTTTCCAGGCCCGCGCCCGCGTCGACCACCGACTCGAACGCGGTGAACTCGATTTGTGGATGCGGGAGCAGGTGATGATGCACGACCGCGATCTTGATGCCGTCCGGCAGGCGGTCACGCTGACTGGCCACGAAGTCTCTCTGATCGGACCCGAGAACGGCTATGTCCGCTATGCTGAATTCGTCGGCATTGAGCTCATCGTCGCCGTTCGCGAGCTTATCCTCATTTAGCTGGTCGTTTACTGACCTTCGAAAATCGCGGTCCCACGGCGCGCGCACCCCGCTTAGCACGGGAGAAACAAGCAACGTGATCTCGGTTTCGAACTCACCATTCGTCAATGATATGGTGACCGGCGCCAGCGTATTCCCCCTCACGTGGTGCGGGGTGGTGAAATCCTGCACGGCCTGCAAGTAATTGCTGAACCGCTCGGGGCCCTGGGTTGTCCAGTCGATATCGTGATTACCGGGTACAACGAGGACCCGGGAGAAGTCGACCCTCAGCCTGGTGGCCAGGTCCTTGAGGAATCCGCTGGCCCTGCTGAACTCGTCGGGCCCGGTCAGCGGCCGGTCCGTTCCGCCTTTGTCCACTATGTCGCCTGAGACGACGATCGCGTCGGGCGGGTTGTCCTTGAATAGTTCTTCCGCGGTCTGGATGAAGGTGACGGCACGATCGCGGATTGGTAGCAGTTCTTCCAGCTCCCATGGCGGGAGTTTGTAATCGGGAGGTTCGTGCAGGTTGGGATCTGACCGGAAATGAAGGTCTGTGATATGTAGCAGGCGAATGGGCTTTTCTGCTGATCCTTCCACTAACTCCAGGTCCCTCCCCGCCGTGACATCTGTCATTCATCGTACCTGATGGCGCGAGAAGCCGGTACTATCCGGTGTCCGGAATGTCGGTTTCTCCCCGTCATCCAGCCCGGTCCCCGCCGCCGGGTGAGGTGATTAGGCGCACCGGCGGCTAAAAACGAAGTTGTCGGGGAAAGCTAACCGCTGTGGCCGATTCCAATCTCGCCGCGATCCTGACTACCGCTGTGGCCGAGGAGATCGAGGGCGCCGCCCGGCTCCGCCGGGAACTGCACGCCGATGCCGACGGCCCCGGAGCCGAGTACGGCACGGCGGCCAGGGTCGCCGCGGCCCTCGGCGCCAGCGACGCGCCCGTGGTGGCCGGGACGGGACGGCTCTGCCGTATCGGCCCCGCCACTGGCCCGTGCGTGGCAGTCAGGGCCGAACTCGATGCCCTCCCGGTCACGGAGCAGACCGGCGTCCCCTGGGCCTCGCACACAGGGTTCATGCACGCGTGCGGGCACGACGTGCACCTCGCCGCGCTTACCGCTGTCGGGCGCGCGATCCGCGGCGTCGCGGCCCGTACCGCGCTGCCGGCCGCCCTGCTCGCCGCGTTGCAGCCGCGGGAGGAGGTGATCCCCTCGGGCGCGCGGGACATCGTTGACTCGGAGATCTTCAAGGATCACGAGCCACGGGCGGTCGTGGGCGTGCACCTGCAGCACGAGCTTCCAGCCGGCACCGCCGGGCTGGCGGCCGGCACCGTGAACGCCTCGCACGACGACTTCGAGATAACCGTGGCGGGCGTCGGCGGGCATGCGGCGTACCCGCACTCCAGCGCCGATCCCGTGCTCGCGCTCTGCCAGGCGGTCGTCACGCTGCAGCAGGTGGTGAGCCGCCCCACCAATCCGCTGCACTCCGCGGTGGTCTCCGTAACTACCCTGCAGGCCGGCCACGCGGCGAACGTCATCCCGGAAACTGCGGCTGCCCGCGGCACCGTGCGGACTCTGCACGAGGACGACAGGGCCGCCATGCACGCCATGGTTGAGGACATCGTCGAGCACACCTGCCGCGCCTACGGCTGCCAGGGCGTCGTAAGGCTCAGTCAGGGTGAGCCCGTGCTGGTCAACAACGAGGCGATGACGGCCGCCTGCTGGCCCCTGCTGCGCGAGGCCGGGTTCGCCGTGGATACCTCGTTCCGCTCGTGCGGGTCCGACGATTTCTCTTTCTACGGGCTCCGGGCGCCGACCTTGATGATCTTCATCGGGGCCGGGAGCGAGGTCAGCTTGCACCATCCCCGCTTCCTGCCTGGTGACGAGGCTATCGGCCGGGTCGCCGCCGCCATGCTGGCCGGTTATCTCAGCGCCCTCGACTTGCTCTAGGCGGGGCTCTGGTCCATGCCCGTGCGGGCGGCGTCCAGTGCGAGCAGGGCCACGTGCAGTGAGGTCCGTGACTCGGCGGAGCTCAGGTCGGTGCGCAGAAGCCGCTCGATCCGGTGCAGCCGCTCGTAGAAGGTCGGCCTGGCCAGGTGCGAGTTCCTGGCGGCCTCGGCCTTGTTGGCGCCCGCCGCGAGGTACGCAGCGAGAACGTCGAGGAGCCCGCCGCCGGGCTCGCCACCGAGCAGCGGACCGATCTCGCGCTCTACGAAGATCTGCACCCGGGGATCGTCGCGGAGCAGCTGGAGCAGGCCGCGCAGATGCAGGTCGGACAGCCGGCACAGGAGCGGAACGGGCCGCGGGCCGAAGCTGCGGTCGGTGGCCCGTTCCGCGGCCACGTCGGCGACCTGGCCAGCCTCGAGGAACGACCGGCGCACGTCCTTAATCGACCCGACCGCGGCCCCTACCCCGATCACGAGGCCGTCCGGATCGGCGAGCCGCTGCCTGATCCGGGTCGCGAGGCTGGTGAGCACGCGATCCAGGTCGTACTGGGGGCTGAGTGAGATCATGGCGCCCGCGCGGGTATCGTCCAGGGTTCCCACCAGCGCGGGGATACGCTCGGCCCGGCAGGCGGCGGCTGCGGTATCGGCGACATCGAGCACGCGGGCGTGCGCGGAGACCCCGAGCGCCCCGGTCCACGCGGGCCCGCCGGGTCCCGCGGGGGCGCAAAGCCGGAGTACCAGGGCCGTGAGCTGGCGGCCGTCCACCGGAACCCCGAGGGCGCGCGACCGCACCGCGGCCTCGGTAGGGTCGGCGTGCGCCTGCGTGATGAGGCTCGTGATCAGGGTCCGGTGAGCCTGCCGGTCCAGGCTCTCCTGCTGGCGGGCCTGCAGGCGGCCGAGTGCCAGCGTGGTGGCGGCCCTTTCGATGAGCACAGTATCGGTGCCGGCCGGAGGCCGGTCGCAGACCAGGATCACGCGTCCCCAGTCCTCGCCTCGCGCGCCGACCGGAGTGAACAGCCACCCGGACGCTTCGTCATAGACCGTCCGCCCCGCCCCCGCCTGGTCGGTCGGCGGCCTCGTGTCGTTCAGCCCCCGGCTGCGGCGCGCGAAGCCCGCGAGCAGCCGTGCCGGGTCGGCGCGGCCGGGCTCACAGGCGAGCACCCGGTGCGAGAGGTCGGCCAGGATCACCGGCCGCCCGGCCAGGATGGCGGCCTGCCGCACGATCTCGTCCGGCGACGCGCCCACGACGGAGAGCTCCGTGAACACCTCGTGCAGCCGCTCAGAGGTTCGCAGCTCGTCCAGTTGAGCGTCGATGATCCTGGCGTGCACCGCCTCGGTGATGTCGACGAAGGAGACCTCGCGCTCGAACGCGATCAGGGTCAGGCCGCTGTCGGCGGCCGCCCGGACCAGGGCAGGCGGCGGCGCCCCGACATACCTACGACCCAGCTCAACGGCCAGGGCACTCACCCCGGCGCCGGCTAGGTCGGCCGCGTAGCGGCGCAGCAGCGCGGGCTCGGCGGGCAGCGCAATCCCGGTGGTGAGCACGAGCTCGCCGCCCCGCAGCAGGTGCGCCGCGTCGGCCACCTCCAGCACGTGCACCCAGCGGACGCGCGCGCTCAGGCCGGCCGAACCCGTCATCACCTGCGGGCTGCCCTGCCGGATGATGTCGAGTTCGAGCAGCTCGGCGACGGTAGGCAACACGAAATCAGACTATATGTAAAGCTACGCGCAGAAATCCTTACATGATGTCGGTTCTCGTGGCCTGCCCAGGCCAGAGAGACTGAAAGACATGTCTGAGCTCCTCACCCGCCACCGCGCGGTTATCCCCAACTGGGTCGGGATCTACTACGACGAGCCGATTGAGCTGGTCGGCG
>Ga0335081_10018581_pt1 | contig 11239 bp, 5 predicted proteins | sample Lox_Sample_35_FD_206713 | JGI IMG/M metagenome (GOLD analysis project Ga0335081, IMG submission 206713) | Soil microbial communities from Loxahatchee National Wildlife Refuge, Florida, United States - Lox_Sample_3.5 | ecosystem: Environmental > Terrestrial > Soil > Wetlands | place: USA: Florida... | reverse complement strand
GAGGTCGTTCCACAGCGACTTGAGGATGTACTCATTGCCCTTGGCCTGGTTCAGATAGTTGGCCCGCCACACGATAAGGGCGCGCGGTTTCTGTTCGCGCTTCTTGGGATAGAGCGGCATCCAACCGTTCTTGATGCTCTCCTCGATGTAGTGCTCGATGGGTTTGCCGTTGTAGAGATGGGGGTCTTTGTTTGACGAATGGAGGTAAGTCCACAACGTCATGTTCTGCATCCGCTGCTTCTTGGCGCCTTCGGGAAACGCATAGGCCTTGAAGCCGCGCTCCGGCCAGACGCGCTCCTGCCCCACATAGTGGTTGAAGCCGCCGCCGTTCTTGCCGGTGTTCCCGGTGAGCGCCCCCAGCAGGATAAGAGAGCGGTTGATGAGGTCGTTGTGGAACCAGTGGTTGACCCCCGCCCCGTGGATGATCATGGCCGGCTTGCGGGTGGCGAATTCCTGCGCGAACTGTTTGATATCGCCGAGAGCGAGACCGGTGATCTGCGCCACCGATTCCAGAGTATACGGCGCCAACTTCTGCTTCATCAGTTCGAACACGGTAGTCGCTTCGCCGTCGGAATAGTGCAGGTCCGGGTCGGCGCCGTTGAGCGCGATGGTCTTTTCCTTGGAACCCATCGAGCCGGGTGCTTCCTGTCGTTTGCCGGCTTTGGCATCGTGGAAGAAGAACCGGTCGGTAGATCCCTCGGCGCGGACAAACTGGTTAGTGCGCTTGTCCACCAGCAGCGGAAGATCGGTCTGCTCTTTGACATATGCCGTGTCGTAGAGATTGTTGTCGACGATGAACTTGGCTACTCCCAGGGCCAGGGCGGCGTCGGTACCGGGCTGAATGGCCAGAAACAGGTCCGTATGCACCATCGACGAGTTGAAGTCCGGAGAGATGCCAACGATCTTGGCGCCGTTGTAACGCGCTTCCCACGCGAAATGGGCGTCGGGGATCCGGGTTTGCGAGATATTGCTGCCCCACAGCACGATGTACTTGGAGTTAAACCAGTCGGCACACTCGCAGGATTCGGTCTGCACACCCCAGGTGAGCGGCTCGCCCGGCGGCAGGTCGCAATACCAGTCGTAGAAAGAACAGAACACGCCGCCGGTGTAGTGCGCGAATCGTGAGCCCGCGCAGAACGAAACCGGGCTCATGGCGGGAATCACGCTGAAGTACGTGTTGGTGTCGGGGCCGTACTGGTAGATGTTGTCGAGCAGTTTTCCGGCCACCAGGCTCAGCGCTTCGTCCCAGGTCGCCTTGCGCCATTTGCCTTCGCCGCGCTCCCCCGCGCGGATCAGCGGCGAGCGCAGCCGCTGCGGTCCGTAGACGTATTCGGTGAAGCAGGCGCCTTTCTGGCATCCGCGCGGATTGTAATCGGGAAGGTCCGCGGAGATGCGCGGGTAATCGGCGGCCTGCTCTTCGCGAATCATCACGCCGTTGCGCACGTACACGTTCCAACTGCAGGAGCCCGTGCAATTGGCGGAGTGCGTGGAGCGGACCACCTTGTCCCACGTCCACTGTTTGCGGTACAGGTCTTCCCAGCCGCGGTAGGGGTATGCCCGCAGCGGATCGAGCGGCCCCGTGAATACCTCCAGTTGAGGCTTTTCCGCCTTACGGCAGCCCGGCAGGGACGCGCCCAGCGCGGCCAGGGCTCCGAGTTTGAGGAAGTCGCGTCGGTTTTTCATGGGTGCTGGCTCCTGTCCTGCGGCTGCCATTTCCGGATGTAGGCGAGCAGGTCGCCGATTTGAGACTCGCTTACACCGGCACGGCCGAAGGCCGGCATCGGGGTGTTTTCACGTCCGGAGCGGATCGTCTGCGAAATGAACGCGTCGGTGGCAGCCCGCTGGAAGACCGGGTTGGCCAACGCTGGAGCAATCAGCCCCTTCCCATCCATTCCGTGGCACCCGGCACATTCCTGCGCGAATAACACGGCCCCGTGCGCGCTATCCCCGCGCGGAGGAGCGGCAGGCAGCGCTATCGCGGGCGCCGACGTCCGAAGGTACGCCACCAATGCCGCGACTTCCGATTCGCTCAAGCCCCCGGCCTTGGGACCCCAACCCGGCATGCGGGTGCCGGGACGGCCTTCGCGGATGTTCTCGGCCAGACACTCATCGTCTTCCGTGCGCACGAAGGCGGCGTTCCGGATACCTGGAACGAAGCGCGCAAATTTCTTATCCCAGCGGCTGTGCAGGCCCGTATCGTGGCACGCGGCGCAATAGCGGCGATAGAGCGCGGCGCCGTCCGGCGTGGCCGGATGCAGCCGCGCGTACTGCTCGTCGATCTTGTCGGGCGCCAGGTATTCGGCGGGCAAATCGCGCTGGCGCAGCGACAGCATGAATACGGTGAGTGCTTCCACCTGCGGCTCGGAAAGCGCCGGCATCGGCATCAGGCTGCCGGCAACGACGCCGGCAGGGTCCCGAAAATGTTCGGAGAACCAGTTCCAGTTGGTCTGCGACCCTTTGAGGCTGGCGCGCACAAACTGGTGCTTGGTCTTGAGCCCTTCGTTGTCCAACGCCGGTCCAAGTTGCCCACCCTTGCCGTTGAGCTTGTGGCAGGCATGGCAGCCCTTCTGCTCGAACAGTTGCATGCCGAGCACCAGCTTCTCCGCTGAGCCCGCGGGTAACGCGCGCGGATCATGACACGACGCGCAGGTGGCTTCCGTATACTTCGCCGGCAGCAGCGGGTAATCCCAAAAGTAGTCTTCCGCTTTGGCCTCTTCGAAATTAAGCGCGGCGCCCTGACCCTGGTGGCAGACCGTGCAGCCGAACTTCTCCACACGGTGGATGGCTAACAACTGCTTGGGGTGCGTGCGATGCGGATTGGGCTGGTCCGCCATGCGGGGATCGTCGATGCCCAGGTGGCAGCTCACGCACCGGTCCACAGTGTGCAAGGCCGGCACCACCACCTGGCGGATCTCGATCGGTAGATTGCGCGCCGTTGCGCGCGCGGCATCGTCCTTAGCCTTGGTCACCAGGATGCCGCGGAACGCCGCCTGGTGCCCGCGCCAGTCCGCGGAGATGTTCTCGCGAACCGCGGCGGCCACCAGGAACCCGATAGTCACCACCGAGCAGACCAGCGTGACCCACTTGAAAGGACGGGATGGATCGCCTGACATCATGCCTCCTGACCCGCTTGCCAGACCGCTCCCCGCCCCAGCGGAGCCTGATCCAGACAGGGAGCGCAGAATAATTCACCGCGGAGACGCAGAGACGCGGAGGAAGACGAAAGCGAGGAGCCAAGAACTGAGGGTACGCCGGCGCGAGAGAGCGGTCCGCCACCAAAGGACGGAAGGAGACGGCGCCAGGACTGACTGCCGCAGCTCCAATACAGGCTGTTAGCTCTCCGCGGCCGATTCCGAGGCAGGGGCTTAAGCGAGTGGGTCAGCATCATGCCTCCTAATGCGTGGGCCACTGGCTGGGCCACCAGTAGAAATGCCAGTTGGGTCCGCGGAAGATCGATCCCATGGCGGTCAAGACCACAAAGCCCGCCAGGAAGCAGGTGAACAGCGCGACGGCCGACATGCGGATGCTGCCCGTCCGGCGCAACACCCAGAGCGACCACGCCGAGAACAGCGCCACGATAACGGTTGCCGGATTTAGAACGATGATGGCGATCTGCGGAATGGTGGGGAACCAGGTTCGCAGCCAGCCGAAATTGACCGTGAACGCAAGCAAACCGATGACGCTGATCAGTCCGTAGACGGCCGACTGCCAGAACGTGCGTCTTCCCGCCGGGCCGCCGAACCAGATGCCCACACCGCGCGGGTCGCGGTCGAGGTAGGGGATCAGGCCCAACCCGATCAGAACCACGGTCGGGATGCCCACGCCTCCCATGAAGGCGGAGTACGAGACCAACTCCTGGAGGCCCAGGAAGTACCACGGCGCTTTGGCCGGGTTCTCCGGAATGGCCGGGTTGGCCATTTCTTTGAGAGGCGCATCAAAAAAGTAGCTGAGCGCCAGGGTCACGGCGATGGTGAACATCAAGGCGGCCAGCTCCGCCCACAGAAGATTTGGCCAGCTTGAGACCGAGCCTTCCGGCGCTCTCCCCACCACGGGAGTCCGTCCGCGCACCACCGCCATCAGGCCGTAGGTCTTGGTTGGCGCGAAAACTTCCACGTCGCGATCGCCGATGCGCGCCGGCGGCGCCGGTTTGGATTCATCCCGCGATAGCCCGCCGTCTTTGCGCACGCGCCAGAAGTGCAGCCCCATGAACCCAGCGATCAGCACCGGCAGGAGCGCCACGTGCAGCACGTAGAAGCGGATCAGGGACTCCTGGCCCACATAGTTCGCGCCCAGCAGGAGCTGCTTCTGAAAGCGGCCAGGGTCGAACCAGGCGGTGATGCCGATGGCGTCCGTCACTTCCCGCGGCGAATTGGCGATGTTGGCGCCGATGGTGACCGCCCAGTACGCCAATTGATCCCAGGGCAGCAGGTATCCGGTGAAACTGAGGCCCAGCGTGAGCACCAACAGGGCCAGTCCGATCAGCCAGTTGAATTCGCGCGGCCGCTTATACGAGCCGGTGTAAAAGACGCGCGCCATGTGGAGGAACAGCGCGAGCACCATCAGGTGCGCGCTCCAACGGTGAATGTTGCGGATGAAGCGGCCCGCCGGGACCACGAAGTGAATGTCTTTGACCGAGTTGTACGCCAGTTCCACGCCGGGCTTGTAGTACACCATCAGCAGGATCCCGGTGATGGTCAAGACCACGAATGACGCTGTCAGGATCAGCCCCAGGCCGAAGGTGTAGGCGAAGCGCAGCGACCGGCGGTCGGTGCGCACGCTTTGCAGATGCAGAAAGAGGTTATGAAAAGTGCTTTGCGAGCGCTCGCGGTCGGTTTCCGGCGCTTTCCCCACGCGCATCGCCGAATCGCGGATGTTGTGCGGCGCCTGCTTGAGGTTCTGGATGAACTCCTGAATAGGCGTCATAGCGTCACACCCGGAAGCGGGTTCCTTTCGGCACCGATGTCTCGGCGTTCACCTGCAACTGGCCGTCGGGGGAAAGGGCAATTTCGAGCCACGGCAGCGCGGCGGGCGCGGGCCCGCCCACGACCGACCCATCCGTGGAGAAGCGCGATCCATGGCAAGGGCAAGCGAAACCTTCGACTTCGTTGAGAGCCACTACGCAGCCGAGATGGGTGCAAACCGAGGAAATGGCGTGGAAGCCCTGCTCCTCGCGAAACAGGAAGAAGCCACCGGCTTCGATGCGCGTGGCGGAGCCGACCGCGAATTGCGCCGGATCGCCGAGTTTGTAGACGCGCAGCGGACCGGGTTGGACGGCGGGCTTGGGCAGGCGCACCACACCGGCGAGCGCCGTGCCCATGGCGACCACGGTACCCCATAAGGCCGTCAGGCCGAGAAAATCCCGGCGCTTGGGAGAATCAGGCATAAGTCCACTCCTGGCGGAACAGAAATCGCTCCATGGTGATGGCGTGGGTCGGGCAGCGTTGCGCGCAAAGGGCGCAGCGGATGCACCGGTCTTCGTCCTTCAGAATTGCCGAGTCGCCGGGGCCGGCCGCGCAGGCGGTCAGCAGCGCATCAATCCCGTCCGACGGCGCCAGTTGCTCCAGTGCCACCAGCTTCAAGCACAGCGTCGGGCAGACGTCCACGCACCCGCCGCACAGGATGCATTTCTCACCGTCGAAAATTGTGTTGACGCCGCAATCGAGGCAGCGGCCGGCTTCGCCGGCTGCCTGAACTTCCGTGTAGCCGGTTTCCACCAGGCGCTTCGGATCGGCCAGGCGCTCCTTGGCGGGAGCGACTGGAATATGGGCGCGGGGGCGGCCCTCGTATCCGGCTTCGCGCCGGTAGTCTTCGATCTCGTAGTGCAGTTGCGTTTCGTGCTGGCGGATCTCGCGCCCGGTAAGGAAGCGGTACACGCCGCGCGCGGCTTTCTTGCCGCTGGCGATGGCGTCAATCATGAGACGCGCGCCGTACGCGACGTCGCCGGCGGCGAACACTCCCGGCGTACCGGTTTCATGCGTTTCGGGGTCTACCTGGAGCCGTGCGATATCGCCCAGAAAACTGAGATCGGGCATCTGGCCCACCGAGAGCAGGACGGTGTCGGCTTGCAGGTCGAAGGTTTGGGTGTCGTCGTACACCGGCGCAAAGCGGCGGTTGGCGTCGAAGACCGAGAGCACGCGGCGGAAGCGCACGCCCGCCACTACCTTCTGGCCATTCTCCTCGCGGACAAGGAATTCCTTGGGGCCGAGCCGATTATGACGAACGATTCCTTCTTCCTCGCCTTCCACGATCTCCACCTCGTCGGCCGGCATTTCCTCGCGCGATTCCAGGCAGGCGAGATGCACTTCGCGGACGGCCGCCTGGCGCAATGCCACCCGCGAAATATCGGTTTCGGTCTGGCGGGCGACCAGGCGTTCGGAATCGTCAGCTTCATATCGGACGGCGGAACGGGAGACATCGAAGGCAACATTGCCGCCGCCGATCACGACTACGCGGCGCCCGATGGGAATCCGCTCTCCCAGCGATACGGCGCGGAGGAAATCGACGCCGCCGAAAATACCCTGGGCGTCGGCGCCGGGCAGTTGCAGCATGCGCGCCCGCTTGGCGCCCACCGCGATGATGACGGCCTTGAAATCGCGGCGGAGTTGCTCGAAGGCGAGGTCACGGCCGATCTTCACGCCGCAGCGGAACTCGACCCCCAGCGACTGGATCAGCTCGATCTCGGCGTCGATCAGGTCGCGCGGCAGGCGATACGCAGGGATGCCGGTGTAGAGCATCCCGGCGGGCCGCGGCTCGGCTTCGAAGATGGTAGACGCAATGCCCATCAAAGCGAGATCGTGGGCGGCGGCCAATCCGGCAGGTCCGGAGCCGATAATCGCAACCCGCGATCCTTCCGGTTTGTGATACTCGCGGGAAGCCAGGAAGCGCGCCAGGTTGGTCATCTCCTCCAGGCCATCGCAAGCCCCTTCGGCGAATTCACCCGGAGCGCGAAGCCGGCCTGAGTACTGATCGGATACGAACCTCTTGAGGGCGCGAATGGCGATCGGTTGGTCGATTGACCCCCGGCGGCAGGCCGCCTCGCAGGGTGCGCCGCATACGCGCCCGCAGATCGACGCGAGGGGATTGGGGCCGCGGGCGATCAGGTATGCGCCTTCGTAGTCTCCGGCGGCGATGGCGCGGACATAGCCTCTGGCGTCGGTGTGCACCGGGCAGGCGTACTGGCATTTAATCTGACGGCGCCAATACTCCTCGTTGGGCACAACGGCCGTGAAACGGGCTTCCGCGGCCTGGCTCATGCTACCCCATTGGTACTCCGGAGTCGCGGCTCAAGGCTGTGACCGAAGTCACAGGTAACGATAGCATAAGGCCCCTAAGTCAGAAATAGCCGCCAGACTGGCCTTCCAAAGGCGATTCGAGAAATTTGCATTTTCGCGACGCCCTCCGCATAATCAGGTACATCATGTCCAGCCTCACTCGTCGTTTCTTTCTGCAGCGGACGATGGCCGGCGCCGCTGTTGTCGCGGCTCAGCGCGCCAAGGCTGCCGAAGACGCTGACCTGAAGCCCCTCGAAGCCGAGGTCGCGAAACGCCACAACGAAGCGATCGAGCGGCTTCAGAGCTGGATTCGCCAACCCGCGATCGCCGCCGAGAATCGTGGAATGAACGAAGGGTGCAGCCTGATGATGGCCATGCTGCGGGAGGCCGGTTTCGGCGCGGTGGAAAAGGTTGCGACCGATGGCCACCCCGGAGTTTTCGCCACGCTCGATGCCGGCGCGCCGAAAACCATCGGAATCTATTTCATGTATGACGTGAAGCAGGCCGATCCGTCGGAGTGGACTTCGCCGCCGTTTGAGGCGCGGCTGGTCGACCGGCCCGGCGTCGGTAAGCTCCTCATCGGCCGCGGCGCGGTCAACCAAAGAGGACCGGAAGCCATGTGGCTCGCCGCATTGCACGCCTTTAAAGGCGCAGGCCGGAAGCTGCCCGTGAATCTGGTCTTCGTCGCAGAAGGCGAGGAGGAAATCGGTTCGCCTCACTTCCCACAGATTGTCCACCGGCCGGACATCCTGGCGGCGTTTCGAAAGTGCACGGGTGTTTACATGCCGATGCCGATGCAGTCGCTGGATGGAACGGTGACCATCAACCTGGGCGCGAAAGGGGTGGTTGAGCTGGAGCTGGTGTCCAGCGGCGAACGCTGGCATCGGGGACCCAAGCAGGACTTGCACTCTTCGAACGAGGCCCGCGTGGACAGCCCGGCGTGGCACCTGGTGCAAGCTCTGGCGACGCTGGTCGGCCCGGACGGCCACACACCGGCGATCGCCGGCTTCGCCGACAAAGCCCGCCCGCTGAATGACCAGGAGAAGGCGCTGATTCGCGAAGCTGCGAAGCGCCAGAATGAAGAGCTCGCGAAGAAACAGATGGGAGTGGAACACTGGGTGCACGACGTGGACTGGCTCGAGTCGCTGGAGTTGCTCGCCGGGCGGCCAACGGTGAACATCGAGGGCCTGGTTGCGGGTTACACGGGGCCCGGCGGCAAGACGATTCTGCCGCATCGCGCGGTGGCGAAGCTCGATCTGCGCCTGGTACCGAACATGACCGCGAAGGATTCACTCGATGCGCTGAAAGCGCACCTGGCTAAGCGCGGATTCGGCGACATCGAGGTCAACATGACCGGGGGCTACGATCCGACGACCACGCCGCAGAATTCGGCCCTGATCCGTGCGCAGGCTGCTGTGTACCGGCGAAACGGCATTGAGCCGGTGTTCTGGCCCAGGCTGGCGGGATCGTGGCCCGGGTACGTCTTCACCGGTGAACCACTGGGTTTGCCGGCGGGACACTTCGGGCTCGGCCACGGCAATGGTGCGCACGCGCCGGACGAGTATCTCGTGATCGAATCGGCGAATCCGAAGGTGCAGGGCTTCGATGGGGGAGTGCGGTCACAGATCGAGTATCTGTACGAGCTAGCGGCAAGCTGAAACGCAACCAGGCTATCGACCCGGCTCCTGGATGAAGAATATCGACTGGACGGGCGAGAGCACCAGCCGCACGGTTGTAGTCGCCTCGCCGTTGGCTCCGCCCGCTGTGAACTCGGCTGGTTGCTGATCCCCGGTGTGCGGGTCCCACGCCCGCAGCTTCCTGCTGCCGCGTAGAACTACCTTGGTGTCGATCGATTGGGGAGATGAGTTAGCGAAGAAATAAATGTCGCGGCCGTCTCTGACTTTGTGAATGTAAGTCAATGCCCCTTCGTACTCGTTTCCCCGCCGGAGAAAAGCCACGGGTTGCTGAATATCGACGTCGCGCAAGGGAAGCACGAGTTTCAACGCGTAATCCAGCAGCCACGGGTGAGTGTTGGGCAAGAATAGCGCCTGTCCGCCGGCCTTGTTCTTCTTGGTGTAATACCAGAAGACGTAGTAATTCTGCCGGTCCTGCGCACGACGGACGTCGGCCGTCAGAGGCTCATCCGGAGACACACCGAACACGTCCGCCATCGCCTGGCGCACTTCCTTGTCCTTGCCGAACTCTGCGGAGCGCACCGGTAGTTTGCCGGTGGCGATCACCATTCCGCCCTTGTCGTAAAATTCCTTGATCTTCGCGGCGGCGGCGGCTGAGAGCGTATCGCCGGCCGGAAGGATCAGGACGCGATACTCCTCGCGGTTCTCGCGATTATTCAGAATCAGGTGGTGATTGCTATCGACGAAGCAGCGGTCGACGAGCACGTCCGGGTGAAGATACGTGTAGTCTACCCGCAGGCCGCGGAAAAGGGCCTCGCCAATATCTTGATAGTCGATTCCTGACGCGAACCCGCCCTCGCGCGCGTAAGCCGTTTCCATAATCTGCGGAGGCTGCTCGTTTTCGCCGAGCGGAAACTCGACGCCGCCCAAGTTGTGGTACTGGGTGCGAAGCGCGGCGATGGGATAGAGCACGGCGATGTCCGCCACGTGCCGGCCGTGTTCCAGGATGTAACTCAAACGGCCGACGTAGTCGTTCAACTCGGGCCGTTTCGGCTGCGGGGTGCGGGCGGGGATCTGAAAATTGATGCCCATGGCGAACTGGTCCATGGCCACCTGAAACGCGATCTTGTCGGTCAGGCCCCGGTACGCGGCATAGGTCTCGGCCCGGACGATGGGGTGATCGAAATTAAACGCGGCTGAGGTGACGATTTTGTACGAGGGGTTCGAACGGCCGTACCACCAGATGTCATCCACGGTGGGCAACGCCTGGTATTGGAAGACCTTGAGCAGGTCGCCATTCAGCGGCGTGGGATTCAGCGGCTCTTCCTGGTCCAGATGCCCGCCGAACTGGAGATGGTGGGCCGCGCACCAATCGTTCAGCCGCTTGATGAAGTTCTCGGCGAAGAGCTGCGCGCGGAATCCGAAGAGTGCGTTGCGCGCGGCGGCGGTGTCCGGACCGATGTCGAACCACAGTGCGGGGTAGTACTTCATCGGCGAGTAGCCATAGCGTTTCTGAAACTCTGCGTTGAATGCCGGCGTCCACATGCGATCGGTGTGATGCATCGAGGGCTCGTCGTAAAAGGTCTGGGTGATCAGCTTGCCGAATTCGCCGCCAAAGTTCTGCGCGTATTGTTCATAAGTCAGGGAGATGAACGCGGTCATGGCGTTCACGTCCAGATAGTCCACCACGCGGGATTTGCCTTCCAGAAGATAGAAGACCATGACCTTCCAGTTACCGGCTGGCACCTGGCTGGCCAGTTTGTCCTGGGCGCGTTCCGAGCTTATATCCACCAATTCGAACGTGTCGCGGTTCATCCGGACGGCGCCAATATAGATGCCCTGGGGGATGGCGAGCTCCGCGCGTGCGGGGCCGCTGAGGTCCTTCTCCACCATGTTCAGGCTCTTGGCCATGTGCTGCGGGTATTTCACGGCCATCTGGCCGCCCACGGTTCCGGTGGGGAAAGCATAGTCGTCATACAGGATCATCTCGAGGCCGTGTTTCTTGGCTTCCTCGATGGCCAACTTGTAGTAGCGGAAATACTCGTCGCTCAGGAACTGGACCCCTTGGCCCGGCTGTGGCCGGCCGCCCGCCTCGATGAAGAAGCCGCCGTAGTTCAGCTTCGCCATTTCATCAATGCCGTCGATGACGCTCTTCTCATTCAGGGTTGGAAGATTGAAGTTCCACATGGCGTGGCCGCGGTAGCGGGCGGGAGGCGACTTGAAGATCGCCGCATCGAAATTGGGATCGGCGGCTGGCTGGCCCAGCGCCAGAGTGCCGCCGAGCATGGCAATTGAGGCTACGGCGGAAAAAGTTAGTATCAGACGATGCGCGGA
>Ga0335081_10018580_pt1 | contig 11239 bp, 5 predicted proteins | sample Lox_Sample_35_FD_206713 | JGI IMG/M metagenome (GOLD analysis project Ga0335081, IMG submission 206713) | Soil microbial communities from Loxahatchee National Wildlife Refuge, Florida, United States - Lox_Sample_3.5 | ecosystem: Environmental > Terrestrial > Soil > Wetlands | place: USA: Florida... | reverse complement strand
TTTTCTCGGCGACTCTCCCCTCAAGAATGGCGTTGAACACGATCTTTCCCTCGTTGAGAATCAGGAGCTTCTCGTGCGGGAGCGTAGACTGAGCGGTGAGGCGGGCCTCCATGGTTACTAACGCCGAGTCGCATTTGCCGTCGAGCGCCTGATTCGGCTGAATCACCACGGGTTTGGGCGGCGGACCGGTCTCCTTAACCCGGTAGATGGCATCTTGGAACGCCGCACGGTAGTTCGAGTATCCGGCAAAACCAGCCGCTTCGACCCGATCTCCAGGGTGCAGGGAGGCCGTCTCGCTGGTTTCGACATATAGACGCCCGCTCCCGTCGGAAACATACAAGTCTCTGCCGCCGAACTGGGCCAGAACCACACCTTTGATCTTGACGCGATGCGGCCGCAACCCCTGTAGCGTGAACTTTTGAATTCCCGCGATCGGGCTCACCGGAAGCGCAAACGGGTCCGGCGGCCCCGCTTCCATGATTTGGACCTCGTCCAGCGACGGGACGAACAACGCGACACCAACCAGCTGATTCTCCGTGTTGAAGATAGCCCCGCAGGCCCCATGCATGCGAACCCGGGAATCCACGAGACCCTGGGGCATTCCATGGTGTTTGGCCAGGTGCACGATCACGCGGCCGCCGGGCACCTCCAGAGCCAGATGCAGACGGCTGTCGTCTGCGAACTGCTCGGCCGTGCGCACAATCCCTTCTACTTCAAGCCATTGGCTGTCCAGACGGGTGGAGGCCATCTGCTCAAAGGATGCTCGCCGGGGTTGCGGCAGCGGCGCCTTCCCCACCACGCGCCAAACCGGGTGTGCGATGTCGGGAGCGAAGTCTTGCTGTGTCGTCACGCCTTGCAAGTCGATTACTTGCCCGGGCTCCGGCTCTGGTGCATTCCTCGGCCAATCCACCCACATGGCCCCGGTCGCATCCTGGACGAACAGGTTGGGACTAACGCGATCGAAATAGGTGACAAGAACCCGCAAATGAACGCGATAGCCCCGGCGTGCCTCTGCCGGCGTCAGAGTCCGGACTTGTTCCACGCGTGTCAGGACCGGAAGGGGTACATCGGCGAAGGCGCTGACTGCGGTAAGCAGCAGGAAGGTGCGGACGAGACGCCGCGAAGACACGTGCACTCTGCTTAAATCGCCCTAAAACCCCTAGGCCTTTAGGGCTTGACTTCCTTGTCGAGACTATACATAGTTTAGACAGGGTAGCATGGCGCAGGAATCCACCATTCCGGAGTTCTTACCGGGCACGCTCTACATGCTGGTCCTGCGAACGCTGGCTCGCGGCCCGCTCCACGGCTACGCCATTTCACGGCGCATCAAAGAATCCTCGGAGGACGCGCTGGAAATCGAGGAAGGCTCGCTCTATCCCGCACTGAACCGCATGTTGGTGAAAGGTTGGCTGACCGCCGAGTGGGGCATCTCGGAGAACCATCGCAAAGCGCGCTTTTACCAATTGACCGAGGACGGGCGTAGACAACTGGAGCGTGAATCCAGCCAGTTCGACCGGCTGATCCGCGCGATTCAGCTAGTGATGAGGTCGGCATAGCCGGCGGTGCGCGCCGGGCGATGCTGCGCATCGCGGACGCGGGGACACGGAGACACGGCAAGGAGCCACAAGAGCGCGATGAAGGAAATTTTACGGCGGTTGGCTTATCTCAGGCGACGCAATCGGTTCAATCGGGAGCTGGACGATGAAATCGAGTTTCACGTCCAGATGCGGGCTGACGAGCTGGAAAAGGCCGGCATGCCGCAGACAGAGGCGGTCCGGCGGGCCCGGCGTGAGTTTGGTTCGAGCGTGCGGATGCGGGAACAAACACGCGCCGCCTGGCAGATTCATTGGCTGGAAGACCTGCTGTCCGACCTCCGGTATGCTCTTCGCGCTTTGAGGCGCAATCCTGGTTTCGCGGCGGCCGCGATTTTCTCGCTGGCGTTGGGGATTGGCGCCAATACCACGATCTTCAGCCTGACGATGGAGTTTCTGTTCAGCCAGCCCTCGTGCAGAGATCCGCAGACGCTGGCGTCGATGCAGATTGGCGGTAACAGCCATGCCTACATGCCGCACTACCGCTTCCTGCGCGACGCGCACATTTTCGAAGGGCTAGCGGGCAGCAATGAAGAATCAGAGTCGAACTGGCGGTTCGGAAATGACACATACCGGCTGCAGGTCATGCGTGTGACCGAGAACTTCTTTCACGTGGTGGGCGTGCCGGTGGCGATGGGACGGCCGATGGAGCCGGGAGATGGCGATGTTGTCGTTTTGAGTGACCGTTTCTGGAGGGCGCGGCTGGCGGCAGATCCCAACGTGCTGGGAAAGGCGCTGGTTATCGACGGCCGGCCGTACACCGTGTCCGGTGTACTTCCGCGCAATCATCGCACGGTGCTGGGGTTCGGCTTCGCGCCGGAGTTGTATCTACCCGCTTCACGAGAGAGTGACATCGTGGCGTTGATCGCGCGGCTGCCGGAGGGGATGTCGATGCGGGCAGCGTACGCGCGGCTGGTTGCAGCATGCAAGCAACTGGACAAGGTGTACCCGCCGGATTGGGGTCCGGGCTCATCATGGGCAAACAACGTCGAAGTGGTTCCGGTCGCAGGGATGGAACGGCTGAAATCGCTGAACATGATTCCGTTCACCGCCTTCTTCGGGATGTTGATGATTGTGGTGGGGCTGGTGCTGCTGATTGCGTGCGCGAATGTTTCCAGCCTGCTGCTGGCCCGCGCGTCAGCGCGGCGGCAGGAACTCGCCATCCGGCTAGCCATAGGCGCGGGACGTGGACGTATCGTGCGCCAATTGTTGGCAGAAAGTCTGCTGCTGGCGCTGCTTGGGACGTGCGCGGGTCTTGTACTGAACCTTTGGCTGTCGGGCGTGATGAACCGCGTACAACTCCCGCTGCCGATTCCCATGCAGCTCCTCATCCAGCCGGACTGGCGTCTGCTGCTGTATTCGATGGCGGTCGCGCTGGTGAGTGCTTTGGCCGCGGGCTTGATGCCCGCTCTCAAGGCGACCCGCGAGGGCGTCAGCACAGCACTGAAACTCACGGATCGCCAGGTGGGAGGCCGGTGGACTCTACGCAACGCGCTGGTTGTGGGGCAGCTTGCCGTGTCGGTGGTGTTGCTCACGACCGGTTTTCTGTTTGTCCGTAATATGACGAAGGTCATGTCCATGAGCCCGGGGTTTGATGCTGAGCACACCGTATGGGCCTACATGCGGCTCGTTCCGGAGAAATACACAACTGTGGAACAGAACCGAAGCGTAATCAGCAACGCGCTCAGTGAGCTGCGTGCGATGCCGGGTGTCGGAGCCGCCAGTATCGCAGGCGTGGTTCCTCTCAACGACAATTGGGTCAACATGCTCGACATACGCACGGACCTGAACGATCAGCCGATTCGCTTGCGGTTCCACAACAACAACGTGGGGCCCGACTACTTCCGGACGATGGGGATTCCGATTCTTGAAGGGCGCGAATTTGTGCTGTCCGATCAGAAAGGCTCGCCTGAAGTAGCGATCATCAATGAGAACATGTCTCGCCGGCTGTTTGGCGAGCGAAATCCGGTGGGCCACACCTTTCGGTATACCGCCCCCACCCTGAGTGCTCCGGTAACCGTAGTTGGAGTGGCGAAGAACAGCAAGTACTTCACGCTGGGAGAAGAGAATCCGCTGGCGCTGTACATGGCCTATTTCCAAGCAGACTTGTCGACCGCGAACCTACACTTCCTGGTTCGCGCTTCGCGGCCGCAGGATGTGGTGAAGGAGATTGCGCAGACGATGGGGCGGCTGGATGCGTCTGCCGCCATCGAAGTGAAGCCGATGCGGGATGCGATGGGATTTGCGTTTCTGCCCAGCCGCATCGGCGCGGCGCTGCTGGGCAGCATGGGTCTGCTGGGGCTGGCGCTGGCGTCGATCGGTCTTTACGGTGTACTGGCGTATGCCGTGAGCCGGCGTATTCGGGAGATCGGGTTGCGGATCGCGCTGGGCGCCGACAGCCGCGCAATCGTCGGTATGGTGGTGCGGCAGAGTTTGTCGCTGGTGATCATTGGGGTGGCAATCGGGTTGGGGATTGCGGTGTTCGCCACGAGGCCATTGGCCATGTTCCTGGTCCCGGAGTTAAGTCCTACGGATCCGGCAACGTTCCTCGGGGTGGTGGGTGTGCTGGTCGCTGTCGCGGTCGCTGCGACACTGGGCCCAGCGTTGCGGGCGGTGCGGGTAGATCCGATGACGGCGTTGAGGTACGAGTGAGCCGGCGCTTCGCACCGGGCGATGCTGCGCATCGCGGACGCGGCGACGCGGGGACGCGGGCAACCCGCACGCCGCCGCAAGGCCGACGAGGGCGTCGGCCAGCGGGCGAGGGCGCCCGCCCCATTTAGACGGTTATCCTGGTAGGGGATGATTCAGGATCTGGTGCAGATCCGGCTGCTGGGGGAAAAGAAGCGGCCGGAGAACGAGCGGTTTCGCCGATATCTAAAAGCGCACGATCATTCCGAACGGCGGTTCCGGCGCATCGCGGAAGAAATCGAAGAAGAGATCGACTGTACGGTGTGCGCGAACTGCTGCCGGGTGGCCACGGTGCGCGTGAGCGATCGCGATATCGAACGGTTGGCGCGGCACTTTGGCGTCACGCGAACGGAATTCATAACTGAATACGTCACGCTGAGCGACGAGGAAGGGCGGATTCTGCGCCGCAACGAAGGCGGCTGCGTGTATCTCGAAGGCAACGCCTGCACGGTCTACGAGGCGCGGCCGGATACCTGCTCGCGCTTTCCACACCTGGTGCGCGGCAACGGTTCGATTGCCAGCCGCATGTGGCAGTTCATCGACCGTGCCTGCTACTGTCCTATCGTCTACAACGCGCTCGAGGCGTTCAAAGCGGAAACGAAATTCACGAGATAGGTGCAAAACGGGGACAGGAAGCACGGTTTACGACGAGCAGTCTGGTCAGGTGTGAGTGTTGCGACTGGGGATAGTGGCGCCAGTCCCCGTTTTGGGGACGGTGAAGCCTGACCCCTTTTTCCGCTTTGGCTTATCGACCTAAGAACGTGACGTGAACGTAAGTGCCCAGGCGGACATTGTAAGCCAGGTACAGGCCGACGTGGTCCGGGTCTTCATAAATGACAACGTCATCACTATTCCAGAGCCAGTCATTGCAAAAGCCGTAGTCGGCCGGCCAGACTGAAAAGTAGAAGCCGCCGAACCAGAAGCGGTCCCGGCCCCCGCCCTCCAGCCGGAAAACGTGGCCGCGGCCGAAGCCGCCGGTAAAGCGCCCGTGTTCCCAGGGATGATCCACATGGTAGCGCGGGTCATTACGGCCGGAATCATGACCAATCCACTTGTCATTGGTGTGAACATGAGGCGCCTCGGGATGCCCCGGTTTGTCGCTGAAACCGTGGCTGGGCGGCGCACCGTGCCCGGCCTTCACAGGCTTCGGACCATGCGCAGGAATATGTCCCCCGCCGACTTCACGCTTGCCTCCGTGTTCCTCGCCCCGGCCCTGCGCAAAGACCATCCACGAAAACGTCAGGATCACCGCCACAACACTGAGAGTTTTCTTCATCGCTGCCTCTGCTGCTACGGTAGCATCGCTTCCGAAGCCGGACGCACTACGATCGTAATGATTCGTACAAATCATATTGGAATCCGCTAGTCTGAAGTCTGAGTGGTATCCCCGCCGAGGGGCAGCCGGATCTTGAATGTGGTGCCGGCTCCCATCGCGGTGTCGAACGTGAGGGTACCGCCGTGCTTCTGCACGATGACGGTATGGGCGATGGCCAAGCCCTGGCCGGTACCTTTGCCCACGCCCTTGGTGGTGAAGAACGGGTTGAATATGCTGGGCTGCACCTGTTCCGGGATTCCGGTACCGGTGTCGCGGACCCGGATCTCGGCCCACTCTCCATCCCGGTGTGTGCTGACGGTAATGGCGCCCTTGGCGCCCGGTTTACTGGAGACCACATCGGCGATGGCGTGAGCAGCGTTCACGATCAAGTTCAGGATGACCTGGTTGAACTCTCCGGGAACGCAGAAGACCGGAGGCAGGCTCGGGTCCAGGTCCGTGTTGAGATCGGCGACGTATTTCCATTCGTTTCGGGAAACCAGGACGGTGCTCTCGATGGCGCGGTTGATGTCCAAAGCTGTTTTCTCCGATGGCCCGGGATGGGAGAACTCCTTGATGGCGCGCACGATCTCGGCGACGCGGCCGGCTCCTTCGAGCGAGTCCTCAATGGACTTGGGGATCTCGGCGCGCAGGTAGCTCACGCGCGCAGACTCCATCAAGGATTGCACCTTGGAGGCAAGCGGAGACGGGTCAGTGTGACTCTGCACTGCGGCCAACAATTCAAGGTGCGCTTCGAAGACCTGATTCAGCCTGGCAAACGAATCGCGTAGGAATCGGGTGTTATCGCTGACGTACTGGATGGGGGTGTTGATCTCGTGGGCGATGCCGGCGGCCAGTTGGCCGATGGACTCCAGCTTTTGCGCCTGGGCGAGCTGGCGCTCCAACAGCTTGCGTTGAGTGATATCGGTGGCAATGGAGCAGGCCCCGATGATCTTTCCGGATGCGTTGCGTAGCGGCGAGTAGGTGGCGAAAATGGGGATCATCTCCCCGTCTTTCCTCATGCGAACGGTCTCGATATGCTGGATGCCCTCTCCGCGCTGAATCTTTTGCAGCAAATCGTCTAATTCCGGGAGACGGTCCGGTGGAAAGATCAGGGAGATGGAGCGGCCTTTCACCTCCTCGGCCGGGTAACCATAAATTCGCTCGGCGGCGGCATTCCAGGTAAGAACGGTGCCCTCCAAGTCGATGCTCAGAATCGAGGCTTGCGATGACTCCACAATGGCGGCAAGATGAGCCAGAGCGGCTTCCGCTTTCTTTTGCGCCGTGACGTCACTGGTAACAGCAATGAACTGAGTGGCCTCGCCTGCGGAATTCCAGACCGCGGTACCGCGAGAGGACCAATGGCGGACAGCGCCGTCCTGGTCGACTACCCGGAACTCCTGGCGGTAGGGCTCATGGGTTTGCAAATGACGTTGGATAGCGGCCGCAACCCGGCCCCGGTCGTCGGGATGAAGCAGACGTCGAAACTCGTCGAAAGACCGCGGCATCGCCTGGAGCGACGGCAGCATGCGCTCCACCGCGCCGGAGGTCTGCACCTGATTGGTGAGCATGTCCCGGACGATGATGACATCACTGCCATTTTCGGCGGCGACGCGGAACCGCGTTTCGGAGGCGCGCAGCGCTTCCTCGGCTCTCTTGCGCTCAATGCCCAGTGCGATTTCATCGGCTATGGAAGCCAGCGCTGTGAGAGTGCTTTCCGCCAGCGGTCTGCGGGCAAAAAGCGCCGCGACTCCGACCAGATGGCCTTCGACGATCAGTGGATAACCGGCAAAGGCTACCATGCCCTCGCGTCTGGCCCAGGCCGGGTCGGACACTTGGGGGTCGTCAATCACATTGTTGGTGAGATGTGCCTGGCGCTGCAGGGCGATCCGTCCGATCTTGAACGAGCCCACCGGTATGCGCGCATGCCCGCCGTTGGTGTGCGTGTACATTCCAGCGCTGGCCTGCAGTTCCAGCACGTTTTCGTCCTCGCGCAGCGTCCAGATGCGAGCAAATGCGGCATCCAAATGCGCAGCCAGCACTCCCGCACAGCTTTGCAACATGGTAGCCATGCTGTCAGCCTGTGTAAGAACCACACCCATATGCGACCCCAGAGCCGCCAGGCCCGCCTGTTCGGACAACGCTCCCGTTTGGAGTTCCAGCTTTTGGTTGGCACATCGTAGTTCTTCCGCGGCCTGGGCGATCTGGTTGGACTGCTCAATCTTGGCTCTGAGATAACGGACAAACACAGCGGTCACCAGCAGACCGAAGGCCAGCACCAGAGACGGGCCTTTGGAGAATGACAGATCGGTGAAGCTGGCGCTGGGCGTGGCCAGTAAGGCCCACCCTCGTCCACCTACTTCGAAGTGTTGTTCAACGTGCAGCCCGTTGCGCAAAACCTGAGCGGATATTTCGGGTGTTTTGGGGTAGAGCTGCTGTTCGAATGAAAAGTCGCCGGTATCGAAAACATGGATGTCGACCCCGGCGAATAGCTTCTGGCCTTCCTCCGCCCCTGAGATCAAGTCGCCGACCCTGAGCACGCCCAGCGCAAAACCCTTGAACTGCTTGGTTTCGCGGCCGGCCGAATCCGGGTCGGGCCGGTTATAGACGGGAGCGAAGATGAGGACTCCGTATTGATCGCCTGCTTCCTGGACCAGCAGGACTCTGGCTGTGGCGAAAATGTGGCCCGTGGCGCGAGCTTTCTTCAGCGCCAACAACCGGACGGAATTAGAAGCGAGATCGTAGCCCAGCGCCCGTTCGTTCCCAGCGAGCGGCTCCACATAGAAGACGGGGAAGTATTCCGCCCGGTCTTGGGCAGCTCCCAGTTTTCCGTCTTCCCGGCTTTCGGTGAAACGAAAACCCTGGATGCCGTCCAACCGGGCGAGGCGTTCGTACCGGGATCGCGCCTGGCGGTCCACACGAGGGATCCATTCAAGCGCCTTCAGATAACGATGACTCGCTAGCGCGGGCGCCACGAACGTAGAGAATGTTCGTCGATTGGTATCCTGGCTGGATTCAAAGAGACTGGCCAGAAGGTTGATGGTATCCAGGGCGCCGGCGACCCGCGTTCTCACGGAGTTCAGACGCTGGTCGGCCAGCAACCGGAACTGCGCCTCCACGCGGAAGCGCTCGAGGTGTTGGAGGATACCGAAGATGGAGCCCGATGCCGCCACGCCGAGGGCTGCAGCGGCGATCAGTTGGGGCGCGCCCTTTGTCAATAGCCGTCGACTCATGTTTCGAGCCCGGGCGGCAAGGATGCGCCATTGGCCGCTGGTGCGCCGGGTCCCGATTCGGCGGACGACTCGCCGGAGGGTTGGCTCTCGCCGATGGGCAGCCGGATCTTGAAAGTCGTGCCGGCACCCATCTCGGTGTCGAACGTGATGGTCCCGCCATGCTTCTGCACGATGACGGCGTGGGCGATGGCCAAGCCCTGTCCGGTACCTTTGCCCACGCCCTTGGTCGTGAAGAACGGGTTGAAGATGCTGGGCTGCACCTCGTCCGGGATTCCTGTGCCGGTGTCGCGGACCCGGATCTCCACCCAGTCTCCGTCCTGGTGTGTGCTGAGGGTGATGGCGCCCTTAGTGCCGGGTTGGCTGGCGGCCACATCGGCAATAGCGTGAGCGGCGTTGACGATCAGGTTCAGGATGACCTGGTTGAACTCGCCGCGAACGCAGAAGACCAGGGGCAGGTTCGGGTCCAGATCCGTGTGGAGGTCGGCGACATACTTCCATTCATTGCGGGACACTAAGACGGTGCTCTCGATGGCGCGATTGATGTCTAAGGCTGTTTTCTCCGATGGTCCGGGATGGGAGAATTCCTTGATGGCGCGCACGATTTCGGCGACCCGGCCGGCCCCGTCAAGCGAATCCTCAATGGACTTCGGGATCTCGGCGCGCAGGTAGCTCACGCGGGTGGCCTTGGCAAGCGCCTCGACGTCTGCGAGAAAAGGGGTTGAGGCGGATTCGCTCCGCAAGGACGCGAGCAACCGGTCGTAGCCTTCGAACAACTTTTCCAGCCGCACGAAGGAATCACGAAGAAACCGAACGTTATCGCCGACGTATTGGATGGGTGTGTTGATCTCGTGCGCGACGCCGGCGGCCAGTTGGCCGATGGATTCCAGTTTCTGCGCCTGGGAGAGCTGACGCTCCAGCAGCTTGCGTTCGGTGATATCGGTAGAAATCGAGCAAGCGCCGATAATTGTTCCCGACCCATTCCAAATCGGTGAGTACGTGACGAGTACGGGAATCCGCACTCCGTTCCTTCTCACGCGAATACTTTCACAGTGCTCAATGACTTCTCCATGATTAAGCCTCCGCAGAACGTCCTCTTTTTCCTGGGTCTGTTCCGGAGGCCACAAAACCGACACCGGGCCGCCCACCATCTCTCCCCGCGAGTACCCGTAGGTGCGTTCGGCGGCCGCATTCCATGTGCACACTTTCCCCGTCAGATCGGCTCCGATGATCGCAACGTCGCAGGATTCCACAATAGAAGCAAGATAAGAAACGGCGGCTTCGGCGTTCTTGCGTTCGGTTATGTCAGCTCCCGTGATGAGAAAACTGGCGGCTTCCTCCCTTGGCGACTGGAGCGGACGGATGGAAAGTCCCAGCGAACGCTCGCCGCCGTCTTTTTCGTAGGTGATTTCACACCGGTGGAGGGTGTCAGCAAACTGCCAGCGGGATATCTCCAGATGGATGTCGGGGTGCAGCCAGCGGATACCGCAATCGGCGAGAGGTCGCCCGATGGCGTCGGCACTGGCAATGCCGAATGTTTCAGCAGCGGTGGGATTCCAGCGCGTGATGCGGCCGCCGCCATCCAAGCCAATCAGGATGGAGGGAATCGAGCTTAAGAACAGTTCGGTTTCCGCATAGGCGGTTGTGAGTTCCCGGCCGCGCGCCTCCAGATCCGCGGTGCGCTCGTGAACTCGCGCCTCCAGCTCATCATGGGACCGCCGCAACTCCTCTTCGGCCTGCTCCCTTTCTTCGACCTCCTGCGCGAGCGCCTCATTGGCACATTGCAACTGGAGAACCGCCTGGGCTGCGCTGCGGTAAACGGAAGCTACGCTGCTGAGCAGGCCGGCCAGCACCAGGGTGTAAGACAGGATCTTGAGCAGATGAAAAAAGAAGAAAGGCGCATCATATAATTCACCGGAAAACAGAAGATAGAACAGGTGGCCCGCGGAGGCCGCTATCAGCGACAAAATGAGCCAGTGCTCAAGGCTGTTGGTCTTCCAAGCGCCATTGCGAACGTGCGCCACCGCTGCCAGAGCGAAGAACAGGGAAGGGACGAGGTTTGAGGGGCGGTGAAGAAACGCATGCGGATAGAGTTCGAGTGGAAGGGGAACCCGTGTGAAAACCAGGAAGCTTGCCAGGGTTGAAGCCCCCACCAAAGCGTGCACGCCCCACTCCCCAATCCAGCGCACCGGCCGGGTCTCTGCTTGCGTCTTCGGCGCCAGGGCGCTCAGAAACATCAGCAGGGCTAAGAAAACTCGCGGGGTCACCCCGCTCCAGGCCGTAATCGCGGCGAAAGTCGAGGGCGTTCGCCCCACTACGAAGGAGGACGTAATCACGGTGTGGTAGCCGTCGAGCAATGAGGCGGCAACGAGGCCGCTGCCGAGAAGCAGGTAGGCCGGGATCTTCTTTGTGTAGTA
>Ga0335081_10018578_pt1 | contig 11240 bp, 11 predicted proteins | sample Lox_Sample_35_FD_206713 | JGI IMG/M metagenome (GOLD analysis project Ga0335081, IMG submission 206713) | Soil microbial communities from Loxahatchee National Wildlife Refuge, Florida, United States - Lox_Sample_3.5 | ecosystem: Environmental > Terrestrial > Soil > Wetlands | place: USA... | reverse complement strand
GGGGGTTAGTTTCGGCAGTCACACGCCGCTCTCGGCGCGGAGCCCCTCTTCATGCAGGAGCACGCTGGTACTGTTCCCGACTTCCGCGCGCTCTTCGAAGGAGCGCCGGGGCTCTTTCTCGTGCTGACGCCCGATCTCACCGTCGCCGCAGTGAGCGACGCCTATACGCGTGCCACGATGATGACCCGCACGGCGCTGGTCGGCCGCTGCATCTTCGACGTCTTCCCCGACGATCCCGGCGCGCGCGACGAGAGCGGGCTGCGCGCCTCGCTCGAGCGCGTGACCGAGCTGAAGCGCGCGGACGCGATGCCGGCGCGCAAGTTCCTGACGCCGCGCTCGCTGGCGGCGGGGGGCGGTTTCGAGGAGCGCTGCTGGAGCGCCACCAACCTGCCGCTGCTCGATGCCAATGGCGATCTCCGCTTCATTGTCCACCGCGTCGAGGATGTCACCGACCTGATGGCGCTGCGCGCCAAGGAAGCGGAGCAGACGGCGCTCGCCGAGGAGCTGCGCCGTCGCATCGAGGAGCTGAGCCAGACCAACCGGCTGTTGGCGCGCCGCATGGACGAGAATGCCAACCGCCAGGCCGAGCGCGACCATACCACGGCACAGCGCGCCGCTGCCGAGAAGATGGAGGCGCTGGGAACGCTGACCGGCGGCATCGCGCATGACGTGAACAATCTCCTCGCCGTCATCATCGGCAACCTCGATTTGCTGCGCGACCAGAAGGCCAATGACGGGGCCGCGCTCGAGCTCGTCGGCGAGGCGCAGGCGGCGGCGCGGCGCGGCGCCGAATTGGCGCGGCGCCTCCTCGCCTTCGCCCGGCGCCAACCCCTGCAGCCGACGCGCCTCGAGGCGAACGACCTCATCCGCCGCGCGCTCGACGGCATGTCGGCGCGCCTCGCCGGCGCAGTCCAAATCTCGCTCGATCTCGCCGCCGAGCTCTGGCCGGTGATCGCCGATCCGGCGCAACTCGAGGATTGCGTCGTCGAACTCGTCACCAACGCCGCCGAAGCCATGGCGAAAGGGGGCCGCCTCATCATCGGCACGCGCAACGTTCAGCTCGACAAGGACTATGCCGGCGAGCATCCCGAGGTCCGGCCGGGCGACTACGCCATCATCGAGGTGAGCGATACCGGGAACGGAATGTCGCGCGACGTGCAGCGCCGCATGTTCGAGCCGTTCTTCACGACGAAGGAAAAAGGCCGCAGCGGTGGGCTCGGCCTCAGCACGGTGCTGGGCTTTGCCAAGCAATCGGGCGGGCATATCGACGTGGCAAGCGAAGAGGGCGTCGGCACCACCGTGCGGCTCTATCTGCCGCGCCTCGGCGCCGATGTCCGCCGGCTCGAGACCAAAACGCCGAGCGAGCCAAGCGCGGGCGGCGGCGAGACCGTGCTGGTGGTCGAGGACGATGCGGCAATGCGGCGCATCGCCCGCCGGCAACTGCTGGAGCTGGGATATCTCGTGCTCGAGGCCGACCGCGCCGCCAATGCGCTGCGCCTCCTCGAGACCGAGCGCGTCGATCTGCTCTTCACCGACATCGTCACGCCCGGCAGCATCGACGGCCTGGCGCTGGCGCGCACCGCCGCCGCTCGTTGGCCGGAGCTCAAGATCCTGCTGACATCGGGATTCCCGCAAACCCGGCTCGACGAGCGCGGCGAAGTCAACGGCATGCGCCTTCTGACCAAGCCCTATGGCCGCGACGAGCTCGCCCTCGTCCTGCGCGAGGTGCTCGATGCCGGCGACGGCCAGGCGAAGCTCATCCGCGCGGGGTGAGCGGCGCTCGCAACGGAACGAACGCACGCTCCCCATCCACTTATTTTTCCGGTGATGTCGATTCCGCCCTCTCTCGCTCGTCTGGTTCACTGATCAGACGGGCCCGGCGCTTCACAATCCGGTGTCTGTCCCCTAGCATCCACCAACAAATGTTGCGGACATCGGAGGAACTCATGATCGTCTACGGCACCAGTCTCTCGCCATTCGTGCGCAAGGTTCTTGCCTTCATCGGCGAGAAAGGTCTCACCGCCGAGCATCGGCCGGTCGCGCCGCACGACGCGTCACCCGAGTTCAAGGCGGCGAGCCCGGTCGGCAAAATCCCGGCCTTCAGCGATGGCGACTACAAACTCTCCGACAGCTCCGCCATCTGTCAGTATCTCGAGCGCAAATATCCGACGCCCGCCCTCTTTCCCGCGTCCGCCGAAGACGTCGGGCGGATGGCTTGGTACGAGGAATTCAACGACACGCTGCTCGTCGCGGCCGCCGGTAAGGTCTTCTTCCAGCTGCGGGTCCGGCCGAATTTCTTCAAAGAGCAGCCCGATATGGCGATCGTCGATCAGGCGCTCACCAAGGAGCTGCCGCCGCTCTTCAACTATCTCGAGAGTCAAATCTCCGGTTCCTTCCTGGTCGGCGGCAAGCTCACGCTGGCCGACATCGCCATCCATTGTCCCTTCGTCAACCTGAAGCTTGCCGGTCATCCGATCGACGGCGGGCGTTGGCCGAAAGTCGCCAAATACGTCGGCGAGCTGATGGCACGGCCAGCTTTCGCCCGCGTCAAAGACCCGGGCTGATCGGGCCCTAGAAGGCGCGGCGCTGCTGAAAGGTTCACGGTGGGGCAGTGAGACGGTGAGAAGCGATTTGACGCGGCGCGCCAAAATCGGCTTTACCTCACTGTCTCAGCGTCTCACTGTAATCTTTGTTGCTTCTGCGGAGGATGGAGCATGTTCGCCGCGCCGCCTGCGATCGAGACCAGCGTCTTCGCCCGGGTGCCGGAAGCGCTCTCGCGGGCCAAGAGCAAGTCGCCCTGGGTCGATGTGCTGCGCGACGGCGCGCCGACGGCGTCCTTTCTCGAAGGCCCGTCCTTCGACCGCGAGGGCAATCTCTGGGTGACCGATATTCCCTGGGGGCGGCTCTTCAAGGTCACGCCCGATGGCTCGCTGAGCCTCGCCTTTGAATATGACGGCGAGCCCAACGGACTCAAATTCCATCGCGACGGCCGCGCCTTCATCAGCGATCACAAGCATGGAATCATCGCCTTCGATCCCCGGCGCGGCAGCATCGAGCCGGTGCTCGAGCGCGGCCGCTTCGAGCGCTTCAAGGGGGTCAACGATCTCGTCTTCGCCGGCAACGGCGATCTCTATTTCACCGATCAAGGCATGACCGGCCTCCACGATCCGACGGGCCGTGTCTATCGCTTGCGCGCCAACGGGATACTCGATTGCCTTCTCGACAACGTGCCAAGCCCCAACGGCCTCGCGCTCAACAAGGCCGAGACCATTCTCTATCTCTGCGTCACCCGCAACAACGCCATCTGGCGCGTGCCGCTGATGGGGGACGGCGTCGGCCGCATCGGGATTTTCATTCAGATGTCCGGCGGCACCGGGCCCGACGGCATGGCGATGGACGAGAGCGACAATCTCGCCATCTGCCATGTCGGCCTCGGCACGGTCTGGCTCTTCAGCCATTTGGGCGAGCCGCTCCGTCGCATTCGCTCTTGCGCCGGTCTCGCAACCACCAATTGCGCCTATGGCGGCAAGGACGGGAAGTCGCTCTTCATCACGGAATCGGCGACCGGCAGCGTGCTCCGCGCCGAGCTGCCGGTGGCGGGACGCGCGATGTTCTCGCATCAGGCGTAAGGGCGCATTACGGACTGGCGAAGGCGCCGCCGATTCGCGATAGTGTGGCAGCGCAGCAAACCGGGGACCCTCATGGCCAAGAAGCCCGACTGGGAAATTCCGCTTCTGGCACAGCCCAAGCCCGAGGATTTCGATTTCGATCTCGATCGCGCGCTGCAAGCGATCGTCGGCTTGCAGGCGACGATACCCGAGGATGCCTTCACCGCGCCCACGCTGCAGACCGAGCGCGCCGGGAGCGGCGTCCTCATCCGCGAGGACGGCCTCGTCGTCACCATCGGCTACCTCATCACCGAAGCGGAGAGCGTTTGGCTCAGCACCGCCGATGGCCGCGCCGTTCCGGGCCACGCGCTCGCCTATGACCAGGAGACCGGCTTCGGCCTGGTGCAGGCGCTGGGCCGGCTCGATCTGCCGGCGCTGGAGCTCGGCCGCTCGAGCGATCTCAGGACCGGCGATCCCGTCATCGTCGCCGGCGGCGGGCGACGCCAGTCGGTGCGCGCTCACGTCATCGGCCGCCAGGAATTCGCCGGACATTGGGAATACCTGCTGAACGAGGCGATCTTCACCGCGCCGGCGCATCCCTTCTGGGGCGGCACCGGCCTCATCGGCGCCGATGGCCGGCTCCTCGGCATCGGTTCGCTGCACGTCCAGCAAGTGACCGAGCGCGGCACGCCGCGCGACATCAACATGATCGTGCCGATCGACATCCTGAAGCCGGTCCTCGACGATCTCGTCACGTTGGGGACGCGCAGCACGCCGGCGCGCCCCTGGCTCGGCATGTTCTCGGAAGAGAATGACGGCCGCATCACCGTCCGCCGCGTCGCCGATAACGGTCCCGCGGCCCATGCCGGCATGCGCGAGGGCGACGTGATTTGGGCGGTGCGCGACCAGAGCGTCACCAGCCTCGCCGATTTCTACCGCAAGGTCTGGGCCAGCGGCAGCGCCGGCACGGAAATCCCGATTGAAGTGGTCCGCGACAGCCGCACCGTCTGGGTGCGGGTGAAGTCCGCCGACCGCCGCAGTTTCCTGAAGCAGCCGCGGCTGCAATAAATAAAATCGGCGGGCTGTCGATTCCGCCCACGCCGGTTCGTCTTGTCTGCGGCAAGACCGAACAGGAGGTAGCCATGGCACAATTTCTCGTATTGGCGCGCGACAACGGCGACCCGCGGCGCGAAATGGGCCGCATGAGCCCCGAAGAGATGCAGCGCATCATGGGCAAATACATGACCTGGTCGACGCGCATCAGGGACGCCGGACATCTTCTGAACAGCAACAAGTTGCGCGACGGCGAAGGCCGCGTGCTCCGCCGGGCCGGCGGCAAGGTCACCGTCACCGATGGACCCTTCGTCGAATCGAAGGAAGTATTGGGCGGCTATTGGCTGATCGAGGCGGCGGACTATGCCGCTGCGCTGGCGCTGCTGCAGGACCATCCGCATATCGAGCTCTGGCCCAACGCCAGCTTGGAGCTGCGCCAAGTCCACGACTTCACCCAGCGGTGAGCGCCGAGCCGCCGGTACCGCTGGCGGGGCTTGTCGACCATCTCTTCCGTCACGCGGCGGGCGAGATGGTCGCGGCGCTGGCGCGGCTCTTGGGCCTCGATCTCGCCGAGGAAGCGGTGCAGGACGCGCTGCTGCGCGCGCTCCAGACCTGGCCCTTCGCCGGCATCCCCGACAATCCCCGGGGCTGGCTCTTCCAGGTCGCGCGCAACCGCGCGCTCGATCGCGTCCGCCACGAGACCATGTCGCGCGACGCGTTGCAATGGCCCGGCGGCATCGTCGATCTGGCGCAGCGCGGCGACGGCAGCGATGGCGGCCGCATCGGCGACGAGGCGCTGGCGATGATGTTCATGTGCTGCGATCCCGCGCTGGGTCGCGCGGCGCATATCGCGCTCACTTTGAAGCTCGTCAGCGGCTTCAGCGTCGAGGAAATCGCCGACGCCTCGCTCGAGCGCGCGCCCACGGTGGCGCAGCGCCTGGTGCGCGCCAAGCGCGAGATCCGCGAGCGTCACCTCGCCCTCGAGATCCCGCTGCCGCGCGAGCTCGCGGCGCGGCTCGACAGCGTCCTCGAGGTCATCTATCTCCTCTTCAATGAAGGTTATGCCGCGCATGGCGGCGAGAACCTGGTGCGCGCCGATCTCTGCGACGAGGCGATCCGCTTGGCGCAGCTCTTGGCCGGCAACCCGCAGACCGATCGGCCGGCGGTCGAGGCGCTGCTGGCGTTGATGCTGCTGCAGCGCAGCCGGTTGCCGGCACGGGTCGACGCGCTCGGCGATCTGACGCTGCTCGCCGACCAGGACCGGAGCCGTTGGGACCGCGGCTTCGTCGAAGCGGGTCTGCGCCATCTCGAGCGCGCGGCCGCCGGAACCGAGATATCGCCCTATCATATCGAGGCCGCCATCGCCGCCTGTCATGCGACGGCGCGCGACGCAGCCTCGACCGATTGGCGGGCCATTCTCCGCTTCTATGACGACCTCGTGGCGCTGAAGGCCTCGCCTGTCGTGGCACTGAACCGCGCGGTGGCGGTTGCCATGGCCGAAGGGCCCGAGGCCGGCATCCGCGCGCTCGAGCGCATCGGCGACGACCCCGCGCTGGCGCAGTATCATCTCCTGCCGGCAGTGCGCGGCGGCTTGGAGCGGCGCGCCGGATGGAAGGCGGAAGCGCTCCGTCATTATCGCGCGGCGCTGGCGCTCCGCTGCTCGGCGCCCGAGCGACGCTTCCTCGAGCGCCAGATCGCGGAGATCGAGAGCGAGCTCAGCGCAACTGCGCCGCAATGAGCGCGTCCGCCGCCGCGATAGCGGCGCTGGAGCTCAGCGAGGCAGCGGCGATTTTTTTTGCGAGAGCGGAGTCGCTTGCCAGCGGCCGCGGCGGCGGAAGCGGTCGAGATATGTCGGCAGGATGAGCTCGACCGCGGTCGGCACGACGCCGAGCTCGACGAGGCCCGGCAGGTCGGAGGAGGCGATGTTGTCGCGCTGCAGGAGGCGCACCTGGTCGCGGGTCAAGGGCGGCGAGGGCAGCCATTCGAGGAAGGCAGCTTCGAGCGAGGCCACGCCGAAGGGAAGCGTCACCAGCAGACGGCGGCGATGCACCTCGGTCAGCACCAGCGCCATAAGCTCGCGGAAGCTGTAGACCTTGGGGCCGCCCAGCTCGTAAGTCTGACCGACGGTGTCGTGGCGATCGAGCGCCGCCATGACGGCGTCGGCGACGTCGCCGACATAGACCGGCTGGAACCGGGTATACCCGCCGCCGATCAGCGGCAGTGCCGGCAGAAAGCGCGCCATCGCGGCGAAGCGGTTGAAGAAGTCGTCCTCGGGTCCGAACACGACGGAGGGGCGCAGGATGGTGGCGTCGGGAAAAGCGTCGCGCACCGCCGCCTCGCCCGCGCCTTTGCTGCGCGCATAGAGCGAGGCCGCGGCGGGATCGGCGCCGATGGCGGAGATATGGACGAAGCGCCTGACGCCCGCCGCCTTGGCGAGACTGGCGAGCCGGGCCGCACCCCGATGATGGACGGCGTCGAAGCGCTGGCGGCCGCGCTCGAAGAGGATGCCGACGGAAGACACCACCGCTTCGGCGCCGACGAGCGCAGCGGCGAGCACCGGCTCGTCATCGAGGCCGGCGTCGATCGTGGCGATCTGGCCGACATCGCCCATCGGGCGCAGATAGCCCGCGGCGCTGGCATGGCGGCTGACGGCGGCGATGACCGTGCCGCGCGACGCCAGGCGCTTCACGACATAGCGACCGATGAAACCCGAAGCGCCAAGCACGGTGGCGCGCCGACAATGCATGCTGTTGCTCCCCGGCGGCTCTATACAACAAGGAGAGCGGTGGAAAAAGGCGGCGGCGCTGCCGCGTCCGCCGTCAGGTCGATTTATCGACGATGAGCGCGGCCAGCGTCACCGCAAATCCGGCAGCGTCGATCGCGTAGAGCGCGCGGATGGCGGGACCATAGCCGGAAACGCCGCCGTTGAGGACGAGGCTCACGAGCCGGCCGGCAATGAGGCCGCCGAAGACGACAGCCAGCACGATGAGCGCCGATTGCCGCGGCACCAGCCCCAGGAGCGCAGCGGCACACACGGAGCCGACGGCGAGGAAGAACCCGGCATACTGCGCGCGCACCTCGTTCTCGCCGCCCGGATTCGCGATGGCCAGGCCCAAGCGCGCTGCGAAGGCCCGCGGCTTCATGCCGCTGATCCCAGCGGTCCACAGGCAGAACAGCGCGGTGATCGCCAGGACGCTGCTGCCAAAAGCGTAACCCATGATCCGCTCCTTTCATCGAAACGCTTACATAATTGAATTATGTCAGGTAAACTGATTATGTCAAGCGAGTACGGCGATGGCGAAAGCGAGATCGCGCCGGGAAAGCAATGTCGCGGCGACGCGGGCGGCCTTGCTCAAGGTCGCGCGGAAGCATTTCGCGCGGGACGGCTATTCTCGCGCCGAGATCGGACGGATCGCCGCCGAAGCCGGCGTCACGACGGGCGCTCTCTATCACCATTTCGCCGGCAAGAAAGCCTTGTTTCAGGCGGTCGCCGAGGCCATGGAAGGAGAGATCCTCGCGGCAGCGGCGGCGATTGCGGAAAGCGATCCGTGGCGGCGGCTCCGCGCCGCATTCGCGGCGCTGATCGACATCGGGGCCGCTCCCGACGTGCAACGCATCATCTTCGTCGAGGCGCCGCAGGTGATCGGCCCCGAGGCCTGGCGCGCCATCGAGCTGCGCTACGCCTTGGGCGCGCTCCGCACCGTGCTGGGCGCGCTGCAAGGCGCCGGCATCGTCAAGCCCTACCCCGTCGACCTCATCGCCCGGACGTTGCTGGCCGTGCTGCGCGAGGCCGCGGCCGAGGTCGCGCGCGCGAAGCACGACCCGAAGGTCAGGGCCCAGGTCGCGGAGCTGGTCGATGGGGTGTTCGAGGTGCTGGCGGCACGGTGACAAAGTCGCCCGCCGCACACGCTCAATTCTCGGCGGTCGCAGACTCCGCGTCGGCGGCGCTGCGCAGGGCGGAGCGGCGGCGGGTGGTGATTTCGGCGAGGATGGAGAGGGCGATCTCGGCAGGCTCGATGCCGTGAATGTCGAGGCCGGCAGGAGCCTTGAGACGCGCGAGGCGGTCGGGCGGGATCGAGGACTTCGCGCCAAGCTCCGCGAGCAGCGTCTCCGCCTTGCGACGGCTGCCGACGAAGGCGACGTAAACGGCGTCGCTCGCGAGCGCGGCGGCGAGCGCGTCGCGGTCGCGCTTTCCCTGCGTTGCGACGACGAGCCAATCCTCCGGCGCGACGGCGAGCGGCGCGAGGTCGAAGCCGCGAACGCGCGGCTCGACCGCCGCGAACTGCGCGTGGTCCTCGGGCAGCGCGGCGAGTGCCACGCGGTATCCCAGGCGCGGGGCGAGGTCGGCCAAAGCGAGCGCCACGGGCGAGGCGCCGCAGAGGATGATGCGGGGCGCGGGACGCATCGGCTCAAGGAAGAGATCGACGGTGCCACCGCTGGGACAGAAGCTGCGATGGAGCTCGGTGCCGTCGGCATCGACGCTCCCGGTGACGGCGTCCTTGGGCTTGACGCGGATGAGACGCGGCTTGCCGTCCCTGAGCACCGCGGCGGCGCTGCGCTTCAGCGCGCCTTGCACGCAGCCGCCGCCGAGGAAGCCGCGGATGCTGCCATCGGCGAGCACGATCGCCTTGGCGCCGGCCTTGGCCGAAGTCGCGTCCTCGGTGCGCACCACGGTGGCGACGCAGAAATTCTCGCCCCGCTGCATCAGCGCGGCGATGAGGGCGAAGGTCTCGTCGATCGGTCGGGTCATGGGCCCTGTCCGCTCAAAGCCGCGCCAACTCGGCCTCGAGGGCGCCGAGGCTTTCCAGCGTGTTGGCGGCGGCGAAGCAGTCGATATAGGGCATGGCGGCGGCCATGGCGCGCGCGACGGGCGCATAGTCGCGCCAGCCCAAAAGCGGGTTGAGCCAGACGAGGCGGCGGGCGCGGCGCTTCAGGCGCTGCAGCTCCAGCGACAATTCCTCCGGCGGATCGGTGTCGTAGCCATCGCTCATCAGGATGACGACGCTGCGCGAATTGAGCATCTCGCGAGCGTAGCGGGCGTTGAACGACTGGAGCGCGCCGGCGATGCGCGTGCCGCCACCGAAGCCCTCGACCATCAGCGACAAGCGGTCCATGGCGCGGAGCGGATCGCGCTCGCGGAGCGCGTCGCTGATATGGATCAGCCGGGTGTGGAAGCAGAAAGCGTCGGCCTTGACCCAGCGGCCGATGAGGCCCCGGGCGAAAGCGAGGAGATAGCGGCTGTAGACGCGCATCGAGCCCGAGACGTCCAGCAACAGCACGAGATTGACAGGATGCTCGGGCCGGCGCTTCTTCAGGAGGTCGAAGGGCTCGCCGCCCTTGGCGAGATTGCGGCGGATGGTGCGGCGGAGGTCGAGCGCGTCGCCGGCATGCGCCGGGAGACGGCGGCGGCTCAAGCGATAGCGCATGGCGCGCGCCAAGCGCTCGGCGACGCGTTCGGCCTCCTCGATGTCCGCGGCGCTGGTAAGACGGCGCAGATCGCTGCGCGCCAGCGTCTCGCGTCGGCTCGCGACAAGCGGACCTTGGGCCGCGCTCTTGTCGTCGCGGGCGCCGCCGGTCGAGGCTTGCGGGGCGCTCTCTGCGTCGGGCGGCAACAGCTTGCTCCAGATCGCCGGGCGCCCGCTGTCGCCGCGCGGCGTTGCCCGCGCCGCCGTCCTGACGCCGCGGCGAAACCAATAAGCGTCGAAGAGCGCATCGAAACGTTCCCATTGGCCGCGATCGCCCGACAGCATGGTCTTCAGACCGAGCCGCGCGGTGGCAACGTCGAGCGGCTCGGCGGCGGCGATGAAAGCGAGCGCCGCTTGCGACTCGCCGGGACCGACGGTGAATCCATTAAGGCGCAAATGCGCCACGAAGCCGCGCAGCGCTGCCGCGGGGCCGGTCATGCGACTTTGCCGACGAGGCGCTCCGTCACCTCGCGCGGCAGCGATTTTAGATCGGCTTCCGTCTTCAAGAGACAGATGAGACTCGCTTGCAGCGCCGCGGGATCGCGGTCGAGGCTCTGGAGGTCGAGGCCCATCAAAGCCGCGGCCCAGTCGAGCGTCTCGGCGATGCCGGGCTTCTTCTCGAGCGCCTCGCGGCGCAGCAACTGGACGAAGCGCACGATCTGCTGGGCGAGACGCTCGCCGATGCCGGGAAGCCGTGCGCGGAGGATGGCGAGCTCCTTCGCCTCGTCGGGAAAATCGAGATAGCTGTAGAGACAGCGCCGCCGCAGCGCGTCGGAGAGCGCGCGCGTGCCGTTCGAGGTCAGGATGACGCGCGGAATCGATTGCGCGGCGATGGTGCCGAGCTCGGGGATCGTCACCTGGAAATCGGAGAGGATCTCCATGAGGAAGGCCTCGAACTCCTCGTCGGCGCGGTCGATCTCGTCGATGAGTAGCACCGGTGGTGTCGGCTGCGAAATCGCTTCCAGCAGCGGGCGGCGCAGCAGGTAAGCCTCGGAGAAGATGTGGTGCTCGAGGGCGTCGGCGGAGAGATGATCGCGCTCATGGGCGCGGATCGCCAGCAGCTGGCGCTGGTAGTTCCATTCATAGAGCGTGGCGTTGACGTCGAGGCCCTCAT
>Ga0335081_10018576_pt1 | contig 11240 bp, 9 predicted proteins | sample Lox_Sample_35_FD_206713 | JGI IMG/M metagenome (GOLD analysis project Ga0335081, IMG submission 206713) | Soil microbial communities from Loxahatchee National Wildlife Refuge, Florida, United States - Lox_Sample_3.5 | ecosystem: Environmental > Terrestrial > Soil > Wetlands | place: USA: Florida... | reverse complement strand
AGCGACCAAGAAGACGGGGGCGCAGTCTGCCGCATCCGGTCAAGAGCTCGTCTTCTCGCCCTGGGGATCGAGTGCTACATCGAGCGCACCGATCACATGATCGAGCTCCCGCTGCGGGCTGTTTGGCCAATGAGGTGCAAACCGCAGGAGGCCGTCGGGAATCGCGATCGCAACGCCGGCCCGCCCCAGCCGGGCGCGCAACTGACACGGATCTTGACCCGGTGGCGGGGTGACCGAGAGGATGCAAGAGCGGCGGGAGAACTCGGCTGCACGGTGGCTATGAAAACCGCGCGCGATGAGGTGTGGCTCGAGTTCATCGAGGTACGTGTTGACGTGCTCGTGGATCGCGGGGACCCCGAGTTCAAGCAACACACCCAGCGCCGCATCGAGCGCCGCCTGCGCGATCTCGCCCGAGGAGCCCGCCTCGAAGAGACTTGCCTCGCACCGAATAGGGCGATCATAGCGCAGGTATCCGCTACCGTTGGTGAGGAATGAGACCGGATCCTCGTGCGAAAGCCACCCAGCCAGCGCAGGACGCATGGCCCGCACCCGCTCCGGCCGGATGTAGAGCAGGCCAGCCCCGTGCACGCCCATGAGCCACTTGTGCCCACCCCCCGCCACGTAGTCGACCCCCAGCGCGGCCGCGTCAAAGGGGAAAGCCCCGAGCGCCTGGATGGCGTCGACAAAGATCTCCGCGCCGTACCGCGCACAGAGCCGCGCCATTTCCGCGAGGGGCATGACCAGTCCGGTGCGAAACTGGACTGCGCTCACGGCCACCAGCCGCACCCCGCGCCGCAGCGCCCTTTCGAGCGCGGCGAGCCCCTCTTCGGCGCTCCTTTCGAAGGGCGCCAGCGGGAGGAAAACCACCTCGAGCCCGAACAGTTCCGCCGCCCGTTGCCAGGGCGTAACATTGGCCGGAAACTCACCCTCGAAAAGAAGAACCCGATCCCCGCCCCGCCAGGGGAAGGAGAGCGCGATGGCCTGGGCGCCATGCGTCACACCGCTCGTGATGGCGATGTCGACCGGGCGCACGGTGAGCAGGCGCGCAATCCTCTCGCGCAACCGCGCACGCATGTTCATCGTCTTCGCCACTGCCGCTGCACCACCGACTGCATAGGCGTCGACGATCTCTGCCACTGCTCGACGCACTGGTTCCGCTGGAGGCGAGACCCCGGCGTGGTTGAGATAGGCGGTGGCTCCAAGATGGGGGAAGAGATCCCTCTGGCCGAGCGCCGGGGAACCGACGGGACGGGATAGATCAGGCTGCATGCCTGCTTTCTATAGGTGTTTCTCGTGGTCCAGACTGAGCAATCGACCCGCCGCCTCGCCTGATCCCAAACCTCCCCCCGGGGGATGAATCCCGGGGGTTCCACCGTTCCCCCGACGCCTGAAGGCGCGGGCTTCCCGGTGGCAATTTCGGTGAACGCATGAAGACATCGCCCAGTCGACTGCGGGCAGAACATGCGACCGTTCCCGTTCTGGTCGTGCGTCTCCTGCGCCCTGTGCGCGGGAGCGCTCGCCCCCTACGCCGAACCGTTCGGTCGCCCGGATTGGAATCCTTTTGGGTCCCTTCCCTTGCACGAGCGCCACGGTTGACACGGGCGTGCGCCGGGGCGAAAAAGCCACCTTGAAACCGGAAACCGCAGCGCTCACGTTCGAAGAGCGGACGCTCGTCGAGGAAGAGGAGGCACTCTTGGCGCGCGTCCTCGCCTCGTTGCGCGCGCGCCAGTCGCCCTCCCGGCGCGGCCAGCCGGACCTCCTCGGGCGGCTCTCCGAGCTGCGCGAGCAGGCGGTGGAAGCCACTGCCAAGGACCTGCCCACCTTGTTCCAGGAGATGGGCCTCGTGCGTGCCATGATCGAGCGCCCGCGCGCCGAGCCATCCCCGGACCCCGCGGCGCCCTATTTCGCGCACCTCAAGGTGCGCGAAGGCGACGAGTACCGCGACTATTGCCTCGGCAGGACAACCTTCGTCGACATCGCGTCCGGCGTCCGAGTGGTGGACTGGCGGTTCGCACCGGTCTCCCGGATCTTCTACGCCTACCGAGAAGGCGACTCGTACGAGGAGCGCTTTCCGGGACGGCTTGCCGAGGGCACGGTCGAAGCACGCCGGATCGTGGTGATGCGGCGAGGTGTCCTGACGCAAATCTCAACCGGCCACGTCTCGCTCACACGCAACCGCGACGGAAGCTGGTCTTCATCGCGCGGGGGCCCCGCGACGGCACTCGGCGGCGGCGCAGGTACGGCCGCGCGTCCGGGGCTCCTCGGCGTGGGCGTTCACGAAGCCGCAGAGCGCCCGGAGATCACGGCTCTGCTCGACCAGAAGCAGTTCGACGCGCTTTCGGTCGACGCCGAAGCGCCGCTCCTGGTCGTGGGTAGCGCGGGAAGCGGCAAGACCACCGTCGCCCTGCACCGGCTGGCGCGCATCGCTTTCCAAGCTCCTCGCCGCTATCCAGTGTCCAAGCTGCAGGTGGTGGTTCCGGAGCTCGGCCTCTCCAAGCTGGCCGCCCGGCTGCTCGAGCCGCTTGGCCTGGGGCGCGTGGCCGTGCGCACCCTCGACTCCTGGTCGCGCGGCGCCTTCCAGAGGATGTTCGGGTGCCCGCCCCCTCGCCTGTCAGAGGAGGCACCGCCACTCGTCTCGCGCCTCAAGCGCCACCCGGCCCTCTATCACGCGCTGCGGCGCCGTCCCCACGTGGCGGGCCAGCCACCGCTGGGCTGGCCCAAGCTGCGCACCGAGCTCGGCGACCTCATGAGCGACCGCCAATTCCTCTCGGGGGTGGTTGCTGCGGCCCTTGGCGAGCTGCCCACTACCGCCATCGAGGAGACGCTGCTCCACACTCGCCTGCAGCTGGCTTCGCCTGTCCGGTTCTCCCTGCGCGGGGTGGACGTCGACCGCACCATCGCGCTCGATGGGGAGGCTATCGATACGCGTACCCCAGAAGCCCTGGCGGGCACGCTCGACGTCGAGGATCTTCCCATCCTCCTGTTCCTGCGCGTGTGGCGCTCATCCGCGGGCAGCCGCGGCGTGGCCCACCTGGTCGTCGATGAAGCGGAGGATGTGTCGCTTTTCGAGCTCTTCCTGCTTGGCTGCCAGCTCGGAAGGTCTCGCAGCCTCACCCTGGCCGGGGACGAGGACCAACGCACCACCTCTAGCTTCGGCGGCTGGAACGAGATGCTGGCGGCGTTGGGCGTCGATCGCGCAGCGACCTGCCGGCTCGAAACCACGTATCGTTGCCCATCCCCGGTGGCTCGCCTGGCCCATGCTGTGCTCGGACCGTTCGCTCCCTCCCTCCTGCCCCGCACTGAGCGCGAAGGCGTTCCGGTGGGACGCTTCGACTTCCCTAGCGAAGCACACGCGCACCTCTTCATCGCAGGCGCCGTGCGCGATCTCCTGGAGCACGAACCTCATGCCTCCGTGGCAGTGGTGGCGCGCGGCCCACAGGTCGCGCGCGGCATCTACCGCCTGCTCGAAGACCTTTCCGAGGCTCGTCTCGTGCTCGACGGCGACTTCTCGTTTAGACCAGGCGTGGACGTGACGGATGTGGAGAGCGTGAAGGGACTCGAGTTCGACTACGTGGTCGTGCCCGATGCCTCGGCCAACGTCTACCCCGACAGCGAAGAAGCTCGCCGACGCCTGCACGTGGCCGTGACGCGCGCCTCACACCAACTCTGGATCGCTGCGGTCGGTACACCTTCCCCGCTCATCGCGTCCTTGCCACCGGTTGGCTCGAGCTAAAGGCGGCGTGGAGAATGCCCACCCTGTTCGGCACGCCGCATCAGACGGCCGCGAAAACCGCGACGTGAACGGCGTGGCCGCAATTCCATCGCGACCCGGACCCCGGTGAGCAACGGCAGCATTCGGACCGACGTCCAGCCGAAGACCAAGAGAGCCTCTCTCTGGGGAAACGCCGAATCAGGCATCCGAGCGCTTGGGCTTCGCGGGCACGGGCTCGCCGCGAGCGTTCGCCAGGATTCGCGCGGCGCTGCGGCGAGCCACGTAGCGCGCCATGGGCAGATCGTTCGCCTCGATGTGAAAGGTCAGCCACTCCGGCACCCGCTCGCTCGCCCAGGCGACGACATCCACGGTCAGGCCCTGCTCGGCCAGGGTACGCATGAGACCCTGCAGGTCCTCGAGGAAGAGGCGATGCGCCGTCTTGTGCGGCTCCTTTTCCGGGTAGGCGTGTTCGGTCATCAGCTCTTCTTCAGCTGCAAAATGCGCCACGGCCTCTTCCCACAGTGCAGCGAGGGCCTTGGAGATATCTCCCACGTTACCGGCGGCGGTCACCAGTTGAGCCACCCGCCCCATGTGGAGGAGCATGGCCCTGTGCTGTTCATCGACCGCATCGAGGCCCGTTCTGAGATCCGAGACTGTCATTTCACAGGCCCTCCGAGAAATGTTCGAGTCTATCGCATCGTGTCTCGCCCCGCGATCATCGCGGCAAGTGCGAGCAGTCTTTGCGCGCCCTCGACGTGCAGAGCCTCGATGAGCCGGCCTTGCAGGACGGCCACTCCCTCGCCCCGCGCCATCGCCTCTGCATGCGCCGTGACAATTTGTCGCGCCAATCGCACCTCCTCCTCCGTGGGCGCAAAGACTCGGTTGGCCGTCTCTATCGTGCTAGGATGAATGAGGGTCTTTCCGTCGAAACCAAGATCGCGTCCCTGGCGACATGCAACCTCGAACCCCGCTTGGTCCGCGAGGTCGAGATGAACCCCGTCGAGCACCGCCAGATCATGCGCCCGGGCCGCTAGTACCCCGAGCCCGAGGCTCGTCATCAACTCCACCCGATTTGTCGTCGACCGTGCGCCCAGGTCCTTGGTGAGATCGGAGGTCCCCATCACGAGGCAGGCAACCCGTTGCGACGCACCCGCAATGGCATCCGCCGCCAACACCCCCCGCGGCGTCTCGATCATGCACCACAGCGCCTGGTCCGATGGTGCTCCTGCAGCCAGGAGAGAGGCCTCTACCTCGCGCACGAACTCGGCCCGCTCCACCTTGGGCAGCAGAATGGCGTGCGCGCTGGAACGGGCCGCTTCGGCAAGATCGGCGCGGAACCAGGGAGCCCCGGGACCATTCACCCTCACCACCAGTTCTCGGTGACCATAGCCGCCTTGTGCCAGAGCACCCATGACGAGCGCGCGGGCCCTCTCCTTTGCCGCCGGCGCGACGGCATCTTCAAGATCGAACACGAGCGCGTCCGCGGGAAGCACGCGCGCCTTCTCCAGGGCGCGCGCATTGGAGCCTGGCATGTAGAGCACGCTCCGACGGGGCCGCACGATTCCTTTCACGCGGGGGCCTCCCGAGAATGACATAGCGACGCCCAAGAGAGCCGTCCACTCGCCCGACCGCGCTTGACCACTTACCCTCGCGACTCCGGGGCTCCTCGGTGGCCCCCCGGCAAAAGTAGTGCGGACGAGTGCATCCTCGCTCGAGCCGAAGGGCCAGCGAATCCGCGTGACTGTTAGGGTTACCGCGTCGGGGTGCAGCGCGATCCCTCGAGCAGGCGTTTCTTTGCGATGGCACCCTTTGCGCAACCGACCTGTAGTCCACGTGGAGACTCGATTGACCCTCGCGCACGAGCGAAGCCATGAGGATCCGGAAGACAGAACACGCGATCGCTCTCTGGCCAGAGCGGGAGCGTCTACGCTCGGGGTGGAGACATTACTCGGAGACTTGCCCGACACGCAGTGCCCGGGCCGTTCCGTTGTCGTCCCGTCAATTGTGCTCTGCCGTGTAGACCGCCTGCATTCCCCTTGCGGCACCGTGATCGAATCGACTCGCGTCGATCTGCGTCCCGCGCAGTACGCGCAAACGGGTACCCCGCCAGTCGACTTCCCGCCGGAGGAATCCATAGGCCCAGGCGAAACCGAACAGCAGATCCTTGGCAGGCACGAAGGCGAGGTGTGCCGGCCGGAAACCACCTGCCCGAAGGGCTCGAGCGGAGGCGCGATCGATGGCAATTTTCACAGCGCAGACGCCACCCGCCATCGCTGCCGAAGGAAGCGAGCGCCCGAATCCCACCGCCACCAAGGCGAGCAACACGGGATTGAGCAGTCCCTGCGCCGCGTAGGCAAGTGGCCCCACCGCTTGGCGTTGAATGACAGCCCAGCGGCAGTATCGCGCCGTGAATTCCCCGACGGTGCGCCTGGCGCTCACGTTTTGGACGGGGATCCTCGCCACCGCCACGCGCTTGCCGAGAACGCGCGTGATCATGAGCCCCATGAAGTAGTCTTCGGCCAGCACATCCTTGACGGACTCGAAGCCGCCCAGCGCGGCAAGGTCGCTGCGGCGAATCGCCATCGACTTCCCGACCACGATGTCGCGACCCGCCAGCCGGTGGGCAGCTACCATGCCCGGTCCCACCGAGCAGGCGAGGTGAAGGTGGTCCATGAGCGACCCGAGTCCCCGCTCCCCCACGCCCACGATCGGGTGGGTAACGAGCCCAACCCTATCGTCCTCCAGCAGAGCCGCGATCTCGGTCAGGTATCCCCGGTCAACGCGCACGTTCGAGTCGGAGACGACCAGCACCTCGTGCCGCGCCGCACGCACCAGGGTTACGAGTTGGTTCACCTTGGGGTTGAGGCCCGGCTCTCCACACTGCGTGACCACGCGGAACCGCGCCGGCCAGCGCCGCGCAGCAGCGCCGGCAACCTCCCACGCCGGATCGCACTCGCTCTTCACGCTCAGAACCACCTCGTACCGTTCGTAGTCGAGGTCTGCAAAAGAAGCCAGGTTCGCCTCGAGATCCTCGTCGAGGCCACAGAGCGGCTTCAGAATCGAGATGGCGGGCGTCCGCCCGGGGGCAACGGCCGGCGCTCTCGTGTGCTTGCGCAGCGCAAAGCACTGCGCAAGCAAGAGACCCAGCCCGAGGGCCGCCGCACAAAGCAGAAGGAGACTGAACCACGCACCCATGCACACCCCCTCCGGCGCACCCAAGGTGCCCCCTTGAGCGTTTCAGAGCGGCGTGGCAGAGCGGAGGAGCCCCAGTGACGAGAACGCATCGGGTCCCACCCGAACGGAGGCCATTCGGGTCTGGACAACCAACTTCCTCAACGAAACCACCTCGGCGGGCACTACCTACCACTCCCCAGCTGGAGAAATGTTCCGGGATTAACAGAACGGAACCTGACCGGAGACGCCCGAACTCGTCGGAACAGCTGCTTTTGAGCCTCGAATCCGATCTCTACCTGGGCGCCTCGTTGTGATAACCAGTGGGTTCAGGGAAGGGCCTGACCTGCCCCTGCACGGAGGTGCTGCCTCCGCGAAGGAGAGGGCTTGAGCGCGCGAATTCTGGTGACCGGGGCAGCGGGGTTCGTGGGTAGCCACGTCGCGGCCCACCTCCTCGCCCGCGGCGACGAGGTCGTCGGCGTCGACAACTTCGATCCCTATTACTCCCCGGCTCGAAAAGAGGAGAACATCAAGGAACTGTGCGCGGGACCGGGTGGTTCGCGGTTCACGCTCGTCCGGGGTGACATCCGACAGCGCGAGCTCGTGGAGAGCCTCGTTGCCGACGGCGTCGATGTCATCGCCCACCTAGCCGGGCGCGGCGGCGTGCGTGCTTCGGTGGAGCATCCTGCGGACTACCTGGATGTGCACGTGTCCGGCACTCTCGCCGTTCTGGAAGCGGCGCGCCGAACGCGGATACGGAACATGGTGCTCGTCTCGACCTCCTCCGCCTACGGGAACGCCGAGCCGCCCTTCGTGGAAACGCACCCGGCCGACCGGCCGCTCTCGCCCTATGCAGCGAGCAAGCGCGCCGCCGAAATGCTCTGTCACAGTTACTATCACGTCCACGGCCTCTCCTGCACCACCGTCCGTCTCTTCACTGCCTACGGGCCACGCAACCGGCCGGACATGATGGCATTCAAGGTTCTGGACAGCATCTTCACCGGCCGAGAGATCCCCCTCTTCGACGGCGACATGGTCCGCGACTGGACATATGTCGAGGACATCGCTCGGGGCATCGTCGCGGCGCTGGACCTGCCACTCGGCTACGAGATCATCAACCTCGGACATGGCCATCCGACGCGCCTGCACGACTTCGTCGAGGCCATCGAGCGCCTCGCGGGGCGCAAGGCGAACCTCGTGCCCACCCCTCGCCAGGAGTCCGATGCCTTCGCCACCGGCGCCGACATCGGAAAGGCCCGCCGGCTGCTTGGCTTCGAGCCGCAGGTGTCGCTCGATGAAGGCGTCGAGCGACTGTTCCGATGGTACGTCGAGCGCCCCGTCACCCGACGTCCCTCGCCCACCCCGCTCCGAATTGCCCACAACGGCTGAGCATTCGCCGACCCGCTTCGAGAACCGGAGCGACCGCCCGCCCCAAAGAGATACCCCATCGGCGCGAGCCTGGACCTGGGGTTTCCACCAGACGCGACCCGCAAGCCGTCTCTCGATTAAGCAGGTGCAGGGAGCGGCCGCGCGCGTCAAGAACCGAACCGTACGCACCGACCGTTCCGGCGGGAGCGGTCCCCAGGCCACCGAGCGAGTCGGGGGCGCCAAGCGATCGCCTCTCGAACCTGCGGCGTCGTGAACGCACTCGCAGATAAGGCTCGGTCGCGGTGCCGCCCGGCACTCACGCCCTCGCGGTCGCCAATTCGGGACCAGCGTGTCGCACGCGGAATCGATGGTGCGTGCATCCCCGGTATCGCGGCGGCCGAACCATGTCGTGCACGACCAGAATCGTTCGGCGCGCCCGCATCTGCTCCCACCTGGCAAGACCAATCGCCAGGCACCCGATCTTCACCTCACGCACGCGCGGCAGGGCAAAAAGGTGGAGCGGTCCCCGTGCGTTCGGAGGACGCATGCCTTTCCCCCGACCCTCAGGGACCTGCTGCTCACAGCGGATGCTCTGCCTTCGGCGAGTCGCGGAACAGCGCAAAGGCGCTGGTATAGCCATGAAGGAAGGTGGAGCCCCCAACGGGCCCAATCTCCCCGTTGCAGAAGAAGCCGCCGAGGGGGGTGAGCCCGATCTTTTCCTCGAAGAGCTGCGTGTCGTGATCGGGGCGTCCGAAGAGACCGGCGCCTCGACCAAGACATGAGAAGAGCAACGCGCCCGCAGGGACAATCGCTGTCCGGCGATACCGCTCGAGCACGCCCCGGAGGTCCTCTTCGGCGGTCCGGGCATCGCGCAGCACGAACTGCACGACCTGCATCGCCCGAAGCTCCGCCGCCACAGCGAGCGCTCCCGTCTCCTCCTCCGCGCCGAGAATATTTCGCACCAGAAGCTCGCTCGGATCGTATTCGACCCGCTCCTCGCGCATGTCCAGGCCCAGGAAGAGGGAGTCGCCCATGAGGTCGCGGTCGCGATCCGGAACAGAGCTGTAGAGCTCGGCCAAGACCCGCAAGGGAACGCCGTGGTCGAGTTCCTGAAGGAGGCCATCACGGCAGCGGGTCACTAGCATCGGTTTGCCGATGGGCCGGCATCCCTGGGCAATGATCATGTCCACCGCGACCTCGCCCGAAAAGGCCACGCCCACGGCACCGCTCCGGTGCACCTCGCGGCCAACCATGAGCCGATTCTCACCGGGTCGGCGCCCCCCGCTTGCGATGCCTCCGAACTTCGCCGCACGCGGGTACGCACGATCGAGCCCCTCGATAAGTGCGTGCGCATCCATTGTAAATGGATCGCCGAGAAGCAGGAACTTTGGCTGCGCCTCTGGCGGACTACCAGTGAGGCCACACCACGCGGCCGCTTCCGCGTCGGGAGGAGGCAAGGACGTCATCTCGATGTGAAAGCCACGGAGCGCGACGCCAGGCAAGGTGGCCGCGGTGAACGAGAGCGCCGCCCCCCCCTCCGCCTCGCGTGCGCCGCCGATGACGCCCCCGCCCGTGCAGCCCGCGAAGAGTGCCTCGGGGTAACGGCCGTGAACGAGTGCGGAAATTCGCTCGCAGCCAGCCGCGTGTTCAGCCGAAGCAAAGGCTAAAAGGACATCGGGGGGGCCAGCGAGCTCTCGATCGAGTGCCTCGGCCAGTTCAGCAACTGCTTCGTCTGGGTGACGCTGCCGCGAGAGCATGGAGGCCCATTTCATGAAGGAGCCTCATACCGGAGCGCCCCGCCATTCGCATGCCCATCCCGGTGGGGGGATGACCCTTTCTGGAGAGAGACCTTCAGGACCGCTACATCCGCTCCAGTCCAAGCGCCCTGAGGCTGACTGCTTCGCCCACTTGAAATGGCGCAAGGCCATGGAATTGGAACGTTTGGTACCCACCGTCGTCGAACCGCACATAGACGTCGTAGGAGCGATCTTCTGCCGACCCCTTGCTGGCGGCAGCACCGAGCACGGCACCGCTCGCCGCGCCCACCGCAGCACCAGCTCCGCTCGGGTGCCAGCAGGAGTTGCCCCGGCGATCGTAGTGGCTGGACCCGCCAACCATGCTTCCCAGCAGCCCTCCGATCACCGCGCCAGCCAGCGCCCCCGCGGCCGGGTTTCCCTCCTCCCGCCAGACGGTCTCGCTTATCGACTCCACATGGCCATGGCGCCTCCGGTCGTCTGGGCCCGGATAGGGAACCGCCCAGGTGATGATGGCCGTGCGCGTCACGCACCCGGAAAGCAGGAGAGGCAGCGCCACGAGATGCCCCTTCATCCATCGCGCGCGACGCATCAGCAAGCGGCTCGTGCGAAGGGGCGGCAAGGCCATGCCAGACCCACTCGCCCTCATGCTCGCCGCGGCAGCTGGAGGGAAGCCAAACGCGAAGTGGTGGTTCTGTGACGAAGACGCTTCGTCCGAGCCAACCGCGTCCCTCGACGGATTCCCCAGGGAGACGAGGCGGACGCCATCAGCAACCGGGTACTCGGCATCGGGCTGCGCCCAATTCCGGATGAAACCAGCCCCCAAGGCTGGACCACGTCGGAGGCGCGGATGCGACCCGACCTGCCTCTGTTGGCAGCGGAAGCCGTGGTCATGGCGGGATACCTCTTGGCGCGCTCCAAGTGTGCTTCAGCGCGCCTGCATCGTCCAAGCCAGTTGACCTCGGTGTCCACGAATAGATGAACCGATCCACCCGGGCCAAGGGTCCGGCCGTGAAGACAGGCCACACCTGGTCCTGGCGGACACGGTATGAGCTGACCCGCCGGCCTTTTGGGATCACCGGGGGTGGCGGCAGCCCGGCCTCCGCACGCCGCCGCGCTCATTCCTCTTGCCGCTTGGAGATGTGATCGGCGGCGCGCCGGAACGCTCGAGGGCCCGTTTCGCGCCTCCGATTCCTCGCGGCGAGGCGGCCACTTCCGAACCGAGCCCCCTGGTG
>Ga0335081_10018575_pt1 | contig 11240 bp, 6 predicted proteins | sample Lox_Sample_35_FD_206713 | JGI IMG/M metagenome (GOLD analysis project Ga0335081, IMG submission 206713) | Soil microbial communities from Loxahatchee National Wildlife Refuge, Florida, United States - Lox_Sample_3.5 | ecosystem: Environmental > Terrestrial > Soil > Wetlands | place: USA: Florida... | reverse complement strand
CACCCACGGGAGCCTCACCATGTGGCGGTTCCCCCGCCTCATCTATCCGCTGCCGCGCCCGGCCCGCTCGGTGCAGGTGGTGCGCAACATCGACTACGCCGGCGACGGCCTGCGCTCGCACCGCCTCGACATCGTGCGCGGCCGCGGCGAACCCCCCTCCGGCGCCCCCGTCCTGCTCTACATCCACGGTGGGGCGTGGGTGGTCGGCGACAAGCGTGAGCAGGGCTTTCCCCTCATGCACGAGCTGGCCCGCCGGGGGTGGGTGGCCGTCACCATCAACTACGGGCTCAGCCCCAAGGCCACCTGGCCCGAGCACGTGGTGGACTGCAAACGCGCCCTGGCGTGGGTGCGCGACCACATCGCCGAGTACGGCGGGGACCCGCGCTTCGTGGCCGTGTCGGGGGGCTCGGCCGGCGGCCACCTGGCCGCACTGGTCGCCCTCAGCGCCGGCGACCCGCGCTTTCAGCCCGGCTTCGAGGACGCCGACACCTCGGTCGCCGCCTGCGTGCCCTTCTACGGCGTGTACGACATGACGGCGGGCCGGGGCGGCTCCCGCTATGACGAAGGGCTGCTCAGGCTGCTCGAGACCAGGGTCTTCAAGCGTCGGCTGGACGAGGCGCCCGAGCTGTTCGAGGCCGCTTCGCCCATCCGGCGGGTGCACCCCGGGGCCCCGCCCTTCCTCGTGGTGCACGGCACCAACGACACCCTGGTGCCCGTGACCGAGGCCCGTGCCTTCGTGTCCGCCCTCCGGGAGGTCTCCCGCCGCCCGGTCCTCTACGCCGAGCTGCCCTACACCCAGCACGCCTTCGACGTCCTGCCCTCGGTGCGGGTGGGCCATGCCGTGGCGGCCGTCGTGCGCTTCCTCGAGGCGGTGCGGGTCAACCTGCCCGTGACCGAGACCCCGGTCCCGTCCTAGGCCCCCGGCCCCGGCCGCCGCCGGCCGCGGGCTCGTCGTTACTCCCTGGTACTGGACCTGGGGGGCCGACGCGCCCACACTGCAGAGAAGTCGGGGGGCCGGATCGGTACCGGCGAGCGGGGAGGGCTTCGGCCCTCCCGCTTCGCGTCGGCCCTGGCCGTACGCTTTTGTCAGTGTTGGCTGCCAGGGCTCGCCGGCCGGGCCGCGATCTCCCAATTCCGCCCCGTCTGACGTACCATCACTAGAACGCGTTCTGGCGGCGGGCCCGCAGGCCCGGGGCGCCTCCGGGCCGCACGGGGAAAAAGGAATTGTCGGGCCCACCTCGGCGGGGCGACGTGGCAATCTGGGTGAGGATCCCGAGGGGGCCGCACCTTCTGGTGAACGGGGACACGGAGGGGGGCGCGGTGGACGCGAAGCGAGAGGGATCGGCGGGGCCAACGCGCCACGGCCGCCGTCGATCGTGGCGCCCCTCGTCACGTGCCGCGGTGATGGTCACGCTTTCGGTGTTGGCAGTGGTGACTGTCGCCTGCTCGTCCACCTCCCCGCAGGGCGGGACGTCGACCTCCTCGCCCGGGGGCGGCGGCGGCCCGAGCACCTCCGCGGGCGGCTCCGTGCCCACCGGGTCGTCCCCGGGCGTGACCGACACGTCGGTGACCGTGGGCCAGGTCGACGACCTGACCGTTCCCCTCCCCGGTCTGTTCAAGGGGGCCGAGGACGGCACCAAGGCCTACTTCGCCTACGTGAACAGCCAGGGGGGCGTGAACGGGCGCAAGCTCGTCCTCGACGCCCAGGACAGCCTGTTCCAGGGCGGGGTGGTGGCCAGCGCCACCGGCTCGCAGGTGCAGAAGGACTTCGCCCTGGTGGGCGGGTTCTCACTGCTGGACTCCTCGGAGAAGCCGCTCATCGACCTGGCCCACATGCCCGACATCGGGTTCCCCCTCGACCAGGACATGGCGAGCGACCCCTACGTCTACAGCCCCCTGCCCAACCCCGAGAACTACTACCCGCTCGGCTTCTTCAAGTACCTGAAGCAGAAGTTCGGCGCCGACACCAAGAAGATCGGCATCATCTGGGAGAACGCCACGGCGTCCACCAAGTCGGCCGAGAAGGCGGTGGAGACCGCCATGAAGGCTGTGGGCTTCAAGATCCTCTACGACCGCGGCGTCGGGCCCTTCGACACCAACTTCCTGCCCGACATCATCGCCATGAAGAACAAGGGCGTGAAGATCTTCTTCAGCCAGGAGCTCCCCGACAACTACGCCGCCACCCTGGCCAAGCAGTTCCAGCAGCAGAACTTCCACCCCGTCAACATCGAAGGCGCGGCGTACTCCAGCCAGCTGCTCAAGCTGGCGGGCAGCGCCGCCAACAACATGTACATCGAGCAGGGATACGTCCTGTACCTGGGCCAGGACGCCAACGTCGTCCCCGCCGTCAAGCTCTTCACCCACTGGATGAAGGCGGTCGACTCCAACGCCAACTTCGAGATCGAGTCGATCTACGGATGGACCTCGGCGGAGCTCTTCGTCCAGGCCCTGCGCCAGGCGGGGAACCCGCCCACCCGCAGCGGGCTCATCGCCGCGCTGAACAAGGTCACCTTGTTCAACGGGGACGGCCTGGTCCCCCCGGGCAACCCCGCCCAGAACATCCCCTCGGGGTGCTTCCTGCTCGCCCAGGTGCACAACGGCCAGATCAAGCGGGTGGCGCCCACCCCGGCCACGGGCTTCTACTGCGGGTCGAGCGGCTTCCTGCAGGCGCCCGGCTACAAGCCCATCGTCCGCGCGAGCTCGTAGGGACCGCCCGGTGACGCGCCGTCGCTGCTCCGTGGTGGACCGGGGCCCCGCGCCGCGGAGCGTGCCGTCGTGACCGAGTTCCTGAGCCTGCTCATCGCCGGGATCGTCGTGGGGTCGATCTACGCCGTGAGCGCCAGCGGCCTGGTGGTGACCTACAACACGACGGGGACGTTCAACTTCGCCCACGGCGCCATGGGCATGGTGCTGGCCTACCTCTACTGGCAGCTGTGGCAGTCGTGGGGCCTGCCCAACCTGGTGGCGCTGGCCCTCACCTTGTTCGTGGGGGCGCCGCTGCTCGGCATGATCGTCGAACGGGTGATCATGCGGCCGTTGTACGGGGCGGCCATGAGCATCCGGCTGGCCGTCACCCTGGGGCTGTTGCTCGTGCTCGTGGCCGGCGCGGGGGCGCTGTGGGGCCCGAGCAACGTCTACAACACGCCCAACCTGGTGAACGGCAACCCCTTCTCGCTGTTCGGCGTCCAGCTCTCGGCCCAGCAGCTCATCACCATCGGGGTGGCGGTGGCCGTGGCCGTGTTCCTGCGGCTGTTCTTCCGTCGCACCCGCACCGGCGTGGCCATGCGCGCCGTCGTCGACGACCCCAGCCTGGCGTCGCTGTCCGGCGCGCCCTCGGGGCGCATCTCGGCCTACGCCTGGATGCTGGGGGTGATGTTCGCCGCCCTGGGGGGCATCCTGCTGTCCCCCACGCTGCCCGGCATGAACCAGCTGCAGCTCACGCAGCTGGTCATCTACGGCTACGCGGCCGCCGTGGTGGGCCGCCTGCGCAGCCTGCCCATGACGTTCCTGGGGGCGATGATCCTCGGCATCGCCGGTTCCATGGCCACCGGCTACGTGCCCCAGGGCGCGCTCAACGACGTCGAGGAAGCGCTCCCCATGGCCATGTTGTTCATCGTGCTCCTCGTGATCCCCGAGGTGCGCCTCTCCATCGGGCGGGTGGTGCGCGTCCGTCCCCCCCGGGTGGCCGACGCCCGCACCACCCTGGCCGGCGCCGGCGTGATCGTGGTGGGGGCGGTCGTCCTCAGCTCGGTGCTCACGGGCAACAACCTCTTCACCCTGGGCAACGCCCTGGCGCTGTCCATCCTGGCGCTGAGCCTCGTCCCGCTGTCGGGCTACGCCGGGCAGGTCTCGCTGTGCCAGTACACGTTCCTCGGCCTGGGCGCGCTGGTCATGCACTGGGTGGCGGGCGGGGACTCGGTGCTCGGGCTGCTGGCCGCCGTGGGCGTGTGCGCGGGCGTGGGGGCGGTGCTCGCCCTCCCGGTGCTGCGCCTGCGCGGCATCTACCTGGCGCTGGCCACCCTGGCCTTCGCCGTGCTCATGGACAACATCTTCTTCCAGTCGAGCTCGATCATGGGCGTGGGCGGGTCGGTGTCGGTGGGCCGCCCCGACATCTTCGGCATGCGCTTCAGCACCGACCGCGCCTTCGACGTGCTGCTCGCCGTCGTGCTCGCCCTGTGCTGCATCGGCGTGGGCGCCCTGCGGCGGGGGTCGTTCGGGCGGCGCCTGGTGGGCATGAACGACTCGCCCGCGGCCTGCAGCACCGTGGGCCTGAGCCTGACCGTCACCAAGCTGGCGGTGTTCGCCTTCTCGGCCGGGCTGGCCGGGCTGGCGGGCGCCCTCTACGGAGGCCTCAGCACGAGCGTGAACGACCAGCAGTTCACCTTCCTCTTCAGCATCGCCATCTTCGTGGGCGTGACGCTGGCCGGCGTCAACCTGCTCACGGGGGCGATCATGGCCGGCGTCTTCGTGGCCATCGGGCCGGTGATCGGCGCGCACATCCCCCAGATCCCCAACTTCACCGGCCTGAGCCTGGGGGCGGGCATCGTCACCATCGGCCGCAACCCCACGGGCATCGGCCGCTTCTACGCCGAGGTGTCGGAGTTCTGGAACCGCCGCCGGGGGGCACGCGCCCCGGCGCCCGACGCCATCGAGGCGCCGGTGGTGGCGGCCGCCGCCGTGGGGCCGGAGGTGCGCTCGGTTGGCTGAGCTCGTCGTCGAGGAGATCGCCGTCCGCTTCGGCGGGCTCCAGGCCCTGCAGGACGTCAACCTCGACGTGCACGCCGGCGCGGTGAACGGCCTCATCGGTCCCAACGGCGCCGGGAAGACCACGCTGTTCAACGTCATCACGGGCCTGCAGCCCCCCACGAGGGGGCGCGTCCGCCTGGGAGGCGTGGACATCACCGGCGCCCCGCCCCACCAGCGGGCGCGCCTCGGGGTGGCCCGCACCTTCCAGCGCCTCGAGCTCTTCGGCACGCTCACCGCCCGCGAGAACGTCCAGATGGCGGCGGAGACGCGGCGGCGGCGGCCCACGGGCGCGGGCTCGCGCGCCGAGGCCGACATCCTCCTCGCCCACTGCGGCCTCAGCCACGTGGCCGACGAGCCCACGGACCTCCTGCCCACCGGCCTGGCCCGGCTGGTGGAGCTGGCCCGCGCCCTGGCCACGGGCCCCTCGGTGCTCCTCCTCGACGAGCCCAGCTCGGGCCTCAACCAGGAGGAGACGCTGGAGCTGGGCCGCGTCCTGCGCGACCTCGCCCACCGGGGCATGGCGGTGCTGCTCGTCGAGCACGACATGAGCCTCGTGATGAGCATCTGCGACCACGTGAGCGTGCTCGACTACGGCGCCATCATCGCCCGCGGCGACCCGGCCACCGTGCAGGCCGACCCGGCCGTGCAGGCCGCCTACCTGGGCGCGGCCGAGGAGACCGTGCCCGACCCCGCGCCCCCCCGGCCGGCCGCGGCGCCCGCCTCCCCGGCGGGGCCCGGCACGATGCTCGCCTTCCCGGGGGCGGGCCCCGCGCCCGGGCCGGGCGCCGGGCCCATGCTGGCGATCACCGACGTGCGCGCCGCCTACGGGCGCATCGAGGTCGTGCACGGCGTGTCGCTCCGCGTCCCCGAGGGCTCGGTGTACGCCCTGCTCGGGCCGAACGGCGCCGGCAAGTCCACGCTGCTCAAGGTGGCCAGCGGCCGGCTCGCCCCCAGCGCGGGGCGCGTCGAGTTCGCCGGGGACGACATCCGGCGCCTGGCGCCGGACCGCCTGGCCCGCAAGGGCCTGTGCGCGGTGCCCGAGGGCCGAGCCGTGTTCCCCAACCTCACGGTGGCGGAGAACCTCCTCATGTACAGCTACCGCTCGCGCGGCACCAAGGTGTCGGACCTCGAGGAGCAGAGCTACGCCCGCTTCCCCGTGCTGGGGGAGCGGCGCCGGCAGCTGGCCGGGCGCCTGTCGGGCGGCGAGCAGCAGATGCTGGCGCTGGCCCGGGCCCTGTTCACCAACCCCCGGCTCCTGTTGCTGGACGAGATCTCCATGGGGCTGGCGCCGCTGGTGGTGGCCGAGCTCTACGAGCTCGTGGCCCAGGCCGTGGCCAACGAGCGCATCACCATCCTCCTCGTCGAGCAGTTCGCCCAGACGGCGCTGGCCATCGCGGACCACGCCGGGGTCATGGTGAACGGCCGCATCGTGCGCGACGGCACCCCCGCCGAGGTGGCCGATCACCTGCTCGAGGCCTACATGGGCGAGGCCGGCTGACGCCGGGCGGCGCCGGTCAGGCCTTGGCGGCCACCAGCTCCTCGCTCACCTTCCACAGCCGGGCCGCCGCCTCGTCGTCGCGGGCCGCCTTCGACGGCGTATGGGGCTTGCGCCGCACGAAGTAGCGGCCGCTCACGCCGGACAGCTCCGGCGCCGAGGCCACGTAGATCGACGTGCGCGCCCCCTGCTCCGACGTGAGCACGAAGGGCTTGATGACCTTGATACCGAAGGCGAAGACACCCGAGGTGTCGCCGTCGCGGGCGAAGCCCGACGCCACGGTCCCCGGGTGCAGGCAGTTGACGTCGACGCCCGTGCCCTCCAGGCGCCGGGCCAGCTCGGTGGTGAAGTAGATGTTGGCCAGCTTGGACTTGGAGTACGCCCGCATGCCGACGTAGCCGCGCGTCGACTGCAGGTCGTCGAAGTCCAACCCCCGGCGCGCCCCTTTGTGGGCCGTCGACGCCACGTTCACGATGCGCGCCGGGGCGCTGGCCTTGATCCGATCGAGGAGCAGCTCGGTGAGCAGGAAGGGCCCGAGGTGGTTGGTGCCGAAGGTCGCCTCGAAGCCGTCGGCCGTCTCCCGGCGGTGGGTGAGCACCAACCCGGCGTTGTTGACGAGCACGTCGATGCGCTCACAGCGCGCCAGGATGTCGGCGGCCCCCTGGCGGACCGACGCCAGCGAGGCGAGGTCGAAGACCACCACCTCGACGCGGTCGTTGCCCGAGCGGGCCCGGATGTCGGCCACCGCCGCCTCGCCCCGGGCGCGGTCGCGGGCCGTGATGAGGACCCTGGCCCCGGCCCGGGCCAGGGCCACGGCCGTCTCGAGGCCGATGCCCGAGTTCCCCCCCGTGATGACGACGGTCTTCCCCGTCATGTCGGCGACGTCCATTGCGGCCACCTCCACCTCTGGGTGCGGCCCGTCCGGGCCCGCACCGGCGCGCCCAGGTTGCCACCCCCGGCACCGGCGTGTCGCCCGCCGGGCCCGCCCCGCTACGGTGGCCGCCGTGCCCATGCCCACCGACGTCGGCGTGGTCGACTGCATGATCGGGTTCCCGAGCTCCAAGGCCGAGCGCCGCTTCGCCTTCCTCCAGCCCCAGCTGCGCGACGCCGAGAGCGCTACGGCGCGCTCACCCGTCGCCTACATGTTCAAGGAGGACCCCAACCGCGTCGACGAGGACGACGACCCCGTGGCGCTCACGCTGGCCGAGATGGACCGCTTCGGGATCGCCGTCGGCCTGGTGGGGCTGGCCGGCGAGCTCGTCGACCGGGCCCTGGCCGAGCACCCCGACCGGTTCAAGGCCAACCTCGAGGCCCTCGACCCCAACGACATCACCGGGGCCGTCCGCCGCATCCGCCAGGCCCACGCCGAGCGGGACATCAAGGCCGTGACGACCTTCCCCGCCGGCTGCAACCCCCAGGTCCCCGTGAGCGACCGGCGCTACTACCCCGTGTACCAGACCTGCGTCGACCTCGACCTCCCCATCGTGGTCAACGCGGGCATCGCCGGGCCCCGCGTCCCCTCGGCGTGCCAGGACGTGATGCACTTCGACCAGGTCTGCTACGACTTCCCCGAGCTGCGCATCGTGATGCGCCACGGAGCCGAGCCGTGGGAGGAGCTGGCCGTCAAGCTCATGCTCAAGTGGCCCGGGCTCCACTACATGACGAGCGCCTTCGCCCCCAAGTACTACCCCAAGGCCATCATCGACTACGCCAACACACGCGGCGCGGACAAGGTCATGTACGCCGGGTACTTCCCCATGGGTCTCACCCTGGAGCGGATCTTCACCGAGCTCCCCGACGTGCCGCTGCGCGACCACGTCTGGCCCATGTTCCTGCGCGAGAACGCCCTGCGGGTGTTCAAGCTCGAGGGCTGACGCCCCGTCGTCAGCCCGTCATGCCCCGTAGGTAGTGGGCGGGGCGCGACTCCCAGGCCGTGATGTCGAGGGCACCGGGGCCCTCGGCCCGTCCCACCAGCCAGGCGAGCAGGGCGCGCCGTTGCCCGGCGTCGGCCAGGCGCTCGGGCAGGCCGTCCAGCGTGAGCCGCAGCTCGCGGGCCACGTACTCGTCGGGCCACTGCGCGGGCTCGTAGCCCACGCCCAGGTCGACGTGGTGGATCTCCACCTCGCGCCAGCGCGCGTAGGGGAGGCTGCGGCACGCCCGGGGCCGGCCCCGGGTGAGGCCGTGGCCGTCCCAGGCCGGAGGCGTCATGGCCGCCCACGTCGCCTCGAGCTCCTCGGCGGCGCGCCGCGCCCCGGCGCGCAGCTCGGCGGGCTGGGCCCGGGCCCCCGCCTCGATGGCCTCGGCACGCGCCCCGGGGCCGCCCGGGTACTGCTCGACGGCCTCGCCGCGCGCCGCCGCCGTGAGCATGCGCGTGTGGGACTCGGCGTTGGCGCGGAGATGGGCGAGCACGTGCCCGACGCTCCACCCCGGCAGGCGGCTCGGGCCCCGCACGGCGTCGTCTCCGAGGGCGCCCACGGCCTCGAGGAGCCGGGCGTGCGACGCCCGGCACCCCGCCAGCACGGCGGCCAGCTCCCGGGCGGCGTCGGCGCCCGCCGGCCCGCCGCCGCTCACGGCGCCTCGGCGGCGCCGACCGTCACCGTCACGGTGCGGGCGCCCGGCAGGGTGACGAGCTCGTCGATGCCGCCCGCCTGCACCAGGTCGGCAGCCGCCTGCCCCAGCAGGGCCAGGCGCCCGGGGTCGTCCTGCACCACCACCCGGGCCACGCGGGTGCGCATGGACACCTTGGCCGCCGTCTTGGCCCGGCGGATCTCCCCCAGGACCTCGGCCGCCACGTCGAGGACGGCGGGGTCGCCGTGGCGGGCGGCCTCGGGGAGCTCGGCCAGCTCGGGCCACGGGGCCCGGTGGATCGACCCGTCGTGCCACCACGACCACACCTCCTCGGTGACGTAGGGGAGGAAGGGCGCCATGAGGCGCAGCTGCACCGACAGGGCGAGCGCCAGCGCGCCGCGCGCCGAGGCCGGCCCGGGGGACAGGGGGTCCTCGTAGGCGCGCGCCTTGACCAGCTCCAGGTAGTCGTCGCAGAACGACCAGAAGAAGGCCTCGGCCCGCTCCAGGGCCCGGGCGTAGTCGTAGGACTCGAAGGTGTCGGTGGCCTCGGACAGCACGGCGGCCAGCCGGCCCAGCATGGCCAGGTCCAGCGGCTCGGTGACCGCCTCGGGGCCCGGCGCGGGCCCGTCGCCCAGCCTGCTCAGCGCGAAGCGCGAGGCGTTGAGGATCTTGATGGCCAGGCGCCGCCCCACCTTCATCTGGCCCTCGTCCACGGCGGTGTCCACCGCGGGGCGCCCGCTGGCGGCCCAGTAGCGCACGGCGTCGGCACCGTGGGCCTCGAGGAGGGGCATCGGGGTGACCACGTTCCCCCGGGACTTGGACATCTTCTTGCGCTCGGGGTCGAGCACCCAGCCCGAGATGGCCGCGTTGCTCCACGGCAGGCAGCCGTGCTCCAGCTCGCTGCGCACGATCGTGGTGAACAGCCAGGTCCGGATGATCTCGTGCGCCTGGGGGCGCAGGTCCATGGGGAACACCCGGGCGAAGAGGTCGGGGTCGTGCTCCCAGCGCCCGGCGATCTGCGGCGTGAGCGACGAGGTGGCCCAGGTGTCCATGACGTCGGGGTCGCCCACGAACCCGCCGGGCCGGCCGCGCTGGTCGTCGCGGTAGCCGTCGGGCACGTCCGACGACGGGTCGAGGGGGAGGCGGTCCTCGGACGGGAGGAGGGGGGTGTCGTGGTCGACGGTGCCGTCGGGGCGCACGGGGTACCACACCGGGAAGGGGACGCCGAAGAAGCGCTGGCGCGAGATGTTCCAGTCCCCGTTCAGCCCCTCCACCCAGGCGTCGTAGCGGTGGCGCATGTGCGGCGGGTGCCAGCGCAGCTCCCGCCCCCGCTCGAGCAGCCGGTCGCGCATGGCCAGCGTCCGCACGTACCACTGCCGGCTGGACACGATCTCGAGGGGCCGCTCGCCACGCTCGTAGAACTTGACCGGGTGGGTGATGGGCGCGGGCTCCCCCACGAGGGCGCCCGCCTCGGTCAGCAGCTCCACCGTCGCCCGCTGGGCCTGGGCCACGGTGCGCCCCTCGAGCCGGGCGTAGGCGGCGGCGGCCGCCGCCGGGTCGTCGGACTCCCAGCCCTCGGTACCCCAGGCCACGGCGCGCAGGCGCCCGTCGCGGCCCACCACGGTGCGGTTGGGCAGCGACAGCTCGCGCCACCACGTGACGTCGGTGGCGTCGCCGAAGGTGCAGATCATGGCGATGCCCGACCCCTTCTCGGGGTCGGCCAGGGGGTGGGCGAGGACGGGGACCCGCACGGCGAACAGCGGCGTGCGCACGGTGGAGCCGACCAGCGCCCGGTAGCGGCCGTCCTCGGGGTGGGCCACCAGGGCGACGCAGGCCGCCAGCAGCTCGGGGCGCGTGGTCTCGATGTCGACGAACCCGTCGTCGTCCACGCGTGCGAAGCGCACCCGGTGGTATGCCCCGGCGAGCTCGCGGTCCTCCATCTCGGCCTGCGACACCGCCGTCTGGAAGTCGACGTCCCACTGCGTGGGGGCCTCGGCCGAGTAGGCGTGCCCCGCACGCAGCAGGCGGAGGAAGCCGCGCTGGGACACCCGCCGCGCCCCGGCGTCGACGGTGGCGTAGGTCTGGGTCCAGTCCACCGACAGCCCGAGCGTGCGCCACAGCCGCTCGAAGGCCTTCTCGTCCTCGGCCACCAGACGCGTGCACAGCTCGATGAAGTTCGGCCGCGACACCGCCACGGGCTCGCGGCCCGGCTTGTCGGGGGGGACGAAGGCCGGGTCGTGGCGCAGGCTGGGGTCGCAGCGCACCCCGTAGTAGTTCTGCACCCGGCGCTCGGTGGGCAGCCCGTTGTCGTCCCAACCCATGGGGTAGAAGACCTCGTAGCCCCGCATGCGCCGGAAGCGCGCCACGGTGTCGGTGTGGGTGTAGGAGAAGATGTGGCCGAGGTGGAGCTCGCCGGTGACCGAGGGCGGCG
>Ga0335081_10018573_pt1 | contig 11240 bp, 9 predicted proteins | sample Lox_Sample_35_FD_206713 | JGI IMG/M metagenome (GOLD analysis project Ga0335081, IMG submission 206713) | Soil microbial communities from Loxahatchee National Wildlife Refuge, Florida, United States - Lox_Sample_3.5 | ecosystem: Environmental > Terrestrial > Soil > Wetlands | place: USA: Florida... | reverse complement strand
ACCATGACGTGTGGCGTGTGGGTGGGCTACGACGAGAAGCGGACGCTCGGAGCCAAGGAAACCGGTTCCCGCGCGGCCTTGCCCATCTGGATGGACTTCATGAAAGTCGCCCTGGCCGGAAAAGATCCGGGACAATTCCAGCCGTTGCCGGAGGAAAACCAGCTGCCCATAATCCAGAAGGTGGATACACCCGACACCGCTCCGGGCGAAGATGAGGCGCGTTAGGCTAGAGCGGCGAAAGTTCGTCTTCCCGTTCTTCTTTTTTCTCGCGGGAAAAGCGCCGTTCCAGAAACCTTCTGGCCAGTTCGCGCCCGCCCAGGCCAAACGCCAAGGCCAGGCCCATCATCAATGCGCCGAAAATAATGCCGAAGGCGACCACGACTGTCGTCTCGGCAACGCCCAACTCCTCGAAACCCATGGAAACAGCGAGCAGAATGATCAGCGTATAAATCGTGGAGCTGATCAGCTGGGGCGAAGGCAAATCCGCGTTCACCGCGGCAAGCAACGCAGCCCGGGAAAAGAAACTCGCTGCGAGCAGTCCGAAGAAGAAAACAAAAAAGGCAGCGAACAGCCGTGGCAGGAATCCGAAGAAGCGCGCCACATGTTCTTCCAGCCCCACAATCCCCAGCACGCTCACCCCGATCAAAATAAACGCCAGCCACGCCAGCCAAAACACAAAGCGGCTCAAAAGTTCGGTCGGGGAAGGCAGGTCAGCCTTGTGCAGAAGCTGCGCCGCCCCGGCATGCTGCGAGAGGCGGTCGAACTTCGCCAGCCGGAGAATGCTGCGGAGGATCCACTTCACCAGATAAGCAGCGCCCCAGCCGATCAGCACAATGATCAGCATGACCACCAGGCGCGGCAGAAAGCGCGCAATTTCGGCCACGATTTCGTGCGTAGCCTGCGTCAGTTCGGTAACAACGATTTGCCACATAGCAACCTCACTTTAGCAACCTCACTTTTGTCCGTTCCACTGCTCCAACAGGTACGGTTTCATCCGCTCGAAAGTCTGGCTGAGTGATTCGACGTTGCGCTCCAGTTCTTCCGCAGGGGCTTCGCGATTCTGCGCGAGGAATGTGTAAGTCTTGCCGCGATAAAGCGGCGCCAGCGCTTGCACGATGTGGTCGCGGCTAATCACCGTCTTGTGGTGCGCCGCGGCCAGATCATAGACGGTGCGCACCCAGAGTTCATCGGAATAGCAGAAGTCATCTTCGGGCAGCGCCGCCACGCGCTGCAGTTCGGCCAGCGTGGAGGCGGAAAGGATCGTCTTCAGCACCGGCTCAAGATCTGCCACGCCGCGAACGAACATCTGGTGCAGATGTTTGCGGTTGACGCGCAGAGGTTCAAGAGCGATTTCGTAATCCGCGCCGAAGGTTGGCACCGCCTGCGAGCCGTTCTGCGCGCTCCAGAACGCGAAGTTGGGGTCCAGCGACCAGAACAATCCGCCCACCGTCTGGCGCATCGCCGGTACCAGGTCGCTGGAGGAATGCTCGACCCGCGCCTTTGGGCCCAGATAGGATTGTGCCACCGAGAACCCGCCTGTGATGGCGGAAACCGTCAAAAACATCTCCGCCCCGGTGCGCGCAATGTCCTGGGTCCAGATTTCTTCGCCCAGAAAGTGGCCCGCCAGCCTCCCCGAAAAAGCGAAATCGGGCGGATGCGGCTCACGAATGCGCTTGGCATATACTGCGCGGGTCATGGGATAGACCAGGTTGCGAACCAGCAGCCCATCGAACTTGTGCCGCCGATAAAGCGGCGTCACCAAATCAAATGATTCGCGGTGCACGGGGCGAAGCAAACCTTCGAGCCACTCCGGCGTAATGCTCAGCGAATCCGCCGAGATCACCGCGCACGCCCTCGCCCGCAGCAGGTCGGCGGCGGCCACGATCGTATGCAGCGCCGTCCCACTCGCAGCCCCACCCGCGTACTGCGTGCTGATGCAATGCAGAGTGCGAAGCGCATGAATGTTCGCGGCTCGCACCATGTCCGTAATGGACGCGGCGCGGACCAGTTCCTGGGTTGGATCTTTCGAGCCGCCATCCGCGTTGATAATCACGGCGCGCTGGCGTGGGAAGTACTTCAGCAGTCCGGCGCGGATGGCTTGCACCACGGGCGCGACGGTCTTGGCGTCATTGAAGGTAGGCACGCCCACGAGGATGTCCACCTCGCCGACGTTCATCAATTCGCGAAGAAAATCATCCGTCAGAATGCTCTCTTCGGGCAATCGAATCCCATCTCCGTTCAGATCTTGCGCAGCCGAAACCAGTAAAACTGGTATGGACCCAAGGTTAGCAGGTAGGGCAATTCACCCACGCGCGGAAAAATGTTCCGGCCAAACATTTCGATCAGGATATTCCCTTTGTACTGCCGCAGGTCCAGTTCCACGGCCTGGGCCGAGCTGGAAAGGTTGTTCACCGTCAGCACGGTTTCCTTACCCAGCTTGCGCACGTAAGCCAGCACGCGATGGTTCGCGGGATAAAGAAACTCGATGCTGCCTCGGCCGAAGGCCGGAACCGATTTGCGCACGCTGATAAGGCGTTGCATCCAGCGCAGCAGCGAATGGTCGAAGCGCTTCTGTGATGCCACGTTCACCGCCTGGAACCCATACACGGGATTAAGCATGAGGGGCGAATAAAGCGCTTCCGGATCGGCCGCCGAAAATCCGCCGTTCCAGCTCCCATCCCACTGCATGGGAGTGCGCACGCCGTTGCGGTCGCCCAGTTTGATGTTATCTCCCATGCCGATTTCGTCGCCGTAGTAAATGATGGGTGTGCCCGGCAAAGACATCAGCAGGCCGTTCATCAATTCAATGCGCCGGCGGTCGTTATCAAGCAACGGCGCCAACCGGCGGCGGATGCCAAGGTTCAGCCGCATGGCTTTATCGCTGGCATACTCGTCGTACATGTAGTCGCGCTCCAGGTCCGTCACCATTTCCAGCGTCAGCTCGTCATGGTTGCGCAGGAACAGGCACCACTGGCAGTTTTCCGGTATTTGCGGCGTCTGCTGCAGGATCTCCGTGATCGGCTTCCGGTCTTCCAGCTTCAGCCCCATGAACATGCGCGGCATGAGCGGAAAGTGAAATGCCATCTGAAATTCATCGCCCTGCGCGAAATAGGGACGCAGATCGGCCGGCCATTGGTTGGCCTCGGCCAGCAGCATGCGGCCGGGAAACTCCTGATCAACCCGGCGGCGAAGCGCCTTGATGATCACATGAGTCTCGGGAAGGTTCTCGCAGTTCGTGCCGTCACGCTCGATCAGGTAAGGCACGGCATCCAGGCGGAATCCATCCACCCCCATATCCAGCCAGAACTTCATCACCGACCACATTTCCTCCCGCACCGCGGGATTGTCGTAATTCAAATCGGGCTGATGGCTGAAAAAACGGTGCCAGTAATACTCTTTCGAGACCGGGTCCCAAGCCCAGTTGGAAAGCTCCGTGTCGAGAAAAATGATGCGCGCTTCCCGATAACGCGTGTCGCTCTCACTCCATACATACCAGTCGCGCCGGGGATTGACCCGCGAGCTGCGCGATTCCTGGAACCAGGGATGTTGGTCCGAGGTGTGGTTCAGCACCAGCTCGATGATGACGCGCAGTTTGCGCTCATGCGCAGCGGCGAGAAAACTCTTGAAATCCTCCAGCGTGCCGTAGTTGGGATGAACCGAACGATAGTCGGAAATGTCGTAGCCGTCATCGCGAAGCGGCGAGGGAAAAAATGGCATGAGCCAGATCGTGTTGATGCCGAGGTCCTGCAGATACGGAAGCTTCTGCGCCAGGCCACGGAAGTCGCCAATGCCATCGCCGTTGCTGTCATAAAAGGCGCGCGGATGCACCTGGTAAATGATCGCGTCTTTATACCAGAGCGCGTCCTGCGGCGGCGTCAACGAAGCTTCTCCTATGGAAAACAACTGCAACGGCGTTTCTCGCGCGTAGACCGCATTGCAGAAAGAAGACTCCGTCTCGTGGAAAGCAGAGTCGTCTCGCGAACGCCTGTCTTCAGCATGACCAGGCGGAATTTCGAAAATCTTCGAACGATTTTGAATCTACCACACACCGATTGTGAGGTTGAGGGCGGGTGCACCACAGGCACGTACAAGAAAAGGTGCCCCTCGGAAACCTGAGTCCTCGGAAACCAAACCTGGGCCAACGTCCTCAGCGGGCGCTGGCCAGGTCGGTGCGTAGTTTGTGGGTAGCGCGGAACAGCGTGTTCTTGATGGTCCCTTCGGTCGTATTCAACATGCCCGCCACGGTCCGCAGGCGCAGGCCGTGGTAGTGCTTGAGCTCAAACACCACCCGCTCTCGCGGGGAAAGCCTTGCCAAAGCGCGCATGATGCTCGCCCGCAGTTCGCCGCTGATGAGCGTCCGCTCCGGACTGGCATCCGCGCGCTGGTCGGGAACGCGATCCAGCATGTCTTGCTCTTCTCCATCGGGAAATACGGCAGCGGTCATATCGCGGTGCCGAGACTGCCGTTTGCGCAGATGGTCGAGGCAGAGGTTGGTTACGATGCGATAAATCCAGGTATAAAACGAACACTCAAAGCGGAAGCGTTCGAGGTTCAAATACGCCCGCAGGAATGCTTCCTGATAAATGTCCTGGCCGTCTTCCTGCGAACCCGTCAGGTGAATGGCAAGGCGCAGCACCGGGCGATCATACTGGCGCACCAGAGCTTCAAACGCGGCGGTATTCCCCTGCTGCGCTTCGCGAACCAGGTGGCTGTCGTCCACGCGCTGCGGGCGGTTTTCGGCCGCGCCGGTGCGCACCGGAACTGGCGCAAAGCTTCCCGCATACGCCGGAGGAATGCGAAATTTGCCCGAATCAGTCAGCATATGACCCTTGCCCTGCGATAAGGTCCATTCAACCTACAAACTTGTAGCCCGTGCCGTGGACTGTCAAAATGAATCGCGGCTCGTCCGGCCTCGGCTCAACTTTCTGGCGCAAGCGAACGATGTGCGTGTCCACGGTCCGCGTCGTCGGAAAATGTTCGTAGCCCCAAACCTCCTCCAGCAGCCGGTCGCGGCTCAGCGTCTCGCCCGGGTGATGCAGGAAATACTTGAGCAGATCGAATTCCTTCGATGAGAACTCCAGCGCCTTCCCCTTTCGCGAAACCTGGCAGCTGCGCACGTTGACCTCGACATCCCCAAACTTGTAGCTCTCCAGCGACCTCGGCACTCCATGGGCGCGTCGCAAAACCGCCTTTACCCGCGCCAGCAGCTCGCGAATCGAGAACGGCTTGGTGACGTAGTCGTCGGCGCCCAGCTCCAGCCCCACCACTTTGTCCACCTCCTGGCCACGGGCGGTGAGCATGATGATCGGAATACCCGGCCGTTTTGCCTTGAGCTGCTTGCACACGTCCAGGCCGCTCATACGCGGCATCATCACGTCCAGAATCACCAGGTCCGGCTTATCGCTGAGCGCGCGCTCGAGCCCGGCCACGCCGTCGCCGGCGCTGATGACGGAATAACCCTCGAATTCGAAGTTGTCGCGCAAACCCGCCACCATCGCGGGCTCGTCTTCGACAATGAGGATCTTGGTCATAGCCTTCTTGTCACGCCCTGCTTCAGACTGATACGCCCTTTCCGTTTCCCGGGTTCCCGGCGAGCGGAAGCGTGATGGTGAATTTGCTGCCTTCGCCGGGAGCGCTGGAAACGGCCACTTCCCCGCCATGGGCCCGCGCGATGTGCCGCACCAGCGAAAGGCCCAGTCCGCTGCCTTTCGTGTTGTGCACCAGCGGATCACCCACCCGGTAAAACTTCTCGAAAATCTTCGGCTGCTCGTGCTGCGGAATGCCGATGCCGTGGTCAATCACTTCCAGTTTTACCGCTCCATTTTCCCGGTACAGGTTTACCCCGATGTACTTCTGGTCCTGCGAATACTTGAGCGCATTGTTCACCAGGTTCACCAGCGAGCGGGCCACGGCCTCGCGGTCCACGCGCATCGCCGGGACGTCTTCCGAAATCCTCTCCTCAAACGTGAACCCATTCTGTTCGATCTGGTAGCGATAAGAGTCGAGCGTGTTGTGCACCAGCTCACGCAGATCGGTATCGCGGAAGTCGTATTCCTTGCGCCCGGCCTCGATCCGCGAGAAATCGAGAATGTTATTGATCAGCGCGCTCAGCCGTTCGCTTTCCTTGCGGATGATGCAGTAGTACTCGTGGTACTTCTCCGGGCTGGTCAGCCGGCCCATCTCGAGCGTTTCCGCATACAGGCGAATCAGCGAAAGCGGCGTCCGCAGCTCATGCGAAACGTTGGAAACGAAATCAGACTTCAGCCGCGCCAGCGCCATCTCCTTCGCCACATTGTGGTGGGTCAGCACAATGCCCCCGCCCAGCAGAAGCGTAAGCGCCCCTAAGATCAGGAAACTGGTCCGCACAAAATGTTGGCCCAGCGCTTCCAGCGTCGTTCCCCGCAGCTTGATCGCCAGCGTCAGCCCGGGAAACGCGCCCTCCAGGTTTCTTTCCACTTCCGGCACGCCGCCGTCCCACCCCGTCGAGGCCGCCATGGGCGCGGATTCGCTTCTCGCGTGCACCATCATCACCGCCGGGTTCTTCTCCTTCTCCGAGTTGACGTTGCGATTGATCACGGTATCGAGCATCTCTGGAAAGAACGGGTTCTCCAGATAATCGGCGTCGAAGGCCATCCCCCCCATGGCCTTGTGCCCGGCACTGTCGGTGACCACAAACAGCCCCACCGACTGGTACATGTGCTTGTCGCCGCGATGCACCCAGTTGTCGAAGAAATGGGCATGTTTCGCCTTTTTCTGCGTGTGCTCCACTTCCTCCAGCACGTCTTTGTATTCCAGCTGCATCCACCCCGTTATCATGTGCGAGAGCGATTCCGATTCGTTGTGAAAGTCCTCATTCTTCAGCCGGTCCGCCTGCGAGCGAAACACCATTCCATGCTCCGGGTCATAAAGAAAAACGTGGGCGGCATATGGATGAGCGGCCAGAATGCGGTCCAGCGTAATCGCGCAGGCCGCGCCCGGACCGGGGAAATCGCTGCGCACCTCATCGGTCAGCTGGTAGGCCTGTTCGTTGATCTGTTTCTCCGAAATCGCCAGCACCTGCGTGAAATCGCGCTGAATGGCCGCCTCCACGCCGCGGTCCTGCTGGATGGACTTCAAATGCAGCGCGCTCAGGATCACCAGCGCCGCAGCGGGCAGCACCACCGCAAGCTCCAGCCCCAGAATGAAGCGGCTGCGATCGTCCTTGCGTGACTTGGCCATCAGCTTTTTGAACATACTTGAACATCAACCGGTGGGTGTCAATCGGGCGTGAAAAAACGTAAAAAGTTGTGAAGTCCTGATCTTATGAGTGCGGACGATTCCCAAACTCCCTAAACAGCGCCAGCATCGTGAACATCCACGCTGGTCAGCCCGACCAGGAGCGCGTGATCGAGTTCTACGCTAAAGAGGTTCTACCGAGGCTGGAATCTTCCTAGCTGCGTTCGCCGAAACAATTCCGGGAACCTCTGCCTCGCCGTCTCGCGAGTTGGAGCTCAGAATACCCGTGGGCAAAGACGCGAACCCAAGTTACGAATAGTGTAAGCTGACCCCCTGTAGCCGAAGCTGCACGATGGATGAAAGCTCCGAAACTGCGCTTCCCGCGCGACCGTTCCTGGTCTTCGACGGCGATTGCTCCTTTTGCCGCGCCTGGATCGAATACTGGAAGCTCCTGACCGGCGATCGCGTGCTCTATGCCCCCTACCAGCACGTGGCGGAAAGCGTTCCAAAAATTTCCCGCGAGGAATTCGCTTCTGCGGTCAAGCTTATTTTGCCCGATGGCGAAGTGCGCAGCGGCGCGCACGCCGTCTTCACCACTCTCTCGCTTCTGCCCGGCAAAAGCTGGCCGCTGTGGATGTATGACAACCTGCCCGGCTTCGCCCCTACCTCCGAAGCCGCCTACGATCTCATCGCCCACCATCGTTCCGCCGGCTATCGCGTAACCCAACTGCTCTGGGGCATTCCCCTTCAACTTCCCAGCTACGCCGTCGCCAGTTGGCTGTTTCTGCGTCTGCTCGGCGCGATCTATCTCGTGGCTTTTCTTTCTTTCGGAGTCCAGGCCTCCGGCCTGATCGGCTCCCACGGAATTCTCCCTGTGGCCGAGTTCCTGCCCGCGGTAAAGCAATATCTCGGCAACGCCGCCTATTGGAACGCCCCAACGCTTCTATGGCTCAGTTCCTCCGATCTCTTTCTCCGAATTGTTTGGATTGCCGGCATCTGCGCTTCCGTCGCCTTCCTGGTTCGTCCGCGTTGGCGCATCCTGCGGATCACACTATTCGTGCTTTATCTCTCCTTGGTCACCGCCGGCCAGGTTTTCATGGGTTATCAGTGGGACGCCCTGCTTCTCGAAGCCGGTTTTCTCGCCATATTCCTCGGGTCTTCTCGCATCGTCGTCTGGCTCTTTCGCTGGCTGCTCTTTCGCCTGATGTTTCTTTCCGGCGCAGTGAAACTGCTCAGTGGCGATCCTTCCTGGCGTCATTTCACCGCGTTGCCTGTGCACTACGAATCGCAACCGCTGCCCACGCCGCTCGCGTGGTATTTCTTCCAGCTTCCCAACTGGTTTCAGCACGTTTCCGTCGGCTTCGTATTCTTCGTCGAAGTCCTCGTGCCATTTCTGATTTTCTTCCCTCGCCGCGCCCGTTTCTTCGCCGCGTGGTTCATCGTCCTGCTGCAGATACTTATTTTTCTCACCGGAAATTATGCGTTTTTCAACCTGCTGGCCATCTCGCTATGCATCTTTCTCCTTGACGATCAACATCTGCGCCTCCTGTGGCCAAAACGTTTCTCTTTGCCTACCATCTGCACCCCGGCCGCCGCATGGAAGCAGCGACTGCGCACCGCCATCTGCAGCACCCTCGCCTTTTTTGTTCTCGTGGTCAGCGGATATCAGCTTATCGAAACCTTCGCCCAGACTCATTTCGCGCCGATGGATGTTTTTCTGGGAATGATCTCGCCGTTTCAGGTGGTGAACACCTACGGCTTATTCGCCGTCATGACCACCACCCGCCCGGAGATCATTGTCGAAGGCTCGAACGACGGCACGAACTGGCTCGCCTATGAATTCAAATACAAGCCCGGCGATCTTCGCCGCCGTCCGGTGTGGGTGCAGCCGCATCAGCCGCGGCTCGACTGGCAGATGTGGTTTGCCGCCCTCAGCGATTATCACAGCGAATCCTGGATCGTCCAATTCATGGCCAAATTGTTGCAAGGCTCGCCCGATGTTCTCCATCTTCTCCGCGCTAATCCTTTCCCCGGCGCACCGCCGCGCTTCGTCCGCGCCACGCTCTATGAATATGAGTTCACCACCAGGGCCGAGCGCCGCGCCACTGGAGATTGGTGGCGCCGCGAGCTGAAAGGCTCATATCTGCCGCCCGTTTCACTTCGCAGCCCTTAGCCTAATCGCGCGCCATTACTTCAGCGTCGCCGCGCCCACTTCCGCCAGGCTCACATCCTCCGCCGAAGACAGCCCGCTCACGCCCACCGCGCCAATCACTTCGCCATTCTTCAACAGCGGGATCCCGCCGCCCCAGCCCACGAATTGCGGGTCGCCATAGTAAGCAATGTCAAAGCCCTTCTGCGGATCGCGCGACTTGTCGCCGATTTCCCGCGTTGGCTTCTGTTCGCGTACCGCTGTCCACGCTTTGTTCGTGGCCACCCGGATGCTCGGCAGCCGCGCCCCATCCATCCGCGCCAGCGCCACCAGTTCTCCATGCGAATCCGCCACCGCCACAACCACCGCCTTCTCCAACTGCAGCGCCCTTTCCACCACTGCGTCAACGATCTTCTTCGCCTCGGCGTAATCAATGGTTTGAATCGTTCTCACATGTCCTCGCTTTGATCGTCATGAACCGAATCTGGTCCCTGCCATTCAATCATGGGCGCGGCGCCAGGCCAACCTCGCCCGCCATCTTTCAATTCTGCCTCCGCTGTGCGAGAATCTCTGCCCGAATTGAAGGAGAGACCCATGCGCAAGCGCAACACCAGCCTTTCTCTTATCGTCCTGTTCCTGACTCTGTCGGCGCTCGCCGCCTCAAAACCCGCGTCCCACAAGGCAACCAACGGCGGTCCCGCTCCCGATTCCGCCTACATGCAGAAAATTCTCGACGCCTGGTCCACCCTCGATACCACTAAGGTCGCCCCCTACTATGCCCAGGGCGAGCACACCTTCTACGACATCGCTCCCGTCAAATACACCAGTTGGGACGATTACGCCAAAGGCGTCGTGCAGGTCGCGGCCGATTTCCAGACGGTTGCCTTCACCTTGAATGATGACGCCGTCGTCCATCCCCACGGCGATCTCTACTGGGGCACGGGCACGGTGAAGGGAGACATCCTGCACAAATCAGGCAAGCGCGAAATGGCCACCTACCGCTGGACCGTGATTTGGGAAAAACAGAATGGCAAGTGGGTCATCGTGCATGACCACTTTTCTGCCCCCGAACAATAGTTCCTTGCGCTGTGGGGCGGAAACTCTTGTCCGCCCTCGCGCCGGCAGTTGGCTCTCAGCACTTGGCATTTGGTACTTAGCCGAATCCGGCACGGACAAACGTCGGCCAAATGCTCAGTGCTAAATGCTGAATGCCAAGTCCTGCCGCTCAATACACCCTCACGAAAAAATAAACCGTCATTCCCACGCCCACCAGAATGACGAAGCCGCGCACCCACGCCTGCGGCAATCGCTGCGCGTAGTGCGCCCCGAAGTATCCGCCCAACACGGCGCCAACCGTCATCACGATCGCCTCCGGCCAATAGATCGCCCGGGCCACGATAAACGCCACCACCGCCACGCCATTCACCGCCGCGCTCAGCACGCTCTTCAGCGCGTTCATCGCGTGGATGTCCGTCATGCCCACGCCCGCCAGCATGGCCAGAATCACGATGCCCATGCCTCCGCCAAAATAGCCGCCATACACGGCAACGATCAGCTCGAAGAATGTCGCCGCCGCAATCGCCGCCGTCGTCGCTTCATGCCCCATCCCCGAAGGACGTCCCCGCGCCAGCTTTTTGCCAAAGATAAAGAGCAGTGTCGCCGCCAGCAGCAGCCACGGAATCACGCGCATGAACGTGTGCGCCGGCGTCTTCAGCAGCAGGCAAGCTCCCGCCACGCCGCCCAGCACGCTCACCGCCAGCAGAGGGACCAGCACGCGCCGCGGCATATCCAGATGCTGGCGATAGGCGCCGCTGCTGGCCGTCACGCCCACCCACAGCGCGATCGTGTTTGTGGCGTTGGCGGGCACCGGCGCCAC